>VFQM010002404.1_pt1 | contig 13892 bp, 14 predicted proteins | sample 3512391 | NCBI WGS metagenome assembly VFQM01 (sample SAMN10412369, study PRJNA504923) | tailings metagenome | isolation source: Replicate 1 from Balatoc abandoned mine | place: Philippines
GGTTCGCGGTCATTTCTCGGGCTGCTCGCTGGTCGGTTGAAGGATCACCGGCCAGTTTAGCAAAGCCCCCAAGCCGGACGCGGGGCCTGAGCGGCTTGCGCGAACCTTGGGGTGTGGGTAATATGAATGCGAATCGTTCGTATTAACTATCCAGGAAGCAGTCGATGATCGTCTGTGTGTGCCGGGCCGTATCGGATCGCGAGATCCGCTCGATCGTGGACGGCGGGGCAGGGTCGATGGCCGAAGTGCGCGAGGTCTGCGGGGTCGGCGAGTGCTGCGGCAAGTGCGCCCGCCAGGCGCGCGAGCTCATTCACGAGCGCCTCGCGCTGCGGCCGGTTCAGGAAGACTCGCGGGCCATGAACGTCTGCTGATAGTTCTGGATCCCGACGCGCTCGATCAGTTCGAGCTGCGTTTCGAGGAAATCGACGTGCTCCTCGGATTCCTCGAGGATTTCCACGAGTAGCGCGCGCGACACGTAATCGCCGACCGATTCGCAGTGGGCGATCCCGCCCTTGACCGTGTCGAGCGCGGCCCGCTCGAGGGCCAGGTCGCTCTCGAGGATCTCCTGGGTGTTCTCGCCGATGTTGATCTTGCCCAGGTCCTGGAGATTGGGCAGGCCGTCGAGCATCAGGATGCGCTTGACCAGCGCGTCGGCGTGCTTCATTTCGCCGATCGATTCTTCGTACTCGATCTTCTCGAGCCCTGGCAATCCCCAGTGCCCGAAGATCCGCGCGTGCAGGAAGTACTGGTTGACGGCGGTCAGCTCGTTCTTCAGCTGGCGGTTCAGCCACTCGATCGCTTTCTTGTCGCCTTTCATCGTCGCGCTCCCGGCAGTGGTCGAACGGCCATTATTGCGCATCGTGTCAGAATGGCCCGGTTGCCCGCGCAGGCCGTGCGGGCGTGCCGTTCTACGCGACTGCCCGCCGATGCTCGTCCATCCCCAGTTCGATCCGATCGCCTTCAGCCTGGGCCCGGTGGCCGTTCGCTGGTACGGGCTCATGTACCTGGTGGCCTTCGCGCTGCTGTTCCTGCTCGGGCGGGCCCGGATCCGCGCCGCGTCGCCGTCGGTGCCGCCGAAGTTCGGCCAGCGCGACCTCGAGGACCTGCTGTTCTGGGGGGCCATCGGCACGGTGCTGGGCGGCCGGCTCGGCTACGTGCTGTTCTACAAGCCGGCGCACTTCCTGTCCCATCCGCTCGAGATCTTCATGGTCTGGCAGGGCGGCATGGCCTTCCACGGCGGCCTGATCGGCGTGATCGCCGCCATGGCCCTGTTCGCCCGGCGCCGCGGCTGGCGCTTCCTGCAGATCTCCGATTTCGTCGCGCCGCTGGTGCCGCTGGGGCTGGCGGCCGGCCGAATGGGCAACTTCATCAACGGCGAGCTGTGGGGGCGCCCGACCACGGTGCCCTGGGGCATGGTGTTCCCGCAGGCCGGCGACGGCATCGCGCGCCACCCCTCGCAGCTCTACCAGTTCGCGGGAGAGGGAATCCTCCTGTTCCTGGTCCTCTGGCTGTATTCGTCGCGGCCGCGGGCCATGGGAGCGATCTCCGGCCTGTTCCTGGCCGGCTATGGTGTGATGCGTTTCCTGGCGGAATTCGCGCGCGAGCCCGATGCTTTCCTGGGTCTGCTGGGCCTGGGTCTGTCGATGGGGCAGTGGCTCAGCCTGCCGATGATCGCGCTGGGGCTGGCGCTGTTGGCATTCTCGAGGCGCGCTGCGCCGGCGGAGGCACGGAAATGAACCAGGTCGGTGCGGTGTTCGAACGATTCAGGAAGGCCAGGAAGGACGCCCGCGAGCGGGCAGCGCTCGACCAGCTGCTCGACGACGCGCGCCAGCTGATGACCGAGCGCGGCGAGTCGAACAGCATCGCGATCGCCACCCGCGCGCTCGAGCACTACCGCCACCTCGGGCCGGAGGCCGCGCAGCAGTTCTTCGAGGCGCTTGCCCGCGACTACGATCCCGATCCGGCCGAGGTGCTGCGCCATGCGCAGCAATACGCGGAGACCCGCTCGCCGGACGCGCTGATCGAGCTGGGCCGGGTGGCCGACCCGCCGCGCCAGGCGCTGCTGCGCCGGCTGAACCTGGCCCCCGACGGCACCGGCACCCTGGTCGCGATGCGCGCGCGCCTGCTCGACCGGCTCAGGCACGACCCCTCGCTGCGCGCGGTCGACGCCGACTTCCAGCACCTGCTGTCGTCGTGGTTCAACCCCGGCTTCCTGCAGCTCGTCGAGGTGGACTGGAACTCGCCGGCGCAATTGCTCGAGAAGCTGATCGCCCACGAAGCGGTGCACGAGATCGACGGCTGGGCCGACCTGCGCCGCCGGCTCGAGCCCGATCGCCGCTGCTTCGCCTTCTTCCACCCGGCGCTGCCGGGCGAGCCGCTGATCTTCGTCGAGGTGGCGCTGCTCGAGGAGATGCCCGGGGCGATCGCGCCGCTGCTCGATCGAAAGGGCGAGCCCAACGCGGCCGCCGATCGCTTCCGCGTGGCGGCCTTCTACTCGATTTCGAACTGCCAGCCGGGGCTGCGCGGCGTGAACCTCGGCAACTTCCTGATCAAGCGGGTGGCCGACCGGCTCAAGACCCAGTTCCCCAAGCTCAAGACCTTCTGCACGCTGTCGCCGATCCCGGGGCTCGCGGGCTGGCTGGCCAAGGTCGAGAAGCTGGAGTCGGGCCGGCTCAAGCCGGCCGCGGTGGCCGCGCTGCAGGCCGGTCTCGACGACCTGCGCGAGCGCTACGGCAAGGACTGGTCGCTGCTGGCCACGCCGGCCGACGAGGCCGATGCGCGCACCGCCGAGGGCAAGCGGCTGGAGGCCGACCGGCAGATGCTGCAGCGGCTGTGCGCCTTCTTCCTGCTGCACACCGCGCCGGGCGACTCGCGAGGTTCGGACCCGGTCGCGCGCTTTCACCTGAACAACGGCGCGCGGCTCGAACGGATCAACCCGGCGGCCGACCTGTCACGAAAGGGCATCCGGCAGTCGCACGGGCTGATGGTCAACTACCTGTACGACCTCGACGAGATCGAGTCCAACCACCAGAAATTCTCCGACGGCCGGGTCAGCGCGTCGCGCGCGGTGCTGTCGCTGCTCTGACTGGCGTGGGCCGCACGGCCCACGAATCGCCGGACCGGCGCGGCCCGCCCCGGCGCGGCCGGCTCGGACCCGCGGCCCCGCCGGTCAGATGATCCTGCCGCTGCGCAGCGCGGCGATCTGCTCGGCCGAGAGGCCCAGCTCCTGCTGCAGGATCTCATCGCTGTGCTGGCCCAGCACCGGCGGCGCGCTGCGGTATGCCACCGGGGTATCCGAGAAGCGCAGCGGGCTCGCGATCAGCCGCGCCTTGCCGGCCAGCGGATGCGCGATGTCGAAGAGCGCGCCACGCGCCTGCGCCTGGGGCTCCTGGAAGGCCTGCGCAATCGAGTTGATCGGGCCGTTGGCCACGCCCGCCTCGTCGAGGATGTCGCACCACTCCTTCGTGGTGCGCGTCTTCATGATCTCCTCGAGGATGGGCGTGATGATCGCGCGGTTCTCGACCCGCTTCGCGTTGGTCGCGAAGCGCGGGTCCTCGGCCAGCTCCGGGTGGCCGGCCGCGGCGCAGTACTTGCGGTACAGGTTGTCGTTGCCGCAGGCCACGATCACGCTGCCGTCCTTCGTCGGCAGCACCTGGTAGGGCACGATGTTCGGGTGCGCGTTGCCGATGCGGCCCGGCGACTCTCCGGTGGCGATCCAGTTCATGCCCTGGATCGAGGTCAGCGCCAGCGCCGAGTCGAGCAGCGCGATGTCCAGGTGCTGCCCCTTGCCGGTCTCGGCCCGGCTCGCCAGCGCCGCGCAGATCGCAACCGTGGCGTACATGCCCGTGATGATGTCGATGATCGGCACGCCGAATCGCACGCCGTGCGGATCGGTGTCCGAGTCCGGCGAGCCGGTCACGCTCATCAGCCCGCTCATGCCCTGGGCCATGAAGTCGTAGCCGGGGCGCTCCTTCCACGGGCCGGTCTGGCCGAAGCCGGTGATCGAGCAGTAGACGATGCGCGGGTTGACCGCCTTGATGTCCTCGTAGCCCAGGCCGTAGCGGGCGAGGTCGCCGAACTTGAAGTTCTCGACGAAGACGTCGCACTTCGCGGCCAGCTTGCGGATCAGCTCCTGCGCCTCGGGCTTCGAGATGTCGGCGGTCAGCGAGCGCTTCCCGCGATTGGCCGCGCAGAAGTAGGCCGCCTCGCTGGTCTCCTTGCCGTCGGCGTCCTTCAGCCAGGGCGGTCCGAAGGCGCGCGAGTCGTCACCCTTGGCAGGGCGCTCGATCTTGATCACGTCGGCCCCCATGTCGGCCAGGTTCTGGCTGGCCCAGGGGCCGGCGAGCACCCGGCTCAGGTCGAGTACCTTGATGTGGGAAAGGGGGCCGCTCATGTTCTGATTCTCCGGGTGGGGCGATCGAAGGCGATCGCGGGGACGGGTCTCGAAGCCGGCGATGATAACGCCGGAGCGGCCCCGTTCCGGAGAGGTCCCGCCCGAGGCGGAGGCGGCGAACGCGTGATCGGGCCTCAGACGATGGGGCCGATCTGCCTGTCGGCGAGCCAGGCTTCGGCGCGCCGGATGTCGTCGACGAGCCGGCGCTCGCGAGCCCGCGAGCCGACGGGGGCCGCATCGGCGCCATGCCCGGCGTGACCGGGGGGGACTGCCTGATGGGCCGCGCCGGAAACGGAGGCCCCCGGCCGCGGCGCGGCGTTCTCCGCGGAGCCTGGCGCCAGGGTGATGTCGGGGAAGGTCATGCCCGTCTCCCGCAAGGCATGGAACGTGGAACGATTGTGCACCCGTTCGATGCCGCCCGCATCCCCCGTTCGAGGGATTGCCCCGATTTTTCCCTGCAGCAAACCCCGCTTTCTTAGTGGGTAAAACCCTTAAAGATCAGCCGGTCAGCCCCTTCCACAGCATGTAGGCGCACAGCGCGTACAGCAGCAGCGCGAACACCCGCTTCAGGCCGGCCACCGACATCGCGTGGGCGATCTTCGCGCCCAGCGGGGCGGTCAGCATGCTGGTGGCGACGATGCACACCAAGGCCGGCAGGTACACGTAGCCGACCGTGCCGGCGGGCAGCTGAAGGTTCCAGCCGGCGATGATGTAGCCCAGCGTGCCGGCCAGGGCGATCGGAAAACCGCAGGCGGCGCTGGTGGCCACCGCCTCGTGGATCCGGATGTTCGAGCGGGTCAGGAAGGGGACCGTGACGAAGCCGCCACCCGCGCCGACGATCGCGGAGATCACGCCGATGATGCCGCCGGCGGCCAGCATGCCGCGCGGCCCGGGCAGCGCCCGGTCGGCTCGGACCTCTCGCTTGAACAGCATCTGCGTGGCCATGAAGCCCACGAACACCGCGAAGGTGATCGCCAGCAGGTTGCCCTTGAGCAGGTGGGCCACCTGGGCGCCGGCGATCGAGCCGACCACCATGCCCGGCGCCAGCGTCCGCACGATCTCCCAGCGCACCGCGCCGCGCTTGTGGTGGGCGCGCACGCTGGACAGCGAGGTGAACAGGATGGTGGTCAGCGAGGTCGCGATCGCCACCTTGACCACGATGTCGATCGGGAAGCCGCGGGAGGAGAGCAGCATCGTGAGGAAGGGCACCATCAGCATGCCGCCGCCGATGCCGAGCAGGCCGGCGGCGACGCCGGTGAAGCTGCCGAGCAGCAGGAACCAGAAGATCAGCGGCGCGTCGATCACGGAAACTCTCCAGCCGGGGGCTCGCCCGGCAGGGCGATGCATCAGCCGGGGCGGGGCGAAAAACCGGCAATGCTAACACCGCAACTGCCGCGCATCGCGGTCGCCGGGCCGTGTGTTCAGCCGCGCCGTGTGCTCAGTCCGCCGGGCGCAGGGCCTCGGTCACGAAGCGCCACTCGGCTTCGGTCAGCGGCGTGATCGACAGCCGATTGCCTCGGCGCAGCACGACCATGTCGGCCAGTTCGGGTTGGGCGCGCATCTCGGCCATCGTGAGCAGGCGCGTCTTGCGCAGCGCGCGCACGTCGACCAGCACCCAGCGCGGCGCATCGGGCCGGCTCTTCGGGTCGAAGTATGGCGACTCGGGATCGAACTGCGTGGGGTCCGCGCGCGGGCCCGAGGCCACTTCGGCGATGCCGGCGATGCCGGGCTCGGCGCAGCCGGAGTGGTGGAACAGGACGCCGTCGCCGACGCGCATGGCATCGCGCATGAAGTTGCGCGCCTGGTAATTGCGCACGCCGGTCCAGGGGACCGTTGCGCGTGGCGCCGCGAGCGCGTCGTCGATCGAGCACTCGTCCGGCTCGGACTTCATCAGCCAGTAGCTGCGGGCCATGGCGCCGGGCAGGAAGCCAAACGATAAGAGGAAGAAGAAGGAGACCCCGCCTGTGCCGGCGGACCGGCATCCTGAACCGTGAAGTTCAGTTCGGCCGCAGTAGGCGCCGCATCAGGTTCATCCGGCAAAGGGACGATCGCAACAGCGGCGCACCATGAACCGCGACCTGATGCATCGCATTGGTTCAAGGAATATATGGCCCTATCGAACACTGCAGGGTCTGGCGACGATTCTACCGCGTTGCGCGGGCCGCGCGCCGAAATGACCTAGAAAAGGCTTTCCTGCCGCTTGATCTCGGCGTCGATGTCCTCGGTCATCTTGCGGATGCGCCCGGCCAGCTCGGCCGACTTCGGCCCGACCGCCGAGTTGTCGCCGCCGAGCAGCTCGTGCGCGAGCTGCAGCGCGGCCATCACCGCGATCCGGTCGACGCCGGAGATGCGGCCTGCGTCGCGCACCGAGCGCATCTTCTCGTCGACGATCCGGACCGCCTCGAGCAAGCGCGGCCGGTCTTCGTCGGCGACGGCGAGCCTGAACTCGCGATCGAGGATCTTGACGTCGATCTGTGGCATGGGACTCTCGCCTTGGGCCGCGTCAGGAAGCGGCGATGTCGGACCCTGCCGCGCCCGAGGCGGGAACCGGCAGGCGGGACAGGGCAGCCTCGACCCGGGAGCGGGCCTCGGCGATGCGCTGCTGCAGCTGTTCGTTGGCCACCCTGGCGGCGGCGAGCTGGTCGCGCAGCGTGGCGTTCTCGTCGGCGAGGCGGCGAGACAGCGAGAGCATCCGTTCGACGCGCTCGCCCAGTTCCTGCAATTCCTGATCCATTGCGCGATGTTATGGAGCGGCCCGAGGGGGGTCAAGTCGGGCAGAAATCGGGCAGCGCCTGTAAGGCTCCGCGCGGCCTGGCGACGCATCGACGCTTCGGGAGCTCGCCTCGCTCCGGTAGCATTGTTCGCCTCGCTCCGGTAGCATTGTCCGTTTGCGCGGTTCCGCCCCGAGATTTCCGGATGTTCCCGAAGCAGTTTCCCGACTTCCTCCTGCCTGCCGGCGGCGGCGCGTGCTCGCGCCGCCGGTTTTCGCTTCGCCACGCGCTGGTCGGAGTGGCGCTGGCCTTTGCAGCCCTGGCCGGGGCCGCACCGGCCTCGCCGGCGTTTGCCCAGGCGGCCGGTCCGGTTTCGGCCGGCGGGCCGGTCCGGGTCGAGGCGGTCGAGGTGGAGCTCGTGGCCCGCGAGTCGGCGATCGTGCCTGGTCAAGCGCTCACACTCGGGCTCAGGATCCAGCACGATCCGCACTGGCACACCTACTGGCGCAACCCGGGCGATTCCGGGCTGGCCACCCAGCTCGAGCTCGCGCTGCCGCAGGGCTTCGCGGCCGGCGAGTTCCAGTGGCCCGCACCCAAGCGCCTGTTCATCCCGCCGCTGGCCAACTACGGCTACGAAGACGAGATCGTGCTCCCGCTCCCGGTGTCGGTGCCGGCCTCGATCGAGACCGGCTCGGTGCGCATCGCGGGCAAGGCGATGTGGCTGATGTGCCGCGACGTCTGCATCCCGGGCGAGGCCGAGGTGTCGCTCACGCTGCCGGTCGAGCGGGGCGCCGCGGCGCCGCCGCCGTCCCGGCACGCTGCCCTGTTCGATGCGGCACAGGCGCGTATCCCGGCCGAGGCCTTGGCTGCGCCGGTCTCGGTCGACGGCGACCGGCTGTCGATCGGCCTCGCCGCGCCGCTGGCCTCGGCGGAGTTCTTTCCCTATCGCGAGGGCCTGATCGGCAATGCCGAGCCGCAGCCCCTGTTTGCGCTCGAAGGAAGCGGCGGGCCGGCGCGCAGGCTGGAGATCCGCCTGAGCGCCGAGGGCGCGCAGGCGGCGGCGGATCCCGTGAAGGCGCTGCAGGCCGCCGAGGGCATCGTGGTGTCGGGCGACCGGGTCTTCGAACTGAAGCCGGTGGCGGCCTCGGGCGCGCTGGCCGGCGGCACCGAGATCGCGCGCGTGGCCGGCGCGCCGGCCGCAGCGCCCGGCGGCGCCTCGGGTGGCTCGGCTGGCGGCTTGCTGGCAGGCCTCGGGAGTTCGACGGGCGGATCCGCCGGACTGTCGACCGCCGGCGGCGGTGCGGCGGCTGCGCCGGCCGGCTCGGCCGGCACGGGCCTGAGCGCGATGAATCTGCTTGTCGCCGCGCTCTTCGCCGCGATCGGCGGGCTGATCCTGAACTTGATGCCCTGCGTGTTTCCGGTCATCGGCCTGAAGGTGCTGGGCTTCGCGCGTCACGGCGGGGCCGGCGACGACGCGCACACGGCGGCAGCGCGAAGCGCCTCGCGCGCCGGCGCCTTCGCATTCGCGTCCGGCGTGGTCGTGTCCTTCTGGGTGCTGGCCGGCCTGCTGCTCGCGCTGCGGGCGGCCGGGCAGGCGGCAGGCTGGGGGTTCCAGCTGCAGTCGCCGGTGTTCGTGTCCGCGATGGCCTTGCTCTTCGTGGCGATCGCGCTCAATTTTTCCGGCGTCTGGGAATTCGGCACGGCGATGACCCGGCTGGGCCAGTACGATCCGGCGGCTCGCGTGGCGCCGGCTGGCGCTGCTGGCCACGGCGACGGCGGCGCGGGGGCCGGCTCGCCGCTGCTCGGCTCCTTCGGATCGGGCGCGCTTGCGGTGCTGGTGGCCACGCCCTGCACAGCGCCCTTCATGGGCTCCGCGCTCGGCTTCACGCTGTCTGCCACCGTGCTCGAAACGCTGATCGTGTTCACCGCGCTCGGCCTGGGCATGGCGCTTCCCTACCTGTTGCTGGGCCTGTTCCCGGCCTGGCTGCGCTGGCTGCCGCGTCCCGGGCGCTGGATGGAGAGCTTCCGGCAGGCGCTGGCCTTCCCGATGTACGCGACCGCGGCCTGGCTCGCCTGGGTGCTCGGCCAGCAGGCCGGGATCGACGCGGTGCTCGCGCTGGCGATCGGCGCGGTGTTCATCGGATTGGCGGCGTGGCTGTACGGCCGCTTCGTGCAGCAGGCGGCGGGCGGGCGCGATCCGGTCGCGGCCCGGCGCCGCCGGACGATCGCCGCCTCGCTGGCGGTGGTGTCGCTGGCGGCCGGATTGCTGGTCGCCTGGCCGGGCGACGACGCCCGGGCGCCCGAGCGCGCCGCGGCAGGCGCCGGCGGTGCCGCGCCCTCTCCGAGTGCTTCTGCCGACGGCGCCGCGTGGTACCCCTGGTCCCCGGAAGCGCTCGCCCAGGCCCGCGCGGCCGGCCGCCCGGTTTTCGTCGACTTCACCGCGGCCTGGTGCGTGAGCTGCCAGGTCAACAAGAAGCTGGTGCTCGACCGCGGCCCGGTGGTCGAGGCAATGCGCAGTGCCGACGTGCTGCGGCTCAAAGCCGACTGGACCAACCGCGACCCCCGGATAACGGCCGAGCTGGCGCGTCACGGCCGCAATGGCGTGCCGCTCTACCTCGTCTATCTGCCCGGGGTCGAGCAGCCGGTGGTGCTGCCCGAGCTGCTGACCAATGGCATCGTGCTCGACGCGCTCGCGGGGCTCGATCGGAAGGGCTGAGCGGTCAAGTACTGACCGTCACGTCACCGACTACAATCGCCGCGCTTCCGGTGCTGCGCCGGCCTGTCGGCCGCGCGGTTAAACGGGAAACAGGGAGCGAACCGCCTCGCGGCGATCGCCAACCTGTGCTGCCCCCGCAACGGTAAGCAGCGGCGCCGCCTCTGGCGGCCCGCCGGACATCCAGCAGGCAACTGGGCGATCGCGATTTCGCGAACCCGCCTGGGAAGGCCCGTCCGGCGAACGGCCCGGCTCCCGCCCGGCCTGCCGCTGCAAGCCCGGATACCGGCCGGAAGGGAGGGGTCCGCCCTGCGCGACCCCATTTCCGGAACCGTGCGCCTTACGGTGGGTAAGGCGCTGGAGAGCTTCGGTGTCATTTCCCAATCGTCTTGCCCTTCCTGCGGCGACCTGCGCCGCGTTGACCCTTTTCAACCCTCACGCGCTCGCGCAGCCGGCCCTCGAGGCGGTCGTGGTGACCGCCACCCGCAGCGACACGCCGGTCGAGCGCGCGTTGGTCGACGTGTCGGTGATCGACGCCGAGCAGATCCGCGACGCCGGCGCCGCCACGCTGCCCGAGCTCCTGCGTAGCGCCGGCGGCATCGAGATGTACCAGAACGGCGGGCCCGGCACGGTTTCGGGCCTCTACGTTCGCGGCGCCCGCAACTCGCAGACCCTGATCCTGGTCGACGGGATCCGCCTCGAGAATCCGATGAGCGGCGGCGGCCTGCTGGAGTTCCTGCCGCTTTCGGCGATCGACCGGATCGAGGTCCTGCGCGCGCCGGCCTCGTCGCTGTACGGCTCGGCAGCGGTCGGCGGCGTGGTGCAGCTCTTCACGCGCAAGCCGGCCGGTGACGGCATCCTGCCCTACGCGTCGGTGGGCTTCGGCAGCCGGGGCACGCGCCAGCTGCAGGCCGGCATGAGCGGGCGCAGCGGTGACACCGGCTTCGCGCTGTCGCTCTCGCAGGACCGCACCGACGGCTTCGACGCCACGCTGCCGGGCAGCCCGGACCGGCAGGTCGATCGCGACGGCAACCGGGTCGGCGCATTGACCGCGTCGCTCGAGCATCGGCTCAACGCCGATTGGCGCGTCGGCGCCAACCTGCTGGTCTCGGACGGGCGGGTCGAGTACGACGACGCGTTCTCCACGCCCGACACCGCGAAGATGGACTACCGTTCCGCAGCGCTGTCCGCCTTCGTGAGCGGGCGACTGTCGTCGCAGTGGGAGAGCACGCTGCGGGTGGGCAACAGCTCGATCGACTACGAGTTCGCCGCCTTCACCTTCGCGCCGCGCACCGATTCGCGCACCGTGTCCTGGGAGAACGTGGTCGACGCGGCCGGCGCGCGCTGGCAGTTCGGCGTGGAGTCGCTGCACCAGAAGATCGCCGGCGAAGGTCTAACGGTGGGCAGCTACATCTACACGCGCGACTCGCGCGACACCGACTCGGTGTTCGGCGGCTGGGAGCGCGAGTTCGGCGAGCACCTGCTGCGGCTGTCGCTGCGCCACGATCGCATCGAGGCGGTGGGCTCGGAGACCAGCGGCTCGATCGGCTGGGGCTGGCAGCTGACGCCGAACTGGCTGTTGCGGGCCGGCTGGGGCAGCGCCTTCCGCGCCCCGACCTTCGACGACCTCTACAACCCCTGGTCGCCGAACCCGACGCTGCGGCCCGAACGCTCGCGCGGGATCGAGGCGGCGGTCGAATGGCGGCGCGGCGGCGACCTGTTCAAGGCCATCGCCTTCTCGAACCGGATCCGCGACGCGATCGAGCTCGACAACTTCTTCGTGGCGCAGAACCTCGAGGTGGCGAGGGTGCGCGGCGTGACCTTCGAGGGCCGGCGAAGCCTGGGCGAATTCACCCTGCGCGGCAGCGTCACCTTCCAGGATCCGGAGGCCGAGCGCACCGACCCGGTCACCGGCATCACGACGGTCAGCGATCTCGCCCGTCGCGCGCGCCAGCACGCCACGCTCGGCGCGAGCTGGCAGCGCGGCCCCTGGCGGCTGGGCGCCGACGCGATCGCGCAGGGCGAGCGCGCCGACACCAACGGCGCGCGTATGGCCGGCTACGCCTTCCTCGACTTGTGGGGCAGTTACCGGATCGACCGGCACTGGCAGCTCTTCGGCCGGCTGGGCAACGTGGCCGACCGCGAGTACGAGACCGCGGCCGGCTATCGCGCCGCGCCGCGCGCGCTGTTCGTGGGCGTGCGCTACGACGGGCGCTGAGGCGATGGCGGGGCGCGCGGCGCGGCTTGTCGTGGCGCGGCTCGTCGCGTCGAGGCGCGTCGCGGCGATCGCGCTGGCGGTCCTCGGCTGGGCCGCACCGGCTGCGGCCGCCGAGCCGGTCGTCCTGATCGACGATCTCGGCAACGAGATCCGGTTGGCCGCCCCGCCGCGTCGCATCGTCTCGCTCGCGCCGCACGCCACCGAGCTGCTGTTCGCGGCGGGCCTGGGCGAGCGGGTGGTGGCCGTGGACCCGGACAGCGACCATCCGCCCGCCGCGCGCGCCTTGCCCAGGGTCGGCGCACTGCCCGAGCCGCCGGTCGAGCGCCTGCTCACCCTGCGGCCGGATCTGGTCGTGGCCTGGGCGCCTGCGGTGCGGCCGGGTTTCGTCGAGCGCATGTCGCGCCTCGGCCTCCCGGTCTTCGTCAGCGATCCGCGCACCCTCGATTCGGTGGCCGCGAGCCTGGTCCGCTTCGGGCAATTGCGCGGAAACGCCGCGGCCGGGAGTGAACCGGCGGGCAGCAATGCCGCGCCGGCCGACCAGGCGGCGGCCCGGTTCACGAATGCGCTGGCGGCACTGCGGGCGCGCTGGGCCGGTCGCGAGCCGGTGAGCGTGTTCGTCCAGATCTGGAGCGACCCGCTGATCACGATCACGGACCGCGACATCATCGGCGACGCGATCGCCGCCTGCGGCGGGGTCAACGTCGCCGCAGCCCTGCCGGGCGCGGCGCCCCGCATCGACGTGGAGCGGGTGCTGGCGGCCGCGCCGAGACTCGTCGTGGCCACCGATTCGCCCGAGGCCGAGGCGCGGTGGCGCCGACTCGGGCTGTTGCGCCCGGCCGGTCCCGCGCGCTTCACCTGGCTGGACCCGGTCGTGCTGCAGCGCCCCGGCCCGCGCATCCTCGGGGCGGTCGAGGCCCTGTGCCGGGAGATCGATGCGGCGCGCGAGCGCCAGGACGCCGGGCGTCTGCGCTAAGATCGTCCGCGTTGCCTTGTTCGGGAGCGCGTCAGATGCCGGTCGTGGCCGTGGTCAATCCGAAGGGCGGGGTCGGCAAGACGACCCTCGCGACGAATCTCGCAGGCTATTTCGCCAGCACCGGCCGCCGCACGATGCTCGGCGACTTCGATCGCCAGCAGTCCTCGGCGCAGTGGTTGAAGCTGCGCCCCCCGGGCCTGCCCGCCATCGAGACCTGGGCGATGAACGGGAGCATCGCCCGGCCGCCCCGGGGCGTGACCCACGTGGTGCTCGACACGCCGGCGCAGCTCGACGGCAAGCGGCTGGCCAACGTGGTGCGGGTGGCCGACCGGATCCTCGTGCCCTTGCAGCCGTCGATGTTCGACGTGCTTGCCACGGGCGCCTTCCTGGAGTCCCTGCGCGAAGGGTTCGGCAACGACGCGGACTTCCGCGCCACCGTGGCGGTGGTCGGCGTGCGGGTGGATCCGCGCACCCACGCCGCCGAGCAGCTCGGCCGCTTCGTTGCCTCGCTGGACCTGCCGGTGGCGGGCGCGCTGCGCGACACGCAGAACTACCTGCACCTGGCGGCCCATGGCCTCACCCTGTTCGACGTGCCCGCGCAAAAGGTCGACAAGGACCTCGCTACCTGGGCGCCGCTGCTGGCCTGGCTGGAGGGGCAGTCGGGTCGGTGACGAAGCCGATGTTGGCGATGCCCGCCGACTGCGCGGCCGACATCACCTCGGCGATCCGCTGGTAGCGGGTCTCGCGGTCGGCCCTCAGGTGAAGCTCCGGCGCCGGCTTGTCCGGCGAGGCGGCCGCGCTCGATGCGGCGGCAGCCAGTCGCGCGGCGAGCGCCTCCAGTCCGTCCACCGGCTCGTTGTTCCAGAACAGGGCGCCCGAGGCGT
>VFQM010002406.1_pt1 | contig 13884 bp, 13 predicted proteins | sample 3512391 | NCBI WGS metagenome assembly VFQM01 (sample SAMN10412369, study PRJNA504923) | tailings metagenome | isolation source: Replicate 1 from Balatoc abandoned mine | place: Philippines
CGCCTCGGCGACGGCCTCGGCGGTCGCGTGCGTGGTCTGGAAGCCCTCCGCACCCGTGAAGCAGTTCGCCCCGCCGGAGTTGAGCACGATCGCGCTCACCTCGCCGTCGGCGATGACCTGCTGCGACCACAGGATGGGGTTGGCCTTCGCGCGGTTGCTCGTGAACACGGCGGCGGCGGCCCGACGAGGCCCGCGGTTGACGACGAGCGCGAGGTCGGCGCTGCCGCTCGACTTGAGGCCGCACGCGACGCCCGCCGCCTCGAACCCGGCGGGAGCGGTGACGGTCACGGGGCGACCCCGTCGAGCGGGAGGCCGAGGGTCTCGTCGAGCCCGAGCGCGATGTTGAGCGACTGGATCGCCGCACCCGCGGTGCCCTTCACGAGGTTGTCGATCGCCACGACGACGACCACGCGGCCGGCGTCGGCGTCGACCGCGACGCCCATGAGCGCGGTGTTGGCGCCGAGCGCGTCGGCCGTCTTCGGGAATCGGCCCTCGGGCAGCACGTGCACGAAGTGCTCGGTCGCGTAGGCGTCGACCCACGCGTCGCGCACGGCGGCGGCGCTCGTGCCGGGCACGAGACGGGCGGTGACGGTCGCGAGGATGCCGCGGCTCATCGGCACGAGCACGGGCGTGAACGAGATCGTGGGCGTCTCGGCCCCCGCGACGGCGAGGTTCTGCAGGATCTCGGGGATGTGCCGGTGGACTCCCCCGACGGCGTATGGAGCGGCCGAGCCCAGGAGCTCGCTCGCGAGCAGCTCGGTCTTGAGCGACCGGCCCGCTCCGCTCGGACCGACGGCGAGCGCGGCGGTCAGGTCGCCCGCCTCGATGACGCCGGCGCGGATGCCCGGGGCGAGCCCCAGCGTGACCGCGGTCACATTGCAGCCGGGCACGGCGATGCGGCGCGCGCCCTGGAGGGCGTCGCGCTGGCGCCCGCTGCCGGCGTGCACGAGCTCGGGGAGGCCGTAGGCCCACGAGCCGTGCCAGTCGCCGCCGTAGAAGCGATCCCAGTCGGCCTCGTTCGTCAGGCGGTGATCGGCGCCGAGATCGAGCATGAGCACGTCGTCGGGCAGCTCGGCCGCGATCGCGCCGGAGGCGCCGTGCGGCAGGGCGAGCACGACGATGTCGTGGCCGGCGAGGGTCGCGGCGCTCGTCTCGACGAGGTCGAGCGCGGCGAGCGATCGCAAGTGGGGGTGCACGTCGATGAGGCGCTGCCCGGCATTAACGTGCGCGGTCGCGGTGCGCACCTCGAGCTCGGGGTGCGCGGAGAGGAGTCGCAGGGCCTCGCCGCCGGCGTACCCGCTCGCGCCGGCGACCGCAACGGAATACGGCATTGCTCTAGCTTAGGAGCCCGCCGGGCGCGCCGCTGACCGCACGGTTCCTCACGACCGGACCGGGCATCCTCACCCGCGGAGCGTCGCCCCGAACAGCTCGGCCGCGCGCGCGAGGCCTGCGGTCTTCGCCTCGGTCGCCTCGGCGGCCGTGAGGGTCCGGTCGGGCGCCCGGAAGCGCAGCGCGAGCGTGAGCGACTTCGTGCCGGGCGCAAGGCCCGCGCCGCGGTAGTCGTCGACGAGCTCGGCGTGCTCGAGCAGCGCGCCGGCCCCCTCGACGACGGCATCGCGGACGGCGCCCGCGGGCACCTCCAGGGGCACGACGAGCGAGAGGTCCTGCGTCGCGGCGGGGAAGGTCGAGAGCTCGTGCGCGGCGATCTCGCCCGACCCGAGCGCGATGAGGCGGTCGAGATCGAGCTCGAGCACGCCGACGCGGCGCGGCAGGTCGCGATCGAGCGCCACCTGCGGCAGCAGCTCGCCCGCGTACCCGACGGTCTCGTCGCCGACGAGCAGTGCGGCGGTGCGACCCGGGTGCAGCGCGGGGTGCGACCCGGACTCGACGCGCAGGGTCGCGCCCGCGACGCTCGCGATGAGGCGCGCGGCGTCGAGGGCGTCGGCGACGCCCGACTCCTCGGCCGCCTGCCCGATGCCGCGGGCGCGCCGGTCGCCGACGAAGAGCGCGGCGATGCTCCAGGGCTGGTGCGGGATGCTCTGCTCGAGCTCGGCGATCGCCTGGTCGCTCGGCCGTGCCGTGCCGAAGGGCACCGCGTCGACGCCGTACGTGCGCCCCGCCTCGGGGCGGAAGACGTGCCCCAGCTCGAACACGGCGACGTCGGTGAGGCCGCGCGAGAGGTTGCGGTGGGCGATCGCGGCGAGGCCCGGGACGAGGCTCACGCGGAGCATGCCCTGCTCGGCGTCGAGCGCGTTCGCGATGCGCACCTGCGCGACGTCGTCGCCGCCCATGAGCCGGTTGTCGGCGCTGCGGACGAACGGGTAGGCGAGCACCTCGGTGAGGCCCGCGGCCGCGAGCGCTCGGCCGACGCCGCGACGCACCTGCTGCGAGCGCGTGAGACCGCGCCCCGGAGGCGCGACGGGCAGCTCGGAGGGGATGCGGTCGTAGCCGACGATGCGGGCGACCTCCTCGGCGAGCGAGGGCGCATCGACGAGGTCGGGGCGCCAACTGGGCGGCTCGACGAGCCAGCCCTCACCCTCGGGCTTGAGCCTGCAGCCGATCGCAGTGAGCGAGTCGGTGACCTCGTCGAGCGAGTAGTCGACGCCGATGAGGCGGTCGACGAAGCCCTCGGCGAGCGCGATCGACTCGGGGCGCTTGGCCTCGATCCACGCCGAGCCGAGGTCATCGATCGTGCCGCCCGCGTGCTCGACGAGGAGGTCGGCGACGCGCTGGGCGGCAGGCTCGGCGACGAGCGGGTCGACGCCGCGGGCGAAGCGCTTCGACGCCTCGCTCGGGAGCTTGTGCCGGCGGGCCGAGCGCGCGATCGACACGGGGTCGAAGTTCGCGGCCTCGATGAGCACGTCGGTCGTCGCGTCGCTCACCTCGGTGCTCGCGCCGCCCATGACGCCGGCGATGCCGATCGGGCCCGAATCGTCCGTGATGACCAGGTCCTCCGCGTCGAGAGCGCGGGTCTGGTCGTCGAGCGTGACGAGGGACTCCCCGGGCAGTGCGCGGCGGACGGTGATGCCGCCCGTGAGCCGCGCCAGGTCGTAGGCGTGGATCGGCTGGCCGAGCTCGAGCATGACGTAGTTGGTGATGTCGACGGCGATCGAGATCGAGCGGATGCCCGCGAGCTGCAGGCGCGAGACCATCCAGCGGGGCGTCGGCCGGGTCGCGTCGACACCGCGCACGACGCGCGTGACGAACACGTCGCACCCGCGACGCCCGCGGACGGGAGCCTGATCGTCGACGACGACGGAGTAGCCGAGCCCCTCCCCCACCTCGAGCGCCTTCGCGGGGTCGCGGAAGGACGCGCCGGTCGAGTGGGAGTACTCGCGGGCGATGCCGCGGATGGAGAGCGTGTACCCGCGATCGGGAGTGACGTTGACCTCGACGGCCACGTCATCCAGGCCCAGGAGGGCGATCGCATCGGTGCCGGGCTCGGCGGCGATGCCGAGCTCGGCGAGGCGGAGGATGCCGTCGTGCTCGTCGCCGAGTCCGAGCTCGCGCGCCGAGGCGATCATGCCGTCGGAGACGTGCCCGTAGGTCTTGCGCGCCGAGATCGGGAAGGGGCCGGGGAGGACGGCCCCGGGCAGCGACACGACGACGAGGTCGCCGATCATGAAGTTGCGCGCGCCGCACACGATGCCGCGGACCTCGGGCTCGCCCTCGGCCGTCGTGCCCGTGCGCACCTGGCACCAGCGGATGGTCTTGCCGTTCGACTGCGGCTCCTCGACGAAGTCGACCACCTCTCCGACGACGATCGGGCCGGTGAGAGCGCCGCCGTGGACGCCCTCCTCCTCGAGGCCGACCCTGACGAGCGCGGCGTGGACGTGATCGGCATCCGTCGCGGAGTCGCCCGACGCGGGGACGTCGACCCACTCGCGGAGCCAGCTGAGAGGGACGCGCATCAGACCACCATTCCGAACTGCTGCGAGAAGCGCACATCGCCCTCGACCATGTCGCGCATGTCGCTCACTCCGTTGCGGAACATGAGCGTGCGCTCGATCCCCATGCCGAACGCGAAGCCCTGGTAGACGTCGGGGTCGATGCCCGCGGCGCGCAGCACGTTGGGGTTGACCATGCCGCAGCCGCCCCACTCGATCCAGCGGGCGCCGCCGCGGAAGGTGGGATGCCACACGTCGAGCTCGGCGCTCGGCTCGGTGAACGGGAAGTAGCTGGGGCGCAGGCGGATGCGCGCGCCCTCGCCGAACATCGCCCGCGCCATGTGCTCGAGCGTGCCGCGCAGGTGCGCCATCGTGAGGCCCTTGTCGATCGCGATGCCCTCCATCTGGTGGAAGACGGGCGTGTGCGTCGCGTCGAGCTCGTCGGTGCGGAACACCCGCCCGGGCGCGACGACGTACACCGGCAGCTCGCGCTCGAGCAGCGAGCGGATCTGCACGGGGCTCGTGTGCGTGCGCAGGACGAGGTGCCGCTCGACGGGGTCGATGAAGAAGGTGTCCTGCATCGCCCGCGCCGGGTGATCGGGGTCGAAGTTGAGGGCGTCGAAGTTGAACCACTCGTTCTCGAGCTCGGGGCCCTCCGCGACCTCCCACCCCATGGCGAGGAAGATGTCGCTCATCTGCTCCATCATCGTCGTGAGCGGGTGACGGGCGCCCTGGGCCCGACGGGCGGGGATGCCCGTCACATCGATCGTCTCGGCGTCGAGTCTGGCCTGCTCCTCTGCGAGGGCGAGCTCGGCCTCGCGTGCGGCGACGGCCTGCCGCACGCGGCCCCGCGCCTGACCGACGAGCTTGCCGAGGGCGGCCTTCTGGTCGTTCGGCACGTCGCGCAGGGTCGCGTTGAGCTGCGCGAGCGTCGAGGCCTCGCCCGCGTGGGCGGAGCGCGCGGCCTTGAGGGCGGCGGTGTCGGGTGCGGCGGCGATCGCGGCGAGAGCCGCCTCGACCGCCGACTCGACCGCCGACTCGGAGATCTGGGGGGTGTCAGGCACGAGACGAGAGTCTAGCCGCGGGGCGCGACGCCGCAGTGCTCGCCGGGGCCTATGCGCCCCCGGCGCCCGTCGTGCGGATGGCCGTCGTGTCGGCGCTCTCGCCGATCGCGGCGCGCGCGGCGCGGCGGGATGCCCGAGCTCCGGGGGTCCGCGCCGCGAGGCGGCGGGCGAACCACGACAGCGAGAGGTTGACCACGAGGAACATCCCGAGCGTGATGACGAAGAACGAGAACCCGTACTGCGAGAAGCCGAAGAACTCCGCGCTCAGTCGCTGCTGTCTCACCAGTTCGTTGAGACCGACGATGTAGCCGAGCGAGCTGTCCTTGAGCAGCACGACGAGCTGCGCGACCACGATCGGCGCCATGGCGCGGAACGCCTGCGGGAACTCGATGAGCAGGCGCGCCTTGAGGGGCGTGAGCCCGAGCGCGAGGCCGGCCTCGCGCTGGCCCTTGGGAAGCGCGACGATGCCCGAGCGCAGGGCCTCGCCGATGATCGCGCCGTTGTAGAGAGCGAGCCCGAGCACGACGGCCCAGTACTGGCTCGTCGAGAACAGGATCAGGATGAAGAACATCATGAGCAGCACCGGCATGCCGCGGAAGAACTCGAGGATGACGGTGGTCGGGATGCGCACGAGCTTCACCGAGGAGAGCCGGAGGATCGCGAAGAGGCTGCCGAGCAGGACGGCGAGGACGCTCGCGAGCGCGGCGACCTGCAGGGTGACGAGGAGGCCGCGGACGAGCAGCCCCTCCCACACCACCGGGTCCTGGAAGATGTCCCAGCGCTCGTAGTCGAAGAGCCCCTCGCCCGCGAGGGTCGCGATGACCCAGGCGAAGGCGGCGACGAGCGCCGCGCCGGTCACGATCGAGGCGATGAGCGAGCGACGACGGGCCTGGGGGCCGGGGACGTCGTAGAGGACGGAGGTCATCGCATCACCGCGACCTTCTTCTCGAGCCGGTCAGCGATGCGGCCGAGCGGGATCGTCACGAGCAGGTAGCACGCCGCGATGGCGAGGAAGATCGCGATGGTCTCGTCCGCGTGGCTGTTCGCGAGCCGCTTGCTGGAGGCGAAGAGCTCGAAGACGAAGAAGCCGCCGGCGACCGAGGTGTTCTTCGTGAGCGCGATGGTCACGTTGATGAGCGGAGGGATGACCGAGCGCACCGCCTGCGGGATGATCACGTGGGCGGCGGTCTGGCTGAAGGTCAGCCCGACGGAGCGCGCGGCCTCGGCCTGACCCACCGGCACCGAATTGACGCCGGATCGGATCGCCTCGGCGTAGAACGGGGCGGTGTACAGCGTGAGCGCGAGGATCGCGCTGACCTGGAAGTCGACGATGACGCCGAGGCGCGGCACGACGAAGACGAGCAGGAAGAACACGAGCGTGAGCGGCGTGTTGCGCAGCAGCTCGGTGAAGCCGGTCGCGACCCACCGCAGGCTCGGCACGGGCGAGATGCGCATCGCGGCGAGCACGACGCCGAGCGGCACAGCGAGGAGCACTGTGAGCGCGAGCATGCGCAGCGTCGCGAGGAAGCCCTCGAGCAGCACGTCGCCGCTCTCGATGAGGAACTGCACGCGGTTCTCCAGTCGTCAGAAGGGGGATGGTGCGGGGCGGCCGCAGGGCCGCCCCGCACTCCGGGTGGTGCGGCGAGCGCCTAGTAGCGGTCGACCGACGGCGGCTCGGGGACCTCGAGCACGGTGCCCGCGGTCTCCTCGTAGAGGCGCGCCCACGTGCCGTCCTCGAAGGCCTCCTCCAGCACGTCGTTGATGAACGTGCGGAAGGCGTCGTCGCCGAGCGGCACGCCGATGCCGTAGGGCTCCTCGGTGAAGGTCTCACCGAGCAGCTCGAACTCGCCGGGGTTCTGGTCGACGAAGCCCGAGAGGATCACGTTGTCGGTCGTGACCGCGACGACCTGGCCGTTGCGGAGCGGGTCGAGGCAGTCGCTGTAGCCGCCGGCGGCGAGGAGCTCGGCGCCGTACTGCTCGGAGATCGTCGCGGCGGGCGTCGAGCCCTCGGCCGAGCAGACCGGCAGGCCCTCGAGGTCCTCAGGACCCTCGATACCCTCGGGGTTGCCCGCGGCGACGAGGATGTCCTGGCCGGCGATGAAGTACGGGCCGGCGAAGTCGATGCGCTCCTTGCGGGCGTCGTTGATCGTGTACGTCGCGACGACGACGTCGACCTGGTCGGACTCGAGGAACGACTCGCGGACGGAGGACTGCGCCTCGATCCACTCGATGTCCTCGAACGCGATCCCGAGCTCGGCCGCGATGAGAGCGCCGATCGCGACGTCGAAGCCGACGGGCGAGCCGTCGGGACCCTGCAGGCCGAAGAGAGGCTGGTCGAACTTCGTGCCGATCGTGATGGTGCCCGCCTCGGCGAGCTCGGCCATCGTCGTGCCCTCCTCGAACTCCGGGCTCTCGGCGATCTCGAGGCTGTACGGGCCGTTGCCGGTCGCCGCCTCGCCGCCCTCGTCGGGCTCGTCGACGCCGCCCGGGCCGGCGCTGCCGGCCGGGACGCAGGCCGTCAGGCCCAGGAGGAGCGCGGCGCCCGCCGCGCTGAGGATGGTGCTCTTCCGTGTGATTCGCATGTGCTGTACCCCTTGGTGTCGGATCGAGTGGTGCGTTTCGGAATGGCTGGTGGAGCGGAACCTCAGTGGCTGAGGATCTTGGAGAGGAAGTCCTTCGCGCGGTCGGTCTTCGGGTCGTCGAAGAACGAGGCCGGAGGGGCATCCTCGAGGATGCGGCCATCCGCCATGAACAGGACGCGATCGGCGGCTCTGCGGGCGAACCCCATCTCGTGGGTGACGACGATCATCGTCATGCCGTCCTTCGCGAGCTGGACCATGACGTCGAGGACCTCGTTGATCATCTCGGGGTCGAGCGCGCTCGTCGGCTCGTCGAGGAGCATGAGCTTCGGGTCCATCGCGAGCGCCCGGGCGATCGCGACGCGCTGCTGCTGACCGCCGGAGAGCTGCGCCGGCATCTTCTGCGCCTGATTGGCGACGCCGACGCGGTCGAGGAGCTCCATCGCGCGCTTCTCGGCCTCGGCCTTCGAGGTGCCGCGCACCCGCATGGGGGCGAGCGTGACGTTCTCGAGGACGGTCTTGTGCGCGAAGAGGTTGAACGACTGGAAGACCATGCCGACGTCCGCCCGCAGGGCGGCGAGCTCGGTGCCCTCGGCCGGCAACGGGGTTCCGTCGATGCGGATCTGACCGCTGTCGATCGTCTCCAGGCGGTTGATCGCCCGGCAGAAGGTCGACTTCCCCGACCCGGAGGGCCCGATGACGACGACGACCTCGCCCTTCTGGACGGTCGTGGAGATGTCCTTGAGGACGTGCACCTCGCCGAAGGACTTGTTGATGCCTTCGATCGCGACGAGCGGTTCAGACACGAGCGCCATCCCTTCCAGTTCGGCCGGAGTCCGGCCCCGAGAAACCGAGTCGCCGCCCGATGCCACCGCCCTGCGGGCGACGAGGATCGGGTACGGCGCTGGCTGAGTGCATCGGCATCGGTGGCACGGCATCACGCTAGGTCGCGGATTCCGGGCCGGTAGTGGCCTTGAGCGTTTCTTGAGCGAAGCGCCGATGCGGCGAGACGATACGCGCTCAGCGCCTCGACTCGCTGTAGTACTCCACCGCGCCCGGATGAAGGTCGACCGGATCGGTGAAGATGGCCTGCCGTCGATCGAGCAGGGCGGCCGCCGGCACCTCGGCCGCGATCGCGGATCGCGACGCGAACAGCTCCGCCACCACCTCGCGCACGAGCGCGTCGGAGGCGCCCTCCGCGACCATGAGGTAGTTGGGAACGGTCATCGTCGCCGTCGCCTGCGTGCGCCCGTACGCGCCGATCGGGAACTCGGCGAGACGGTAGGCGCCGCCGTGCTCCGCGTTCACGCGATCGACCGTCTCCGGCCCGATCGGCAGCAGGCGGGCGGGCGCATCGGTGAACAGCTCGGCGAGACCGGGGGTGGGGAGGCCTCCGACCCAGAAGAACCCCTCGATCTCCCCCTCGCGGAATGCGGCGATCGACTCGGCGAGCCCGAGGGCCGCGTCGTCGACATCCGTCGGGGCGACGCCCTCGGCGTCGAGCACCCTCGTCGCCACGATGTTCACGCCGGAGCTGGGCGCCCCGAGCGAGACGCCGCGCCCCGCGAGGTCGCCGATGCGACGGATGTCGGAGTCGGAGCGCACCACGACGTGCACGTACTCGTCGTAGAGGCGCGCGACCGCCTGCACCGCGAGAGGCTCGCGGAACGCCCCCACGCCGGCGACCGCGTCGGCGGCCGCGTCGCTCTGCGCGAAGCCGAGCAGGGCGCGCCCGTCGCTCACGCGCAGGAGGTTGTCGACCGATCCGTTGGTCTCATCGACCGAGACATCCGCCCCGAGCCTGCTGGAGAGCACCCCGGCGAGCTGCTCGCCGAAGCCGTAGTAGACGCCCGTGACGCCGCCGCCGGCGATCGAGAACCGCTCGGGGGCAGGCGACGGCGCGCAGCCGACGAGAGCGACGACCACGGACATCCCCGCGATCACGGAACCGAGCGCCCGACGGGCGCGGGCGGTCACGGGCGACCCGCCTCGGAGAGCCGGAGGTGGACGGCGAGCCCGCCGTCATCGGGCGACTCGACCCGGAGCCGACCTCCGATGGACTGCAGGAGGTCGGTCGCGATCGCGAGCCCGAGCCCGGAGCCGGGAGTGCTGCGGTTGCGCGGGCTGCGCCAGAAGCGGTCCGTGAGGTGGGGAAGCTCCTCCGTGTCGACGCCGGGGCCCTGGTCGCGCACGATGATCTCCGAGCCCTCGGGCGCGTCGCGCACCGAGACCACGACCCGCGTGCCGGCCGGGGAGAACTTCACGGCGTTGTCGATGACCGCGTCGAGAGCGCTCTCGAGAATGGTGCGATCCGTCGCCGTCGTCACCGCCGCGTCGACGTCGGCGACGAGCGCGACCCTCGAGCGCGAGGCCGCCTGCTGCCAGGCGTCGACCCGGCTGGTGACGATCTCCGCGACGTCGACGACCTCCTCGGCCGAGCCGCGTTCGCCGCTCCTCGCCAGGTTGAGCAGGGTGTCGAGGATGCGGGTCATGCGGCGCCCCTCCTCGCGGGTCTCCTCGACATCCTTCGCCCACGCCTCATCGAGCCCCGTCGCGAGGTACTCGACGCGCACGAGGAGTGCGTTGAGCGGATTCCGCAGCTCGTGCGAGGCGTTGAGCGCGAACTCCTGCTGGCGCGACATCACGCGCTCGATCTCCTCCGCCATGCGGTTGAAGATCAGGATCATGCTGCGCAGCTCGGGCGGGCCCGTCTCGTCGGCGATGCGCGCCTCGACGTCGCCGCGCTCGATCGCCTCCATCGCTCGGTCCACGCGCCGGATGGGTCGGAGCACCCAGTTCGCCAGCCGGAAGACCACGAGGATGCCGACCGCGGTGGCCAGGAGGGCACCGCCGAGCAGAAGGCCCCACTGCCGCAGGATCGTCTCGCGGGCGACGTCGCCGCTCGCGGTGATCACGACGGCGCCGATTGCCTCGCCGTTGTCGATGACGGGCTCGACCATGACCGAATCGCTCAGCGCCCACGGGGGCGCCGGCTCGGGGACCTCGCCTCGACGACCCGCGAGCGCGAGCTGGACCTGCGCCGTCGTCGCCTCGTCGAGCACGTCCTGGTCGTCGGCGCCGTCGACCCACGCGGCACCGGTCCGGTCGATGACGAGGACCCGCGTGTCGTAGAGCTCGAAGTAGCGCTCGGCCTCGCTCGAGACGACGTCGGGGCTCCCCGATCGCAGGGCCTGCCGTGCGCTCGTCACGAAGTAGGCGACGTCGCCGAGGAGCTGCGAGATCTGCTCCTGCTGGATGCTGCGGGCCGCGCTCCACGCGTAGGCGCCGCCGAGCACGAGCAGGACCCCGACGAGCGGCACGAGGAACACGACGATGAGGCGTCTGCGCACCGCTATCGCCCCGCGAACCGGTAGCCGACGCCGCGGACGGTCTCGATGAGCTCGCCCCGGCCCGTCTTGCGGCGGATCGACCCGACGTGCACCTCGAGCGAGCGGCTGAACGCGTGCCAGTCGGTCTGCCACACCTCGCGGATGATCCGCTCGCGCGGCACGACGACCCCCGGGTAGCGCGCGAGGACCGCCACGATGTCGAACTCCGTGCGGGTCAGCTCGATCGAGTCGCCGCCGACGAGCAGCTGACGGCCGGAGAGGTCGATGCGCACGTCGGCGACGTCGATCACCTGCTCCGCGGTCGGCTCCGCGACGAGAGCGCGCGATCGGCGCGTGACCGCCTCGATGCGCGCCACGAGTTCGAGCACGTTGTAGGGCTTCACGAGGAAGTCGTCGGCGCCGGCGCGCAGCCCCCGGATGCGCTCCTGGACGTGGCTGCGCGCCGTCGCGATGATGATCGGCACGCCCGAGCGCTCCCGGATCCTCCGGCACAGCTCGATGCCGTCGACGTCGGGCAGGCCGAGATCCAGCAGGACGACCTCCGTATCGGAGCTCAGAGCCTCGAGGGCCTGCGCGCCATCGGCGGCGCTCACCGTGCCGTAGCCGGCCTTGCGCAGGAACGCGCGGAGGGCATCCATCAATCGATCGTCGTCCTCGACGATCAGCACCGTCATCGGACCGTCCGGTCGCTCACTCGGCGGCCGAACGACGATGAACGTCGTGCGATCGCTGCGCGAAGGCGCTCTCGTACAGGCAGACGGCCGCGGCCGTCGCGAGGTTGAGCGACTCGGCGTCGCCGTAGATCGGCACGACGACCGCGCGATCGGCGAGCTCGAGCTGCTCGGAGGTCAGCCCGCGCGCCTCGTTGCCGAAGAGCCACGCCGTCGGGCCGTCGAGCTCGCCCGCGGCGCGGACGCCCAGCAGGTCCTCCCCCGAGACGTCGGCGGCGAGGACACGGACGCCGCTCGTGCGCAGCCGGTCGAGAGCCGATTCGAGAGAGACGCCGACGACCACCGGGATGTGGAAGATCGAGCCCGTCGTCGCGCGGACCGCCTTGGGGTTGAACGGGTAGACGCTCGTGCCGGTGAGGATCACCGCATCGGCGCCCGCGGCATCGGCGACGCGGATGATCGTCCCCGCGTTGCCCGGATCCCGCACCTCCTCCAGCACCGCCACGAGGCGCGGCCCTCGAGCGACGATCTCGTCGAGCCCGGTCGGGAAGAGCGCGCACACCGCGACCATGCCCTGCGGAGTCACGGTGTCGGCGATCACGCCGAGAACAGCATCGCTCACGTGCTCGACGCGGATGCCTGCCGCCCGAGCGGTGTCGAGGAGCGCCCGGTGGCGATCATCGGCCGCCGGGGTGACGAAGATCTCGCGCAGGAGCTCGGGGCGCGTGCGGACCGCCTCATCGACGGCCTGCGGCCCTTCGACGAGGAACAGCCCGGTCTCGGCGCGCTGCGAGCGCTTCGCGAGCTTCGCGGCAGCCCGCACGCGCGGCGAGCGCGGGTTGTCGATCATGGCGTCATGATACGGATCGCCGGGGAACGATCCGCGGTCCCGCGCCGACGGGCGGCGGATGCCCGGAACCCCGACATCGGAGCGCCGGGGACGACGAAGGCGCGCCCCCGACGGGGAGCGCGCCTTCGTACGAGAGGTGCTGCGTTACGCGGCGGTCTTCGGCGCCGAGGTGTCGGCCGGGAGGGCCTCCTTGGCGACCTTGACGAGCGCGGTGAACGCCGCGGGCTCGTTGACGGCCAGCTCGGCCAGCATGCGACGGTCGACCTCGACGCCCGCCAGGCCGAGGCCCTGGATGAGGCGGTTGTAGGTCATGCCGTTGGCGCGGGCCGCGGCGTTGATGCGCTGGATCCAGAGGCGACGGAACTCGCCCTTCTTGGCGCGACGGTCGCGGTACGCGTAGACGAGGGAGTGGGTGACCTGCTCCTTGGCCTTGCGGTAGAGGCGCGACCGCTGACCGCGGTAGCCCTCGGCGCGCTCGAGGATGACGCGACGCTTCTTGTGGGCGTTGACGGCCCGCTTGACTCTAGCCATTTCGTTAGTCCTTCAGTCTTTCCGTGCCGGCTACTTCTTGCCGATGAGCTTCTTGATGACCTTGGCGTCGGCCGGAGCCAGGACGACCTCGTTGTTCAGGCGGCGCGTGAGCTCGCTGGACTTCTTCTCGAGGTTGTGACGCATACCCGCGCCCTGCTTCATGACCTTGCCGGAGCCGGTCAGCTTGAAGCGCTTCTTCGCTCCCGAGTGGGTCTTCTGCTTAGGCATTCGTTTCTCTCTTTCGTGGGCTGGAACTACTCCGCCGCAGGGGCGGGCGTCGTGGGGGCCGCGGGCTTGCCCGACGGCTTCGGTGCGTTGGCGGGCGTCGGCTTGACCGCGGCGGGCTTCACCGTGGTCGTCTTCGCCGTGCCGGTGCGAGTCGAGGGCTTCGCGGCGGGCTTCGACGCGGGCTTGGTCGCCTTCGCCGGCTCGGCCTTGGCGGACTCCGCCTTCGCGGGCTCGGCCGCTGCGGAATCCTCCGCGACGGGCTCGGCCGCGGCCGGCTCCGACTTCGCGGGCTCGGCCTTCTTCGGCGGGACCTTCGCGAGCTCCGCCTCCGCCGCATCCCGCTCGGGGGTGGGCTTCTCGGCCGCGGGCTTCTCGGTCGCGGGCGTCGCGCTCTCGGCGTCGGCACCCTTCGCCGAGGCCTCGGCGCTCTTGCGCTCGGCCTTCGACTGCGCGCGAGCGGCGTTCTGCTCGGCCTTCGCGTCGGCCTTGTTCTTGAGCGGGCCGATGATCATGACCATGTTGCGGCCATCGATCGTCGGCGTCGACTCGACGGTGCCGAAGTCGGCGACGTCCTCCGCGAAGCGCTGCAGCAGACGCACGCCCTGCTCGGGGCGCGACTGCTCGCGGCCGCGGAACAGGATCATGGCCTTCACCTTGTCGCCGGCCTGCAGGAAGCCCTCGGCGCGCTTGCGCTTGGTCTCGTAGTCGTGCTTGTCGATCTTCA
>VFQM010002409.1_pt1 | contig 13850 bp, 14 predicted proteins | sample 3512391 | NCBI WGS metagenome assembly VFQM01 (sample SAMN10412369, study PRJNA504923) | tailings metagenome | isolation source: Replicate 1 from Balatoc abandoned mine | place: Philippines
CTCCATCGTGTAGAACACGCGCGCGTGCGTCTTGAGCGTGTTGTTCCAGGTGGCAGGCATGCGCACCAGCTGGGCATTGGCGGGGCGGCCCTTGCGGTCCCAGGCCTCGAGCTTGGGTTCGAGCAGGTAGCAGTGGCCGCAGGCGTACCAGAACACCTCGACGACCTCGACCTTGCCGGGGGCGACGCTGGTCGGCTGCGCGGGTTGCAGCAGCTTGTAGTGCGTACCCTGCACCGGTTCGAACGACGCGGCCATCGCCGAACCGGCCGCCAGCACCAGGAGGGCGCCGCAGAGCGAGCGACGCAACCGCGAAACCAGGGATGTCGTATTCATGGTGATCTGAGACTGGCCGTGGCCGGCTTGGTTCAACGCAGGCCCTGGAGGTAGGAGGCGACGGCGTCGATCTCGTCCTCGGACAGCTTGGTCGTGATCGCGCGCATCATCGAGTTCGGGTCAGTGGCGCGGGCGCCCGACTTGTACGCGCGCAGCTGCGCCGCGGCGTACACGGCATGCTGGCCGCCGATGCGCGGGTACGCGGCGCCCGGGTTGCCGGCACCGGTCGGGCCATGGCACCCGGCGCAGGCCGGGACGCCCTTGGCCGGGTTACCGGCGCGATACAACCGTTCGCCGAGCTTGACCTTCGACGGTTCCGCTTCGCCGGTCGGGCGCGTCGTCGTGGAGGCGTAGTAGACGGCGAGGTCTTCGACGTCCTGGTCGCCGAGCATCATCGCCATCGGCGACATCAGCGGGTTCGACCGCTCGTTGGCCTTGAAGTGCTTGAGCTGCTTCGTGATGTAGCTGGCGTGCTGACCGGCGAGGCTCGGCCATTCGGGGTTCGCGCTGTTGCCATCCATGCCATGGCAGGCCATGCAGGTGGCGGACTTGGCCTGGCCCGCTTCCTTGTTGCCGGCCGCGGTGGCAATGCCGCTCCAGCCGAGGATGGTGACCAGGCCCAGGGCAGCGACGAACTTCGGGGTCATGCTGTAACCACTCCGAAAAAGCGAACGGGCATGTCGCAGGAAAAATGCCCGGCGGTTCGTTCGTGTGCGGCCTGCCGGGTCAGCCGCAAATTGTACACTAAGGGTCTCGCCGCGCATGGGCCGGCGCTGCCGGTCCTCCAATGCCTGTCTACAACCAAGTCCGCTTCCTCACGAGCGCCAACAAGCTCGGCCAGCTGCCCCCGGACCAGGGGGCGGAAGTGGCCGTCGCCGGCCGGTCCAATGCGGGCAAGTCGAGCGCCATCAACGCGATCACGCAGCGCAAGGGCCTGGCGCGCACGAGCAAAAGCCCGGGTGCGACACGGCTGCTGAACTTCTTCGAGCTGGCACCGGGGCGGCGCCTGGTCGACCTGCCGGGCTACGGCTTCGCCCGGGTCTCGGGCGACATGCGCGAGCACTGGGGTGCGTTGCTGCAGGGCTACTTCGCGAAGCGGGAGACGCTGCGCGGCACCATCGTCGTGATGGACGTCCGCCATCCACTCACCGAGCACGACGTCGGCATGCTCGAGCTCGCCTCCGGGCGGGGCCTGCCGGTGCACATCCTGCTGACCAAGGCCGACAAGCTCGGGCGCGGTGCGGCCGCGAATGCCCTGCAACAGGTCAGGCGCCAGCTGCCACGCGACGGCGCCGTGACCGTGCAGTTGTTTTCTGCGCACGCCGGCACCGGCCTGCACGAAGCGCGCAGTGCGCTCGACAAGCTGCTCGACGGGCGCCAGATAAAAGAAACCCCGGCGGGACCAGCGGATCCGGCCGGGGCAAATGAACCCGGTATTGGGGGATGACCGGGCACGTGTTGAGCCCAGGGAGGTAGGCCAACACGGAGCGTCGTGGACGCTCGATAAAGTTAGAGAGGGCACTCCAGCAAAAGTTCCACGATCGACGGCGTTCCCACCGATCTGGAGACAATCGCCGCAGCGCCTTTCGGGTCAATGACTTGCGGTCAGAGGAACGTCCAGGTCACGCCGAGCGACACCATGTCCACCGTGTCGGCGCGGTCGAGATCGAAACGCTCGTACTCGGCCCGGAGACTCAGGCTCCAGACCCGGAACTGGGCACCGATCCCGTAGGTGAGATCGGTGCCGTCGTCGCTCAGGACCTTGCCGACACCCGATGCGCTCACATCCGCGTCCCAGTTGATGGCACCGACGCGTGCGAACAGGTCGACCGGGCCAATCGGCACGAAGCCGACCGCCGAGAGCGACAGCCCGCTTACGTCGGCTTCGATATTGCCACCGCCGACATCGTCGTCCGGCGATCCGAGGTCGACGTAGTTCGCCTCGACGGAAAGCCAGTCCAGGAAGCGCCATCCGACGATGGCCTTGTACCCGGTGCCGTCCGCGTCGATCGAAAAGTCCTCACCCTCGAAGTCGTCATCGTAGCTGACGCCACTCTGGCCGACGCTCGCGCCGAGGTAGATGCCGTTGTCCGCGGCGTAGGCCGGGGCTGCCACCAGCCCCATGACCGCCGTCGCCACCAGTGCGATGTGCTTGCGCATGCTTAGTCGCTCCTCTCTCCGTGGATTACCGGCCGAACTCCCAGCGGAAGCCGATGCCGTAGGTGCTCTCTTCGTCGGCGAACTCGCCTTCGACGCCGAGCGCCAGGTGATCGGCGATGTACCACAGGGCCGCCACGCCGAGCGAGGTGTCGTCGCCCGAATCCGACAGGTCGACGTAGTTGATCGTGCCTGCGAGTTCGAGCGCGCTCAGCGGACGCGCGCGGATGCCCACGCCGAGTTCGTAGCCGTCGTCGTCGAGGCTCCCACTGCCGAAGGTGGTCGACAACTCCGCTTCGTACTTGGTGTAGCCGATCTTGCCGAACAGGTCCATGTTGTCGGCGAACGACCAGGCGTAGCCGCCACCGACGCTGTAGCGCTCGATGTCGAGCTTGTTGCCGCCGTACTTGAGGCTCTGGTCCGTATAGCGACCGTAGACGAAGAAGTCGTCGGCCACTTCGAGCGATCCACGCAGCACGAATCCGTCGGCGTCCTTGTCGATGCCGTCGACGTCGGTCGTGACGTAGCCCAGGTCGACATAGGTGTAGCCGATCCCTTCGGCCTGGGTTGCCGCGATCGGGGCCATCAGCGCCAGTGCGGCGGCAACGAGGCTCAGTTTACGCATCATCGATAACTCCTAGTTTTACGAGACTTGCGAGCGGCCGGGTGCATCCCGGCATGTTTGCGCCGTGCCGTCTGACGGGCGTGGCGGGCCGCAGTTCGCGGTTGCGGCCGGAAAAGGTGTAAAAGCTCGAGCCCGCCACAGGGCGGGCTCGAAAGCTTGCAAAGGCGGGAATGATCAGAACTTCCAGACGACGCTGGCCGAGACGAAGTCGGTCGTGTCGGTGTCCTCGACCTCGAAGCCCTGGTACTCGACAGTGACACCGAAGTTGTCGGTGAAGTCATAGCCGACGCCGATGCCCCAGGAGAAGTCTTCGCCGCTGTCGCTGCCGCGGCCTTCGCCGGCGATGCGCACGTCGGCGTCCCACAGGTACAGGCCGGCCTTGGCGAACAGGCTGAACTGGTCGATCGGGTAGACCGCCTTGAGCGAGGCGTTGAAGCCCGTCATGTCGAGGCCGGCGCCGGACTCTTCCGCGCTGCCGCCGTCGAGGTACTCGAGTTCGCCGCCGAGCCAGGGATTGAGCATCCAGCCGGCAAAGACCTTGTAACCGGTGTCGTCGCCACTGAACGCGCCGACGTCGACGCCGTAGTTGCCGACGCCCGCGCCGACATATGCGCCACCCTCGTCGGCGGCCAGCGCCGGCGTCGCGGCAAGCATCGTGCCGGCCAGTGCTGCAACGAAGAATCTATGCATGGTCAGTCCTCGTGTCGGGATGGCCGCTGCGGTGCCGCCCGGGCCTGCGCAACAGCTGTTGACCGACGATAAAAATGTACAGAGCCACGACAATTCGAGCATCAGGACAACCGCATAGCCTTCGCTTGTTGCAAGAAGGCGACCGAAGTCTCAGGTTCAGTGAATTGTTTGCGTTGTCCTGGTTGCAGAGCTCCCGGGAAGGGAACGCCGTACCGCGCCGGACGTTGACACGGCTGGCTGGCGGACAGTCGGAAGGGGTGGGCCGGGTGCGGCCCGGCCGGGTTCAGTGTGCTTCGTCCCAGTTGCGGCCGATGCCGACCTCGACCTTGAGCGGCACCCGCAGGCTGGCGGCCGCCGACATGTGGCCGCTCAGTTCGCGCACGACGTCGTCGACCCGGTCCTCGGCGACCTCGAGCACGAGTTCGTCGTGGACCTGCATCGTGAGCCGCGCGTGCGGGATGCCGTTGAGCCAGCGGTGCACCTCGATCATCGCGCGCTTGATGATGTCGGCGGCCGTGCCCTGCATCGGGGCATTGATCGCGCTGCGTTCGGCATAGGCGCGCAGTTGCGCGTTGCGCGCACGGATGTCCGGCAGATACAGGCGTCGCCCGAAGACGGTCTCGACGAAGCCCTGCTCGCGCGCCATCAGCCGCGTCTGGTCCATGTAGTGCTTCACGCCCGGGTAGCGCGCGAAGTAGAGGTCGACGTACTGCTGCGCCGCACCGCGTTCGATGCCGAGCTGGCGTGCGAGGCCGAACGCGGACATGCCGTAGATCAGCCCGAAGTTGATCGCCTTGGCCGCGCGACGCTGGTCGGGCGAGACGTGTTCCGGTGCACCGACGCCGAACACTTCGGCGGCCGTGGCCTGGTGGATGTCCCGGTCGGAGGCAAACGCGTCGAGCAGCCCGGCGTCACCCGACAGGTGCGCCATGATCCGGAGCTCGATCTGCGAGTAGTCCGCGGCGACGATCACGTGGCCCTGCGGGGCGACGAACGCCTGGCGGATCCGGCGGCCTTCGGGCGTGCGGATCGGGATGTTCTGCAGGTTCGGGTCGGTCGAGGACAGGCGACCGGTGGCAGCGACCGCCTGGTGGTAGGACGTGTGCACGCGACCGGTGCGCGGGTTGACCTGCTCGGGCAGCCGCTCGGTGTAGGTCGAACGCAGCTTGGCGAGCCCGCGGTACTCCATGATCACGCGCGGCAGCTCGAACTCCTCGGCAAGTTCCTCGAGCACGTCTTCCGCCGTCGACGGCTGGCCCGAGGGCGTCTTGCGCTTCACGGGCAGCCCGAGGTCGTTGAACAGCACTTCCTGCAGCTGCTTCGGCGACTCGACGTTGAACGGGCGTCCGGCGATCGCGTGTGCGCGTCGCTCGAGTTCCAGCAGGCCCCGCGCCAGTTCGTTGCTCTGGCGACGGAGCATCTGGGCGTCGACGAAGACGCCGCAGTGCTCCATGTCGAGCAGCACCGGCACGAGCGGCTGCTCGATCTCGGCATAGAGCCGGGCGAGGCCGGGAGTCGATTCGAGCCGCGGCCACAGCGTGCGGTGCAGGCGCAGCGCGACGTCCGCATCCTCGGCCGAGTATTCGCCCGCGGCTTCGATCGGCACGTCGTTGAACGCGAGCTGCTTCGCGCCCTTGCCCGCGACATCCTCGTAATGGATCGTCTCGACGCCGAGGTAGAACTGCGCGGTCGAGTCGAGGTCGTGCCGCGTCGCCGTGCTGTTGAGCACGTACGACTCGAGCATCGAGTCGAAACGGATGCCGCGCAGCTCGATGCCGTGGTTGCGCAACACGTGCGCGTCGTACTTGAGGTGGTGGCCGAGCTTGGCGCGGGCCGGGTCCTCGAGCAACGGCTGCAGCAGGCGCAGCACTTCGTTGCGGTCCAGCTGTGGCGGCGCGCCCGGGTAGGTGTGCGCCAGCGGCACGTACGCGGCGTAGCCGGGTTCGACGGCGAACGAAACGCCGACGATCTCCGCGCGCATGTAGTCGAGCGAATTCGTCTCGGTGTCGAACGAGAGCAGCTCGGCATTGCGCAACCGTTCGAGCCACTGGTCGAAGTGGGCCGGCGTCAGCACGAGTTCGTAGTGGCGGCCAGGCGCCCAGCCCTGCTTCGTTGCTCCCGGCCCGGCGGGAGCGGTCGGTGGAACGCCGGGTGAGCGTGCTTCGCCGGGCAGCTCACCGCGCGAGACGTCGATGCCCGAGTCGTCGCCCGCGCTGCGCGCGCCCTCACCCGCGCTGCGCGCCCCCTCACCCGACCTGCGGTCGACCTCTCCCGCTGGAGCGGGAGAGGTGAAGAAGCCCGCGGGAGAGTCGGGAGTGGCGTCGAGGCCCTTCAGCAACGAGCGCAGCTCCAGCCGCGTGTACAGCTCGCGCAGCCGCGCCGTGTCGGGCGGGGTGCGTCGCAGGTCCGTGGGGCCGAACGGCAACTCGACCGAGCAGCGTATCGTCGCAAGCTCGCGCGACAGCGCCAGTTCGGCCTGGGAAGCACGCAGGCTTTCGCCGACCTTGCCTTCGATGCGCTGCTGGTTCGCGATCAGGTTGTCGAGCGTGCGGTACTCGTTGAGCCATTTCGCGGCCGTCTTGGGCCCGACCTTCGGCACGCCCGGGATGTTGTCCGAGCTGTCGCCGACGAGCGCGAGGTAGTCGACGATCTGCTCGGGATAGACGTCGAACTTGACCTTCACGCCCGCGCGATCGAGCGACGTGTTCGTCATCGTGTTGACCAGCGTGATGCGGTCGGTCACGAGCTGCGCCATGTCCTTGTCGCCCGTGGATACCAGGACACGCAGGCCCTGGCCGGCCGCACCGAGTGCCAGCGTGCCGATGACGTCGTCGGCCTCGACGCCCGGAATCCGCAGCAGCGGCAGTCCGAGGGCCTCGACCGCGGCCACGAGCGGCTCGACCTGCGCGCGCAGGTCGTCGGGCATCGGCGGCCGATGCGCCTTGTACTCCGCGAACAGCTCGTCACGGAACGTGCGTCCCGGCGCATCGAACACGACGGCGACCAGCGCGGGGTCCTGCTCGCGCAACATGCGGTGCAGCATGTTGAGCACCCCGAGCACGGCACCCGTCGGCTCGCCGCGCGAGTTCGTCAGCGGCGGCAGTGCGTGGAAGGCCCGGTAGAGGTACGACGAGCCGTCGACGAGGACCAGCGTGCCCGCGTCAACCACCGGGGCTTCCCTGGTTGCCGCCGGGCAGTGGCGGTGGCGGCATGCGATCGGGGTCGGTCGCGGGCTTCTTCGTTGCCGCTGGTGCCGGCGACGTCGCCGTCCCCGGCGCGGCGGAATCCGTGGTCGGCGCAGTCGCTGCGGCACCGCTGTCCGTAGTGCCGGTCGCCTCGGGTGAAGCGGGGCCGCCGACGACTTCTCCCGACGGGCCGCGGATCACGACGTTGCTCGCGCGCTCCGGCATGGTCAGCGGTCCCTTGAGTCCGCAACCGGCGCCGAGCACGGCAACGGCACAGGCCGTCGTCGCGGAGACCATGCGTAGCCCCCGCCTCACGGACGCTTTCCCGGCTGGGCCATCAAGTGGTCGGCCCCCTGGCCCGCGGGCACTTCGATCACGGCCATCGTCAGTCGCGAGACACACACGAGCTTGCCAGCCTCGTCCTCGATGCGGATGTCCCACACGTGCGAGCGGCCGCCCAGATGGATCGGGCGGGCCGTACCCGTGACGAGGCCGGAGCGCGCCGAGCGCAGGTGGTTGGCGTTGATCTCCTGGCCGACCGCGTAAAAGCGCGACGTGTCGATCACGAAGTTCGAGGCGACGCTGCCGAGCGTCTCGGCCAGCACGACGCTGGCGCCGCCGTGCAGCAGGCCGAACGGTTGTCGCGTCCGCTCGTCGACCGGCATGGTGCCGCGCAGGAAATCGGGCCCGGTTTCGGTGATGCGGATGTCGAGGTGCGCGACCATGTCGCCGCCGCGGCCGTGCAGGCGCTGGACGTCCGCCAGCGTCAGGGGCTTGAACCAGATGCTCATGCGGAACCTCGCGGGGAAACGGCGATTGTATGTACGACGGCGGCGGTCCGCGACCCCGGCGGCATCGCGGCCATCGGTCGGCCGCGCCCGCAGCGAACAGCGAACACGTTCGCCCAAAGTCGGACCCGATCAGGGGATTCCCGGCTCGTGCGCTGCACGCGCCCCTGTCGCCGACGGCGCTGTCGGTGCAGAATCGAATGTTGCAAAGCACAAAGCCACCGCGACCCCGGGAGAGCATTCATGGCCGAGTACCGCGCCCCGCTGTCACAGATGCGTTTCACGATCGAGCACCTCGCCGATTTTCGCGACGTCACCTCGTTGCAGGCGTTTTCGAGCGTCGACGTCGAGACCGCCGAGGCCGTGCTCGACGAGGCGGGCAAGTTTGCCGGTGCCGTGCTCGCACCGACCAACGAAGTCGGTGACAGGAAGGGCGTCAAGGTCGTCGACCAGGCGGTGCAGGTTCCCGACGAATTCACGGCTGCGTACGCGAAGTTCCGCGAAGGCGGCTGGCCCGGCATCGCCGCGAACCCGGATTTCGGCGGCCAGGGCCTGCCCAAGACCGTGTCGATCGCGTGCGACGAAATGTGGGCGAGCGCCAACGTCGCGTTCGCGCTGTGCCCCGAGCTCTCGCAGGGCACGATCCTGTGTCTCGACAAGCACGGGTCGGACGCGCTCAAGTCGACGTATCTCGAAAAACTCGTTTCGGGCGAGTGGACCGGCACGATGTGCCTGACCGAGCCGCAGGCGGGCTCCGACCTCGCCACGCTCACGACCAAGGCGGAGCCGCGCGGGGACGGGTCCTACCTGTTGTCGGGTCGCAAGATCTTCATCACCTGGGGCGACCACCCCATGACCGACAACCTCGTGCACCTCGTGCTCGCGCGGTTGCCGGGCGCGCCGCAGGGCACGAAGGGCATTTCGCTGTTCCTCGTGCCGAAATTCATGGTCAACGGAGACGGCTCGCTCGGCGAGCGCAACGACGTCTACCCGGTCTCGGTCGAGCACAAGCTCGGCATCCACGCGAGCCCGACGTGCGTGCTTGCGTTCGGCGACGGCGCTGGCGCCGTGGGCTGGCTCGTCGGCCAGCCGAACGAAGGCCTCGCCGCAATGTTCACGATGATGAACTACATGCGGCTCGGCGTCGGCGCGCAGGGTGTCGGGCTCGCCGAGCGTTCGTATCAGGCGGCGGTCGCCTATGCGCGCGAACGCGTGCAGGGCCGCGCTCCGGGCGAGAAAGGCCGCGTGCCGATCATCCGGCACCCCGACATCCGTCGCACGCTGCTGCTGATGCGGTCGCTGACGCAGGCCTGTCGCGCGATCTGCTACTACACCGCTTCGTGTCTCGACCGCGGCAACCACGGCGACACGCCCGAGGCCTCGGCGGCGTGGCTCGCGCGCGGCGACCTGATGACGCCGATCGCCAAGGCGTTCTCATCGGAGATCGGCCAGGAAGTGACCGAACTCGCGATCCAGGTGCACGGCGGCATGGGGTATGTCGAGGAGACCGGCGTCGCGCAGTACTACCGCGACGCGCGCATCGCCTCGATCTACGAGGGCACCAATGCGATCCAGGCGATCGACCTCGTCGGTCGCAAGCTGCTGCGCGACGGCGGCCTCACGGTGTCGGCGTTCGTCACCGACATGCGCACGCTCGACGCGCCGCTCGCGAACGCGGGCGAGGACTTCGCGTCGCTGCGGCTGTGGCTCGCCAAGGGGCTCGACGAGATCGTGCAGTGCTCGACGCACGTGCTGACCGGCGAACGCAAGGATCCGGAACTGGTCAACGCGGCGGCGTTCAATTACCTGATGCTGGTCGGCACGGTCATTGGCGGCTGGCAACTCGCGCGCGGCGCGCTCGCGGCCGCACGCGAACTGGAGACGGGTGGCGGCGGCGACACGGCGTTCCTGAAGACCCAACTGCTGCTCGCGCGGTTCTACGCGGATCACGTGCTGCCGCGCGTGGTCGGCTACGCCGCGGCGGTTCGCGCCCCGACCGGCACGCTCATGGCACTGACGGCCGAGCAGTTCTGATCCCGGCCTTGGACGCTTCGTCGAACTGGGTGCCGTTCGGTCACGTCGACCGGTTTGCGCCACCGGAGCTGCGGTCCTGGCTGGCCGAACCGGGGCTGCTGACCGCGCGGATCCGGGACCTGTGCGGCGAGCGTCTGCGTTTCCGGATGCTCGGGCCGTTGCGTCGGGCGCCGCTCGCACCCGACACACGGGCACGGCTCGAAGTCGCCGACACCCACTGCTGGCTGCGCGAGATCGAGTTTCGCTGCGACGACGCGCGACTGGTCTACGCGCAAACGGTGCTGCCGGAGTCGACGGTCGCGTGCTGTCCGTGGTTGAGGGAACTCGGCGATGCGCCGATCGGCGAGGCCCTGCGACGGTCGGCGGACCCGGTCGAGCGCGAGCCGCTCGAGTACGCGGCGCTGCGACCAGACGACGTGCTGGCGCAGGCTGCCGCGAGCGACGCAGGTGCCGAAGCGGCGCCCGCGACGCTCTGGGCACGCCGGGCTGTGTATCGCCTGTCGGCCCACCGTCCGATCCTGGTGCAGGAGGTGTTCCTTCCTGCGCTGTTGCGCGTGCGGCCCGATCGTGCCGCACCGAGCGAGGGAGCCGCGCGATGACCGTCACACGCATGCTGACATTCGCGGTGCCGCAGCCGGCGGTCGCCATCGCGGGCTCCGCGACACGGTTTCCGGTGCACCGTATCTACTGCGTGGGGCGCAATTACGCCGCCCACGTGCGCGAGATGGGGGCTGCGCCCGAGCGCGAGCCGCCGTGCTTTTTCATGAAGCCGGCCGACGCCGTCGTCGCGAACGACGCGGCGGTGCCGTACGCGACGCGGACGTCGAACCTGCACCACGAGGTCGAGCTCGTGGTCGCGATCGGACGCGGGGGGCGTTCGATTGCTCAGGCCGATGCGCTCGCGCACGTGTTCGGTTATGCGGTCGGCAACGACCTCACGCGGCGCGACCTGCAGGCGGCAATGAAGCAGTCCGGGCTGCCATGGGACGTTGCCAAGGGCTTCGATCACTCGGCGCCGGTCGCAGCCATCCGCCCCGTGGCGGACGCGGGCCACGTGACGGACGGGCACATCTGGCTCGACGTCAACGGCCAGCGTCGCCAGGACGCCACGCTCGGCGAGATGATCTGGAGCGTCCCCGAAATCGTCGCGGAACTGTCGACGCTCTATGAGCTGCAGCCCGGCGACCTGATCTTCACCGGTACGCCGGCCGGTGTCGGGCCCCTGCGGCCGGGCGACAGCATCGTCGCCGGCATCGACGGGCTCGAGACGCTGCGCACGACGATCGGGCAGGGGCCGGAAGAGTCTAGGGAAACTCTGATTTACTGGGGTAGTCTGAAGCGCGAGCCGATGCAAAGCGAGCGCCTCGATGAAGCAGCAAACCCTGGCGGGCCTTGAGAAGTACGCGAAGACGACCCGCCGCGCGCAGTTTTTGGCCGAGATGGACCGGGTGGTGCCGTGGGCGGAGCTGTGTGCGCTGATTGAGCCGCACTACCCGAAGGGGAGCCCGGAAGGCGGCCGCCCGCCGATTCCGCTGGAGCGGATGCTGCGCATCTACTTCCTGCAGCAGTGGTTCAACCTGTCCGATCCGGCGGTGGAGGACGCACTCTACGACTCGAGCGCGATGCGCGAGTTCGTGGGCATCGACCTCGGCCGGGAGGCGGCGCCGGATGAGACCACGGTGTGCAAGTTCCGCAAGCTGCTGGTGAAGCAGCGGCTGGGCAAGACGCTGCTCAAGGGCGTGAACGAGCACCTGCGCCGGCAAGGGATCAAGCTGAGCAACGGCACGATCGTCGATGCGACGATCATCAGCGCGCCGAGCTCGACCAAGAACCGCGACGGTGCGCGCGACCCGGAGATGTCGCAGGTGGCGAAGGGCAAGGAGTGGTACTTCGGGATGAAGGCGCATGTCGGCGTGGACAGCCGCCACAAGCTCATCCACACCGTACAGGTATCGGCGGCCAACTGGGCCGACAAGGAGGCCTTGCCGCACCTGCTGCGGGGCACCGAGACCAAAGTGTGGGGCGATCAGGCGTACCACGGTCAGGGCGAGGCGATCCGCGCCGCGGCGCCCAAGGCGCAGGACTGCACCAATCGTCGCTCGCGCTACCGGGGCAGCGAGCGCATCGATCACGCGACGCGGGCAAAGAACCGCAACAAGTCGCGGGTGCGCTCCAGGGTCGAGCACGTGTTCGGGGTGATCAAGCACATCTTCGGCTTCCGCAAGGTGCGCTATCGCGGGCTGGAGAAGAACCGTCACCGGGTCGAGGTGCTCGCCGCACTCACCAACCTGTACCTGATGCGGCGGACGCTACTGAGGGCTGCGGGATAGGTGCGCCTGGCGGGGGGCGCGAGGCGCCCCGCGAGGGCTGGAGGCCCGAACCGGGCCGGAAAAGCGGCCTAAGCCGCTTCAAATCGCTGCTCACGCAGCGCTCGCGCGCCGCGCACGAATCCGAGCGAGCTAAGATGGGTACTTCAGAGCTTCCCTAGAGTCTAGTCGGAACACGGGCCCTCACCCGCGCATGGCGCGACCTCTCCCGCAAGCGGGAGAGGTGAGGCGCTTCCGACTAGACTCTGAACTCCAGACTCTGGACTCTTCCTTCGTCCGCATGGACAACTACTGCCTCTTCGGCTTTCCGGTCCACCACAGCTGGTCGCCGTTCATCCACGGCCTGTTCGCGCGCCAGACCGGACAGGCCATGGAGTACCGGCTGCACGAGGTCACGCCGGCGCAATTCCGGCACGACGTGCTCGAGTTCTTTTTCGACAGCGGCGGCCGCGGCTGCAACGTCACGGTGCCGCACAAGCGTGCGGCGGCGGACCTCGTCAATGTACTGACGCCGCGCGCCCAGCTCGCCGACGCCGTCAACACGATCGTGCGTCGCGACGACGTCCTGGTCGGCGACAACACCGACGGCGCGGGGCTCGTGACGGACCTGCGTGACAACCTCGGCCTGCACCTGCAGGCCCCGCACATCCTCGTGCTGGGCGCGGGCGCGGGCGGCGCGGCCCGTGGCGCGCTCGGCCCGTTGCTCGACGAGTTGCACCCGCAGGCGCTGGTCGTCGCCAACCGCACGGTCGAACGCGCGCTCGAACTGGCGGACGAATTCGCGGCGCTCGGCCCGGTCACGGGCATGGCATTCGAGGCGACAGCGCGGTTCGACAAGCCCTTCGACCTGGTCATCAATGCGACGTCGGCGAGCCTCAAGGGCGACGTGCCGCCCGTGGCCGTCACGGCCGTCGGCCCGGACACCGTGTGCTACGACATGGCCTACGGCGTCGGCGAAACGCCGTTCACGGACTGGGCCAAGCGCTGCGGCGCGCGGACGGTCGTGCAGGGTTGGGGCATGCTGGTCGAGCAGGCCGCGGTCGCCTTCGAGGCCTGGCGCGGCGTGCGGCCGCAGACCGCGCCGGTGCTGGAAGCATTGCGCAATCGCGCCGCGGCGATCGCGGCGGGCGTCAAGCCGAAGGGGCCGCGTACTCCGACTTGAGTGCGACGTAGTCGCGCGCCATCTTCGGGATCCGTGCCCGTTCCTGCTCGGTGAGTTCGCGGCTCCGGCGTGCCGGGCTGCCGACGTACAGGTAGCCCGACTCGAGCTTCTTGCCGGGCGTCACGACCGCGCCGGCGCCGATGATGACGTCGCTTGCGACTTCGACGCCGTCGAGCACGATCGCGCCGATGCCGACCAGCACGCGGTCGGCGATGCGGCAACCGTGCAGCGAGACGCGATGACCGACGACGACGTCCTCGCCGAGGATGGTCGGCCAGCCTGCCTCGTTGCCCGGCGTCGGCCGCGAGACGTGGATGATCGTCGCGTCCTGCACGTTGCTGCGGGCACCGATGCGGATCCGGTTGACGTCGCCGCGGATCAGCACGAACGGCCAGACCGAGACGTCGGCGCCGAGCTCGACGTCGCCGATCACGACCGCGGTGTCGTCGACCCAGGCGCCGGCGCCGAGCTTCGGCACGCAGCCGCGGTAAGGTCGAAGGGCCATGACGGGGCGCTCACTCCAGGATGAAACCGGGACGCACAGTCTAG
>VFQM010002410.1_pt1 | contig 13845 bp, 15 predicted proteins | sample 3512391 | NCBI WGS metagenome assembly VFQM01 (sample SAMN10412369, study PRJNA504923) | tailings metagenome | isolation source: Replicate 1 from Balatoc abandoned mine | place: Philippines
GCCGGCCAGTGCGATGCCGTGCTTGGTGATCGAGACGACGGCGATTTTCATGGGATAAGTTCTCTGTTGGTTTTGTGGTTTCAGGCGTCGACCGTAGCGGAAGCGTCTGCGGCTTCCTTGCGCTTGCGACAGCCGCGGCGCAGCTCGCCGCGCACGCGCTTGGGGTTCTGCACCAGCATCAGCGACAGATAGTTGACCTTTTCGCCCTTCAGGCTGGCCACGTCGCTCACGATGCGCTCGTCCGGTGCGCCGACCTTTTCGATGAAGACCGAGGTGGCGAGCAGCTCGCGCTGTTCCAGCAGCTCGACGACTTCATCGACCATCGGCTTGACCTTGAGCAGGGCCAGGGTGTCGAACTCGTCGAGCAGGTGGTCGATGACCTTGACGCCGTAGTTGGCCGGGATGATGGCGAAGGTTTCGTCCTCCTCGGCCAGCGTCACGCCGGAGGCGGCAGCGGCGGCGGCGAACGACGAGACGCCGGGGATGGTTTCGACTTCGAGGGTTTGTCCCTGAGCGGCCACCCGCTCGCGCACGACACGGGCCAGATGGCCGAAGGTGGCGAAGGTTGAGGCATCGCCTTCGACGAGAAAGACGAGGTCGCGGCCTTCAGCGAGCAGGGCGACGGTCTGCTCGGCGGCACGCGCCCAGGCCTTGGCCAGGATTTCGGCATCGCGGGTCATCGGGAAGATCAGTTCGACGGCGTCGGCCGGGGGGGCAATGCCGCCGCGTTCGACGATGGACAGCGCGTAGGAGGCTTCCTCAGCCTTCTTCACCGGGAACAGCCAGCGGGCGCCGGATTGCAGGGCGGCCCAGGCGCGGCGGGTGATCAGTTCGGGGTCGCCGGGGCCGAGCGAGGCGCCGATGAGTTTTCCAAAACTTGTGCCGTAGCGTTTTTGTTCAGTCATGGTTTTTCCTTGCTTGCGGTAACAATCCACACCGGGTTCTGTGCCGCCATTCGGTGCATGTCGAGAATCGGCTGGCTACGGCTGGCCTGCAGCTGCACCACGTCCCAGCCGGCGCCGACTTCCTTCAGCGTCGTGGTCGCGGTTGCCAGGTTTTCCAGCGTCACGAAATTCATCACCAGCCAGCCGTCGGGATTCAGGCGTTTGATGATCAGACGGATCAGCTCGGCCAGTTCGCCACCCGAACCGCCGATGAATACCGCGTCCGGGTCGGGCCAGGTGTCGAGGTGTTCCGGCGCCTTGCCTTCGATCAGCGTGTAGTTGCCGATGCGGAACTGCGCCGCGTTGGCGCGGGCGTTGGCGGCGTCACCTTCGTTTTTCTCGATGGCCCAGACATGGCCTTCCGGTGCCAGGCGTGCGGCTTCCAGCCCGACCGAGCCGGACCCGGCGCCGATATCCCAGACCATGGCGTCGGGCCTCAGGCGCAGCTTGGCCAGCGACAGGGCGCGAGCTTCCTGCTTGGTGATCAGGCCTTTCTCGGGCGAGCGCTGGATGTATTCGCCATCCTCCAGGCCGAAGGCGGGGGCGGCTTGCAGGGTGCGTTCGACGAGCACGATGTTGGGCTGCGGGAAGTCGATTCCGGCGGCCTCGGCCGGTGTCAGGTCGCGGTAGACGGTTTCATCCGGCAGCAGCAGGCGGCAGGCGACCGAGAGCTTCGCGTCCGCAGCGTAGCCGGCCTCGATCAGCGCCCGCGCCAGCCGCGCCGGATCGTTCTCCGGGCCGGTGAACAGCGCCACGCGCGGATGGCGGGCGATGGTCCGCATCAGCTTGTACAGGCCGTGTGTCGGCGATGCGCCGACGAACCATTCGCCGGCATCGGTGGAATGACAGGTGGCGATTCTGATGTCCTGCCAGGCGGTCTGGAAGCGGGCGAAGGCCAGCTGCAGCGTGGATACGGCGGGGATGATCTCGAAGTCATCGGCCCCCAGTTTGCCGGTCAGCCACGAGGCGATGCCGTGGCACAGCGGGTCGCCGGTGGCCAGCGCCACGACTGCCAGGCCGGCGTTGCGGGCGGCGGCGATCCATCCCGGCACCTGCCCGAGCTGACCGTCCATATCGCGCAGTTCGGCATTGGGAGCGAGATGCGGACGGATCAGGGCTAGCGTGCGTCCGGCGCCGATTACCACGTTGGCTACCGCCAGGCGCTGGCGGGCGCCATCCGACAGGCCGGCCCAGCCATCGTCAAGGATACCGAGGAGGCAGCAGGGATTAGTTGGCTTCATGGTGTTCCACGCGGCAAATGAACCGTCCTTCAAAATCGCAGACCAGCATCGTCAGGCGGTAGCCGCCGGGATGGTGGCGGGTCAGGCTGCGAATGGCCTTGATCGCCAGCTGGCGATGGAAGGCTTCAGCCAGGCCGAGCCTGGTCAGCCGTTCGGCGGCAAAGCGGGCGGTTTCAGCGGCGCGGATTTCTTCGACCAGGTCGTCCGGGGCGCCGACCTCGCACGCCGAATCGGCGAGGATGTCGCGGTCGATCTCGGCCTTCCAGGCGTGCGTCACGGCCAGCCCCTGGCACATCTTGGTCAGCTTGCCGACCATGGCGCCGACGGTGATGTCCGGCACCCGATGCTTGATGGCGCTGGTGAAGGCGGCCTTGACGAAATCGCCCATCTGCACGAAGCAGGATTCGTCGACATCGGGCAACTGGCGCATGGCGAACTTCTCGGTGCGCCCGCCGGTGGTAAAGACGAGGCGGGTCTGCCCCTGCCTGACCGCGACATCGACCGCCTGCACGACGCTGGCGCGGAAGGCGGCCGTCGAATACGGGCGGACGATGCCGGTGGTGCCGAGGATGGAAATGCCACCGAGAATGCCCAGGCGGGCGTTCAGCGTCTTCTTCGCCATGTCCTCGCCACCGGGCACGGAGATGGTCACTTCCAGCCCGTCGTGTTCGAGCAGTTCGCCGGCCACGGCACGCACGTTGTCCACGATGTTGCGGCGTGGCACCGGATTGATCGCCGGGCCGCCGACTTCCAGGCCAAGACCGTCCTTGGTCACGACGCCGACGCCGGGGCCGCCCTTGAGCACGATCTCACCGGCGCGGTGCGGCAGGATGCGCACGTCGGCGGTCATGTGCGCGCCGTGCGTAGCATCGGGGTCGTCGCCGGCATCCTTGACGATCACCGCGTGGGCGAGACCCACGCTTTCCTCGACGCTGCCGTCGATTACGGCGAAAGTCACGTCCTGCCCGTTGGCTAGCCGGCTGACTACCGTTTCCGGCACTTCGTTCTGCAGCAGGCCGAGCGTCGCGGCGCGCGCTGCCGCGGCGGCGCAAGTGCCGGTGGTGAAACCGGTGCGGTTGCCGCGCTGGCGCTTGGCGTCGCCCTTGCGCACCTTGGTCGGTTTGCTGTCTTCGCTCATGCCGCCTCCGCCGGGCCGACCCAAGGAGGCGGCGAGCCAGTGCCCGGAAGCCGCGCCAGCGGCTGAACCGAAATCCCCCCCTTCCACGGGAAGGGGGTTGGGGGGAAGGCAATCCTGATCATGCCGCCTGTTTCTTCTGCTCGGCCTCAGCCAGCGACAGCAGGGCGTGGATGGCGGCGACGACCAGCGTCGATCCACCCTTGCGGCCCTTGATGGCGATCCATGGCACTTCGCTGACCGTCATCAGCAGATCCTTCGATTCGACCGCCGAAACGAAACCGACCGGCATGCCGATGACCAGCGCCGGACGCACGCCCTCTTCGCGGATCAGGCGGACCAGCTCGATCAGCGCGGTCGGCGCGTTGCCGATGCCGACGATGGCGCCGTCCAGTTGGCCTAAGCGCTGTGCCTTGCGCATCGCCTGCACGGCGCGGGTGCTGTTTTCGGCCTTGGCGGCCTCGATCACATCGTCGTCGGAAATGTAGTGCCGGGTGGAGAGGCCGAAGTGCTTGAGGCGCGGCTTGGAGAGACCGACGCAGATCATCTCGACGTCGGCGACGATCGGGATGCCGCCCTTGAGGACCGCTTCGAAGCCGGCGCGCATGGCGTCCGGATGGAAGGCGGTCAGGCCGTTCATTTCGAAATCGGCGCTGGCGTGGATCATCCGGCGCACCAGCGGCCATTGCTCGGCGGTGTAGGCGTGCGGGCCGACCTCGGCATCGATGATGGCGAAAGAGTCGTGCTCGATGGCACGCCCGGCTTCGGTGATTTGCTCAGTAACGGTATTGCTGGCGGTATTGCTGCTCATGGCGCCTCCCTGGCGTTAGTCGCGATGTTGGCTGTGATGATGTGTGCAGCCGTGGTGGCCGCCGTGATGGTGATCGTGGCCGCGATGCTGGCCGCAGCCCCCGGTGGCGGTATGACTGTGGTCGTGCAGATGCTCCTCCTCGGCGTCCTCGCGGTATTTGCAGCCGTCGCATTCGAGCATGCGACCTTCCGGCAATTCGCCACCGACCTTGCCGTCGAGCAGCGCGAAGATGCCGGGGTCGAAACCGAAGTGCGTGCCGAGCGCGAAAGCGATCTGCGGATATTGCTGCCTGAGGCGCGCCACCTGTTCCTGGATGCGCTCGATCAGCACGCCGGTGAACAGATAGACCGGAACGATGGCGATCTGCATCATGCCCAGCCTGATCTGGCGCTGGACAGCGGTTTCCAGCCGTGGCCAGGTGACGCCGGTGAAGGCCAGGTCGACCAGTTCGTGGTCGTTGGCTTCGAAAATCCAGCGCGCCATCTTGGCCAGTTCGCCGTTGGCGCCGGCATCCGACGAGCCGCGGCCGAGCAGGATGACGCCGGTGTTCATCGGATCCGGCATTGCCAGCTGCTTCATCAGGCGCTCGAGCTGGCCTTGCAGCACGGCGAAAATATCGCGTCCCATGCCGAGATGGCGGGTGACGGCGAATTCGACCGCGGGGTGGCGTTCGCGCGCGGTCTCGATGGCGGCCGGCAGTTCCATCTTCACATGGCCGGCGGCGTTGAGGATGAAGGGGATGACCAGCACCTTGCGGGCGCAGCGGGCGGCGCGGTCGAGGCCCTCGGCCAGCAGCACTTCGGCATGCTCGATGAAGCAGACCTCGATGCGCCATTCGGGATGACGCTCGCGCCACTGCGCAGCAAAGTTGATGGTTTCGGTGTTGCCCTCGCGGCCGCGCGAACCGTGGCCGACGAGCAGGAGGGTGGTGTCGGCATTCATGCGGCGGTCTCCGGCGAGATGGTGTTGGCCTTGCGGAAGCGGTGGCCAAAAGTTGGGTCGTAGAGCTTGGAGCGGATCAGGTCGGGCCAGTCGGCGGCGCCCAGGGTCGGGCTGGCGACGATCATCGCCTGGCTGGCGATCTTCGCTTCCTGGCATTTCTTCTTGATGTCCTTGAGCGTGCCGCGCACGATCTTTTCCTCGCCGGGCCAGCTTGCCTTCTGCACCACCAGCATCGGTGCGTCCTCGCTCCAGCCGGCGGCGAGCAATGCGTCCTGCACCTTGTGCAGCAAGGTGATGGAGAGGTAGATGCACAGCGTCGTCTTGTGCGCGGCCAGGGCTTCCAGCTCCTCGCCCGGCGGCATCGGTGTGCGGCCGGCGACGCGGGTGAGGATCACCGTCTGCGTCACTTCGGGCAGGGTCAGCGTTTCGCCGGCCGCGGCCATCGAGGCCATCGCCGACGAGACGCCGGGCACCACGGCCCAGTCGATGCCGGCGGCAGTCAGCGGCCGCGTCAACTCGATCAGTGCGCCGTACAGGCCGGGGTCGCCGGTCTGCAGGCGGATCACCGTCTCGTGCCTGGCGGCGGCGGTGAGCAGCCAGGCGCTCATCTCCTCCAGCGTCATGTCCTTGGAATCGCGGATGTCGCAAGCCTCCGGGGCGAACAGCGTCGCTGCCTGATCGACCAGCGAGCCGGCAAAGAGGATGGCGCCGGCCTGCTCCAGCAGCTTGCGACCCTTGACGGTGATCAGGTCGGGGTCGCCGGGCCCGGCGCCGACAAACCAGATTTTTCCGGCCATTCAGGCATTCCTTTCAGATTTGTTTCCCGCGCTCAGCGCATGCAGGAGTTGGTCGATGCTGCGCGCTACGGTTTGCGAGGCGATGATGCCGCGCCCGGCCAAGGCCTGATGGAGCGCGGTGACTGCGGGCTGTGCTTGTCCGGCTGCCTGCAACTCGGCCGAGTGCGCCGGCAGCTCGACGGCGGGAAAGCTGCCGACGCAACGGCCGCTTGCCAGCAGGTGCAGGTTGTCCGCCCATCGGTACGCAAAATCGACATCGTGGGTGGTGAGCAGGATGGTGATGCCCTGCGCCGCGAGCGTATCCAGAACGGCCAGCAGTTCGGCCTGCATGCCGGCGTCGAGCCCGGCCATCGGTTCGTCGAGCAGCAGCAGTTCGGGCTGCATGGCCAGCACGCCGGCAATGCAGACGCGCTTCTTCTCGCCGAAGCTGAGGCGATGCACCGGCCGCTCGGCATGTCCGCTCATGCCGACGGCGGCCAGCGCTGCGGCGACGCGCTGGCGCACAGAGGTTGTGTCGAGCCCGAGGTTGAGCGGCCCGAAGGAGACGTCCTCGATGACATTGGCCGAAATCAGCTGGCGATCCGGATTCTGGAAGACCAGGCCGACGCGGCGGCGCAGGGCGCTCAGGCCGGCCCGGCTGTAGTCGAGCGGCTGGCCGTCGAGCAGCAGTTCGCCGGTGCAGGGGCGCAGCAGGCCGTTGATGTGCTGCAGCAAGGTGGTCTTGCCGGAGCCGTTGATGCCGAGCAGGGCGTTGCGGCTGCCGCGGCTGATTTTCAGTGTGCAGCCGTCCAGCCCGACGCTGCCGTCGGTATAGACGTGGCGGAGATCGCGAATGGCAAGCTGGGGCGTCATGAAATCAGGCTCCCGCGCGCCAGGCGGCAAGGACCAGGCAGGCGCCGGCGAGGGTGGCGATCAACTGGTCGCGGCCGGCGTGGGCGTATGCCGGTGCCAGGAAACGCAAGGGGCCGTCGCCGTTGCGGGCAAGCGTCGCCTGATGCAGCGAGCGTGCGCGCTGCCAGACCTGCACGGTGAGATTGGCGGCGAGCAAGCCCACTGATTGCAGGCTACGTCGGCGCGTGCTGTAGCCGAGACGGGCATGCTGCGCGTCGAGGACGTCCTGCGTGGCGGATGAGAAAACGAAAAGCATGCGGTAGCAGAGCACCATCAGGTCGAGCAAGGCTTCCGGCACCTTGAGGCACCGCAGCAGCGCGATCAGGTCGGGCAGCGGCGTGGTCAGTACGAGTCCGAGCAGCGCCGCGAGGGCGGCCAGCGCACGGGCGGCGATGACCTCGACTTGCGGCAGCGCCTCCGGCGCCAGTCGCCAGCCCGGTCGGCCGGCTTCGTCCAGCGTTACCGATACCAGCAGCGTCAGGCAGGAGAGGAGCAGAAAGCCGATGGCCGGCGCGGCGACGCGCAGGTAGAGGCGCAGCCCGACGCCGGCGCCGAACAGCGTGCAGGCGGCGAGTGCCAGCGCGACGCCGAGGCCGTTCTGCGGGGCGTGGGCGAGAAAGGCGGCGAGCAAGCCGGCCAGCGCGAAGCTGCCCTTGGCCGTCGGGCTGATGCGGCGCCAGCGGTTGCTGTAGGCCGCTTGTTCAATCAGCACGCGCGTCCTTTTCCGGGGGCTTGCGTCCGGCTTCCTTGCGCAGCCGCTCGCGCGTGACCGAAGCGCCCAGCCAATAGCCGAGGATGCCGGCGCCGATGGCGGCCTGCAGTGCGAAAAGCAGGGATTCGATTTGGGCGCCGGCGGGTTCGAGCAGCGGTTCGAACCAGCGCTGGTAGGCTGGTGCAATTTCGCCGATAGCCGCCTGCGCCTTGTTGTCGGTGCCGGTAAAGGCTTCCCCTGCCTGTCCGTTGGCGCCGGGCGCCGGCTTCGGCCCCAGCCACAGGGGCAGTGCGGTGAGCAGGACGATGGCGGCGACGATCAGCCAGCTCTGCTTCTTCATGCCCGCTGCTCCCGGCGGGTGAAGAGCGGCAGGTCGCGCAGTTCTTCGGCATTGAAGCGGGACAGAGCGTTGACCACGAGCACGGTCAGCAGGCCCTCGCTGATTGCCAGCGGAATCTGGGTGACGGCGAAAATGCCGGCGAACTTGGCGAATGAGCCGGCGAAGCCGCCGGCCGGGTCGGGAAAGGCCCAGGCCAGTTGCAGGGCGGTGGTCAGGTAGGTGGACAGATCGCCGAGACTGGCCGCGAGAAAGACGGCCGCTGCCAGCGGCAGCCCGATGGCGCGGCCGGCACGAAAGAGGCCGTAGGCGACGAAGGGGCCGACGATGGCCATCGAAAAGAGGTTCGCACCAAGGGTGGTCAGGCCGCCGTGGGCGAGCAGCAGCGCCTGGAAAAGCAGTACGACAAGGCCGACAGGCACCATTGCTGCCGGCCCGAAAAGCATGGCACCGAGTCCGACGCCGGTGGCGTGCGAGGAGCTGCCGGTAACCGACGGCAGCTTGAAGGCGGAGAGAACGAAGGAGAAGGCGGCGGCGACTCCGAGCAGCATGCGCTGTTCTGGCTGCGCCTGCAGCTGTCGACGCATTGATCGGATGCCCCAGGCGACGAAAGGTGTCGATGCGGCTGTCCAGCCAAGCGCGTGCTCGACGGGCAGAAAACCTTCCATGATGTGCATGCGACACTCCCGCGATGGTGGTTAGGGCACCGGGCCGAGAGAGGGGAGGTCTTCAGGACGTCACCCGCGGCGGGCGAAATGACGGAGGCCTTCCCACACCCCGTGGAACGGTAAAAGCTTTGTCTTCAGGCCGGTCTTCTGGCTCGCCGTCGATCTCTTCCGCGCCTTCCCGTGGAGCCACAGTGGCGTGTTGCGGAATCGTCAGGCTTACAGCAGCGGGGGCTGCGCCGGAATGGTCGCTTGCGCAACGTCACCGACTTCCCGTTTCATCCCTCGCCGACAAGGCCGGCGAACGATACCTGAAAGGTCTGAATTCTAATGAAAAAGTACCGGAATCGCCATGTCTGAGCTCAGAATCCCCGGGCATGGCCTTCACGCCAGCCTTGAAGACATGTTTTACCATGCTAATTCGGTGACCGTGTTGGCCGCCTCAACTGTGCCTCGGGGCGCCGTGGCTGGTGACGATTAATCTGCAGGCTCGGTCACGCGGTGACGGCGGCCAGTATCTTGGCAAGGTCGAGTGCCGTATTTGAAGACATAGGCCATCTCGTCGCGCACGACGAATTTGATCGTCGGGTCATGCCTAGGGCTGCTATACAAATACTGGTCTTCTGTGTGTTCGACCTATGTCACCAAGTCGCTTGTACGACAAGCTTCTTTTGACGGATACATCGTCGGGAGCATAAGAACCCTCTGGAGCGCATGCTAGCGCGTCAGGTCGATAACAGAAGTAGTCTGGGCGAACTAACTGATGATTCATTACACGATCTCGTCAATGGCCGGTCTACTACCAACACCGGCAATTTTCTTTTGAAGGATCGCCGACCGCTTTGGCCGACTTCCGGAACTCGGCCAAAGCCGCCATCCGCAGTTCACTACAAATTCGTCCGCTAGTGCCTGAAAAATGGACAGATCCCCCAGAGGTTTGTCCACAAAACCGCAAAACTCTATGGACATCGAAAAAAATCCCTAACCGTTAGTGCTGTTAGGTTTTTTATGTGTCCATAGAAATACAACTTGTCCGTAATTCGGCGCCGACATAGACCATCGACAGGCCCGCCGCGGCCAGTGCATGCACTTCCTCCTGCGACTTCTTCCGCAGGTTGCGCGGCAGGCAGTAGCTGGAGATGCGGCGGACCCCGGGCAGATGGGTGCGGATCGCATCGAGGATGGCGAGCAGGCGGCGGGTCGGCAGCACCGTCGCATCGCCATCGGCGAGGAAGATGCGCTTCAGGTCGCTGCCGAAGCGCTCGCCGCAGCGCCGGATCGTTTCCACCACCTCGTCCTCGCTGCGCGCGCGAAACGCCTTCTGCGGCGCCGTGTACATCTCGCAGAAGGTGCACTGGTTCCACGAGCAGCCGTCGGTCACGGGCAGGATCAGCGAATTCGCCTCGCTCGGCGGACGGAAGACGGGTTCGATGTAGCGGACGGAAACGGAGAACATTCGGCAGGCTGAAAACGGAAAGACGTCATTCTCGGCATTCGCCGGGAAAAGTGAAAGCCGTGAGGGGAAAGCCAGGAACCTGCCGCCGACCCGCCAAACCGGCGGCGAATCCGCACCGAACTTTTTCGCGGGCCGGCTGCCCAACCGCGGTCCCGATGATGGACAATCGCTGACACCCAACCGACAAGAAAAGGAAAACACGATGACCCGCAGCGTCACTCTCGGCGGCAACCCCGTCCCGCTCGAAGGCAGCTTCCCGCAGGTCGGCCAGCAGGCCCCCGCTTTCTCGCTCGTCGACAAGACCCTGGCCGACGTCACGCTGGCCAGCCTGGCCGGCAAGCGCAAGGTACTCAACATCTTCCCGAGCATCGACACGCCGACCTGCGCCACCTCGGTGCGCAAGTTCAACGAGCGCGCCAGCAAGCTGGCGAACACCGTCGTCCTCTGCATCTCGGCCGACCTGCCTTTCGCCCAGGCCCGCTTCTGCGGCGCCGAAGGCCTGGAGAACGTGCTCACGCTGTCGACCATGCGCGGCCGCGAGTTCATGCAGAACTACGGCGTCGCCTTCGCCGGCGGCCCGCTCACCGGCGTCACCGCCCGTGCCGTGATCGTCCTCGACGAGAACGACAAGGTGCTGCATGCCGAGCTGGTGCCGGAAATCAAGAACGAGCCGGACTACGATGCGGCGCTGAAGGCGCTTGCCTGAGCCACGGAGACACTCACCCGCGTGCTGCGGCGCCCGACCGGCGCTGCAGCCGCCAGCCCGCGCGACGCCGGCATTCCGCCATCCGGCACGCCGACCCGGCCTGACCGGCAGTGGTAGTTTTGTTTCCCACCCGGAAACCTGAAACCCGATGAGGGCACGGACCAGAAGTCCGGCCTCCGCCTTGCATGCAGACACTCTTTTCACCCGCCTTCCGCAGCGGTGCGCACGAGGGCTTCCGCACCTTCCTGCCGCTCTCGGTCGGCCTGATTCCGTGGGCGCTGGTCACCGGCATGTCCATGGTCAGCGTCGGCTTCTCGCCGCTGCAGGCGATGGGCATGAACATCATCGTCTTCGCCGGCACCGCCCAGCTCGGCACGCTGCCGCTGATCGCCATCGGCGCACCGCTGTGGCTGATCGTCGCCACCGCGCTCGCCTTGAACCTGCGCTTCGTCATCTTCAGCGCCGCCATCGCCCAGGGTTTCCGCGGCCACGGTACAGGCACGCGCTGGTTCTGCGGCCACCTGCTGACCGACGGGGTCTTCGCCACCTGCGTGACGAAGATGCTGGAAACCGAAGACAAGGACTGGCGACTCGGTTACTACCTCGCGCCTTCGGTCTGGAGCTGGCTGCTCTGGCAGTGTTTCGCGCTCGTCGGCGTGCTCGCCGCCGGATCGATTCCGCAGGGCTGGTCGCTTGAGTTCATGGCCACCATCGCGCTGCTCCTGCTGCTGATCCCGATGGCGAAGATGCGACCGATGCTGGTCTCGGCCGCCGTCGGCGGCGGCACGGCGGTCCTGCTGAACGGGCTGCCGCTCAAGCTCGGGCTGTTCGCCGCCATCTTCGTCGGCATCGCCGCCGGGCTGGCGGCCGATCACTGGCAGGAAAGGAGGGGCGCCGCATGACGCCACCGCTCTACGACGCCTCGCTGTGGCTGACCTTCATCCTCATCGGCCTGGCGACGACGCTGCCGCGGGCCAGCTTCATCGTCCTCGGCAGCCGCGTGACGCTGCCCTCGCTGGTGCAGCGCGCGCTGCGCTATGCCCCGGCGGCGGCACTTGCCGCCATCGTCGTCCCCGACGTGCTGCTCGTCGGCGGCGAACTGTCGCCGTTCAATCCCAAACTGGCCGCCGCCGGCGCCGCCATCGGTGCCGCGCTGCTCTGGCGCAACCCGTGGCTGCCCTTCATCGCCGGCATGGGCGTGCTGCTGACGCTGCGCCTCACAACCGGCAGCTAGGCCGCCTCACATCAACACTGCAACCATTGCCGGCCCGGCCGGTCCATTGGACATCATGCTGACCCGTTCCGCCACCCCGCTCGCCGACGCCGTCTTCGATCACCATTTCGCCCGCCACCTGCCGGGAGAGGCCGGTCCGGCCACGGTGCCGCGGCAGGTCTTCGAGGCCTGCTGGTCGCTGGTACCGCCGACGCCGGTGGCGCGGCCGCATCTGCTCGCGTGGTCGGACGAGCTCGCGGCCACGCTTGGCCTCGCGGCCCCCGACGAAGCCCGGACCGTCGCCGAGATCCTCGCCGGCAACCGCCTGCAGCCGGGAATGAAGCCGGTCGCCGCCTGCTACGGCGGCCACCAGTTCGGCCAGTGGGCCGGACAGCTCGGCGACGGCCGGGCCATCGTCCTCGGCGACATCACCGCCCCCGATGGCCAACGCTGGGAACTGCAACTGAAGGGCGCCGGCCTGACGCCGTATTCGCGCCGGGCAGACGGTCGTGCCGTGCTGCGCTCGTCGCTGCGCGAATTCGTCTGCAGCGAGGCCATGGCCCACCTCGGCGTGCCGACGACGCGGGCGCTGGCGCTGGTCGGCACCGGCGAACCCGTGCTGCGCGACATGTTCTACGACGGCCACCCGGAACGCGAACCCGGCGCCATCGTCACCCGCGTCGCGCCGAGCTTCGTCCGCTTCGGCAACTTCGAGCTGTTTGCGTCGCGCGGCGACGTCGAGCGACTGCGCCTGCTCGCCGACTACGTGATCGCCCATCATTTCCCCGAGATCGACGGCACCGACCCGGCGCGCTACGCGCAATGGTTCGCCGAGGTCGCGCGGCGAACCGCCGTGCTCATGGCGCACTGGCTGCGCGTCGGCTTCGTGCATGGGGTGATGAACACGGACAACCTGTCGATCCTCGGGCTCACCATCGATTACGGCCCCTTCGGCTGGCTCGACGTGTTCGACCCCGACTTCACGCCGAACACCACCGACCGCGGCGGGCGCTACGCCTGGGCCCAGCAGCCGGCCATCGCGCAATGGAACCTGATCCGGCTCGGCGAAGCCCTGCAGCCACTGCTGGGCAACCCGGAGGCGATGGAAGCAGGACTGCAGGTCTTTGCCGACACCTTCGCCAGCGAATGGCACCGTCAGGCCCTGCAGAAGATCGGACTGGCATCGCGCCGGGAGCACGAAGGGGACGAACTGGTCGCCCGCCTGCTCGGCATCCTGACCCTGACCGAGGTCGACACCACCCTCTTCTTCCGTGGGCTGATCGAGGTCGGCAGCGGCGAACTGCCGGAAGCCGGATTGCCGGCGGCGCTGCATCCTGCGCTTTACGCGGCGGACGCCCTGCCGACCGCATTCGTCAGCCGTCTGCGCGACTGGCTGGCGGCCTATGCGGCACGGCTGCGCAACGAAGAGGTTGCCGACGAAGCGCGCCGGGAACGCATGCGAACGGCGAACCCTTCGATCATTCCGCGCAACTACCTGCTGCAGGAAGCGATCAATGCCGCGGCCGAGGACAATCTGACGCCGCTGCAGGAACTGCTCGCGGCCATCCGCAAGCCCTACGACGATCCGGCACCCGACAGCCGCTTTCTCGCCCGTCGCCCGGAATGGGCGCGCGATGCGCCGGGATGTTCGGCGCTTTCCTGCAGTTCGTAGGGCAGCCCCCGGGGCAGACACAAATGAAAAGGGCTTGCCGATCGCGAGACTGGCAAGCCCTTGAATTCTGGTGGCGTGCAGTTTACTACCGAACAACTCACTATTGGGGTCAATGAGCACTGCTGCGGGTGTCTGCGGCAACGTGCTCACGAGCCCTCGATTACCCGTGCCACGTCGCCGTGACACTCGGCACATTTACCCACCAGTAGTAGATCGCCACCCTTGATGGTCCCGGTGAAATTGGTGATCGTCACTTCGTGGCGGCATTGCCCGCACCAGACGTTGGCCAGCAGGCGCTGGCGAATATCGACGGGGATGGACTC
>VFQM010002412.1_pt1 | contig 13835 bp, 14 predicted proteins | sample 3512391 | NCBI WGS metagenome assembly VFQM01 (sample SAMN10412369, study PRJNA504923) | tailings metagenome | isolation source: Replicate 1 from Balatoc abandoned mine | place: Philippines
CAACTCGATCTGTGGCAATTCTGCAATCGCCGCCGTGGCCCCGGTCGTCGGCGCGGACGGAGAGGACGTCGCTTCGTCGATTGCCTTCACTGCCGTGCTTGGCGTGATTGTCGTGCTTGTCCTGCCGCTTCTCGCACCGCTTTTGCAAATGTCGCTGACGCAATATGGCGTCCTGGCAGGGCTTACAGTCTATGCCGTGCCGCAGGTTCTCGCCGCGACCTTGCCGATCGGGGCCCTCAGCAATCAGGTCGGAACGGTCGTCAAGCTCGTGCGTGTCCTGATGCTCGGCCCCGTCGTCCTTCTGATGTCCCTTCTAGCCTCCAAACTGCGTGACGAATCGGACGAACCAGCGCTGCTGCTGACGACGGGCGGTCGACCAAAACCGGGAACTCCCGCTCTCCACCATCTCGTACCCTGGTTCATCATCGGTTTTCTTGTCGTTGCCGGCATTCGCACCGTCGGATTGATCCCCAACGCCGTCTTGAAGCCGACCGCTCTCGTCGCCAATCTGCTGACGACGGTCTCGATGGCGGCTCTCGGGCTTGGCGTCGACATCCGCGCCGTGACGCAGGCGGGGTTGCGAGTTGCGGGTGCTGTCACCCTGTCGCTCATCGTCCTCGCATTCATCAGCCTCGGACTCATCCATCTCATTGGCGTTGCATAAGAGGATCAACATCACGGGGACCACGATAGGGCTACTGCCTCGAATTCCGCTCTCGACGGCCCTTGCCGAATGTTCGATGTTTGTTCCATTCTATGCGCCTGCGAATCGAGAGTGAAGGGCTGGCGTATGAGCGTGATGATCTGCGGCGAGAACCGCACGAAATTAAGGGTGATGGGTGACATCGAAGCGGAACTATCGGTCCCGGCTGACGCCGTTGGGCACTGCTGGCTGAGCTTCTCAGATGGCACATTGGTCGAAGCCGCATTTGACGACAGTGACGCCTACCGTTTTGCGATCAGCCAGGAAGGTGCTGCTATCGCCTGCATTCAACATGACGGCGCCCGAGACATACTGCGTCTCGACTGGCGCATGGAGTGGGTAATGGTGGCGGCCGCAACCAATGCGGCTCGGGCCGCACCACAAGAGCCCTTGCCGCTCATTCCTGGCCTACTCGGCTAACGAGATTTTCTCACGAATTGGTGATGGTCATGCCCGAACGTAAAGTCGCCAAGCTCGAGCGCCTCAAGATCTCCGACGACTGCACCGCCAGATTTTTCATTCGGCCGGGATGCCGGAGCCGACCATGGATCTGGTTCGAACCCGAAGAAGTCCCACCGTTTGACGAGGAGGAGGCCTGGTTCGAGCTGGAGCGCGAACGAGGGCGCGGATGGAAGGTATTGCGGCAGGTGTCGAAACCCGCCTGGGCCCGATAGGCGTTGTTGGCAGACCGGAAACCTGCCGCTATCACAGTTCCCGCGCTTAGCGCAGTACCTCCCGCAGAACGGCAAGACCGGCTTGGTGCCTCTCCGGTTGAGTTTCCCGGAATCTGCGGATGTTCATCAGCTTGAATTGTGGGGCCGGCAGTTCGCGGATCGCCGGCAGCGGGAAATCGCTCCACTCCGGATCGCCCGCCTCGAAGCTCTCGAGGAAACGCCGATCCTTGCCGTCCAGTGCGGCATCAACTGCGGCAACGAGACGGTCAAGCGTGGCGACATGATCTTCATAGCTGAACGGCTCGAAGGGCATTCCCTCGAACTGCGCCTTGAAGGTCGCACCTTGGTCCTTGCGCGTCGGCCGGATAAGTTCAGCGACCGGGCGGCCATGGCTGACCAAACCGGCGATGAAACCGTAGCGGACCTCGTCAACGATGCCTTCTCCGTCCAGCAGCCGCTTCACGTCGAACAAGTCGCGCGGATGCTGCCGGTCGAGTGCGGCGCAGATCTTGCCGCCAAAAAGCTCGCCATGCGAAAGGCATCGTGCTTCGACGAATGCTTCAAATCTCTCCTGCACGCGGTCGGAGCATGGTAGATCGCGGAGAGGAAGGAGGTGGCCGCGCAGTGTGGGGTTCACCTCGACCTTGATCTGGGTCTTGCCACGCTGGCAGTTGAGCTTGACCTCCATGCCTTCCTGGCCCTGTCGCGTCTGGGTTACGCGGGTTGGAGGGAGGCGCCGTTCAATTTCCGCCTTGATCCGAGCAAGCGCCTCACTGATCGCGCCGAGGGATGTGGTGCGATCCTGGACAGGAAGATAAGTCAGGTCGATGTCGACCGACAGCCGCGGGAGATCCCATTCGAACAGGTTGATCGCCGTGCCGCCCTTCAGCGCAAAGACCGGTTCGGCCATGACCAGCGGTAGCACATCCAACAAGAGACGAACCTGGTCCCGATATTGCTCAACCGCCATTCGAGACGAGTTCCTTGGGCAGGAGAAGGCCATATTTAGGGACATAGCGCCCCATCCTGACCAAGCTACGGTCCCCCTTGCCGAGGTCTATTTTCTCCACGTTCAGATGCCGCATGACGGGGAGGTCGACCCGCTCCGCGAGGTAGAGGAACAATCGTCGGACCTTCACCGACGCGCAGGTTTCGAGCAGGGATTGCATGAGCTTGGGCCGAAGCGACGTCATGCCTTCGACGATTTGACCGGCCTCGACGAGATCGAATTCCTTGGGCGCAAGGTGTAGCAGCTCCAATATGGCGCGCTCTGGCGTGGCAGTCGTCAATGGGTAGCCTTCCGGGGATCGCTGCTCGGTGAGCCCGAGTTCGGTCGGCAAAAGCTTGCTTTGCATATGCCGGACCTCGTCCCCCCAGTGGGTCTGAAACCATGCCGGCAGAACCACGCGCAGCGGCGAAAAGAGATAGGCTTTGCTCTCTCCGAACCGCAGATAGTGGCTGTTGCCGGTCATCTCGAGTGCCGTTAGCGCACCCACATGGACTGGTAATTTGAGCTGCGACTGGACGCTGTAGAGCGCGCCCTGCCAGGTCACGGTTTCCATCGGGCGCTTGAATGCGCCGCGGCCGAGGGAGACCAACCAATGCGAGGCGGTGTAGTTCTGCACGTCTTGCGCGGTGAAGCCGAGCGCTTTCAGATGCGGACTGGTCGCCACGGTATGCGGCTCCCACGCATCGAGCAACGACCTCAATTTATCAGTCCGAACTACCTTCACAGCATATCTATAGCATAAATTGCAAGGTCACTCAATCCTCGGAAGTTCCGATGCTAATATGCCAGTGGTATAGCTATATCATATATTCCAATGCGCCGGAGGCGCGCTCATCCTACCGGCACGACCCTGCGCATGGAGGGCTGCGTCCCGGAAAGCGCGCGCCGTCTCGGCGACGGCCATCTCGATGGGGGTAACGTCCGACCAGAAGCGCGACGTGAATTTCGACGCATCGATTTTGTAGGGTCGGTCGAAGAGGAAGCGCATGTCGTGCACTTCGCGCAGCATCGGCATCGCGAGGCGAAGCACCGGCTGGAGGGCCGTGGGGATGGTCTGGATGCGCGGCCGTTGGCCCATCGCCTTCGCCGCGATCGCGACGATCTCGCGAAAGGTCCGGGTCTTAGGGCAAGGCATGTGCCAGACCTGCCCCCAGGCATCCTCGGGCGCGTCCAAGAGGGTTTCGACAGCGCGCGCCGCATCCGGGAGATAAGCGACATCATGGGGCTGGTCGACGGGCACCACGAAGAGGGCCGGCTTGCTTTTGGCCAGCCGGCCGAACAGCGTATCCCCGAGATGACTGTTGCTGACGCCAGGGCCGAAGAAATCCGACACACGCAGCGCGCTCATGCGCACCTTCCCAGCGGCTGCGGCTTCCTGCCACATCGCGCTGATCGAACGACGAACGGCGGGCTTCCCGCCCCATGGGGCAAATGGGCTCGTCTCGCGAATAGGCCCGTCCTGCGGGCCGTACATATACATATTGTCAAAGAAAAGCGTCGGCGCGCCGGTGACCTCGGCGGCGGTGAGGAGATTGGCTATCGCGCGCGGCCAACAGGACGCCCAGACCTTGGCGTCATAGGGAAAGCCGATCGCGATAATGATCCGGGCCGCCCCTTTCGCGGCGGCCATCACCTGTGGCAGGTCCAGCACGTCGCAGGGAACGAAGGTCATGCCCGGCGGAAGACCGGGGCGCGAGCGCTGCGCGATCCGGACCGGGCGTCCGGCGGCCGCGAGCCGGGTGGCGATCGCCTTGCCGGCGGGCCCATAGCCGAAGATCAGGTCGTCACCGTCCACGCATCTATCCTCTCGAGGTGGTTCGCCCCTGGGAATAGCGCTGGACCACATCATGCGTCACATGCATATTGGATATATTCCTTATGGCAGAAACGCATCTCTCTGGCATCGACCTCGACCTGCTGCCGGTCCTCGATGCCTTGTTGCGCCGGCGCAATGTAACCCAGGCGGGACAGGATGTCGGGTTGAGCCAGCCGGCGGTGAGCCGCGCGCTCGGGCGCCTGCGCCATCTCTTCGACGATCCGCTTCTCCTTCGCCAGGCAGGTGCATTCTCTCTGACACCCAAGGCCGAGCGACTGGCACCGCAGGTCGCGGCGGCACTGGAGCAGGTCAGCGCGCTGTTCCGCGATACGGCTTTCAATCCCGCTGTGGAGCGGCGCACGGTCCGCCTCGTCGCGGCCGACGTCCATACGCTGCTGCTGGTGCCGGAGATCATGCGGCGCGTGTCTCGCGAAGCACCGGGACTGCGCCTGGCGGTCCAGGGCTATGGACGGGAAACGGTGACGGATCTTCAGCAGGGCCGGATCGATTTCGCCTTCGCGCTCGCCTCCTCGCCGCTTCCGCCCGGCACCGAGAGCCTGTCGCTCGGCGAGGATCGGCTGGCGCTCGTCATGCGCCGTGCCCATCCCTTGGCGGCGGGACCGGTGGCGGTGGAGGATCTGGTGCGCTTTCCGCACGCCGCTGTCTCGATTTTCGGCGACGGGCAGTCGGAGATCGACGCGGGCCTCGCCGCGCGCGGCCTGTCGCGCGAAGTGACGCTGACGACGCCCTCTTTCATAGCCGCGCTCGCGGCGATCGCGACGACCGACTGTCTCACGACCCTGTCCGAGGCGCTGGCCGGCCGGTTCGAGGAGCAGTTCGGCCTCGCGATCCGCCCGTCGCCGTTGATGACAGCGCCGCTCTCGAACACGCTGGTATGGGATCGGCTACGCTCGCGCGATCCGGCGCTGATCTGGTTCCGCGAGCTGGTTCGGGAGGTCGCTGCGACGGTCTATCGCTGAAGTGCCTCATATCCCGAAAAAGGAACAGGGCATATCGGGGCTGAGGAAGGTGAGCGGATTCTTTGGGCCGATGACATGCTCGGGCCATGCATTCGCCGTGGCGTTGGCCCTTCCCTCCGGCAATACGGTGCCACGGCGGACGTTGGTGAGGGCAGCGTCATGGAATTGGGCGATGAGCGGGATCACCCGCTTCTTGCCGAGGATCGCCGGAATGGTGATCCGGACCGTGTCACCGAGATTGCCAAGCGCGACATGGACGAGGTGACGATGGAGGGCCTCGGTACGTTCGAGCAGATCGCCATAATCGAAGAAGCGATTATCCTGCGCGAAGATCTGCACGTCATAGAGATGACCGGCGTCACCATCGACCAGCCGGTTCGCGTGCCAGGGGCGGCGCTGTGACGAGATTTTCACGCCGACCGGGAGCTCGGTGTTGCGATGGCCCGCCACCGCCCAGGTCTTCCTGCCGATACGCACATCCGGCAACGGATCGAGCGGCATGAACTTCCTCGCGACCGGGTTCGATCGCGGCGGAAGGATCGGGAAGCCGGCATTGTAGCTGGTGCAGAACTGCCAGAAGCCCTTGTCGACATCGCGCAGGAACAGGGTCAAGCGTTCATGATCGGTGGCATGGCCTATCCGGAAATGCGCGACGCGGTTGCGGATCTGGCCCACCTCCTTGAGTTTCGCATCCCACAGATTCTGCGGCGGGAAATAGCAGGCGAAGCAATCCCAATATCGCGTGACGAGCTGGAGCAGCTGGCTGAAGGTGGCATAGCTGAGCGCGTTCATTTCCGGCGTCGGCATATGGGTGAGCGCCTTGTCGGCGTTGAACGAGCGCGGCGTGGCATCGATGCCATCCGACCACTGGTCGCCCAACAGCGCCCTCAGCTCGACATAGACCATCGTGCGTAACCAGGTCTCGAATTGCCAGAGCCGCGAATAGCAGTTCACCATCTGGACCGGGACGTCGGACACGCTTTCCGGCGCTTCTTCCTCGTTGGATTGCTTCTTCTCGGTCATGGGGCCTCGACAGATCTTTGGCGATGCCTTGCACGGTGCATGGGATCTGTCGACCACTCCGTTCACGCGACCGCTGGTTGAACTGGCGCCGCCTGCGATCATGAGACGGCCGGGCAGCGGCGCACCTCCGCTCTCGCCCGATCGAACGCTTCCGAGACGTTGGCGGACAGCCTACATGGCGCGATATGGCGCGCACCGATTACAATTCCGCCCTTTCGAGAGGTCGTCGTCCGGCATGACCGACCAGGAAGTCCTGGGACGGTTCCGCGTCGCGGGCGACGATGGAAGCTGGCTGACGGTGGTTGAGCTTCGCCATCATGGCGAGGTGGAAACCGCCCGGGGGGCGCGCCGGTTGATCGGCAGCCGGCGGCTGGAGCTGAGCACCGGCGAGGCGGTGCGTCCCCTCGGACGGGATCTCTTCGAGGTCATTGGCACGGGCGAGCTGTTGCGCCGCGTCTAACCTGCCTGAAAACGGTCGCGCGCGAATTTTTGGCCGCGGGAATAAAATGGCGACGCGGTTGTCCATCGGATAGAATTCGCCGAGGAGAACCCGCTGAGCGATCTTGTTGAGCTATTGCAGCCCCTGGTTCCCGGCCTGCGTCGCTATGCCCGTGCGTTGCTGCACGATGCGGCGGCGGCTGACGATCTGGTGCAGGACTGCCTGGAGCGTGCCATCTCCCGATGGGGGCAACGTCGTGGTGCCTCCGTGCGTCCGTGGCTCTACGCCATCCTGCACAATCTCGCGGTCAATCGCCTGAAGCAGAAGGGGCGCCGTGGACCGCATATGCCGATCGAGGCGGTGGCGGAAGGCGCGTTCGCGCAGGCGCCACGACAGGACCAGGCATTGCACCAGGAGGATGTGTTCCGCGCCATCGGCCAGCTGCCCGACGATCAGCGCGCGGTGCTGTTGCTCGTGAGCGTCGAAGACCTCTCCTATGAGGAGGCGGCCGCTGCCCTTCAGGTTCCGCTCGGCACGATCATGTCGCGCCTGTCGCGGGCCCGCGAGCGGCTGCGGCGCATCCTCGATGGAACCGAACCTCGAACCGTCCCGCACCTGCGGAGAGTGAAGTGACCAGCCGACCGATTACCGAAGACGATCTTCAGGCCCATGTCGACGGGCGGCTCGAGGCGCGCCGTGACACCGAGGTTCGCACCTGGCTCACCGAGCACCCGGCCGAGCTGGCGCGCATCGAGGATCTGCGACGCCAGCGCGCCCTGTTGCGCGACCTGCTGCGCCCGATCGCCGAGGAACCTATCCCGCCCGAGCTTCGGGTCGAGCATATCGCGCGGCGACGGAGCCCGCGGTGGGGAAGCGGCTGGCAGGCAGCGGCGGCGGCGCTGCTGCTGATGGTGGGCGCCGCCGGCGGCTGGACGTTGCACGGCCAGATGCAGCCTGCGCGCGGAATCGCCGCGCTCGCTCGGGAAGCGGCCGACAGCTATGCCGTCTATGCGCCCGATCACGCGCGACCGGTAGAAATCGCCGCGGCGGATCGCGATCAGCTCATCGCCTGGGGTAGCGCGCGGCTCAATCGGCCGGTTTCGATTCCCGATCTGTCGTCGGTTGGCTTCCGGCTGCTCGGCGGGCGCCTCGTCGCGACGCCGCATGGCGCGGGTTTGCTCGCCATGTACGAGGATCGGACCGGAACGCGCCTGGTGATGCTGACGCGACCGATGACGATCGACCAGAACCGCTCGATGTCGGAGGAGATGGACGGCACGATCGGATCGGTGAGCTGGTCGCGCAACGGGCTCGGCTACAGCATCGCGGGCGCGCTGCTGCCCGAACGCATCCACCCGATCGCCGATCATGCGCGGGACCAGATGATCGCCCGGAGCTGACCCCGAAAAGAATTCGGTGGACGGCCGGAATAAAGCCGGACGCCGGATGTCCATCTCGCATCGATCACATTTCGGACTGCAGATGATGGACGCCCCCTCCCCTCCCCGGCCGATCGGCCCTTATGCGATCATCGCCGCGATTCTTCTCCTCCTGGTCGGCGGCTTCGCTTGGGCGGCGGGCTGGATCGGACCGAGGCGCCTGAATGGCGGCGACGTCGCCGATGCGCTCGAGCAGAATAGCGGCAGCCCGCATCCGGGCTATCGTCGGGCGCATGCCAAGGGCCTCTGCCTGGTCGGCGATTTCGCCGCGAACGGCGCCGGCGCAACATTGAGCCGCGCCAGCATCTTCGCCAGGGGCAGCTATCCAGTGATTGGGCGCTTCTCGCTCGCCGGCGGCAATCCGCTCGCTGGCGATGGGCGCAATGTGTTCCATTCGATGGCGCTGATCCTGCGCACGCCCGATCATCAGGAATGGCGCACGGGGATGGACCACACGCCGATTTTTCCGGTGGCCGATCCGCAATCCTTCGTGGAGTTGCAACGCGCAAGCACGCCCGATCCGAAAACGGGCAAGCCCGATCCGGCGATGATGAAGGCCTATCTCGGACGGCATCCGGAGACCAAGGCGTTCCAAGACTATATCAAGCAGGCTGTACTGCCGAACAGCTTTGGCAATGCGACCTATTACAGCATCAACGCCTTCCGCTTCACCAACGCCGCCGGGGAGACGCGGTACGTCCGCTGGCAAATGGTGCCGGAGGCCGCGCTCGAGGGTCTGGACAAGGCAAAGCTCGACAGCCTGCCGCGCGACTATCTGTTCAAGGAAATGGTTGCGCGCACGGCCAAGGGGCCCTCGCGCTGGCATCTGGTGGTCGTCGTCGCCAACCCCGGTGACGTGACCAACAAGGCGACCGTCGCCTGGACGGGGCCGCATCGGACGATTGATGTCGGCACGCTCACGGTTTCGAAGGTGGAGCCAGAGGAAATCGGCAATTGCCGCGACCTGAATTTCGACCCCACCGTTCTTCCGGCCGGCATGGCGCCGTCGGATGATCCGCTGCTCGCCGCGCGCGCCAAGGTCTATTCGACATCCTTCGGTCGCCGGGCTGGCGAGGCGCCCGGGCCAAGCGCGATCGGCCAGGACCTTCGCGGCAAGGAGTCCGTCCAATGAGCCGCCCCGATCGTACCCGGTTCGCGCTTCCGCTTCGGCTGATCCACTGGACCATGGCGCTGCTCATCCTGGCGATGCTGTTCATCGGCGTCGGCATGGTCTCGACCGTGGGCCCGGCCTATTCGGTGCTGCTCCAGCTGCACCGGCCGATCGGGGCCGCCCTGTTTGTTCTCGTTCTGCTGCGTCTCGCCATCCGGCTCTCGACCGGTGCGCCGCCCCTGCCCGCGGATCTGCCCAAGGTCCAGCAGATCGTTGCCAAGGGGTCGCATCTGTTGCTCTATGCCGCCATGCTGGCGATGCCGCTGATCGGTTGGGCGATGCTGTCGGCCGGTGGCTACCCGATCGTGCTGACCAAGGATCTATCGTTGCCGCCGATCCTGCCGCACGATCTGCGCTATTATTTCGCGCTTCGCGAGTTGCATACGGTCATCGCGTTGGCCTTTTTCGCGCTGATCCTGGCGCACCTCGGGGCAGCGCTCATGCATGGGCTGATCCGAAAGGACGGCGTGCTGTGGAGCATGACCTTCGGCGCCGCGCGTCGCGCGTCGGTGCCGGCGCCTGTCGAGCATGAAGGGCCGCCCGGACTGGTCGAATAAGCATCAGAGGGGAGGCCTCGATATCGACATAGCCGTAGCGAACCTTGAACGGGTCTGACATTCCGCCGCTCGCTCCCGAAAGCGGTCCATTGCGTCAGCGATCGCGTGGTCCGATAGCTATATCACATAATCCAATGTGTCGGAGGCGCGCTTATCCTACTGGCATGACCCTGCGCATGAACGCATCGAACAATGGGACGGTGAACGCGGTATCACCATGTGCGGGACTGTAGAGCATACCTTTGGAAATCAGGCTGTTCCGCGTAGGCGCTACGCTCGAAACCTTCACGCCCAGCGCTTCGGCGACATCCCCCGAACGGTGAGGTCCAGCGCCAAGCGTTGCCATCGCACGCAAATAGCGCTTCTCGGCCGGTGTCAGGCGATCGAACCGCACACGGAAAAAGCTGGCATCCAGTTCCGCAAGAGCACTGCGTGTCGCCACCGCGACATCGTCGCCCGTGATCGGTGAAGCATCGGCAACATCCCAACTGTGCTTCCCCCACTCCTGAAGAAAGTACGGATAGCCCTGGGTCTGTTCAACGATCGCATCCAGCGCCGCATCATCGACGGCTTCCCCCTCACGCTCGATTGGAAGCCGAATGGCATCGCGAGCCGCAATATCATCGAGCGGACCGACCGCTACGAACTCGAAAAGCCGCTCTGCGTATGACTTGGCCTGCCCCATCTGGCCGACAAGTTGTGGCAGCCCCGCCGCGACCATTGTGACGGGAAGCTGCTTCTGGCTCGCCCGGTGAAGGGCGCTGATCAATGCAGCCAGCTGTTCTTCAGGGACATATTGCAGTTCGTCGATGATCAAGACGACCGCGGAACCCTTCTCCTTGGCAGCCTCGCCGATCGCGACAATCAAATCGGAAAGGTCTGCTTCGAGATCGCCGCTATCGGCGAGGCCCGGTTCGACATCAAAGTCCAGGCCAACCTCGAGGTCGTCATATTTCACCTTGAGCTTCGCGAAACCGGCCAGGGCGCGAAGTGCACGCTTTACGCCTTCCGACGCTTGCTTCATGCGATCGAGCCTGAGCAGCGTAGCGCGCAGCGCCGGCACAAGAATACCGGGAAGCGACCGATTCTCCGGTGCCTCGATCGCAACGATGGCCATGCCCTCCCCTTCAGCGGCGTCCCTCATCGCCGTCAACAGCACGGTCTTGCCAACACCGCGAAGGCCATAGAGAACACAGGGGCGCGCTGCCCGGCCCATCCGGATTCGGTCGAGAGCGATCGCATTGCGTTCGAGCAACGCATCTCGGCCTGCCAGTTCGGGAGGGCGAGTGCCGGCGCCAGGGGCGAAAGGGTTTCGTCGGGCATCCATAGCGAGGTTATGTCAGTTTATCGTTTTATTGTAAACTTTCTAATATTGCTTGATATGACCCCGCCTGTCCCCGACCTGACCAGTCCTGCATGAAGGGCAACGTCGGGATTGGTTTCCTTCTTCGCAGCGATGGCTAATTGGCAGAGCGCAATGGAACGGCCGGAGGGCACCCCATTGCGGCCCTTTTCTGGATCGCGCCAATCTCGGCTTTCCGACGCGCGGTTCTTTCGGTGATGAAACGATCCACGGCGGCTTGACGCCGCCCAGCTTCTTCAGAACTGAGATCCGATCTCCCAAGCTCAGGCAAGCCGCTCCCCGTCTTGCTGTTCTCCGCTTGATACCACTGGACGAATTCTTGCGTCAGTTCCGGCGAAAAAGCGCCACCATGCGCTTCGGCATAGTCGGCATCGGCTTCGATGGCTCGCGCTATACCTCGAAGCTGCTCGGCGGCAATCTGCGCTTTCCTCGCGCACTCCTGCGGTGTTTGCTGCGTTTCTTTCGCCGACACGCGGCCGCCGTCTCCGACAACCGCTATGGCCATAGCGACACAGACCAGAACTCTGAATTTCATCCCTGTTCTCCGTTGGCTCCCCCTTAAGCCACGTCTGGACGCGGCACAAACGGTGACCGGACGCTCGCTTGCGAACAAACATCGAACGAGATATAATGATCGGGACGAGGATGTGCCCGTGCTCGAATTCGACATTGATACCTACAACAGAACAAAGGATCTGCCTGGGGGGCCGGTTTTCACCGTCACCGAGACGGACTATCCCGAAATTGAGATGATCGTTGATGCGAAAAGCAAACCGTCTCGTGGTCAGCTAATCGGCAATGCTATTGCATATACGCTCATCGCGAGCCTTATCTGCGGAATTTTCTACATCCTCTGATTCTATTCGCGAAGTTTTGGATCCTGGAAGAAACCGCGATCATGATCGCGGTTCACTTCCTGCCCCAAGTCGACGGAACCCTGGACACGCTGGCCGCGCATCACCTGCGCCGCCGTGCGGTCGTTGCTCAACTCCGCCTTACCCGCCTCGATCATAGCAGCGGCGCCTACATCCCCACCGCCGGCAGGACCTGCGGGCAGGGGCCCAGGCCCATGCGGTCGATAGGATGCCCTGACATCCGCCGCGCTCGCGACGTCCGGCCGGCCCACGTCGACAAGGTTCGGATCGCGCAAACGCCCAGCAATCTCCGCGCGGATACCGTCCTGTTTATCGTGCATCCAGCGTGTGATCATTTCCTGGCGCACGAGCCGCTGCTGATCGGAGAGATCGGTCGCCCAAAGCTCGGGGGCATCGAGCCCCGGATTCTCGACCTGCTGGCGGCGGTACCATTGAGCAAGATCCTGACTCAGATTCTCACTGAGCTGCATGCCATGCGTCTCGGCATAGCTGGCGTCGCGCGACAGCTGCTGCGAAAGTTCTTCGAGCCGGCGCGCAGTTTCCGAATAGGACTTCGCGAGCGCCAGCGAGTCCTCGGTGCTTGCCGACGAGGAGGACGTAGCCGACGCTCGGCTGAAGCTGCCGCTGCGCGAGTAGGTCCCATCGGACATCGATGCACCGGCGCCGTTGGCATGTTCGTCCCGCACGCCGCTTGACGATGTGCTGGCGCTATCGTTGCCACGAGTTTCGTCTGTCGAATGTCGCAACGTATCATTCTGAGTGCCGGACTTTGAAACGCCAAGCTGCCCACCTGTTCGGTTGCCCCGTCCAGAGGCTCCGGCACCGCCCCCGCCGATCCTGGCCGAAAGGCCGCCGGAAACCTGATCCGTAATTTGAGCTTGGCGATCATGTCCCTGCCCAATGCGTTGGCCCTGTGAGACCGTGTCGCGCTCTTCCAGGCCCTCCGAGCTGCTGCCGGTCCTCCTGTCGAATTGCTCGACCGATGTGTTCGCCTGTCGGCCGCTGCTCGAATCCCAACCGGACGACCGCTCGGTGGAAGTGCCGAAGGCACTGCGGTTGGCATGGGTCGCGGTCAGCACTTCGGCAGCAGCATTCTCATAGGCCTGCGCCTGGCGATGCGCCTCGCTCGCCATCTCGCGCCATTCCGCTACCGAGCCGGTGGTCATCGTCGGCGTAAAGCCCAGTCGGGAGATCGCACCCGACGTATCGAACACTTCCTGACCGTTGCCAAAGCCGGTCACGAGCGCGCCATTGTCTTGCCGCCAACCGAAACTCGATGCGCCGCCCATATAGCTGGGCGCCGTGGTCCACTGATCGGCCTGTCGCATGTTCGATGTCGAATTTGCCCAGCTTACATTCCCATAGGAATAGTTACCGGTGGTCTGCTCGAGCGCAGCTGCCTCCGCGGCATTTTGCGCGGGCGCCAGCATCGACATTGACTGGCCAGCAATCGACATCGCGCCCCGCGCGAGGCCGGCGGCAAGAAACGGCACGCTCATCAGCATGAAGCCAGCGATCGTCGCGGTCTCGCTATTGACGGCACCTATCCCTGCATAGCTTCCGAGCGACACCCCGCCCTCCGCAACGCTGGCTGCCGCCGACGTCGCGCGCGTCATGCAGATCATGTGGAGGATCACATAAAGCGGACCCCATGCGGCAAGATAAAAGAAACCGGTCGCATAGCCTTTGAGCGAGCTGATTCCCGTCTGAGGCATGAGAAACAGCGGAAATATGATCGGAAACATCGCGAAGAAGACCACGGTCAGAACGATGTTCAGGATCGGCA
>VFQM010002413.1_pt1 | contig 13827 bp, 30 predicted proteins | sample 3512391 | NCBI WGS metagenome assembly VFQM01 (sample SAMN10412369, study PRJNA504923) | tailings metagenome | isolation source: Replicate 1 from Balatoc abandoned mine | place: Philippines
GACTATAACTTCAAAGTCGTAGCGCATGATCAAGAGACAGGCGTAGCGATCTATCAGCTAGAGCTTAGGAAAGTTAACGGAAGGCCGTTGCTTATCGGTCCGTTGGCTAACCTGCATAACGCTGCTCAGATTCGACAGCTCATCAAGCTCGGGGAAGTTGTTGGAAACATTCTAGAGCCTGAGTACCCTGTTATTAAGAAACCAGACCCGTGGGAAGCAATGTTCGTTCAACACTTCGGCATACCGGAATTGCGACGTCACTATCCTGAAATCTACGGAGAACCTCGTGAGTGAATTCTTTTTCTGGTTCATACGTCCCATAGCTGAGTTTCTCGGCGCGCTCGCGCTGGTTGCTGTGCTATTCGGAGTTATCTTTGTTTGGGTGTTGTTCCAAGAATGGCGCGACTCACGGAGAAAGAAATGACATGGCAAACATCCTAATTGCATGTGAAGAATCAGGTACGTTGAGAGACAGATTCAGAGACGCAGGGCACAAAGCGTGGTCTTGTGACATTCTTCCCGGCCGTGGAAAGTACGGGAACAAGTACCACTTTGCTATGGACATTAGAGCAGTCCTTCATCTTCGTTGGGACTTGATGATTGCTCATCCTCCATGTACGTACCTCAGCAGTAGCGGATTGCACTGGAACAAGAAAGACCCAGCCCGCGCACAGCTTACACAAGAAGCAGCTGAGTTCTTCATGATGCTCTGGAATCAGAATCACATTCCTCGTATCGCTATCGAGAATCCGGTAGGGTACATGAGCAGTTACTTTCGCAAGCCTGATCAGTACATCCAACCTTACGAGTTCGGCGATGACGCATCTAAGAAGACAGGGCTCTGGCTCAAAGGACTTCCTAAGCTCGTTCCTACGGAGCGGGTGGATGGGAGAATCGTTAACGGAAAAGAACGCTGGGCCAATCAAACCGATAGTGGGCAGAACCGCCTTGCTCCGGGACCCGAGCGCGCAAAAGAACGAAGCGTCACATACCCAGGTATCGCAGACGCGATCGTCGATCAGTGGGGTAGACTCCTGTGAAAGCAACTGAGCTGATTAAACTATTAACCGAAATGGTAGAAGATCAAGGCGATCTTGATGTTGCCTTAGTTAACGGAGAATTTGGTGGTCATTTTGCGGTTAGTGTACTAACAACCGTACAGCATAACAACACAGAACGTATTACCTGTCGTTATGGTGATGACGACAGTGAGCTTGGCGACAAGTTCTTTGTGATAGACTAATGACCCCGACTGATCAACTAGCGTGGCGTATCTATTGCGAGTACAGCAAAGGTGCCATGTCTGCTCGTGATCACTGGGATGATCTGTGTGAACGCGACAAAGAGTTCTACCGTAAGGAAGCACTAGCAATACAGTTCCTATCGAAGCAGGTAGCCAACACTGTAGAAGAATTGTTACTTAAAGAGATTGTAAAGGTAAGACTATGAGTGAAGTATTCGTAATTAGCGATACCCACTTCTTCCATCACAAGGTCGTTCAGTTCGAGGCGACGGCTCGTCCGTTCGCCACAGTCGAAGAAATGAACGAGAAGATCGTTGACAACTGGAACAAGACTGTCACGAAGCGAGACAAGGTGTTCCATCTAGGCGATGTTCTGTTTGGTGGACACAAGAATCTCGACATTCTCGATCGGCTGAACGGACAAAAGGTTCTGATCCTCGGCAATCACGACGAGAAGATCAGCGCCCATCAATGGCTAACCAAGTTCCGTGATCTACACGGAGCATTGAAGTACGACAACTGCATCTTGACACACGTTCCGGTACATCCGTCGCAGTTCTACCGGTTCGATGCTAACGTCCACGGTCATCTTCATAGCAAGGTCGTCACGAAGTCTGTGACAGTGTGGGGCGGCGTGGGCATAGGACAGTACATCGAAGACGTTCCGGACGATCGATACATCAATGTGTCATGCGAACAGATTAATCTAACTCCGATTGCTTGGAGTGAGATCAGGAATAGAATCAACAAGAGAGACCAACAATGAAGAAGAACGTGAAGTTTACTGCGCAGCAGATCATCGACGTTATGCTTGCGAAGCAGGGCTATCGCCCGGCACAGGTCAAGCCGACTGCTGTTCCTAAGAAGCGAGCGTAATTTATGATTCTTGAACGTGGCAACATGTTCGACATGTGGGGCAAGACCGACTTGTTCCTGTTCACGTCCAATCCCATAGTCAACAAGCAAGGGCTGGCTGTTATGGGCAGAGGTATTGCTAAACAACTAGCGAGCAAATACCCTGAAGTGCGTAAATCTTTCGGGCAGCTATTAAAAGAAGGAGTCGAGGTTGGGTGTGATTGGGTCTGCACTGTAGACAATCAGCCTGTAGGCTACTTCATGGTTAAGGATCATTGGGCCGAACAGGCTAAGCTGAACATAATTCAGAAGTCTGTAGACGACTTACGTCACTGGATCAAGGATGAGGAAGACGAAGGCAACTACTGGCGTATTGATCTTAATTTCCCCGGCATAGGGAATGGTCATCTGCCTAGAGACGAAGTGCTGCCTATTATTGAGCAGTTGCCGGATAACGTACACATATGGGAGTATGAAGCATAATGAACGACGATGATTGGGATTGGATTGAACGAGGTCGGCCCAGTCCTCCAGACTTCGGTCACGCCATAGGTATCATTGTGCTGGTTATTGGCGCAGTGGTTTTGTTAGCAAGATGCGCAGGAGCATGAACATCAACTGAATAAGGAGTTGAATGGTAGTTGACACAGAACCTCAAGTTCCGTATAATCATGTTCCGTGGTTCGTAGGGCAAGCAGGCATTGACGCCTACCTGAATCCCAACATCTACGTTGTTCTCGACTTCGAGACTAACAACAAAGATTTCGGTTCAGCAGTAACGCCCGAGAATCACATCGTCCTCGCTTGTTGGGAGGTCGTCTATTCCGACGGCCGCATCGAGAAGAAACACAAGTGGGGTGACGAATATGAAATGGCGGAACTGGAGCAGGACATTCGTCGTGCGGATTTCGTAGTCGCACACAACGCAAAGTTTGAGTTGCAATGGCTCAAGCGATGTGGCATCGATCTCCATGAGGTCTTTGTCTACGATACGTTTTTGGCTGAGTGGGTTATCGCAGGTAATCGTGCAGGGCGTCCAGGATGGATGCTTAACCTCGACGATACCGCAAAGCGATACGGGCTTGGAGCAAAGCTCAGTCTAGCAGCGCAGTGCATCGGTCTAGGGATGGACCCGAGTGACATTCCGAGAGAATGGTTGCTACCGTACTGCTACAAGGACGTTGAACTTAGCCGACGTATCTATCAGCGGCAGATGGAAATCCTTAAGAGGGATGCCCTGCTCCACCTTGTTCTAACTCGTAACTTGTGCTGTGCGGTTCTTGCTGACATTGAGTTCAATGGCGGTGAGCTGGACAAGGATCGAGTGTACGAAGAGTACGAGAAATCGATTGCAGAATTCAAGGAGCTTGAAGCTCAGCTGAATGCGATGACTGGCGGTGTCAATCTGTCCAGTCCGAAGCAGCTAGGCAAGTATCTGTTCGAGACGCTGAAGTTTCCGATCCCCAAGGATCACAGAGGAAATCCAGTCGTCACCAAGAGTGGCAACTTCTCTACCAACGTTAAGGTGTTGGAGAAGCTGAAAGCTACAACGGATGAACAGGTAGCGTTCTTCAAGCTGTACAAGAAACGCAATCGCATCGACTCGTTGCTAACGAAGAATCTCGAGTTCTTCAAACTGGTATGTGATCACAACGGCGGTAGATTCCACGGACAGATCGGACAAGGTGGTACGCAGACTCATCGACTCAACTCGACAGGTCGTCCGACTATGTTCCCCGGACAGAAGCGTCCTCGTGGTGCGCAGTTCCAGAACATGCCCCGTGCATACAAGCGATTGTTCACGGCGCTAGAGAAAGGCTACAAGACAGGAGAAGTCGACGGAGCCCAGCTGGAGTTCCGAGTAGCTGCGGACATGGGCCACGATAAGGTTGCCTATGACGTTATCGTTAATGGCGGTGACGTACATGCTGATACTGCTAAGGTGTTCGTGGATTGGAACAAGAGCCATCCCACGGAACAGCACGAAGACTTTATCGGTCTGGACTACAAGGCTGGTCGGCAGCCTGCTAAGCCCCAGACGTTCAAGCCTTTGTACGGTGGTAAAGGTAGTCATCCAGCAGAGAAAGAGTATTGTAAGTTCTTCACTAAGAAGTACAAGGGAATAGCAGATACACAACATGAATGGTGTCTGGAGGTACTTGATCGCGGCTTTCAGATCAATCCCTATGGGATGAGATTCTATTGGCCGGGTACGAAGATGAGCCGCACTGGCTACATCGACAACACTACCCAGATCAACAACTTCAGCGTGCAAGGATTCGCTACTGCTGAGATTATCCCTATTGCGTTGGTGTACTTTTGGCACCGTACGCGAGGTACTTCTATCGTCATCTGGAACACGATTCACGATTCGATCGCGTGTCGTTTCAAAGAGGAAGACGAAGAACTGTTCAAGCTATGTGGTAAAATCTGTCTGACTACGGACGTGTACGATTATCTTCGGACGATCTACAAGTACGAGTTCACCGTGCCACTTGGCGCTGGTGTTAAGGTCGGATCACATTGGGGTGAAGCCCCGTTTGAAGAAATTTGGGACGTGTTCCCTGATGGTCGAGAAGTTTACAAGAAGAAGGATTAACAACATACATGCAAATTACTGGTCAAGTTACTGAAGTTCGTGAGAAGCAAACCAAGTTCGGTCCGATGTACGACCTGATCGTTAACGGCACCGCCTATGGTCATGGCAAGTTCGCTCCCCGTGGTATCAAGGAAGGCGACTTCGTGCAGTTCGAGGTCGACGTCAAGCAGAACGGTCAGTACACGAACTACAACATCCGGTCCAAGACTCTCCAGCAGATCAGCAATCCGACGCCGGAACAGAAGTCCGAAGCCAAGGTGCAGACCTCTATGGCTCAGGCTGCTGCTAACAAGAAGGACACGGCGTACAGCCGGGGTGCCTCTTACAACTCGGCTCTGGCCCTGATCAAGCTCCAGCTGGAGTACGGTGGTATCAAGTTCCCGGCCACGGCTAAGCCTACGGCTGTGTACGAAGCCATCGATCAGGCCGTGCTGGAAGCCGCTGCCAAGCTGTTCAAGGCCACTACGGGCGATGACTGGGACGTGGGTACCGAGAAGGTCTCGAAGCCTGCTGTGTCGCGTCCTGCTGCGTCTGAGCCGGACCCGGCTGACGAAGGTTACGACGATTATCCCGACGCCTAATCGGGAACTAAGGAGGTAACATGCGGTCTATTTACCTCACCCTTGGGCTGGCACTCGTGCTGGCCCTTGGCGTCTTAGTCTGGACACTGGTCCGACACTATCGAGAATCCCATGACACAAGCATATCCTGACAACAACCCAAAGACTGCTGTAGGCGTTACCAAGGTTCCGCTTCATCTAGTTCCTCCCAGCACCACTCACTATCTCGCTATGGCCTTTGCCGACGGTGCCCGTAAGTACGGTCCCTACAACTGGCGAGACAAGACAGTTAGCTCGTCTGTCTACGTGGCAGCAGCTAAGCGACACATGGACGCATGGTGGGACGGTGAAGCTGTATCATCCGACGCTAAGGTTCATCACCTGGCTCATGCCCTAGCTTGCCTCGCTATCATCCTAGATGCCGAGACGGTTGGAAAGCTGAACGATGACCGGCCTACGCCTGGAGCAGCCAATCGGTTGCAGGCGCTCTACGCTACTAATAACAACACGGAGCCTAAGCAACTTGAACTCCCCGCAGAACATCCCCTCCGACACATCACCGGAGACTACGAACCAGACCCGTATCCTCACACCTTCACTAGCCTCGCTGCTGTCAAATCCGACGCCGTGGTCGAGCGTAGGGTACCTTACGTACAAGAGGACGTACGCCCGTAAGCTTAATCCCGATGACGTCAACAGCCCTACGGAAGAGTGGAACGATACGATCCAAAGAATCATCGACGCCAGCCGCAATCAGTTGGCCGTTGGATTCACAGCCGACGAAGAGATTCGCTTGGCTCGGTACATGCATGACCTTAAAGGAACGGTTGCTGGCAGATTCTTGTGGCAACTCGGGACAGAGACCGTCGACAGACTGGGACTCTTGTCCTTGCAGAACTGCGCATTCACTACGATCGATGAGCCGGTTCGCCCTTTCACATGGGCAATGGACTGTCTTATGCTCGGAAGTGGAGTCGGAGTAAACATTCAACGTGAATACGTCTACAAACTTCCACCAGTTAGGGATGAATACACTGCTCCTGTTCGACTCGATGAGGCGGGTGCAGACTTCATCGTTCCAGATTCTCGGGAAGGATGGGTCGAACTACTTCACCGAACGCTTGAACAAGGCTTCAGCCCTAACGGAAAAAGCTTCACTTACTCCACTCAACTCATCCGAGGGAAAGGAACTCCGATTAAAGGCTTCGGAGGAATTGCTTCTGGCCCAGAGGATTTGGTCTGGGGCATTGGAGAGATTAGTGGAATCCTTGCGAAGCGAGCCGGAAAGCAACTCCGACCTATCGACTGCCTCGACATTATCAACATCATCGGAGCAGTGGTCGTCGCCGGGAACGTGCGGCGGTCAGCCATCATTGCGATAGGAGATCATGATGACATTCAGTATCTTCGAGCGAAGCGATGGGACTTGGGAAACATTCCAAACTGGCGTGCCATGTCCAATAACTCCGTCGTTTGTAATGACTATAGCTTGCTCCCCGAAGAATTCTGGGAGGGATATCGTGGTAACGGCGAGCCTTATGGACTCATCAACCTGCGACTTGCTAGAGCTTGCGGACGTCTTGGAGAGACTCAGTACAAAGATAAACGAGTACGTGGATTCAATCCATGCGCGGAGCAATCCCTAGAGGATTACGAAACGTGTTGCCTCGCAGAACTGTACCTACCGAATATCACCTCGAAGGAAGAGCTGTTCGATCTATCCTCGCTTCTCTATCGGATCAACAAGCACAGCCTCGCACTTCCTTGCCACCACGCGGAAACGCAAGAAGTGGTGCATCGGAATATGCGTATGGGCATCGGGGTCACTGGTTATCTGCAAGCAACGGACGAACAGAAGAGTTGGCTGAAGGAATGCTATGAGTACCTCCGCAAATTTGACGAAGATTATTCGGCGGCTCACGGTTGGCCTAAGAGTATTAAGCTTACCACTGTTAAGCCTTCCGGCACTCTATCTCTACTACCAGGCGTTACCTCCGGAATCCACCCTGCGTACAGTCGTTTTCTTAGTCGGCGTAGTCGATTTGCTAGCAATAGCCCTATTGTCAATACTGTTCGTGCGGCTGGTTACAACGTCGAGTACCAAAGGAAGTTCGACGGATCGGAAGACTACAGCACAGTCGTCGCTGAGTTCCCGATGGCCTACCCAGAAGGGACGCCGGTTGCTGCGCAAATGTCTGCGATTGATCAGCTGGAAACGATCAAGCGACTCCAGTCCGAATGGTCCGACAATGCGGTAAGTTGTACGATCTACTACCGTAAGGAAGAGCTACCTGAGATTAGAGAGTACCTCGCCAAGAACTACAACAAGACGTTCAAGACATTGAGCTTCCTGTTGCACAGCGAGCATGGTTTCGACCAAGCCCCGCTGGAAGAGATTGACGAGAACTCGTACAAGATCATGGTCGCTCAGAGTAAGACTATCACGAGCATTAACGATGACCTCGAGTTTGACCCCGACGCAGATTGCGCGACAGGCGCTTGCCCGATACGCTGAGTCTCCGCTATTGACTAGGCTCGCTAATCCGAGCCGTAGTTCAATCGGCGACTACGTAAAACGATGGGACTGTGAACGGATTTTGAAAGACAAGACGGTGACGATTTGCACGGATGTTTATGTGAACATCAACACCATCAAGGATGTGCTCGACTTCGTGGAGGCGGTGGCTCAGGTCACCGCTAACACGGAAGCGCATGAAGCTTTCAGTGAAATCGAAGTGTATGCAGAAGACACACAGCTCTGCTATCACCACAAAACGATTCGTCCTGCTACTGAAGAGGAACTGAAAGCAGCGGAAGAATGGCTGGCCGCTAATCCTCAACAAGCCATGAAGCTGGCAATCAAAGTGCCTCAAGCATACAACAATGGAGATACAAACAATGACTAAGACTAAGAATCGCTGGACCCTGATGAATACCAAGAATGGCAAGGTGATGAAGACCCTTTCGTTCCGTACCCGTGACGACGCTCGCTTCGAGAAGGCTATTCGTGGCGGTGCGGCCAAGTACAACATCTTCGATACGGTTACCGGCCAGGTGGTGCGTTAATGGATAACGTTGCTGCGTTTCTGTTCGTGCTGTTTCTGATTGGTGGCGCTGGCTACTACGTCTTCCGCAAGAAGAAGTATCGCAGTGCCGTCGACGATCCGTCTGTTCCGCCGAAGTCCGGCGATCGCAGTTCGGATAAGCGACAGCAGAAGTAATGACGACGGCGAGTGTAGCGTCGGGGTCGGATTGTCCGGCCGAGTTGTCATCGGGTTCCTGCTCACCCGTCTACACAGAGTAGGTCAAGCGATCTTAGCTCAGTTGGTAGAGCGCCGTCCTTCCAAGTCGGGTGTCAAGGGTTCGAGTCCCTTAGGTCGCTCCATCGGGTCGTTGTTGTAAGCAGCATAGCTGGACTCCAAATCCACGCAGGTGTAGGTACAAGTCCTACGCGGCCCGCCATCTTATTGCCCCTTCGTTCAATGGTTAGGACGCTCGGCTTTGACCCGAGTAATACAGGTTCGAGTCCTGTAGGGGCTGCCAATTTAGGAGACACACAATGGGTGACGCTTACTACGGCTACGACAAGAGCCTTTGGATCAGTGCGTACCAAGCAGCCTTTGCTGCCACTAATGACTCGTTCACTTCTATTACCGTCGCGAATGCAGCAGTTGATGCTTTCCGTGCAAAGTTTACTGAGGACAACTAATGGCCTTTCCTGTTGATCTAATCGACAAGGTCCGTGACTACTTCCCAACAGGCAGTCGTGTGATCTGCAATCCGCCGATCATGAACACCGATGAGGATTGGGTGGTGTTGCTTCACCATGCCAATGCATTTAAAGAGTTCAAGAACTACATGCGTGACAACGACTGGGAGGCTTGTGGTCAAGACTACGCGGTCGATCCGTTTGGTGTGCGTAATCGTAATCGCTTTGTGGCTTTTCGTAAGGGTGAACTGAACCTGATCGTAACCGACAGTCCTGTCGTATTCGATCGGTACAGAATCGCAACGAAGATTGCCACTCGTCTCAACCTGTTCAACAAGGACGATCGCATCGCTCTGTTCCAGCTGATCAGAGACCATGAGTTCGAAACTCGTCATCAGATTTTTAACTGGTAATTGAATGCAGACCTTTAACGAATACCAAGAGTTCACAAAGAGTAAGGCAGTCTACAACGAAAGCGTGTGGCTGCATTACACTCATCGCGAGACTAATCCAGCTGATGTCGTAGTCATGAACTACATGTATCCGCTACTGGCTTTGGGTGAGGAAGCTGGCGAAGTACAAGGCAAGGTTGCCAAGTTCATTCGCAAGTCTAAGAACGAAGTAAACATTCCTCAGCTCAGAGAGGACGTAAAGAAAGAACTGGGCGATCTGTTGTATCAAGTAAGTGAGTGTGCTCGTCAGTTTGGATTCACTTTGCAAGAGGTGATTGACAGCAATGTTGCGAAGCTCGACGATCGACAAGCTCGTGGTGTTCTAATCGGAGAGGGTGACAACAGATGAACCGTGTGATCCTTCACAAAGACTACACCGACGAGAACATCTACGACATGGAACGTGATGTGTCTGAGTTGTTCGAAAGCAAAGAGTACACCTTGGTACCGTCGGACAAGAAGTCCGGCTTTAAGCGCGGCAAGTTTGCGCTGACTGTTATCTGGCACGATGAAAAGAAACAACCTAAGTAAAGACCGCAAGAAGCGTGATCGTGGTGAGAACCGTGATCATCCGAAACATACGCCGTACGTCCGCTGCCCTACCAACAAGGCAGCCCTCGCTGACGACACTGATGACATTGAGCTGACCGACGAAGAACGTCGAGATACTCTCAACCTACTCCTTGGAGATTGGAACGCAAATGGCCTCTGATAAATTCGCACAATTCGATGACCTGATGGAAAACCTGAGCAACGTCGATAACGTCGACTTGATCGGACTGGCAGATCGTACGGACTACCTGTTCACTCTGGAGCCTTCTGATCTGGTGTACCTGATCGGCGAACTGGCTGGTCGTCTTGAGGATACTCTTCCCGTGAATGTAGAGTTTGACGACGAGAGCGACGACGAAGACCACGGAACTGAGTACAATGGCTGAGCTAACCGACGATCAGAAGAAAGGTCTCAAGCCTCTGATCGACGGCGATATCATGCTGTACGCTTGTGGCTTTGCAGCCGATTCACAAATCAAGCGCGAGCTTAAGGAGCAGTATCCTGATGCAAGTGATGAAGAGATTCAGAAACTTCAAGATGAACATGAGTATACCAACTTTGCTTTGGGCAATGCTCGTTCGGTCTTGGATGATATCACGACTATCTTCAGCAAAGACTATCGTCTGTACCTTACCGGGGCAGGAAATTTCCGAGAGCAAGTCGCTACGATCCTTCCCTATAAAGGAAATCGTGATCCATCGCACAAGCCTAAGTATTATCGTGACCTCAAAGATTACCTTGCAGACTTTTGGAATGCCGAGGTTATTAGTGGACGAGAGGCTGATGACGCAATCGGTTGTGCCCAATGGGCTGCTAAGAATCGAGATACCGTTATCGTCACTATCGATAAAGACCTCAACCAAATTCCCGGATACCATTACAATTGGCGTAAGAATGAATTCTTCGACGTCTCTGTTGCTGAAGCCAACCGATTCTTCTGGTGGCAAATGCTCGACGGAGACAAGACGGATAACATTCCCGGCATTCGTGGGCTCGGTACTGTTCGTATTGGTAAGCTGTTTGGCGATGTTTATGACGTACCTACACTTCGCACGATAGTACAGGAACAGTACAAGCAACAGTACGGGGAAGACTGGGAGAGAGCGTACCACGAAGTTGCTGAACTTCTGTGGATGCAACGCATCGAGGGTAAAGGATGTCCGTTTCTCTGAAACATGAATGTCCGTGGTGCGAACGTATCTTCTCTGTAGAAGAAGGAACGTGGACGTACATACACGGACAAGAAGTGCTGATATGTAGCAGTTGTATAAGTGTGCTTCTTGCGCAGTCAGGTGCATGGATCAGTTTCAATTTATCCGAAGAGGATATTGAGAGGTTTAACAATGGCAGGTGAGAGACAAGAGACCGTGCATGTGGTACTGAGAGAATACTTTCAGTTCAACGGTGTGTACGGAACAAAGGTAACACTGGCAGTAAAAGTGTTCGACGATAGAGCTGATGCTCGCTCCTATGCAAAGCGCATGGACGAACGTGCCAAAGCCGGCGTACGTTACAAAGTTCAATCCTGCAAAAAGGGTTGACAAATGATTAAGGATTCCGTATAATGAGTTGGAACGAAAAGATGCGTAACAACATTCGTACCCTGAACGACAGACCGATACATCAATACGGTGCTTGGATTCCGTGGGACAGGGACGAAGAGTTCGCAACGTTGCGAGACGTACTTCAGCACATGTTGCTAAGCTTGCCAGCAGAAGCGCTTGACACCAAGATGAGTCTTACGGACATGACGTTTGTGTCGGTACCTCCTAGAACTGTGAAGGCAGGTACAGCAACTTACGATGATCCACTTGGACAAGCAGACACAAGACATTACAACGGCTTTACTGCTTGGAAGGTGTGGTATGCAGGAGAATTATATGGCAAGAAGCCGCTGGAAGAAAGTCCACAACGGACAGCAGATGAGGAGCGGGTTCGAGACGAAGATCGCCGCGTACCTCGATGGGAAGAAGATTAAGTACGGGTACGAAACTGAAAAGCTAAAGTACACCGAACCAGCAACGAACAGGACTTACAAGCCTGACTTCAATCTAGCTCATGGTATCATCATTGAGGCAAAGGGAAGATTCACCGCCGCCGACCGGCGAAAGATGGCGCTAGTCATCGAACAGAATCCGAGCCTAGATATCCGGCTAGTGTTTCAGAGAGACAATCCCATTTCTAAGGGAAGCAAGACTCTCTATTCAACTTGGTGCGACAAGCGCGGTATCAAGTACCACGTGTCGCCTGATGGATCACTGCCATTGGATTGGCTGAAAACAACAAAAAGGAAACAAAAGAAAAATGACTAATCAAACTAACGAACGCCCTGTGATCGACAAGATCGATGATGATGCTGTGTATGTTGGTACCCTGCACTTCTACTCGAAGGGCAACGGCGACGATGTGACTATCGGCTTTGAGTTCTCCCATGTCCTGTCGGACGATTGGGGTGACCAGCCGCTTCCGGCTGCTTACGATGAGCTTCGCAAGGTTGTGTGGCGTATGCGCATGGCCGCATCTACGTACACGATCACTCCGGAAGATATCGAGTATCTGTCTGATCCGAACGTCTCTGACGAGGACAAGGCTCGTCGCACACTGGAGATCACGGCTGCGCAAGACGAAGTCGTTGACGCTACTATCAACTAAGGATTAACTCTTGAAGATTCTACACATGGACATTGAGCGCAGCCCTGTGATCGCTACGATCTGGGGATTGTGGGGAGTCAATGTCGGTATCGACCAGTTGATCGGCGATAGCGAGATTCTCTGTTGCGCTATGTCTTGGGAAGGTGAGAAGGAAGTTCACTTCGTATCGAAGTGGAAGAACGGCAGACGTAATATGCTCCGTGCCATTCACAAGAAGATGACTGAGGCAGACGCTATTGTCACGTACAACGGCGATGCGTTCGATCTGAAGGTACTGAACATGGAGTTCGCGAAGTTCAACATCGGACCGCCGGCTCCTTACAAGTCCATCGATCTGCTGAAGACTATTCGCAAACGCTTCAAGCTCACGTCCAACAAACTGGACTACGCTCTGCGTTACTTCAAGCTTGGCAACAAGCTGAAGACTCCAGGTCACAAGATGTGGCTCGATGTGATGGACGGCAAGAAGGAAGCACAGGACATGATGGAGAAGTACAACCGTCATGACGTGACTGAAATGAAGAAGCTCTTCACGTTCCTTCAGGGTTGGGGTATCGTCAACATGCCTAACCGAGCTGTGTACGAACGCGAGCGTGTGTGTCCTGAATGTGGCGGCAAGCACTTCCAGCATCGTGGTACTCGTGTTGTGAATATGCTGACGTATCCGCGTTATAGGTGCTACAGCAAGAAAGCAAACGGCGAGGTGTGTGGTCATTGGTTCCGTGGAACTAAGGCTATCGCAGTTGCAGGTGTCAAGCCGGATGTAGTACCGATCCGATGAGAGAATACTTCCGATGGCTCCCGTTCTTGGGATTCAGAACTATCGATCGGCAAGAGGCTATCGATATGTTTGAGCTGGAAGTAGAAGAAGGCTGTGCCATTCGAGCGTTTACGTTCGAGTGGCTCTGGCTGGTATTCATCTTCGCTGGCAAAGTTATTAAATCGAGGCTTTGATGCTAGTAGACGCACGACAACGTTTTGCTCATCGTACCGCTCGTTGGATTCTTGGGTCGGGTTTGAACCGTGTAGAGATCGCTACTCGACTGAACATCTGGTCGGAACGTGATCCCGAGTACATCACCATGATCAACGAAGAGGCACGTAAGATCAAGAACAGTCCGCCGCGAAAGTAACGGACAAAAGAAAACCCGCGTCACTTCGACGCGGGCTTCTTGTCTTCTACCCAGTAGTCCCAGCACTCACG
>VFQM010002414.1_pt1 | contig 13804 bp, 8 predicted proteins | sample 3512391 | NCBI WGS metagenome assembly VFQM01 (sample SAMN10412369, study PRJNA504923) | tailings metagenome | isolation source: Replicate 1 from Balatoc abandoned mine | place: Philippines
CGGTTGGAAAGGCTGGTCGCGATCATCTCGCGCCGCAGCCGGTGGCCGCGGATCTCGGCGGCATAGGTCTTCCGCATCGCCGAGGGGAAGCGCGCGAGCAGCAGCGGTTCGAGCACCGGATCATCGGGGAGGCTGCTCGCCTCGATCGCCGATTGCAGCGCCAGCTTGGCCGAGGACAGCAGCACCGCCAGCTCCGGACGGGTCAGCCCTTGCCCGTCGGCGGCGCGGCGGGTGAGGGTCTCGCCATCGGCCAGCCCTTCGGTGCGGCGGTCGAAATCGCTCACTTCCTCGAGCCGCTCGATCAGCCGGACATAGGCCGGGATCGCCCCGGCCCCGCCGCTTTCGGTGATCGACAGGGCCAGCGCCTGCAAGCGGTTGTCCTCGAGCACCAGCGCCGCGACCTCGTCGGTCATCTCGGCGAGCAGCGTATTGCGCTTCTTCCCGGAGAGCTTGCCGCTCTTGGTCGCCGCGGCGAGCGCGATCTTGATGTTGACCTCGTTGTCCGAGCAATCGACCCCGGCCGAATTGTCGATGAAGTCGGTGTTGATGCGCCCCCCCGTCATCGCAAAGGCGATGCGCCCGGCCTGCGTCACGCCGAGGTTCGCGCCCTCGCCGATCACGCGGGCGCGGATTTCGGTGGCATCGACGCGCAAGCCGTCATTGGCCGGATCGCCGACCTGGATATGGCTTTCCTGCGGGGCCTTCACATAGGTCCCGATCCCGCCGAACCACAAGAGGTCCACCGGGGCGCGCAGGATCGCGGCAATCAGCGCCTCAGGCTCGATTTCCTTTTCGGCGATGCCCAGCACCTCGCGCGCCTGCTTCGACAGCTTGATGACCTTGGCCGAGCGCGGGAACACCCCGCCGCCCTTGGAGATCAGCGCCTTGTCATAATCGTCCCAGCTCGAGCGCGGCAGGGCGAACATCCGCGACCGCTCCTTCCAGCTTGCCAGCGGATCGGGGGTCGGGTCGATGAAGATGTGGCGGTGATCGAAGGCGGCGACCAGCTTCAGCGCCTTGGACAGCAGCATCCCGTTGCCGAACACATCGCCCGACATGTCGCCGCAGCCCGCGACAGTGACCGGGTCCTTCTGGACGTCGATCCCCATCTCGCGGAAATGGCGCTGGACGCTCACCCATGCGCCGCGCGCGGTGATGCCCATTGCCTTGTGGTCATAGCCGTTCGAGCCGCCGCTCGCGAAGGCGTCGTCGAGCCAGAAATCGCGGCTCTGCGCGATGCCGTTGGCGATGTCGGAGAAGGTCGCGGTGCCCTTGTCGGCGGCGACCACGAAATAGGGGTCCTCGCCGTCAAGCACTTCGACCGCCTGCGGGTGGACGACTGTGCTGCCGACGATGTTGTCGGTGACCGACAGCAGCGTGCGGATGAAGATTTCATAGGCCGCGCGGCCCTCCGCCGCCCAGCCTTCGCGGTCGAGCGCGGGGGAGGGGAGCTGCTTGGGATAGAACCCGCCCTTGGCCCCGGTCGGCACAATCACCGCGTTCTTGACGCGCTGGGCCTTCATCAGCCCGAGGATCTCGGTGCGGAAGTCGTCGCGCCGGTCGGACCACCTCAGCCCGCCGCGCGCGACCGCGCCCGAGCGCAGGTGGATGCCCTCGACCCGGGCGGAATAGACGAAGATCTCGCGCCACGGCAGCGGCTTGGGCAGGCCCGGAACCTTGGCGGAATCGAGCTTGAAGGCGAGCGCCTCGGCGGCTGCGGGCGCGAAAGCATTGGTCCGCAGCACCGCGCCCAGCACGGCGCGGTAGAGGCGCAGCAGCCGGTCATCATTGATCGCGGTGACCTTGGCAAGGCCGCGGGTGAAGGCGTTCTGCGCGGCGGCGACAGCCTCCTCGCGGTCGCCGGCGAAGGCAGGGTTGTGGCGCGCCTCGAACAGATCGACCATCGCGCGCGTCACCTGCGGCGCGGCGGCCAGCGCGTCGACCACGGTGTAGATCGTGTAGCTCACGCCGGTCTGGCGCAGGTAGCGGTAGATCGCGCGCAGCCAGTTCGCCTCGCGCGGGGCGAGGCCCGCAGCCGGCACGAGGCGGTTGAAGGGATCATCCTCGGCCACGCCATTGAGCACGTCGGCCAGCGCATCCTCGACCAGCGCGGCGCGCTCGAGCAGGGCGCCAGCCTCGCGCCCGGCGGGCAGGGTGAGGATGAAATCGTGGATCGAGCCGAGCGCCGCGTCGGTCAGATAGGTCGGCACTTCGGCGAGCACGCGGAAGCCGAAATTCTCGAACGCCGGCACCACGTCCGACAGCGCCAGCGCGCCGCGGGTGTGATAGACCTTGAGCCGCAGCGTGTCGGCCCCGTCGGCGGCGAGCCGGTAGAGCCGCACCGCGCGCTGGGTGGGAAGGGCGACGCTGCCCTCGGCATCGCTGACGGTCAGAGCGCGCAGCTTGGCGATGTCGCGCGCGGCCTCTCCGGGGCCATAGGCGAGGCGGTAGCCGGTCGGGAAGGCGGGCGCATAGCGCGCCGCCAGCGCCGCGGCGCGGCCTTCCTCCTCGAAGGTGGCGAGGTGGGTTTCGACCGCCTCGTTCCAGCCGCGCAGCAGATCGGCAAGCTGGGCCTCGATCGCGGCATCATCCGGCACCTCGTCGCAGGCGCGCACATCGATCAGGAAGCGCAGCAGCGCGAGGGTCGAGCTTTCGACCTCGAGGCTCCAGTCGAGCAGCCTTGCACCCGGCGTCGCCAGCAGCATCGCCTGGATCTGCATCCGCACATCGGTGCTCATATGGTCGCGCGGCAGCCACACGAAGGCGAAGACGTGCCGTTCCAGCGTGGCGCGGACCATGATCACCCGCGGGCGCGGGCGGTCGATCAGCGCCATCTTGGCGGTGACGAGATCGGCGACGCGCCCGGGCTCGAAGGCGGTCAGCAGGTCGTTGGGGAGCGAGGTGAAGGCGTGCACCAGCGCCTTGCCGTTGTGGCCCTGCGGATCGAAGCCGAGCTTGCGGGTGATGTCGGTCACCATCGCCCGCAGCACCGGAACCTCGCCCGGACGCTCGTTCATCGCGGCGCTGGTCCACAGCCCGGCGTGGATCGAGAGCGCGGTTATCTTGCCACCCTCGCGCACCGGCACGATGAACAGGTCGAGCGGGCTGGCGCGGTGGACGCGCGACTGCACGTTGGACTTGATCGCCAGCATCGGACGCGGCGCGCCGGCGGCCTCGTGGCGGTCGAACCACTCGAACGCGCGGGCATAGGAGACTTCGGCGAGCAGGTCCCCGGCCGAGCCGCGGCAGATGCCGAGCCGCTCGGCAAGAGTGCCGTCACGGCGGCGGGTGATATGGCCGAGCTGGGTCAGCATCCCGCCGCCCAGCCAGTCAAGCAGCGCGCCCGCCTCGGGGTCGATCGCGGCGACGGCGGCGGCATCGGCGTTCATCGCCGCCTGCATCTTCGGCCAGTCGGCCACCGCGGCATGGACATCGGCCAGCGTGACCTCGAGCGCCTCGGCCAGCTCGCGCCGCTGGCGGGCGTCGATGCGCGGGGTCTCGATATAGATCAGCGATTCGCGCGCGCCGTCCTTGCCGAGCGCGGTGATCGCGCCCGCGCTGTCGCGGGTGACGGCAACCACGGGGTGCAGCAGGCGGTCGATCCCGATCCCCTGCGCGGAGACTGCGGCCGCGACCGAATCGACGAGGAAGGGCTTGTCGTCATTGACGATGGCGATCCGCAGGTGGCGGCGGGCGGAGCCGGTGGCGGATTCGAGCTGGACCAGCGATTGGCCCGGTGCGCGGGTCGCGGCCGCTTCGAGCAGCCAGGCGGCGGCTTCATCGAGCACCGCCTTGTCCGCTCCCGCATCGCCCGGGAGCAGCGAGGCCTCGAGTTCAACGCGCAATGCCTTGATCAGCGCCTTGTCCGGCGCGGCGGCGGTCTTCGACCCCATGCTTGGCTCCTGCTCATCCTGCGTTCCGGCTCTGCCTTGAAACAGTTTTGCTCCGAAGCAATTATATTATGCCGGATTGTTTTTATCGTGTTCCAGTCGATACCCCTATTCTCCGGCCCCGCGCAAGCGCGATGATTGCCCAAACCGCATGATATCAGGCGTCAACCAAGGCCGCGCAGGCCTCGACGGTCATCTCCAGACTGCGAATCCGCGCTGCAGGGTCATAGGTCGCGCCGCACAGCATGATCTCGTCCGCGCCGGTGCGTGCGACGAAGGCGGCGATCCCCTCGCGCACTTGCGCGGGCGTGCCGACCGCGGCGGCCTGTCCGATATGCGCGAGCATCGCCTGCGCGTGCACGGGCAGGGTGGCGGTGTAACCGGCAATCGGCGGGGGCAGCTTGCCGGGACTGCCCGAGCGCAGCCGCACGAAGCTCTGCTGCTGGCTCGAGGCGAGCAGCTGCGCCTCTTCCTCGCTATCGGCGGCAAAGACATTCATCGCCACCATCACATGCGGGCGGTCGAGCGCCGCCGACGGCTGGAAATCGCGGCGATAGACCGCGAGAGCGGCATCGAGGTGATCGGGCGCGAAATGGGCGGCGAAGGCATAGGGCAGGCCGAGCCGCGCGGCGAGCTGCGCGCCGAACAGGCTCGAGCCGAGCATCCACAATTCAACCTGCGCGCCAAGCCCGGGGGTGGCAGCGATCGGCAGGTCGAGGTCGCCCGTCAGCAGCGCCCGCAGCTCGACCACGTCTTGCGGGAAATACTCCGCCGCCTGGTGGAGGTTCTTGCGGAGCGCCCGCTGCAATTCCGGCCCCGCCCCCGGCGCACGGCCCAGTCCGAGGTCCACCCGCCCCGGGAACAGCGCATCGAGCGTGCCGAACTGCTCGGCGATCTGGAACGGGGTGTGGTTGGGCAGCATGATCCCGCCCGAGCCGATGCGGATGCGGCTGGTGGCATTGCCGACATGGGCGAGCACCACCGCAGTCGCCCCGCCCGCGATGCCGTCCATCGCATGATGCTCGGCGACCCAGAAGCGGTCGCACCCCAGCGCCTCGGCGGCACGGGCGAGGTCGGCGGTGGCGGCGAAGGCTTCGGGCAGAGTGCCGCCCTCGCGCACGGGGACGAGGTCGAGCACGGAGAAACGGGTCATGATGGGGGCTCCTGTGGGGGCTCCTGTGCGGCAGGCGCAGTCTCGCCTGCATCGCCAAGCTGCGCAAGATAGCCGCGCGCGGTGGCGGCGAGCGGGCTGTCGGGGGCCAGCGCGATCACCGAATTCCAGCTCTTGCGCGCCGCCTCGTCGCGCCCGGCCAGCACCGCGATCACGCCCGCTTCGAGCGCGATCTGCGGGTCCGCCGTCTCGAGCGCGGCGGCGCGTTCGATCGCGCTCTGGGCTTCGGCAAGCTGGCCCAGCCGCCGCAGCAAGGTCGCCTTGAGCAGCCAGCCCTCGGCCCGCGCGGGGGCGAGGGTGACGGCGTTCTCCAGCGCGGGCAGAGCCTCCTGCGGGCGGCCCAGCGTCACCAGAGCGCGGGCGCGGTCGGTCGCGGCGATGGCTTCAAGCAGCACCGCTCCAGCGGCGCGCGCATTACTCTCGGCCAGCGTCAACAGACCCTCCGCGCCGGCGGCATCCCCGGCTCCCAGCGCCGCCGCCCCGGCAAGCGCGGCAAACCGCGCGCGGGTGCGCGGTTCGGCGGCCGGAGTTTCCTCGCGGGCGGCGGTAAAGGCGGCGCGGGCATCGTCCCACAGGCCGAGCGCGCTCGCCGCCGTGCCGAGGCAGTGGTTGGCGAGCACGCGGTCGGTCCCGCTGGTCTCGCTGCGGCGGATCTGCGCCATCGCATGGGCGCGGGCCGGATCTTCCTCCAACTGGGCAAGGCACCCGGCGAGCCACGCGCTGGTGGCGTTAAGGGGCGCTTCTGCCTCAACCTCGGCGGGCGGGGCCGCAGCCGCGCCGGGCCGGGCCGGGCGGTCGCGCACCAGATCATCGCCCGGCATCGCGCCGCCCGTCGGATTGGGGCCAACTTGCAGGGCGAGCGCGAGGAGGATCGACAAGAGCGTTCTATCCGTAGAATTCGGCCACGATGGCCTTGAGTGCGGCGATGTCGCTGTCGCGCGACAGGCGGTGGTCGCCGTCCTCTACCAGCGTAACCTGAACGTCGTCCGACCGGAGCGCCGCCTTGAGACGGAGCGAGATCTCCCACGGCACATCGGCATCCTGCTTGCCGTGGAGCAGGCGCACGGGGCAGGCCAGATCGATCATGCGCTCCAGCCTGAGGTGGCATTCGGCATCGGCGAAGAAGCCGGGATGGGTCGGCGTCGGCTCGGGGCCGTAGGGGTTGGGCTCGAGGATCGTCTCGCCCGCCGCCAGCGCGGCGCGCTGCGCTTCGGTGTAGCCCCAGCGGGTGAAATCGGGCGCGGGCGCAATCCCGATCATTCCGGCAAGGCGGTGCTTCAGGTGCTCGGCCACCAGCAGCATCAGCCACCCGCCCATCGATGAGCCGGCCAGCAACACCGGCCCGCTGACATAGGACGCGACCAGCGCCAGCACCTCGTCGCGCCATTTCGAGAGCATCCCCTCGGCAAAGTCGCCCGCGCTTTGCCCGCAGCCCGAATAGTCGAGCAGCAGGCAGGCGCGGCCCTGCGCCTGCGCCTCGGCGAACAGGGCGGTCGCCTTGCTACCGCTCATGTCGGACATGTAGCCCGGCAGGAACACAAGGGTCGGCGAAGCTGCGGTGGCGGGGCCGTGGGTGTAGCGGAAGGCGATCCGGCGGCCGTCGTAGAGGGTGTGGTGCATGATCCCGGTCATGCCCCTGTCATGCCTTGCGCGGGGCCGAAAGGGCAAGCATTGTCACGCAAGCGCAATCGGAGAGGGATAGGCGCAAGCACCATGATCAAGACCGAACCCGCGGGCCTGCCCGCCGCCACCGCGCTGACCCGGCGCTCGCTGTTCACGCTCGCCGGTGCAGGCGCCGCGCTCGGGGCTGCGCCTGCTGCTGCGACCGGCTTCGGCACCGGCTTCACCCATTGCGTCGCCAGCGGCGAGCCGGCGGCGACCTCGGTCCTGCTGTGGACCCGCTATGTCGCCGGGGCCGAGACCGCGCTGACCTGGCAGGTGAGCGAGAGCGAGAGCTTCGCAAGGCCCGTGGCCGAGGGCAGCGTCACCGCCTCGCCTGCGCGTGACTGGTGCGCCAAGGGCATCGCCACCGGCCTTTCGCCCGACCGCTGGTATTTCTACCGCTTCCTCGCGCCCGACGGCACCGCCTCGCCCACGGGCCGCACCCGCACCCTGCCGGAGGGACCTTCGGCGCGGTTCCGGATGGCGGTGTTCTCCTGCTCCAACTTCGGCTTCGGCTGGTTCAACGCCTATGCCCACGCGGTCGAGGCGAACGACTGCGACCTCGCCGTGCATCTGGGCGACTACCTCTACGAATATGCCGCGGGGACCTATCCCTCGGCCGGTCAGGCCAGCCCGGGCCGGGTGATCGCCCCCGCGGGCGAGATCGTCGCGCTGACAGATTACCGTCTGCGCTACGCCACCTACCGCGCCGATCCCGATCTCCAGCGGCTCCACCAGGTGCTGCCGATGATCACCCTGTGGGACGATCACGAGAGCGCCAACGACAGCTGGAAGGACGGGGCAGAGAACCACCAGAGCGAGACCGAAGGCGATTGGGCGGCGCGCAAGGCGGCCGCCAGGCAGGCCTATCGCGAATGGCTGCCGGTCGCCGAGGCGCCCTATTCGGCCTATCAGGTCGGCGATCTTGCCACCCTGTTCCGGCTCGACACGCGGCTGGAGGGCCGCGACCGCCAGTTCCGGCTCGAGGAGATCATCAAGGGCCGCAAGGACCCGCAGGCGCTGATGGGCGCACTGGCCGAATTCCGCGACGGGGCATGGGCGGCAGAGGATCGCCAGCTGCTCGGGCAGGCGCAGGAGGCATGGCTCGCCGGGGCACTCGCCGCCTCGACGCGGGCCGGCACGCACTGGCAGGTGCTTTTGCAGCAGGTGCTGATGGGCCAGCTCAAGACCCCGAGGGATCTGCTCCGGCAGGCGGGCGACGGGCTCTCCGGCAACGTCCGCAGCCGGCTTCAGGCCGCCATCGCCGCGAGCGGGGCGGGGCTGCCCTCGAACATGGACGCCTGGGACGGCTACCCCGCCGCCCGCGCGCGGGTGTTCAGGGCGGCGCTCGAGGCGGAGGCGAATCTCGTCGTGCTGGCGGGCGACACCCATAATGCCTGGGCCTTCGACCTCGCGCACGAAGGCGCCCCCGTCGGCGTCGAGTTCGGCGGCAGTTCGGTGAGCTCGCCCGGCTTCGAGACCTATCTGGATTTCGCCAGCCCCGAAACCCTCGCCGCGGCACTGGTGGCCGAGAACGAGCAACTCAAATGGGCCGACACCGCGCAGCGCGGCTATATGGCGGTCGAGCTGACCCCGGCGCGGGCCGTGACCGAATACCGCTTCGTGGCCGGCGTGAAGCAGCGCTCGACACGGCTGGCGGGGACCAGGCGGATCACCACCGACAAGGGATCGGGCAGGCTGGCAGTCTAGGGGGTAATGACAGGGCAAGGCTTTCGCGCTAAGGCTGCCCGCATGGCCACGCTGCCCGCCACGACCTGCACCACCACCACGACCCGGACTACCATCCGGGGGCGGCGGCGCACGGGTTAGGCCCGGCAGCCCGCCGCCCGGCCCGGGGCGGCGCGGTGTTCTCCCCGATCCGGTCACTCGCTCAACACCGCTCTTCCGGTGCGCGACCCTTTGCCTTAAGGGCCGCCCAAACGAGACGGAACACGCGACGATGACCGAACTGCTCAAGATCAGCCTGCCCGATGGATCGGTGCGTGAAGTGCCGCGGGGTTCGACCCCTGCCGACATCGCCGCCGCGATCGGTCCGGGCCTTGCCAAGGCGGCAATCGCCGCGCGCGTGGACGGGGAACTGCGCGATCTCACCCGGCCCTTCGACGGCGACGCCAACCTCGCGCTGGTGACAAGCCGTGACGAAGCCGACGCCCTCGAACTCGCGCGCCACGATTACGCCCATGTCCTTGCCGAAGCGGTGCAGTCGCTGTTCCCCGGCACGCAGATCACCTTCGGCCCGGCGACCGACGACGGCTTCTACTATGACGTGAAGGCGCCCGAGAGCCGCGAGCCCTTCGGCATGGACGATCTGCCCGCCATCGAAGAAGAGATGCGCCGCATCATCCGCGCCGACAAGCCGCTGCGCCGCGAGGTGTGGAGCCGCGAGCAACTCATCGCCAAGTGGGCGGGCGAGGGCGAGACCTTCAAGGCCGAATGGGCCGCCGAACTGCCCGAGGCCGAGGAGCTGACGGTCTATTGGTCGGGCAATGACTGGCTCGACATGTGCCGCGGCCCGCACCTGCCCTCGACCGGCAAGCTCGATCCCGATGCCTTCAAGCTGATGCGTGTCGCGGGCGCATACTGGCGCGGCGACCAGAACAATGCCCAGCTCACCCGCATCTACGGCACCGGCTGGCTCAACAAGAAGCAGCTGCAGGCGCACCTCACCCGCCTTGAGGAAGCCGCCAAGCGCGATCACCGCAAGCTCGGGCGCGAGATGGACCTGTTCCACTTGCAGGAAGAGGCCCACGGGAGCGTCTTCTGGCACCCCAAGGGCTATCGCATCTGGCGCGAGCTCGAAGCCTACATGCGCCGCAAGATGGACGGCGCGGGCTACCGCGAGATCAAGACCCCGCAGCTGATGGACGTGCGCCAGTGGACGCAGTCGGGTCACTGGGGGAAATATGCCCAGAACATGTTCGCCGTCCCCGACATGGTCCCCGAGGTCGACGAGGACAGCGGCGCTGCCTCGCCCAAGGTCGCGGACGATGCCGCATGGCTCGCGATCAAGCCGATGAACTGCCCGGCGCACGTGATGGTCTTCAAGCAGGGCATCACCTCCTACCGCGACCTGCCGATCCGGCTGGGCGAGATGGGCTGCTGCCACCGCAACGAACCGCATGGCGCCTTGCACGGCCTGATGCGCGTGCGCCAGTTCACCCAGGACGACGCGCATATCTTCTGCACCGAGGGGCAGGTGGTGAGCGAAGTGCAGGCCTTCATCGCGCTCGCGGATTCGGTCTATCGCGACTTCGGTTTCACCTATGACATCAAGCTCGCCCTGCGCCCCGAGAAGCGGTTCGGTTCGGATGCCGATTGGGACAAGGCCGAGCAGGAACTGCGCGACGCGGTCGCCGCCAACGGCCTTGCCTGCGAGGAACTCCCCGGCGAGGGCGCCTTCTATGCGCCCAAGCTCGAATGGCACCTGACCGACGCGATCGGGCGCACCTGGCAGGTCGGCACGATCCAGTCGGACCGCGTGCTGCCCGAGCGGCTCGATGCGAACTACATCGGCGAGGACGGCGAGAAGCACCGCCCGGTGATGCTCCACCGCGCGATCTTCGGCAGCTATGAACGCTTCATCGGCATCCTGATCGAGCACTTCGCAGGGCGCCTGCCCGCATGGCTCGCCCCGGTGCAGGCGGTGGTCGCGACCATCGTTTCGGACGCCGACGGATATGCCGGGGATGTGGCGAGCCAGCTGCGCGCCGCGGGCATCCGGGTCGAGACCGACACCCGCAACGAGAAGATCAACTACAAGGTGCGCGAACACTCGCTCGCCAAGGTCCCGCACCTGCTGGTGGTCGGCAAGCGCGAGGCCGAGGAAGGCACTGTCGCGGTCCGCACGCTCGGCGCGGAGCACCAGAAGGTGATGCCGCTCGCAGACGCGATCGCGATGCTGAGGGCCGAGGGCACCCCGCCCGATCTCGCCGACGGCTGATGCCGGTGGAGGTTTTCGGGGGCTTTACCGCCGTCCAGCTCGGCGTCGCCTTCGCCGCGGCGCTCGGCTCGGCCTTCGTGCGCGGGCTGACGGGGTTCGGCATGGCGATCCTGCTGGTGCCGGTGCTCGCCCTCGCGCTGCCGCCGGTCGAGGCGGTGGTGCTGACCAATGCCCTCTCGCTGATGCTCGGCGCGACCGAGATGCGCAGCCTCGTGCGCGATGCCGAGCGGAGCGCGTGGTGGATCGGCGCGGCGGTGGTGCTGACCACGCCGCTCGGCCTCTATGCGCTGTCGGTGACCGGCAAGGACGCGGCGCGGCTGGTGATCGCACTGATCGCGCTCAGCGCCTTTGTGGCGATCCTCCTCCCCCGGCGCGGGAGCGCGATGCCGGGGCGCGGGGTGACAGGGGCGGTGGGCGTGCTGAGCGGGCTGATGACAGGCTATGCCGGGATGCCCGGGCCGCCGGTCGTGCCCTATTACGCGGGCCGCGATCTGCCGAGGGCGACGGCCAAGGCTTCGATGCAGCTGATCTTCACCATCGCCGCCAGCGCCGGGCTGGCGAGCGCGACATGGCTCGGCATCCTGCGGGTGGAGCTACTGCTGTTCGCGGTGCTGATCCTGCCGGTGATCATTGCCGGCAACCGCCTCGGCGCGCGGGTGTCGGGGCGGGTGAGCGACCCGCTCTGGCGCGCAAGTGTCGGCGTGGTGCTGGGCGGAGCGGCGCTCGCCGCCTTCATCCGGCTGGTCTGATCAGAACGGAAGCACGGGCCCGGCGAGAACAAGCGCCGCCGCACAGCCGAGCACGACTGCCTGACGCGCCAGTTCCACCGCATTGAAGCGGCCGGCGGCATCAAGCGGCAGGGCGGTGGCAAGAGCGCGGATCATGCCGCGCACTCTCCCCGCAAACTCCTAAAGAAGCGTTAAACCTGCCACGCCGAGGGCATCTGCTGGCTGGCGCAGTGGAAGCCCCCGCCGCCCGCCAGCACCGCCTCGCCGGGCAGGCCGATGGTGTCACGGTCAGGGAACAGCGCCGCGATCGCGGCAACCCCGTCGGCATCGTGGGGCGAGCCGAAGGTCGGCACCACCACGAGATGCGAGGTGATCGCGAAGTTCACATAGCTCGCCGGCTCGATCACCCCGTCGCGGGTCATGAGGCCGGGCGAGGGGATGCGGACCACCTCGACCCCGAATGCCTCGGCCCGCGCCGCCGCGTCGGCATAGATCGCGGCATTGGGATCGTCCGCGCCGGTCGCCTCGGGCACCACCAGCCGGTTCTGCCCGACGAACCGCGCAAGATTGTCGACATGGCCGTCGGTGTGGTCGTTGATGAGGCCGTCACCCAGCCACAGCACGCGGGTGAAGCCGAGTTGCGCGGCCAGCTCGGCCTCGATCTCGGCGCGGCCCATCCGCGGATTGCGGTTGGGGTTGAGGAGGCATTGCTCGGTGGTCGCCACCAGCCCGGTGCCGTCGCCATCGACCGCCCCGCCTTCGAGGATCATCGGGGTGTGCGTCACCGCCAGCCCCGCGTCTTGCGCGATTGCCGCGCCGATCTCCTGATCGCCCGGCATGAGATATTTGCCGCCCCAGCCGTTGAAACCGAAGCGCCGGGCGAGGCGGGCCGCCCCGTCCTGCACCACCAGCGGGCCGGTGTCGCGCAGCCAGATATCGCCATAGGCGCGGCGTTCGAGCGTCACCTTGCTGCTGACGAGCGCGCGCGCGCGGGCCTCGTTGGCCTCGTCACGCACCAGCAGCCGCACCTCCTGCCCGCTCTCCGCCACCGCCGAGACGAAGGCGGCCATCTGCACCTGCGCGGGTTCAAGCCAGCCGGGCCACTCCTCGGCCAGGTGCGGAAAGCCGATCCAGATCCAGTCCTGCGGCGCCCATTCGGGGGGCATCAATGCGGTCATGGGAGTGTCAGCAGCCTTTCTTGCCAGCGGCGCAGGCCCGGTCACGGATCGCGCGGAATTCGTCGCCCTCGTTCCAGTTCGGCCAGGAGGTAGCTGTCGCCATCATCCGGCCGAGGCGGTAATAGAGCTGGAGGTCGCCCATCACGCCCGACCAGTCCCACGCCTCGTCGAACTCGTCCTTGGGGCCGTGATAGCGCTTCGCCCGGTAATCGTCGTCGAGCGCCTTGCCCGCGGCGCGCCCGCCCGCAACGAGGTCCTGACCGCCATCGACATAGAGCATCGGCACACCCAGCTTGGCGAGCGCGAAGTGGTCCGAGCGGTAGTAATAGCCCGCCTCGGGGCTGGCATCGGGGGTGATCGTGCGCCCGTCCGCCTTGAGCGCAGCTTCGAGGAAGCGGTCGAGCTGCGACTTGCCGAGGCCGACGACGGTCACATCCCGCGCCGGCCCGGCAATCTGGAGCGCATCCATGTTCACGCCGCCGACGGTTTGCGTCAGAGGGTAGACCGGGTTCTGGGCGTAATAGGTCGCGCCGAGCAGGCCGGATTCCTCGGCGGTCACGGCGAGGAACACGAGGCTGCGGCGCGGCGCTCCGGCGCGGGCGTGGGCCTCGGCCAGGGCGACCAGCGCGGCGGTGCCGGTGGCATTGTCGATCGCGCCGTTGCAGATGTCGTCCCCGTCGGGCGCAGGCTTGCAGCGTCCGAGATGGTCCCAGTGCGCGGTGTGGAGCACATATTCCTCCGGCGCCTCGGTTCCCGGCAAGACCCCGATCACATTGCGCGAGGTGAAGCTGCGGACCGCGTTGGTGAAGCGGGTCGCGGCGGTCATGCCGAGGGGGACCGGCTTGAAGCCCTTGACCTGCGCCGCCCTGGTGAGCGCGTCGAGGTCCTGCCCCGCCGCCGCCAGAATCGCCCGCGCCGCAGCCTCGGACACCCAGCCGTTCACCTGCGTCAGCGGCCCCGCATCGGGCCCGCGCCGGGCATAGGCCTGCGGGCCGCTCCACGAGCTTTCGACCACGTTCCAGCCATAGGCCGCAGGCGCGGTCTGGTGGACGATCAGGGCCGCTGCAGCGCCCTGCCTTGCGGCCTCTTCATACTTGTAGGTCCAGCGCCCGTAATAAGTCATCGCCTTGCCGCCGAAGGGACCTTCGAGGCCCGCGCTCTGCCAGTCCGGGTCATTGACGAGGATCACCACCGTCTTGCCCTTCACATCCAGC
>VFQM010002417.1_pt1 | contig 13796 bp, 11 predicted proteins | sample 3512391 | NCBI WGS metagenome assembly VFQM01 (sample SAMN10412369, study PRJNA504923) | tailings metagenome | isolation source: Replicate 1 from Balatoc abandoned mine | place: Philippines
TGGGCATCCTCAAGGTCGATGTGCTGGCGCTGGGGATGCTGACCTGCATCCGCAAATGTCTCGATCTGCTGGGAGCGCATCACGGCCGCGCGCTCACCTTGGCGACGGTCCCGCGCGAGGATCCCGAGACCTATGCGATGCTGCGCAAGGGGGATTCGCTCGGCGTCTTTCAGGTCGAGAGCCGGGCGCAGATGAACATGCTCCCGCGCCTGCGCCCGCGCGAGTTCTACGATCTGGTGATCCAGGTTGCGATCGTGCGCCCGGGGCCGATCCAGGGCGACATGGTCCACCCCTATCTCAAGCGCCGCAGGGGCGCCGAGCCGGTCGCAATCCCCGCGCCCGCGCCCGAACACGGCCCGCCTGACGAGCTCACCAGCATCCTCGGGCGCACGCTCGGGGTGCCGATCTTCCAGGAGCAGGCGATGAAGATCGCGCTCGATGCCGCGAAGTTCTCCAGCCTCGAGGCCAACCGGTTGAGGAAGGCGATGGCGACCTTCCGCAGCCGCGGCATGGTGGACGAGCTTCAGGACATGATGGTCGAGCGCATGGTCGCACGCGGCTATGACCACGACTTCGCGCAGCGCTGCTTCAACCAGATCAGGGGCTTCGGCGAATATGGCTTCCCGGAAAGCCACGCGGCGAGCTTTGCGCAGCTTGTCTATGTCTCGAGCTGGCTCAAGTGCCACTACCCCGCCGCTTTCGCCTGCGCGCTGCTGAACTCGCAGCCGATGGGCTTCTACGCCCCTGCGCAGATCGTGCGCGATGCGGCAGAGCATGGCGTGAGGGTGCTGCCGGTGGATGTGAACCACTCGGGTTGGGATTGCACGCTGGAGGGCCGCGGGGAGGCCCTGCGCCTGGGTCTGCGCCAGATTGACGGCCTGCCCGAGCATGTCGCCGCCGCGCTGGTCGGCGCACGCGAGGGCAGCGGGGCGTTTCGCGATGTCGCCGACCTGCGCGCGCGGGGCGGGCTGTCCCCGGCCCATATCGAGCGGCTCGCCAGCGCGGACGCCTTCACTTCGCTCGGCCTCTCGCGCAGGCAGGCCCTGTGGGATGCAAGAAGCCTCGTGTCCGCGCCCGATCTCCCGCTGTTCCGCGCCGCAGGCGTGCGCGAGGAGGGGGCAGAGCGGACGCGCATCGCCTTGCCCGCCATGCCTTTGTCAGAGGAGGTGGTGGCTGATTACCAGACCACCCGCCTCAGCCTCAAGGCGCACCCGATGGCTTTCCTGCGCGCCGATCTCGCCCAGCGCGGCTTCGTGCGTGCCGCCGATCTGCGCGCGCGCAAGTTCCGCAGCATGGTGCAGGTGGCAGGCGTGGTGCTGATCCGCCAGCGGCCCGGCAGTGCCAAGGGGGTGACCTTCATCACGCTCGAGGACGAGACGGGGGTGGTCAACCTCGTGGTCTGGCCCGATCTCAAGGAGAAGCAGCGCAAGGTGGTGATGGGCGCGCGGCTGATGGAGGTGCGGGGCCGGGTCGAGTATGACGACGAGGTGATCCACGTGATCGCCGCCAGCATGACCGATGCGACCCACCGGCTCCATGCCCTGTCGGACGACCTGCTCGATGCCCCGCTCGCCCGGGCTGACGAGGTCAACCGGCCGATGCCGGACCGCGGCCCGCCGCTGCCCCGCGATCTGATCGACGAACTTGCGCCACAGCCCAACGTGACCGGGCACCCGCGCGATCACAGGATTTTGCCCAAGTCACGGGATTTCCACTAGGATCGTCCCATGCCCCGCAAGCGACCCAATCCGCATCGCCGCTCGGCCCTTCGCGCACTGATCGCGCTGGTGCCGCTCGCGCTGGCAATCGCCGCGTGGCAGTGGCTGCTCTCCCACCCCCAGCACAACCCCTGGGCGCCGCTCGACCTTGACGACCCGCCGGGCTGGGCGACGCGGGCGAAGCTGGTGCGGCTCAAGGGCGATGTGGCCGAATGCCGCGCGGTGCTGGAGCGCAGCGCGGTTGCCTTTGCCGTGCTGGAACCGGCGGGCGAGGGGGCCTGTGCCCGGACCGACCGCACCCGGCTTGCGAGCTATCCCCTCGCTCCCGATACGCCTCCCGTCACCTGCCCTGTCGCTGCCGCGCTGGAGATCTGGCGGCGCGACAGCGTGGCTCCGGCCGCCCGGCGCATCCTCGGAAGCGACATCAGGCGGATCGAGCACCTCGGCGCCTTTTCCTGCCGCCGGATGTATGGCGCGAGCGACGGGCCGTGGAGCGAACATGCCACCGCCAACGCAATCGACATTGCGGCCTTCGTGCTGGAAGACGGGCGCAGGATCAGCGTGTTACGCGACTGGAACGAAAGCGGTCCCGAAGCGCGATTCCTGCTGGCCGTGCGCGATGGCGCCTGCCGCAGCTTCGCTACCGTGCTGTCGCCCGAATACAACGCCGCCCATGCCGATCACCTCCACCTCGACCAGGACGACCGCTGGACCGGGGTGTGCCGCTGAAGCCCTAGACCGCCTCGAGCGCGTAGCCGGCCGAGCGGACGGTGCGGATCGGGTCTCTGGCGCCTTCGACCGTGATCGCCTTCCTCAGGCGGCGGATATGGACATCGACCGTGCGCAGTTCGATGTCCGAGCCCGTTCCCCACACCCCGTCGAGCAACTGCCCCCGGCTGAACACCCGGCCGGGGCTCTCCATGAAGAACTTCAGCAGCCGGTATTCGGTCGGCCCGAGTTGCAGCGGGCGGCTGCGGCGCTGGACCTTGTGCGCGACAGGATCGAGCTTGAGGTCGCCCACCTCGATCGTCTCGCCTGCCAGCGCGGGCCGGATGCGGCGCATGACCGCCGCGACTCGGGCCAGTAACTCGCGGGGTGAAAAGGGTTTTGTGAGGTAATCATCGGCCCCGGTCTCGAGCCCGCGCACGCGGTCATCTTCCGCCTCGCGGGCGGTGAGCATGATGATCGGGACATGGGCGGTCTCCTTGTCGCGGCGCAACCGGCGGCAGACCTCGATGCCGCTGGTGCCCTCGATCATCCAGTCGAGGATGATGAGATCGGGCGTTTCCTCCGCCGCGAGGATCAGCGCCTCGTCGCCGTCGCCGGTGCAGCGCACGGCATAGCCTTCGTTCTGGAAACGGTATTCGAGCAGTTCCGACAGGGCGGGATCGTCTTCGACCAGCAGCAGTTTGGCAGCGGACATGCGTGATGCCTCCTCAAACCCGCGGTGGCGGGTGTCGCTGACGCTATGTGTCACTCGCGCGACAGTTTGATGAAACCCGGGCCGATTTCAACCGCGGCCGGCCAAACCCGCAATGTTTCACGCGAAACATTGCTCCAGAGCCCGCAAAACGGGGGTCTGGAGGGGGTCTGGAAGGGGGCAGGAGGGGGTCAGAAGCGGCCAAGGCCGTCCCTGCGCCCGCCCGAGAATCAGCACCCCAACGGGTCGGACCTCAGCGGTCGCCTTCGGGCGGGTAGACCCCGGTCGCGGCGAAGTGGACCATCTCGGCGACATTGGTCGCATGGTCGCCGATGCGCTCGATATTGCGCGCCACGAACAGCAATTGCGCCGCGCTCGAAATGGTCGAAGGATTCTCGACCATGTAGCTGACGAGGTTGCGGAAGATCGAGTTGTAGAATCCGTCCACCTTGGCATCGGTGGCGATCACCTCTCGCGCCAGTTCGGGGTCGCGCGCGGCATAGGCGGTGAGCACGTCGTGCACCATCTCGCCCGCCAGCTCGCCCATCGTCGGCAGCAGGGTGAGCGGCTCGAAGCGGGCGCGGCCCTCGATCATGCCGACCCGCTTGGCGATGTTCTTGGAATAGTCGCCGATCCGCTCGAGCACGCCGGCGATCTTGAGCGCGGCGATCACCTCGCGCAGGTCGTCGGCCATCGGCGCGCGCAGGGCGATGATCCGCACGGCAAGCTTGTCGACTTCGGTTTCCAGCGCATCGATGCGCTTGTCGCGGGCCACCACCTGGTCGGCCAGCACCTCGTCGCCGCGCACCAGCGCGTCGAGGGATTCGGCGATGGCGACTTCGGCCAGCCCGCCCATCTCCGCGATCAGCCCGCGCAGCCGGGTGATGTCCTCGTCGAATGCCTTGACGGTATGTTCAGCCATCAGCCGTAACGCCCTGTAATATAGTCCTTCGTCCGCTCCTCGATGGGATTGGTGAAGATTTCCGAGGTGGGACCATACTCGACCATTTTGCCGAGATGGAAGAAAGCGGTGCGCTGGCTCACACGCGCGGCCTGCTGCATCGAGTGGGTGACGATCACGATCGCATAGCGGCCAGACAGCTCGTCGATCAGCTCCTCGATCTTGGCGGTCGCGATCGGGTCGAGCGCGGAGGCCGGCTCGTCCATCAGGATCACCTCGGGATCGACCGCAATCGCCCGTGCGATGCACAGGCGCTGCTGCTGGCCGCCCGAGAGCGCCGTGCCCGAATCCTCGAGCCGGTCCTTGACCTCGTCCCACAGGCCCGCCCGGGTGAGCGAGCGCTCGACGATCACATCGAGATCGGCCTTCTTCTCGGCGAGGCCGTGAATGCGCGGGCCATAGGCGATGTTCTCGTAGATCGACTTGGGGAAGGGATTGGGCTTCTGGAACACCATGCCGACCCGCGCGCGAAGCTGGACCACGTCCATCCGCTCGCCGTGGATGTCTTCCCCGTCGAGTTCGATCAGGCCCGTCACCTTGGCCGCGCCGATGGTGTCGTTCATGCGGTTGAAGCACCGCAGGAAGGTCGACTTGCCGCAGCCCGAGGGGCCGATGAAGGCGGTTACGTAATTGGGCGAGATGTCGATCGACACCTCGTCGATCGCCTTCTTGTCGCCGTAGTAGACGCAGACATCGCGCGCGCGGATCTTGGCGCTCGTGTCGGTCATGTTGGGATGGATTACAGTCACCAGCGTTTCTCGAACTTGTTGCGAAGGTAGATGGCAAGGCCGTTCATGGCCAGCAGGAACACCAGCAGCACGATGATAGCCGCGCTGGTGCGCTCGACAAAGCCGCGATCGATCTCGTCCGACCACAGGAAGATCTGCATCGGCAGCACCGTGGCGGGGGAGGAGAAGCCCTCGGGCGGGGTCGCGACGAAGATGCGCATCCCGATCAGAAGCAGCGGTGCGGTCTCGCCGAGGGCGCGGGCCATGCCGATGATCGTGCCGGTCAGCATCCCGGGCAGGGCGAGCGGCAGGACATGGTGGAACACCACCTGCACCGGCGATGCCCCGATGGCGAGCGCGCCGTCACGGATCGAGGGCGGCACGGCCTTGATCGCGTTGCGCCCGGAAATGACGATCACCGGCATGGTCATGAGCGCGAGCGTCATGCCGCCGATCAGGGGCGCGGATCTGAGGTTGGGGAAGATCGCGAGGAACACCGCCAATCCGAGCAGGCCGAAGATGATCGAGGGAACGGCGGCGAGGTTGCTGATCGAGACCTCGATGATGTCGGTCCAGCGGTTGCGCGGCGCATATTCCTCCAGATAGAGCGCCGAGAGCACCCCGATGGGGAAGGCCAGGACCAGCGTCACCAGCATGGTCAGCATCGAGCCCTTGAGCGCCCCCCAGATGCCGACCGATTGCGGTGTGGTCGCATCCGAGCGTGTCAGGAAGCCCCAGTCCCAGTTGCGCGCCAGCTTGCCGTCGGCGACCAGCTTTCGGGCGAGCGCCTGCAATTCGGGCGGGCCTTCGCCTTCCATCGCCGCGCCGAGCGCCGAGGTGGCGGGCAGGCTGAAGGTCTGCTTGCCGGTAATCAGCACCGGGTCCTCGGCGAGCGCGGCGGCGACATCGCGCCAGGCATCCGGGGTGAGCGCGGCGGCGGCTTCCTTGCCGAGCTGCTGCTCGGCGAAGAAGGTGACGATGTCGGGCAGGCCCTGCATCTCGAGCGTCTGTCCGGCCGAGGGTGCGGTCAGCGAGGTCGCGTCGCCCTTGAGGCCGCTCGCGGGGAAATCGATGGTCACATCGAGTTCGGGACGCTGGAAGCCGGCGATGCCGTTCAGCAGCATATTGCCGAGCAGGAACACCAGCACCGCGACCGAGAACACCACCGCGCCCATGCCGACGCGGCGGAAATTGCGCTCGGCGCGGTAGCGCCTGGCAAGGCGCGCCTCGAAGGCCGGAGTGCGGGTCGGGCCGAGATCCGGCGCGCCGGGGGTATCGGTCGGGGCAGGGGTGCTCATTCGTAGGCCTCGCGGAAACGCTTCACGACGCGCAGGGCGATGAAGTTGAGAGCGAGCGTCACCATGAACAGCACGAAGCCCAGCGCATAGGCGCTGAGGGTTGCGGGGTGGTCGGTGCTCTGCTCGCCGGTCAGGAGGTTGACGATCTGGACGGTCACGGTCGAGATCGGCTCGAGCGGGTTGGCGGTGAGATTGGCGGCCTGCGAGGCAGCCATCACCACGATCATTGTCTCGCCGATCGCGCGGCTGACGGCGAGCATGATCCCGGCGACGATGCCGGGGAGGGCGGCGGGGAACAGCACGCGGCGGATGGTTTCGGACTTGGTCGCGCCCATCGCAAGGCTGCCGTCACGCATCGCGGCCGGCACGGCGGCCATCGAATCGTCCGCCATCGAGGAGACGAAGGGGATGATCATCACCCCCATCACGATCCCTGCCGCCAGCGCGCTCTCGGTCGAGGCATTGGCAACGCCCAGTGCAACGGCGGCGTTGCGGATCATCGGCGCAAGGGTGAGCGCGGCGAAATAGCCATAGACCACGGTGGGCACGCCCGCGAGCAGCTCCAGCAGCGGCTTGATCCAGGTTCGCACCCGCGGGTCGGCATATTGGGTGAGGTAGATCGCGCTCATCAGCCCGAGCGGAATGGCGACGATCATGGCGATGATCGCGCCGATGAAGATCGTCCCCCAGAACAGCGGCACCGCGCCGTAGCGGGTCGGGTCGACCGCGTCGGGGCTGCTCATCGTGTCCGGCCCCCACTTGGTGCCGAGCAGGAAGTCGATCGGCGAGACGATGCCGAAGAAGCGCACGGTCTCGAACACGAGGCTGGCGAAGATGCCGAGCGTGGTGAGGATCGCCACCAGCGAGGCGAGCAACAGGATCGTCATCACCGTCCGCTCGACCTTGGTGCGCGCGCCGAATTGCGGCTTGAGGCGCAGGAAGGCGAGCGCTCCGCCGGCCAGCGCGATCAGCACGGTGACGATGATGCCGATGGTGTTGTAGCGGGCGAAGGCCTCGCGGAAAGGCGTGATGAGGGGCTCGGCTTCCTCGTTGAACACCCCCGGCGCCTGCCCGAGCGCGACGGCGCGGGCCTCGCCGAGGAAGGCGTCACGCTCGAACCCGAACACCGGCAGGCTCTCGGCCGCAGGCGAGGCGAGCACCGCCTGCATCACCAGCCTGGGCGCGATCGCTCCCCATGCAACGACGAAGACCAGCACCGGCAGCACCACCCACAGGGCGACATACCAGGCGTGATAGACCGGGCGCGAGGCGGTGCGCACGCCGGCATCGCCGGTCTGGAAGCTCCACGCCTTGGCACGGCCAGCCAGCCAGCCGAGCAGGCCGAGGCCCAGAGCAATCAGGATCAGCGTGATCGGCGACATGAATGAAGACCTGTTTTTCCTGCAGGACGCGTGTTTGTAGTCAGGCCGTGCGCCGGATGGCGGGCAGGAGCCGAGCGAACCGGCCCTTACGCCATGCGCGCGCCATGTTGAAGTAATATGACACGATTATGACACTTGCTGTGCTTCGTCGGCGGCACTGTCCCCGCTCCCGCCTGCGGGCCGGGGCCCGTCCCCTGCCGCACCGGCCTCGGCGAGCGGGAGACGCACCACCACGCGGGTTCCCTTGCCGACTTCGCTGGTGATGTCGAGCCGCCCGCGGTGACGTTCCACAATGTGTTTGACGATCGCAAGGCCGAGTCCGGTCCCGCCCGAGGCGCGGCTGCGGCCCGGATCGGTGCGGTAGAAGCGGCGGGTGAGGTGCGGGATCTGCTCGGGTGCGATGCCGTCGCCTTCGTCGGCGACCGCGATCCGCGCCAGATCGCCCTGGGCCAGATCGAGCGTCACCTGCACCGGCGTATCCGGCGCGCCATATTTGAGCGCATTGTCGACAAGGTTGCGGACCACCTGTTCGAGCTGTTGCAGATCGCCCAGCACCACAGGCTCGGCGGCAAGCTCGAGCCGGAGGCGGTCGAGCCGCTGCTGGCCGGCGGCATCGCGCGCGGCGCGCTCGACGAGGGAGGCCAGATCGATGCGCTCAGTCGGCAGGTCATGCTTCTCCGCCTCGACCCGCGACAGGCTCATGAGGTCGCTCACCAGCGCATGGAGCCGCTGCGCCTCGCGCTCGATGATGCCGAGGAACTTGCGCGCCGTGGGCGTGTCGATCTCGCCGTCGCCTTCCTGCAGCGTCTCGACATAGCCGAGGATCGCGGCAAGCGGCGTGCGCAGTTCGTGGCTGGCATTGGCGACGAAATCGGTGTGCGCCCGGCTGATGTCGGCCTCGGCGGTCTGGTTGGTGAACTCGAGCATCGCCAGCCGGTCGTCGAGGGTCTGGCGGGTGATCTGCCAGATGTCCCCGCGCCGCACGAGCCCGCGCACGATCGCCTCGCTCTGGCGGCTGTTGCCGAGCAGCGAGACCGCCTCGGGCTGGCGCAGTGCGACCCGCGCGTCCTGCCCGACAACGTGCGGCCCGAGCATCCTGCGCGCCGCCGCATTGGCGAGCGCGATGGTGTTGCGGTCGGTAATGACGAGGGGAATCGAGAAGTGCTCGATCAGGTCATTGATCGAATCGAGCGTGAGCGGGGCACGGGTCTTGGCCTTGGGCGGATCGGGCGGGCGCCCGGCGGCGACCAGCAGCGAGCCGACCCAGACGGTCAGTACGGCGAGCGCGATCACGAAATCGGTGCCGAGCGACAGCAGCGCCACAAATGTCACCGCCGCAAGGCTGATGCCGGCGATCGGAGTGTTCTGGCCGCTGCCCATGGGCGCGGGCCTTACAGCCAAGCATCGGGCGTGGAAAGATGCAGGCGCGCCTTGTCACAATTCGGCGAAGGAAAAGGAAAGGCGGGCGCAAGACGCGCACAAGACGGGGGCAAGGAAAAAGGGCGGCAAGGCCGAAGCCTGCCGCCCTGTTCGACCATCCCGGAAGATGGTGACCCCTACGGGAATCGAACCCGTGTTTCAGCCGTGAAAGGGCCGCGTCCTAACCGCTAGACGAAGGGGCCGTCGCGATTGCGAGAGCGCGCCTTTAGGGGGGCGTTTCGGGGCGGTCAAGCCTCGTTTACGCGAGGCGGACGGAAAATTTTTCCACACCCTGCCATCGGGCGGCGAGGCAAGCTCAATCGGCGAAAGCGGCGTCCTCGAGCTGCAATTCGGCCGCAGGGCGGTTCCCCCAGTCATCGATCTTGGCGCGGCCCGCCAGATGGAAGCGGCGGCCCTGATGGCGATGGAGCAGGGTCTGGCCCATCTCGGTCTCGACCGCCCGGAAGGCGATCGCCTTGAACGAGCGCCCGTCCTGACCGCTGGCGATCAGCCGCACATGATCCTTGCCAACGATATCGGCTTTGACGATCCGCACCGGGCCCACGGCGATGCGCGGCGCAGGCCAGCCCACGCCATAGGGGCCGGCGGCCTCGAGCGTCTCGACCAGATCGGGGGTGAGGCCGCCCGGCGCGAGGGCCAGATCGAGCAGCATTGCCGCGCCCGCCCGTGCACGCTCGACATCGCGGGCGAGGCGTTCATCGAGGAAGCCGGCAAAATCGGCAAGGCGCGCCGGCTCGATGGTCAGCCCTGCCGCCATGGCATGGCCGCCGCCCGCCACCAGCAGTCCGGCCTCGCGGGCGGCGATCACCGCCGCGCCGAGATCGACGCCGCTGATCGAGCGTCCGGAGCCCTTGCCCTGCGCCTCGTCGAGCGCGATCACCACCGCGGGCTTGCCGGTCTTTTCCTTGATCCGCCCGGCGACGATCCCGATCACCCCGGGGTGCCAGCCGTGGCCCGACAGGACCTGCACGGCCATGTTGTGCTGGCCGGCAAGCTGGGCCTCGGCGGCCTCCTGCACCATGGCCTCGATGGCACGGCGCTCCTCGTTCAGTTGCGAAAGCTGGGCGGCGATCTCGCGCGCCTCCTCGGGGTCGGTGGTGGTGAGCAGGCGCACGCCCAAAGTCGATTCGCCGATCCGTCCGCCCGCATTGATGCGCGGGCCGAGCGCGAAGCCGAGATCGGAGCATTGCGGTGCGCGGTTGAGCCGGCTTGCATCCATCAGCGCCGCCATCCCGATCCGCTCACGCCGGGCGAGCACCTTGAGGCCCTGCGCCACGAAAGCGCGGTTGAGCCCGTGGAGCGCGGCGACATCGGCGACCGTGCCGAGCGCCACCAGATCGAGCAGGCCGATCAGTTCGGGCTCGCGGCGATGGGCGCCGAACCAGCCGCGGGCGCGCAGGGCGCGCACCAGCGCCACGCCGAGCAGGAAGGCCACGCCGACCGCGGCAAGGTGGCCGTGCGCCGCGCCCAGATCGCTCTCGTCGAGGCGGTTGGGATTGACGAGGGCACGGGCAGGGGGAAGCTCGGGCGAACATTTGTGGTGATCGACCACGATCACGTCGACGCCCGCATCGCGGGCCATGCCGAGCGCCTCATGCGCCATCGCGCCGCAATCGACCGTGACGATGAGCTGCGATCCCGCCTCCGCCAGCCTGACCAGCGCCTCGCCCGAGGGGCCGTAGCCTTCGAGCAGGCGGTCGGGGATATAATAGTCCGCCTCCAGCCCGAGCTGGCGCAGCAGTTCGACCAGCAGCGCCGCGCTGGTCGCACCGTCGACATCGTAATCGCCGTAGATCGTCACCCGCTCGCCCTGTGTGACGGCATCGGCGAGGCGCTCGGCGGCGGCGTCCATGTCGCGGAAGGTCGAGGGGTCGGGCAGGAAGCCGCGCAAGGTGGGGTGGGCGTGGCGGGCGAGATCGTCCTCGGCCACGCCGCGGGTCAGCAGCAACTGGTCGAGAATCGAGCGGTCGAGGCCGAGGGGCGCCTCGCCCAGTTCCATATTGCCCCCGCGCCAGCGCCACGCCTTGCCCGATAGGGAGGTGGCAACGCCGAGCACCGGCGCAAAGCCGGGCGAGGAGGGGAGGGAGCGGGAGGCCATAAGACGGCGATAGCGCAAAGACCGCGCCGCCGACAGCCGGGCGCGGTTGACAATCGACAGGCGCGCAGGGAAGCCTCGGGCCGTGACCGCCGCCGAACCCCGCCTCCTGATCCTGTGGCACAGCCGCACTGGCGCGAGCGAGGCGCTGGCCCGCGCGGCGGCCGAAGGGGCGGGCACGGCGGCGTGGCTGGTCGCCGCGGGCGAGGCGGAGCCGGCCGATCTGCTCGCGGCCGACGGCTATATCTTCGTCTGTCCGGAGAACCTCGGCAGCATGAGCGGGCTGATGAAGGAGGCCTTCGACCGGGCCTATTACCCGCTGCTCGGGCGGGTCGAGGGGCGGCCCTATGCAACCCTGATCGCGGCCGGATCGGACGGGGAGGGGGCACAGCGCCAGATCGACCGGATCGTGACCGGTTGGCGCCTGAAGCGCGTCGCCGGGCCGGTGATCGTCAATCTCGCCGCGCAGAGTCCGGAGGCGATCGCCGCTCCCAAGACCGTCCCTGACCGGGCGCTTGTCTGGGCGCGGGACATGGGCGCGGCACTGGCCGAGGGGCTGCGGCTCGGGCTCTTCTAGATTGCTCCGAATCGGGACAGCTTGCCCCTTTGGGGACTCGACGCGCTTGCGCAAACGCGCCTAATGTTCCGCGAGGGATTTCCTTGCATTGCGGGGAACTTACGAAGGGGAGCTGGACCATTTCACCGCCGCAGCGCGCTGATCATGCCGAGCTGCATCTGCTGTTTGCCATCGGCAACCGGCCGGACGTGCATGCCGTCCGGGCCTTTGCGGAGCGTCAACCCTCGGTCACTGTCAGCCATGAGCCAGGCTCGGGCCATGCCACTTCAGGCGCGGGGGGCGGGGCGGCCTCGCGGCGGTTCCACTGGGTGGAATTGCTGCGCGAGGGGCTGACCTTCGATCTCAGCGGCCTTGCGCCGAGTCCGGCCCATCCCTTTCCCGCCTGTGCGCACCGTTTCGATCTTCCCGCACTGCCCGAGCCCGGGACCTACGAGGCCATGGTGCTGCGGCCCGGGCCGCATCTGGCCGGGGGCTCGGCCAGCCTGCCGGTCATGCGCGCCCTGCTGGCGCTCGGCTGCGAGTTCATCCGCCAGGTCGAGGGCGTGCAGGCCGTGGTCTGGGGCCCCGCGGCCACGGCCACGGGGGCGCGCTTCTTCGAATCCGTCACCAGTGCCTGGCTCGACGGCGGACCCTTTCCGGCGCTGGGCCTCACCGCCTTTGCCGAGACCCCCGATGGAGCGCTCGAAAGCGCCGGCCTCGCCTTCTGGACGGGGCAGGAGCTGCGTATCGAGCCGCCGCTCACCGCCGACCGCGTCGCCGCAACCCGGCTCGGGATCAGGCTCGTCAACCATCTCGTCATCATCGGCGGCCTGTCCGGGGGCGATCGTATCGTCGGGCCTGACGGAACGTGCCTCGTGCTGCGCCCCTCGCGCAGCCGTGCGGTCATTAGCGTCTGGCGTGAATAGGCATGGGCGGGGGGGATCATGCGCAGCGTCTGACGATCATCACCTTCCGCTCGGTCAATGCGCGGGGGACGCGAGGCTATGACCCCGGGGTGCAGCGCCACCACCTCCTGCCGCGCCAGCTCCTCTCGCAGCGCTGCTTCGGTCGGATGTTCGCCGAACTCGGGCGCGAGCGGTTGGGGTTTGACGATTTCCGCTGCAACGGCCTGCTGCTGCCCGCCACAGAGCAGGCCGCGGTACGCAGCGGGATGCCGCTCCACCGCGGCCCGTACCATCGCTACAACGAGGTCGTGATCGCCCGCGTCGGGCGGATCGAGGCGCACTGGTCGCGCGCGCGCCGGGCGGATGCGGAGGCGGCGCTGGTCGAGGCGCTGATGCGGCTCCACCTGCTCCAGGCGGCACTCCGGCGGCAGTTGCTCGCGGAGCGCCGGCGGGTCCTGCTCAATCGCAGGGACCCGCTCGGCGCCGGTTTCGATTTCGCAGAGCTTGACGCGATGGCCGAAGCCCTGTGGGCGGCGGAGTAAGGCTTACTCGGCCGCCTCGGCGAGCGCGGTCCACGAGGCATAGCCCGTGTTCGCCGCCAGCCGCGCCTTGGCCTCGTGATATTCGCGCTCGAAGCGGGCGACGAGATCCTCGACCGTGCCCACTTCCTTGATCGTGCCGATCCCCTGGCCCGAGCCCCAGATGTCCTTCCAGGCCTTGGCCTTGGTGTTGCCGCCGCTGCCGAAGTTCATCTTGCTGGGGTCGCTTTCGGGCAGGTTGTCGGGATCCATCCCCGCCGCCTCGATCGAGGAGCGCAGGTAGTTGCCGTGCACGCCGGTGAAGAGGTTCGTGTAGACGATCCCTTCCGAGGAGCCCTCGACGATGCCCTGCTTGTAGCCCTCGGCCGCGTTGGCTTCACGGGTGGCGATGAAGGCGCTGCCGGCATAGGCGAAGTCGGCGCGCAGGGCTTGCGCTGCAAGGATCGTCGCCCCGTGGCCGACGCTGCCCGAGAGCGCGACGAGACCATCGAACCACTCGCGGATCTCCTGCATCAGGGCGAAAGGCGAGAGGGAGCCGGCATGTCCGCCTGCGCCTGCCGCCACCGGGATAAGCCCGGTCGCGCCCTTTTCGATCGCCTTGTGGGCGAAGCGGTTGTTGATGACGTCGTGCATGGTCACGCCGCCCCAGTTGCGGACGGCGGTGTAGATGTCCTCGCGCGCGCCCAGCGAAGTGATGACCATCGGCACCTGCCACTTCTCGCAGGTCGCCATGTCGGCATCGACGCGGTCGTTG
>VFQM010002418.1_pt1 | contig 13794 bp, 9 predicted proteins | sample 3512391 | NCBI WGS metagenome assembly VFQM01 (sample SAMN10412369, study PRJNA504923) | tailings metagenome | isolation source: Replicate 1 from Balatoc abandoned mine | place: Philippines
TTTTGCAAGCTCAAGGAGTTCAAACGTATCGCAATGCGCAGCGACAAGACGGATAGCAGCTTCGCAGCGATGATCTATCTCGCAGCTGGGGTTATCAACTCTCGCTGATTCTCAACACGTCCTAGACTGGGATGCAAATGGCCCAGAAAGCCGCAACAGTTCCGGCCAGTGCGCATATCCCAGTGATCTAGACTGCGGTGTGGGCCGATAACGCTGGCGCGCCAGTTCCGGCCAGTGCGCATATCCCAGTGATCTAGACTCGAGCATGCTGGCGTAGTCGCTCTCCGTGAGTTCCGGCCAGTGCGCATATCCCAGTGATCTAGACTTCCAGCGAAGCGGAGACTCGCCCGGCTGCCGTTCCGGCCAGTGCGCATATCCCAGTGATCTAGACTTGGCATCCTGTAGAGGCATCTCCTCTGGCAGTTCCGGCCAGTGCGCATATCCCAGTGATCTAGACTCGCTGTCCCGCAGGTTGCCAGGCGCATACGGTTCCGGCCAGTGCGCATATCCCAGTGATCTAGACTAAGACCCTCCCGCACATCAACAGCACGATGGTTCCGGCCAGTGCGCATATCCCAGTGATCTAGACTTGCGCGGGATAGGCTGAACATGGGGCTGCGTTCCGGCCAGTGCGCATATCCCAGTGATCTAGACTCATAGCTGGGGACGCCCAAACCGGCCTTTTGTTCCGGCCAGTGCGCATATCCCAGTGATCTAGACTATCGTGAGACTTCGCTGCGCTGGATGTGCAGTTCCGGCCAGTGCGCATATCCCAGTGATCTAGACTGGTGCCAGCCTCGATCATGGTGGGCGTGATGTTCCGGCCAGTGCGCATATCCCAGTGATCTAGACTTCGATCAGCCAAAGATAGCGCTGGACGTTGGTTCCGGCCAGTGCGCATATCCCAGTGATCTAGACTGGGATATTTCTGGCACAAGTGCTGGCTTATGTTCCGGCCAGTGCGCATATCCCAGTGATCTAGACTCATAGCTGGGGGTGCCTAAACCGGACTTTTGTTCCGGCCAGTGCGCATATCCCAGTGATCTAGACTCATCTTGTGCATGCGGCTTGGGCATGTGATGTTCCGGCCAGTGCGCATATCCCAGTGATCTAGACTACCAAAGCGGCACAGCCAAAGTCTCTGGCAGTTCCGGCCAGTGCGCATATCCCAGTGATCTAGACTGATGGCCTCCCCCAACAGCCCGGCCCGACGGTTCCGGCCAGTGCGCATATCCCAGTGATCTAGACTCACCTCGTGGCACTCCATGACGCCATCGGCGTTCCGGCCAGTGCGCATATCCCAGTGATCTAGACTCGAGCATCCTGCCATCGAGTACCTTGCCAGGTTCCGGCCAGTGCGCATATCCCAGTGATCTAGACTGCACTGATTGGTGATACCAAGCGTGGTACTGTTCCGGCCAGTGCGCATATCCCAGTGATCTAGACTTGAAAAGCTCGGCACTAAGCCAATGCCTGAGTTCCGGCCAGTGCGCATATCCCAGTGATCTAGACTACCGATAGCGGACAGCATGTCGCCTTGGGCGTTCCGGCCAGTGCGCATATCCCAGTGATCTAGACTAGCGCTGTCGCAGTGTGCGAAGGCGCCCGTGTTCCGGCCAGTGCGCATATCCCAGTGATCTAGACTTCCTGTCCGATGGGGCACACCACACCAACAGTTCCGGCCAGTGCGCATATCCCAGTGATCTAGACTGCGGAAGTTGTTGATCTTCGCGCGCTTGCAGTTCCGGCCAGTGCGCATATCCCAGTGATCTAGACTCTACAAAGCCATACCGAGTATAAAGCTTATGTTCCGGCCAGTGCGCATATCCCAGTGATCTAGACTCTCAATCGTGAATGGCCGCCAGACGCGCTAGTTCCGGCCAGTGCGCATATCCCAGTGATCTAGACTCCAACGTGGTGGACGCGCTTTCGGCGCATAGTTCTGGCCAGTGCGCATATCCCAGTGATCTAGACTAGAGATCGCTCCAGTGACGTTCGCCACTCGGTTCCGGCCAGTGCGCATATCCCAGTGATCTAGACTTTTGTTACCTCTTTAGAGTTTACGAATGACGTTCCGGCCAGTGCGCATATCCCAGTGATCTAGACTCAGCAGTCTATCGACCTCGCCGGACTCCAGGTTCCGGCCAGTGCGCATATCCCAGTGATCTAGACTAAGCGTTCATCTATGGTGACTTTGGCCTGGGTTCCGGCCAGTGCGCATATCCCAGTGATCTAGACTGCGGATGTATTTTGATGCGCGGGCGGCAAAGTTCCGGCCAGTGCGCATATCCCAGTGATCTAGACTTAGAAGGAGGCTTCGCCTCCATTCTTTATGGTTCCGGCCAGTGCGCATATCCCAGTGATCTAGACTGCTTCTGGTGCGGTATACTTCGGAGTGTGAGTTCCGGCCAGTGCGCATATCCCAGTGATCTAGACTATTTCTCGCAGTCGCTGTGATCGCCCTCTGGTTCCGGCCAGTGCGCATATCCCAGTGATCTAGACTGGTTGCCCGGCAGTCCTGCCGAGCGGGTCTGTTCCGGCCAGTGCGCATATCCCAGTGATCTAGACTCTGATCGCGATAACCTCTTGATAACAAAAGAAGTTTTCGCTTTCAGAAGACTAGAAAACCGCGCCATTTGCTAGAAGAGGTCGAATTGATCCGGTGCTTTTTGTGCCGGCTGTTTGCTGCGCCCGTGGTAGGTGATGGCGCGTTCGTACTGTTTGTCGGTGAATTGGAAGATATTCACTTTGCCGCCCTGTGGCAAGGCGCGTTCTACGGCACGGCACAGGGTGTCTACCTGCGCCTGGCTGGTGCAAAAGCGCATGTACACGCTGAACTGGCTCATTTCAAAACCCAGATCCAGCAGGCCATTGCGAAACTGCGTGGCAGCTTTGCGCTCCGCCTTCTCCATCACGGGTAAATCGAACATGACCACCATCCACATAAGTCGGTATCCAGACAACATGGTGTAGCAATGGGCTGGCGTTGGTGGAGTTCAGTCCGCCTCAAAACTGCCCGCCAGCGAGAGAGGCAAGCTGGGCAAGGGCAGGTCCAGCTTGGTGCGTTCGCCCAAGTACACCTGGGCCAGTGAAGTGGCCAGGCGTTGCATGCACACCATCACCGGTGTAACGCCTGCAGCCGTGGGCATGTCGTCGTACAGCACGCGCACCAAAGCGCGCTTGGTGTCCGGGGTGACATGCGACTCGGCAGCCTGATGCAGCTGCCACACCTTCAAATCCACCATCGGGCGAAACGGCTCCATCAGGTCATCCACCAGGCGCATGGCATTGGCATCGTTGCTGTGGTGCAGGCCAATGCTGGGATGCAGGCCCGCAGCGACCACGGCACGCGCCGTGGCCGAGCGCAGGATGGTGTAGCCGTAGTTCAGCAGCCCGTTGATACCGTCCCCGTCCTGATCGCGCCGAAACTCTGCGCCAAACAACAAGCCCCAGTAACGCCGCGCCCCCTGGCCTTCGATGTTCTCGGGGTCGCCGCTTTTGACCTTGCCTACCAGCGCCTGCAACGGTGCCGTGGGTGCGCCTGCGGCCTCCAGCGCTGCGGCCTGCTGCTCCAGCTTGCATTTGACGACGGCTGCCCACAGGCGCTTGTGCAAGGGCAGCGCAGCCGCCCACTGGGCCTCGATGCGCTTGGCCTGCACATGGTGGCCATCCAACGTCAGCAGCATGCCTATGGCGTTGTGGTTGGCTCCACACAGCACAAAAGGCGCACCGCGCTCTGCCAGTGCCACCAGCAGGTTGTTGGTGTAGGTCAGGCCGTGCGCATTGGCAATGACGGCGGCAATGTCATCCAGCGGCACCTGTCCCAATTCTTTGCGTTCGCCTTCGGTGTCTTTCACCACCATGAAGCCGCGGTGCACAAACAGGTGCCGTCGGTCGTCTGCGATTTCGACGATGCGGCCTACCATGGGGGTCAGCCCTGAAAGCCTGGGTCGCGCAGCTCACCCATGGCAGAGATGGTGACCTGCCTTGCCTTGGCCTTTTGCATGGAGCCAGCAACTTTGGATGTGTAGGCAAAAGCGTCTTGCTTGTCTCGATTTCGAGCATCGACATTGGCCTCGTGGACCGGGGCCATGAACATCTGCCCGTTATTGCCATTGATGTTGACTACACGCATCGTCTGCTCTCGCCCCTCCACCTCCAGCCGCACACTGTCGCCAATCACCAGCCGCATGACCAGCGGTTGCCCGTTCTGCCCCTGCGTGGGATTGCGCAGTTGCGCCCAACCTGCGGCCCGCACAATGCCATAGGCCTTGAAGGTGGAAATCACCTCGCCCTCCCACTTGCCCTGTGCATTGCGGGTGATTTCAATGCAGTAGTTGCTGCCGCCCACGTAGCCCTTGTAAGGCAATGGCCGCCCTGCAGCATCCACACCGTGGCGCGTCGGCTGTGCAGGCTCTGCAATGCGGATAAGGTTGGTGATCTCACGCCCTGCGCTGCCATCGGCCTTGCGGCGCTGCTTGATGCTGCCGTCCTTGCGGATGCCGTAAGAGGTTTCTTCCATCATCGCGCCCTCAAAGCCATGGTCAGGCTTGTGGCTCACCCAAATGTGGCGCACGGCGCGCTCCACGTGGTCGCGGTAGGTGTCCCACGGCAGGGGCATGCTCTCCACCAGGCGGGTCAAGCCACCTTCGCGGGCCTGGGCGTTGGCTTGGGCAAAGCGCTGTAGCAAGCCCTGGTCTGTCACGCCGATCACGCAGGCATCCACAGCGTGGTGACGGTGGTCGTTGCGGTTTTTTTCGCCATTCAGCCCCAGCACATCATTCAGGCCAAACTTGGCGCGCAGCATGGCTGTCATCTGCCCCGGGATCACCCGGGTAGCTCTGCCGGGGCACACCAGCCGCAGGTATTCTGCCGCCACGCGCGACAGGTATCGCGTGTCGTTCAGAGCACGGGCCAGGAAGTCCTTGTCCTCTCCCAGCCAGCGCTCGTACCCATCGTGCGCAAAGCGGTAGCGCTTGCGCAGGGGCATGCGCTCGGCGCGCTGCAAGATGCCTTCATAGCTCCAGCCCTGCGCTTCAAAGTCAGCCCGCGCGGCCCACGGCGTGCGGTTGCGCTTGATGCGGTTGGCCTGGCGCATGGCCACGGTGCGGTTGTTCAGGCTGTCGTCCAGCGTCTGCGAGAACGGCAGGATGTGCTCGATCTCCACCTGTTCGCTCAACAGCATGGCGGCGCTGATCTGCACACCGCTGTAGGGGCAGCGTCGATCGGCCACGTCAAAGCTCAGCTCTTCCCACAAGATCCATTTCTGGATGTCGCTGGCGCGCACGCGCTCGGTGCTGATGCCCAGGGTCTCGGCAACGCGTTCGCGGATGCGGGCATTGCGGCGCTGGTTGTCGGCCTGCTTCTTTTGCGCCTCCTGCTTTTGCTCGCGGCTTTGCTTCAAGTCCCGCGCCAGCTCCACCACAACCTCTGCCGGGCGGCCATAGCGGCGGATCAAGGCGTTGACCACCACGCGCACCTGGTTCAGGCCGATGTGCACCGTGGGGTTCGCAATCTTGCCGTAGCGCTCTTCGTCGTTGCGCGGCTTGTCTTTGGCAAAGGCCACATGGCGCTGCAGTGCGCGGCCGTAGTAGGGCAACTCTTTGAAGGCATACACGGGCTTGATTTCGCCGGTGGATGCGATGGTGCGCTCGCCCACCCGCTCCACTTCGTCGCTGTCGTGGTCAAAGTCAAAGCCCAGGTCACTGTGGTGCGCAAACCCGGAGGCCTGCACCGCCTTGTCATAGGTCACCACATCGCGCTGCAACTCCGGCACGATGCGCGCCAGCGCCTTGCGGCTCAGGCTGCCATAGCCTTCGGGCAGGGCCACGTTGGCAATCGCCTCAGCACGGGCTTCGTCCACCCCCGTGTGCTGCTGCAGCCAGGCGATCAGCGTGCCCTCACCTTCTTCGTTCACGATCTGCCAGACGATCTCGTCCTGCAGCTCCGCCGCAAAGCCCGCCCACGCCGCACCCAGCAGATCTTTGCGCGCCAGGGCTGCGCTGGTGGCGTTGCCCTTGAGTTCAGTGCGCTTGGCATCCTCCAGGTTGAAGCGCACAGACCCCGACAGTTTCAGCAGCTTGCGCAACTGATCAAAACTGCGTTTGCTATGGGCCTCCAGCGCGGCCACCACCGTATCGCGCTGGGCCAACGTCAGCGGCACCTCGCTCAGCGTGCCATCCAGCAGGCGCAGGTGGTTCACCTCCTGCAGGATGCGAAAGCGCTGTGTGCTGGGCAAGGCCAGCGGTGCGCGCTCCTCATCGGGCAGCAAGGTGCAGCGGCCAGGGCGCACGGGGCGCAGCGGGCGCTGGTGCAGCAGCGTGTCGCGCAAGTCGGCCCGCGCCACCTCTGTGAACAGCGCGGGCTGCAGCGCTGCCTGTGCCGCCCACAGCGCATCGAACTCCTGCGCAATCATGGCGCGATCCACGTACAGGTCGTAGCTTTTGTCGATGCGCTTTTTGCCCTCATCGGTGGTGTAGGGCGTTTCACGGTAGCGCGCCCGCACGCCCTGCCCGGCAACCCCTTCGGGCTTCTGCTGCATGCGCACTTGCCAAAACCACTCGCCCACCGTCTGGCAACCGCTGGCCGCCATGCGTTCGCGCAACTGGTGGATGGCTTGTTTGAGCGCGCCGCTGTCGTTGTCCTTGCGGTCGGTCTTGCGGTTGCTTTGAAAGCCCCGGCGCTGGTTGATGTGGAACAGCGCGCGGGCAAACTCGCCGGGTGTCAGCGCCTCGCGCAGGCCCTTGGCCCGCAGCTGATAGGGGTTGAGCCGCTCCAGCGCCTTGCGCGCCGCCTCGTCCGCCGGAAAAAACCCGTGGCGCACCAACTGGCCCAGCATGCGGGATTTGCGCTTGAGCAGCCGGTCACGGCGGCGGCGCATGGCACGGGCAGCGCGGCGGGTGACGGCCAGGGAAGACCCATCTTTGGGGTTGCGACCATCGCTGAAGATGCGCACGCCTGAACGAATGATGGCGGTGGGGCTCCCGTCTTCGCCTAACCGAAACATCGCCCAACCTAACGACGTGGATCCCAAGTCCAACGCCAACCGATACGCTCCTGATATCGCCATTCGTCACCTCATTGTGAATTCCGAAGGGCATTTGTAACAGATTGGTTTACAATCGCAACCACTCAATCACTGGGATATGCGCTCTGGACGCTAACAAGCTGAAAGATGCACCAAATGGAAAGCCCCGCATGCGGGGCTTTCGTCTTTTTAGTCAAATTCACTCCTAGCGCTTATCTATCAAGCGCAAGCAGCTAGTAATTTAATAGCAATTACCAACACGGAAGCGTCCTGCTCCATCAGACCCGGCATTCCGTGTGAGATCAAGGTGATCGCTAAGTTGGCGCATGCGCCTGTCGCCAAGCACGCCCAAGCCAAGCACGCCCGAGAGCCGCTTTTCATCACCCATACACCCGCCCCAAGCGCTCAGCGGCCTGGATGAGGCCATCGAATATGGACTGCGCCACCTGCTGCGGGAAGCCTTGCGGCAGCTTTTGCTGCACGCTGTGCACCGCAGTCGGGGTGTGCTGAACGACTTTGGCGATCAGGGCATCCACCGTGAGCCCGCTGGGTGATGCAATGCCATAGCGCGTTCCAACGTCTTGCCAGTGGCGGCGCAGGATCTTGTTCAGATGCCAGTGCGCATTTTTGCCCCGCACCGCCATGGCCAGGTGTGCCTTGTGGGGCGACAGCTTGCCGGGCCCTTCGCCCAGCAGGGGGTAGACGGAGAGCACGTCATACAGGGGCGTCATCTCGAAGCTTTCGCCAGGGCGCAGAAAGAGGCTGAAGTTCTTGGCGTGGCCGTCGGTTGCGCCCAGCATCCAGAACAGCAACTGCGCCATGAAGAAGTGAAAGCGGTCACGCTCGCGCTGGGCCGAGCCATCCAGCACGGCCATGATGCGTTCTACCCCCGGGCCACCGTCGGCCTCGTACTTCAGCACGGGCGATGTGCCGGTGGCCTGGCACATGTCCTCCTGCGGCAGGCGCAGCAGCGTGTCGCCGTTCCATACGCGCCGGTCAAAGCGCTGCACGCTCAGCACTTTCAGGTCTTCAAAGCGCAGTATTTCGCACGGTGCCACTGGCAAGCCATAGGCGGCCAGCAACTGTGCGCACAGCCATTCGTTTTCTACCGAATGCTGCATGTCCAGTTGCAGGTTGCCGATCAGCCCCAGGGGCAGTTTGAAGATGTGGGTGGTGGGTGTTGCGCCCAAGGGGCGGCACCAGCGCCCTTGCCAGAACAGCAAGGCGTCCTTTTCCTGCGCCCCTGCAATCGAGATGCGGAAATCATCGGCCATGCCCGCATCGCCCAATGCCCCGGGCTGGGCCAGGGTGCGGATGCGCTGAGCCACGGCGTGGTCGCTCATGGGTTCAGCCTGCACGCGCAGGTCGGTGGGCGGCTCATCGCCCGCGGGCAGGATTTGCAGCGCCCCCACGCAGTCCCGCCCCACTTCACGCAGCAAGGTGTAGGCGTCTGTGGCACCTACCTGGTAGCGGCGCGCTACCCGCTCGCGAATGTCCTTGCTGTCGGGCAACAGGTTCTCAAAGTAGAAACGCACTGCGTGGCCTTTGTGTGGGCGGTTGCCCGGCGTGAAGGGCAAAGACAGTGACAGGGGACGGCGCTGGGGCGATTGCACCCATTGGCTGTCGTACTGCAGCACGTCGCCACCAGCTTCCAGGCTCCAGGTACCGACAAAGTGGCCGTTCATCCACAGCCCCAGCGCCTTGCGGCTGCGTTGCTGGCTGGCCATGGCGCTTACCAGTGGGCGCCGTCGCCCGGCGCTGATGGTTCGCTTGGGGAGGCACTGCGGGTGCGCAATACCCACTCCACGCCCAGGATGTTCAGCAAGCGCATCAGCCGCTCGGCGCTCACAGCCTCGGCGTTGCGCTCCAGGGCAGACACCGTCTGCTGCGTCACGCCCAGGCGCAGGGCCACATCCGCCTGGGTCAAGCCCGCATTCTTGCGAAAGGCTTTTAGAAGCTGCGGTAACTGTTCAGTGGTGCGAACGGTGAAGGTGTCGTCCATGGGCACAGATTAGCCTCGGCAAAAAACATGCTTTGGATTGTATTTTCAAAATACAAACCATAATGCGTTTTCCGGCATCCAAAAAACAAATCAAAAGATGTTTTTCAGAAATACAAACCAAAAGCTGTGGCTTGGGTTTTATCTACCAGCCCCTGGCAAGAAGCGTCTATAAAAATAGCTACAGCGCCCATCCCATAAGCGCAGGCAGCTATCCAATTCATAGCATCACAGATTCGGCGCCAGCAGCCGCTCCAGCACCTTCTCGTCCATGCCCCGGCGCTGGGCCATATCGTGCAGCTGGTCTTCGCCGATCTTGCCGACGTTGAAGTACACCGCGTCGGGGTGGCCGATGTAGAAACCGCTCACGCTGGCGGCGGGCGTCATGGCCAGGCTCTCGGTCAGGCCCATGCCGATTTCTTCGGCGTTCAGCACGCGGAACAGGTCGGTCTTGGCGCTGTGGTCGGGGCAGGCGGGGTAGCCGGGCGCAGGGCGGATGCCCTGGTACTTCTCGGCAATCATGTCGTCGTTGCTCAACTGCTCGACCGCCGCGTAGCCCCACAGGTCAGTGCGCACGCGGTGGTGCAGGCATTCGGCAAAGGCTTCGGCCAGGCGGTCGGCCAGGCTCTTGAACATGATGGCGGAGTAATCGTCCAGCGCGTCAATGAACGCCCTTTCCTTCTTCTCCACACCCAGCCCGGCCGTCACGGCGAACAGGCCCGCGTAGTCGGCAATGCCGCTGTCTTTGGGGGCCACAAAGTCAGACAGGCAGCGGCTGGGGCGAGTCACGCCGTCGATGGTGTGCTTTTCAGCTTGCTGGCGCAGGCCATACCAGGTCATGGCCACCTCGGTGCGGGTGTCGTCGGTGTAGAACTCGATGTCGTCGCCCACGCTGTTGGCCGGCAGCAGGGCCATCACGCCACTGGCGCTGAGCCAACGGCCCTCGATGATCTTCTTGAGCATGGCCTGGCCGTCGGCAAACACGCGCGTGGCTTCCACGCCCACCACCTCGTCAGTCAGAATGGCGGGGTACGGGCCAGCCAGGTCCCAGGTCTGGAAGAACGGGCCCCAGTCGATGTACTTGGCCAGCTCGGCCAGGTCGAAGTTCTTGAACACGCGGCGGCCCAGCGCGCGAGGCACGGCAGGCTGGTAAGCGGACCAGTCGATCGGCGTCTTGTTGGCGCGGATCTTGGCCAGGGGCCACAGGGGCGTGGCCTTTTTGTTGGCGTGCTGGGTACGCACCTTGTCGTAGTCGGCGTTCAGCTCGGCCACGTAGCTCTCTACGCCATCGCCCAGCAGGCTTTGCGCCACGCTCACGCTGCGCGAGGCGTCGGGCACATAGACCACAGGGCCTTCGTAATGCGGCGCGATCTTGACGGCGGTGTGCACGCGCGAGCAGGTGGCGCCGCCAATGAGCAGCGGGATTTTCTTGTTGCGGAAGTGCTCGTCTTTCTGCATCTCACCCGCCACGTACTGCATTTCTTCGAGGCTGGGGGTGATGAGGCCCGACAGGCCCACGATGTCCGCGCCCTCTTCCTTGGCCTTGGCCAGGATCTCGTGGCAGGGCACCATCACGCCCATGTTCACCACCTCGAAGTTGTTGCACTGGAGCACGACGGTGACGATGTTCTTGCCAATGTCGTGCACGTCGCCCTTGACGGTGGCAATCACGATCTTGCCCTTGGTCTTCACGTCGCCGCCAGCGGCTTCCATCTGGCGCTTTTCTTCTTCGATGTAGGGCAGCAGGTGGGCCACGGCCTGCTTCATCACGCGGGCGCTTTTCACCACCTGGGGCAGGAACATCTTGCCCGCGCCAAACAGGTCGCCCACCACGTTCATGCCGTCCATCAGCGGGCCTTCGATGACGTGCAACGGGCGGCCGCCCTTGGCCAGAATGGCGCGGTAGGCCTCTTCGGTGTCTTCGGTGATGAAGTCGGTGATGCCATGCACCAGCGCGTGGGTCAGGCGTTCGTTGACGGTTTTGGGGTGCTCGGGCGTGCCGCGCCATTCGAGCTTCTTGCTCTCGTCCTTGGCGCCGCTCTTGGCGGTTTCGGCAATCTCGACCAGGCGCTCACCGGCGTCGGGGCGGCGGTTCAGCACCACGTCTTCCACGCGCTCGCGCAGCACGGGCTCCAGGTCGTCGTACACGCCCACCATGCCCGCGTTGACGATGCCCATGTCCATGCCGGCCTTGATGGCGTGGTACAGGAACACGGTGTGGATGGCCTCGCGCACGGGGTCGTTGCCGCGGAAGCTGAACGACACGTTACTCACGCCGCCCGACACCTTGGCGCCCGGCAGGTTCTGCTTGATCCAGCGCGTGGCTTCGATGAAATCGACCGCGTAGTTGTTGTGCTCTTCAATGCCGGTGGCCACAGCGAAGATGTTGGGGTCGAAGATGATGTCTTCGGGCGGGAAGCCCACTTCGTCCACCAGGATGCGGTACGCGCGCTCGCAGATCTCGATCTTGCGCGCAAAGGTGTCGGCCTGGCCTTGCTCGTCAAACGCCATCACCACGGCCGCAGCGCCATAGCGCTTGACCAGCTTGGCCTGGTGCTTGAAGGCTTCCACACCTTCTTTCATGCTGATGGAGTTGACGATGCCCTTGCCCTGGATGCAGCGCAGGCCTGCTTCAATCACGTCCCACTTGGAGCTGTCCACCATGATGGGCACACGCGCGATGTCGGGCTCGGAGGCGATGAGCTGCAGGAACCGCACCATGGCCGCCTTGCTGTCGAGCATGGCCTCGTCCATGTTGATGTCGATGACCTGCGCGCCGTTTTCCACCTGCTGGCGCGCCACGGCCAGGGCCTCTTCGTACTGGCCGTTCAAAATCATCCGCGCAAACGCCTTGGAGCCGGTGACGTTGGTGCGCTCGCCCACGTTGACGAACAGGGTGTCCTGACCGATGGAGACGGGCTCCAGGCCAGAGAGTTTCATGGGAGGAACGGAGATAGCAGACATAGGGCTCACCTGTGCAGAAACACGGACAAAACAGGTGAGCGTCGTTGCGATGGGGCCAAGGCAGGGCGCCCAAGCCTGACGGCAGCCGGCCACCATCGTGGGGTGGAATCAGGCTGCCGCTGCAACGCTCCTTGGGCGGAGCAGCGATTTTAAGTGCTTACGCCTGCGCAGATGCAGCCATGGCCGAAGCAGGCAAGCCAAACACCTGGTCAAACCCCCAGTTGAAGACAAAGGTGTAGCAAAGAAAGAAGACGATGAGCGCCAGGTCCATCACAAAGGCCTGCCACAGGCTCACGTTGAACCACCAGGCAAACAGCGGCACCAGCGTGAACACCAGCCCGCCTTCAAAGCCAATGGCGTGCGCAATGCGGCGTTTGACGCTGCGCCCCCGCACCGCCTGGCGCGACTCCCAGCGCTCAAAAGCCCAGTTGAACCCGATGTTCCACAGCACAGCGATCACCGAAGCAGCCACCGAAGCCACGCCCGCGTGCGATGCGTTTTGCCCCGTGAGCGCGGCCAACCCGAAGGTGGCCACCACGATGGCGATGAGTTCATACAGCGTGACGTACACCACGCGGCGTCGAATGCCTTGCAGGCTGGAAACAGGGTTGGAAGTTGCCATGGGCCGTACTTTATGTGCCTTAGGCTGATATATAAAATCAGCTTCTTTCAGAAATTCTGATAAATCAACCATGGCATTCACCTCCGACAGCGTGCAAGTGTTCCTCGCGGCGCTGGACCATGGCTCGTTCTCGGCCGCTGCGCGGGCGCTGTCGCGCGTGCCTTCGGCGGTGAGCATGACCATCGCCCACCTGGAGGCCGAGCTGGCCGTGCAGCTGTTTGACCGCAGCGGGCGCGAGCCCCGGCCCACCGCTGCGGCGCGGGCGCTGGAGCCCCAGGCGCGGCTGCTGGCCGGGCAGTTGCAGCAGCTCAACGCCCAGGCCCTGGCGCTGACGCAGGGGCTGGAAGAACGACTGACCCTGGCGATTGCGCCCGAGCTGCTGGCTTCGCGCTGGACGGCGCCGCTGGCCGCGCTGGCGCATGAATACCCGCTGCTGCAGGTGGAAGTGCTGACCGCCCCGCAAGTCGATGCACTGGCGCTGCTGCACAGTGGCCGTGCGCAACTGGCGCTGGTGTTTGAGCGCCCCAGCATCGACGGGCGCGAGGGGTTTCAGGAAGTGGGCACCGAAACCCTGGTGGCCGTGATGGCGCCGCAGCACCCGGTGCTGGTGGCCGCCCGCGCCGCCGCGCAGGCACGCGGCGCACCGCCCGAGGCGGCCATGCTGCGCGAGGAACACCTGACCACCACGCGCCAGATCGTGGTGGCCAGCCGCGACCTGGGCCAGACCGACCCGCGCTTTGTGTTTGCCCGCCACCACTGGCGCACCGACAACCACCTGGCCGCACTGGGCCTGATCGAAGCAGGCCTGGGCTGGGGCTGGCAGCCGCGGGCCCTGGTGCAGCCCCGCATGGCGGCAGGCACACTGGTGGAGATGCCGTTTGAAAACCTGAGCAACGGCGCTGCGCTGTGGGTGGACGTGGTGTGGTCCAAAGAGCGGCCCCTGGGCCTGGGGGCGCGGCGCTTTGTGGCACTGATGAATGACAACCAGGCACTGCAGACCGAGACAGTTTGATGAGAGCTTTATCAGGTGCTAACGCCAACCAGCCATGCCGTTGGAGCTATATTTTTAATAGCATTGAGAAATTGGGTTTCCAGGGTAATGACTGAGCCTCTGGCTTACCATGGGCCCCGAAGGAGTCCGCATGAACCACCCGTTTGACAGCAACAACAAAGACCTGGCCG
>VFQM010002421.1_pt1 | contig 13775 bp, 10 predicted proteins | sample 3512391 | NCBI WGS metagenome assembly VFQM01 (sample SAMN10412369, study PRJNA504923) | tailings metagenome | isolation source: Replicate 1 from Balatoc abandoned mine | place: Philippines
TTGTAAATATTATGGACTACTCAGAAGTAAAACAAGCCGCTGCCAAGATCAAACAAGAATTCCCTGTGCTGGATTATTTCCATAGCCTAGTCAGATCAGGATTTTTGAAATATGAAGACATCCACGGCAAAGAATCTTTTTTCGGTTTCTTGGAACAACGAACTGGCTCAATTGCGGTGGATGACAAAGCCAATGTGTGGTATGACCATGCCGCTGGAAAGGGTGGAGACGTCATCGCAGCAGTGCAGGAATTTGAAAACAAAACCTTCTTCGAGTCAGTGGAAAGCCTTTCTGGATCTGTTCCGGTAAGAGAATTTCTTCCAAGACAAAAACCGGAGATCCCACAGAAGATAGTGGTGGAGAAAGTATCTGAGATTAGCCACGAAGCACTTATCCATTATATTCAAGGCAGGGGAATTAAACTTCAGGATATTACTCCTTTTGGGAAAGAGGTGCATTGGCGGAATAAAGACAAACGATATTTCGCAGTAGGTTTTCCTAATGAGTCGGGTTGATGGGTACTCCGATCCCCTATTTTCAAGGGGAACATTCTAGGAGGAGGTATTTCAATTCAAGTTCTTGGGACTGTAAAAAGTATTAAGGTTTTTGAGGGCTGGTTTGACTTTTTGAGCTATTTGAAACTCTCCGGAACCACCGATTTCAAAGCCATCATTTTAAACAGTACTGCCAATCTTAACATGCGGCTAATGCTCGATATTTTGAAGGAAGAGCAGAAAGTAGAACTCTACTTGGACAATGACACTACCGGGGAGACTTACACCAATGGCTTTATCAAGGTTGCTAAACTGTACCATTACTGTATTCAAAATGGACTGGCTACCGATTGGGATTTGGCAGCATTGAAAGGTGGCAAAGATAAAATCGGAAAGCTTCTCAAAACCCTAAAAATTGGACCTGAAAAAGAAGCGGAAATATGGAATTCTCAGATTGATGTCTTTGACCAGAGAAATGCCTATTCTGAATTTGAAGATTTGAATGAGTTTTTGGTGAGGTAAAAATGAAGGGGTTATCGAATTATTCCAAAACACATAAAAAACTTAAAAAATTGAGCCGAATACCAAGTACTCGGCTCTCTTTTCTTGTGAGCGATTAAAGAGCATTTTTAAGAAGTTTAGACATCTTTAAGGCTTGAATCTCAATCTAGTAATAATAGAAAGTTGGGACTATATTCAATCAGTAAAACCGAACACTTACAACAGATTGCCTTTAATCCAAAATTTCAATTTGATTCACGATTTGAAGCCTTTGCAAAAAATTTGGACTAATGTCTGAGAAATTATCCACTATCATTTTTGCGATATCTTCTGGACCATAAACGTAAACCTTGTGCTCCAAAGCCTTGATCTTAAAATCGTCATCAATAGCACCACTTGTTACCAATATATTTCTACTCAACGTATTAGGGACATCATTTTGACTTTTGGTTATTTGAAATACGCCTCCAAAGGATGCCTTATTGGTATGTTGCTTGACTTGGATATTTAGCTCTACAATTAAATCAAGCTCATCAATTGCGTAAGTCAAACATAAATCCTTGCCGTCAACTGCTTCTTGTTTTTGGTCATTTTTAAACCCTTCAAAACCATTGTAATTTAGCCTGAATAGTTCCAAAATAAATTTCTCAAATTCCTCATCTTGAAAGAAAACATCTGCTCTTTTGTTCAAATGTTGAGCAATTCTTTTGATACTACCCTCTCTTTCCTGCTCGATCTTAAGATTATAACTTTCCTTCAGTGAAATGAACTCCGAGGAAATTAAAGTTTCAATTTCAGGTTCAAGGTCAGCAAGGTTTAAGAATGTGCCACGAAATTTTAGTCGGGTTTGAAATTTGGAGCTTAAATCTTTCAGCGGGTACCATTTTGTTAGCCACTTAACATTTAAAGTATCTTTCCAATCTAAGTCTTCACGAAGTTGCTTATTCTTGGCAATGCCAATAGCAATTCCACCATAGTTTGGCATGATAATGATGTCGCCCTCTTTGATGTAACAAAATTTTATTGCCATTCTTGAAGCCCAGGGACAATCATTTAGGATTTCCTTGGGATCTAAATTGCTTAGGTCAATATTCCAGCCACAATAAACAAGATTGTTTTGTTTGCAAAAGTCTATTCTCTTACCCCACTTTTCAGACACTCTAAAGAGCCAATAATTTCTTTTAAGATTGTTCATGTTTTTGACTATATAATTAATGATAATTCCACTTAGTTAACACAAGCAATTAGTCATTTTTAAAATAAAAAACAGATTACTTTTCAAACTAACTTGACTCATAACTTTTTGGTAAGAATTTTAAACGTAAAGGGTATTTTTTATAAAAAAGGATTAACCCAGTTCTTTTTGGACTGCCTCATAAGCATCAGCGACAACTTTTACCCAGTTAGCTACTTTCTCTGCAAACTCTTTGCTCTGAAATTCTTTCCACGAATCATGAGATAATTGGGGTTTACCACTTAATTCACGAATTTCAGTTAACCAAACCCAACCAGTGTTATTCCTGTAATTCCCAAAGTCCAGCACATCGAGTCGCCTTTTCATTTCAACTCTAATTCTTTCCTCTGGACGTGTACCAACGTGCATTCCAATTCCGACAGTTCGATTTTCCAACCAATAAAGTCTAACCCTTAAATCATTACTATCACCCAAAAAGAAAGATATCTCAGCATCAAGATTCGGGATTTTCCTGCTATTAAAGTCTATTCGGAAATTTCCTCTTAAATCCGTGAAGTTATTTATTGCTTCAACCAATGCCTCACCAAATCTTTGATAAAGTTGAAAATCCATAACTTTCAAGGCATTATATCCCTCAAAAGATTCTGAACTACTTGTAATCAGTTTCATTAGCTCGTCACTCATATAATTATCTGGATTTTGGTTAGTAAGTCTTTTGATATTGGCAATGTACTGGGTTAAGGTTTCTCGAATAATCGACTGATCGATTGAGGCTAACCGACTGGCTTCGATCCAATTATGAACATGTTCCCTGAAGGAAATTTTTTCATATTTATCGAAGCCTTTGTGAAAATGACTCTCATCACCCTCAAGGGTCAAGAAAAATACTTTAGATCTACTAGACCTAAAGTTGGTAGATAGGTAATTAAAATACCGCTGAAGCTGTTTTTCTTGCTCAACAGCGAATATTTTTAATTCAATCGCAAAGCCAATTTTTCTGGATGGATTAGAGATTAATAAGTCGATTCTACCTCCTTGGACAGTTTCCCAATCCCTTTTTCCAACATGCTTTTCCATTTCAACCTTGAAGCCATCAGTATCTTCCTTGATCCCAATAGCTTCAAAGAATAGTTTAAGAAATTTATCTCCCTGAAAATGTCCTGCTTTTGGATTTAGTAGGTAACCTATCAACCGAGTGTGAAAACGAGCTTCATCGCTTTCTAAATCAAGCGCATGGATAAAACTGAACCCATTCCCCGAACTCCGAAGGTTTTTCTCATGATTCCTGACTACCAGACTAGCTTGGTTTAATAAATTTTCTACTGCTAAAAATTCATTCATAAAATTAAGATTAGTTGTAAGATGCGTCTATTTTTTGCAAACTCCAAAGAAAATTTCAAATCGCGTTCAGCTCAGAAACTACCCAACGATCTGCCTTATCATAAGCATTTCGGATCGACAGATTACCATAGCGATTCCTGATTTCATCCAGATAGAGACAAGTGGGTTCTCGGCGCTGATCAGCCAAAACGCGGATTGCCAATTGAGATCGAAGTTCTCTTCGGGTCCCTTCAAATTCAAAAGGCATCATCGCCAACCATTCCAATCGTTGAGAAGAATTGGTATAGTGGCAGCCGATCGACTGGAAAAGGAGAGCAGCTGTCACGCCACCCAAGCCGGCAAAAAAAACCAGATCACCTGTTAATCCACTTAGATGGTATTGGATTTCTTGGCCCAAAGGCAGGACAGGAAGGTGGCCACTTTTTGGAATTCGAAGGTTCTCTACCTGTTCAAAAATGAAATCCGGAGTTTGAAAGGAAATGAAGGTATCTCCCTTTCTTAGGCTCTGTGGTTCTTCCGAATTAATGAATGTGAAGGAATCAAAGGACAATTCACTGGAATGATTTGAAGCCAAATAACAAGCTGAAGTCCCCAGTGCTATCAAATGCCGGCCATTTGCTGTTTGAGGAAATGGAGAAGTTTCAGCCAAGGCCATAGGTGCACCGGCAATTATCGGCAAAGTTTTGAGAAAGTCGCGTCTTTTCATATTAATGGATTTAGTCAATAAGTAATTCGTATATCCATCCTCCTTTGAAGTCAAGCTGGATTTGGTGAGGATGCCTTGATACCTTCTTGGTCATCCTTGGGTACTGCCTAAATACAGGAAGGAAAAAATCTTCTGCAGCACGATGAAGTTGTGCAGGCCTAAGTTTCTGATAAAAAATATAAGACAGAAAGTATTCCATGGCATTTCTGGTCAGCTTAATCGGGATTCCAATCAGATTTGATCCATTTATTTCCAGTGCTTGGGTTACCTTCTGAAGTTCGATCGCCAAGAGAATCTGAGCGGGTTCATCTTTTGAAAAAAAGACCATTTCATCACGACGGACATATCCATTTTCCAAAAGAGGCTGGATTTCTTCTGGGATATAATTCCTGCGAATGAAGGTCATATCCCGCTCAGCGTTATCCCAGAGAAATTGGAACATCAGTCGGCTTCTGACAAAGCTGCTTTGATTAAAAACATCCAGATAACTGATCACCAAACTACCTCGGGCGCTCGTAGGTCGAGTTTCGAAATAAGAGAAATCAAGCGATTTTCGATGAGTAAGAAAATCTTTCAACTTTTCATTTTCACGAAGTTCCAGATCATAGTATTCATTTAAATATTCAGTAAAAAAGTCAGTGACCACTACTTTGGGAAACACTGCATAAGATTCCTGAAACGCTCGTAATTGGGCAAAAGTAGAAGGCGCATTAATATCCGTAGTCTCCCAAAGGAAAATGGATTCACTTTGTAAATCCAGTATCTCCAAAAGTTCTGTCAGGATTTCCTTTGCTTTTTGTCTTTTCCCGTATCCGATCAAATGAATAAAATGGACTTCCTCGCGGGATTGGACACCCAACCAAAAAGGCTCCAATAAGTCCATCACTTCATCGACAAATAACTGCCAAGAAGGATATAGTTTTTTAATGGCTTTTCTGGCCATAGCATAGGATAGTGACTCGCTCATGAGTCCAAATCTCAATTAATGCTCTGCCAAACCCTGTCCGACCAAAAGAAATAAATATCTTAGAACGCTAAGACATGTTTTGGCAGAGGATTGCCTTTCCTTTACATCAGAATCAAGACCATGAGCAAGCTAACCTCCCTATATCGACAAATCGAGCTAATCAAACTCGCCAAAAAAGGACCATTTTCATGGGATCAAGTAGAAAGCCTTTTGAAGAAAAAATCTGAGGGAACAGATTTGGATTTGCAGATTTCAAAGCGAACCCTGAACCGTGACCTTAAGGAAATCCAAGAGTTATTCGGATTGGTTATCGAATTTGATTTTAAATCGGCACGATACCTTATCAACACTGAAGAAAGCAGCGAAAACCACTTGGAGTTGATGGAATCCTTTGAAACCATACAAGCCTTTGGCCGGGCAAATCGTCTAAAAGGCAAAGTGTTCTTCGAAAAGCGACTGGCGCGAGGAACGGAATACCTGAAGTCAATTCTGGAAGCCATAGAAAATCAGGAAGCAATTCAAATCGAATATGAGAAATTTTGGCTCTGGGAAACCGAAAACAGGAAGATACGGCCAATTGCGCTCAAAGAATACCTGCATCGCTGGTATGTGGTGGCATGGACTGAAAAGGATGAACTGCGGTTCTTTGGATTGGATCGAATCAAAAACCTGCAAACTCTTCCCGAAAAAGTCAACCTCCCTCCTGCCCCGGATTTGGAAACACGTTTCTTGGAAACTATCGGTATCATTAATGATCCTACCGAAACTGTGGAAACGGTGATTTTGACCTTTACTGAATTCAAAGGTCGGTACATCCAGTCCATGCCACTGCACCCTACCCAGCAGATCTTGGTCAATGATGGAAAGATCCTTCAAGTCAGTCTGAGAGTGAAAATCAACTACGAGCTGATCTCGGTGATTCTGTCTCATGGGGATGAGTTGAGGGTGGATTATCCAGAAAGGTTGAAGGAGATGGTAAGGGAGAAGGCGGTTAATATAAGTCAGGGTTCAATCATGTAAGATCAATACAGATAAACTAAACATGAAAGGTCTATATCCACCTACCGAACCTACATTTCCTTAGAGCCAAAAACTAATTCTTCTTAATGAGGGAATCGAGAATTAATCAATTAAAAATACCTTAAGCTGTTTTAAATGAATGAAAACTTGAAAAATATCGACTTTATTCCAGTCAAAGATCTGGCAGGTCGAAAGTTTATTGTCAAAGATTACCAACGAGGATATAAGTGGGAAAGGGAACAAATCTTTGCGCTGCTTTCGGACATCTTCTACCATACTACTGGAAAGTATTGCCTTCAACCTTTAATCGTAAAATCTGAGGGAGAATCTTTTGAACTCATTGACGGACAGCAGCGAATAACCTCTATTTACTTGTTGAATTATTTTTTGACAGGAAATAAATTCTGTGAAATCGACTATCAGACCCGGGAAAGCACTAAGGAATTCTTAAATGAGAATTTGAACCTCCTCAACGAAAGCTTAAAAATTACAGGAGATGAATTTTGCAGAGATAATCCCACCTATGACAATGTGGATGTATTTCATTTTTTTGAAGTTTATGATGAAATCAAAAAATGGTTTTCGATCAGAACGGAAGAAGTAAAAGAATCAATTCGAGAAAAGCTAAATGAAATTGTACATGTCATTTGGTATGATGTATCTGACGAGAAAGAAAATCAAAAGGCAGAAGACATCTTTTTAAATCTGAACGCTGGAAAGGTCCCCTTAACCTATTCAGAATTGATAAAGGCTCTTTTCATTTTGGATTTAAAACGAGAATTAAGTCCAGAAGCCGCCAAACTAAAGGCTTTTGAACTAGCCAATGAATGGGATAGAATAGAAAATAGGTTACATGAAAACTCATTTTGGTATTTCTTATGTGACAAGGATTATTACAATCAATTACCAACTCGGATTGACTTGATTATCGATTTAACAAATAAATCAGTGGTTCATGACCCAGAAAACGACGGCAAAAAATCCTATGAAAAATATGAAGAGCTCTTTCGGAACGGAGAAAGTCTAAATTGGGAAAAAGTCCAAAAAACATTCTTTAAACTGGAGGAATGGTATCAGAATAAAGAGATTTACCATTATATCGGATTCTTGATTGTTTCTGGTATCAGGTCACTTTCCTCAATATTATTACTTAGCCAAAACAAGAACAAGGAAAACTTCAAATCCTCTCTTAAAAACCTAATTAAAGTCGAGCTTTCTCGAACAAGAGAACACAATAAAAACTTAGTTCCCGTTTATGATATTGATGAATTAGACTATTCTGTAAATAGAAAATATTGCGAAACTATTCTCCTACTTTTCAATATTGAATACTTCCTATCAGACCCCTCGGACAATCGATTCCCATTCGACCTATATCAAAAAGAAAAATGGAGTGTAGAACATATCAATCCCCAAAATCCAAGAGAATTTCGGGATATCCAATCGTTAATTGAATGGCTACAATCTTTTAAAGATTACTTCGAAAGTAAGGAAGAAGATAAAAACCTTTCATCGAAAATTGAAAGAATTTTAACTCTTTTTGAGGCGGTCGAAGATCCTTCCCAAAATGTTAGCATAGTAAAACTGGGTCAAGAATACAGAGAGGTTTTCTCCGAAATCGAAGATGAAATAACTTCAAAATTAGAGTTACATAAAATTGGTAACCTTTGCCTTCTAGATAAAAACACGAACAGTAAGCTTGGAAACAAAATCTTCCTAAGCAAAAGAAAAGATCTTCTAACCCTTTATTACAACTCTAAGGAGAAGGATGTTTTTATCCCCCCTGGAACAAAAGACGTTTTTACTAAGAACTTCTCAGAAAATGAATTAAGCATTACGGAGAAAATTTTTGGATTTCACGACATGGAAGATTATAAGACATTCATTAAAAAACGACTTCAAGCTTACTATCCAAATTATGAAACAAACTAAGGTGACTTTTTGGCAACTTCTCCAAGAATACAGTATTGAAATACCAACAATTCAAAGGGATTATACTTATGGGCGTGATGGCGCTAAGACGATTGGTAATAAACTTGTGGAGTCAATTTTTAATTCACTCATAAATGGATTGCCCTTACAAATAGACTTCATCTATGGAAAATTAGAAGGAAAACAAAATTATGTGATGTTGGAGAAAAACAAGCAAAGCATTGAATCACTTTTATCCTCCATAAAAACGTATGCAAAAGGCCTCCATCTCCAAGTGGATTTCAAAGCTGAAAAACAATCAAATGAATCCTCAGACATCATCACTTTTATCCCATTGGATGGCCAGCAAAGATTAACCACACTCTTTTTGATTCATTGGTATTTGAGTACGATGTCTGGAGAAAAAGAACTTTCAAATAGATTCTCCAACTTCACTTATTCTACCCGACAAAGCTCAAAAAGATTCCTTGAATTTTTGTGTAGCTCCAGTTTGACAGATTCATTGCAAAGCAAAGAATCTATCGTAGAGACAATCGAAAATCACGAACTATTTTTCCCATTCTGGAAAAAAGATCCCACAGTTAATAGCGTGCTGTATATCCTTGAAACGATCGAGAGATTATGCAAAACGAAGGCAGTTGATTTTTCTGGAGCCTGGACTAGGTTGACAGAGGAAAGCTTGGTTTACTTCGATTTTTTTGACTTGGATGACTTTGAATTGACCGATGAGCTTTATGTAAAAATGAATGCTCGAGGAAAGGCTTTGACAGACTTCGAGAATTTTAAGGCTTGGTTAATCAAATCATTAAAAGCCACGATTAATATGCCTGATTGGGAGAAAAAAATGGATATTTCCTGGAACGATCTTTTTTGGAAAGAACGTTTGAAAAACCAGACCAAGATTGATACAGAATATCTCCAATTTTTCATGAATATGTATCTTAGTGATTACCTACTGGGAACTTTTTCACCTAATGACTCCGCCCAAAAAATAAATTCAGATAATAAGCTAGAACTAATTCGGAAAACCGAAAATACTGTCAAATCAATGATACTTCCTTCGGATATTCTAGATGAAACAGAAATATTTCGAGATCATGTTGAGGAATACTTCATGCTCCTAGAAAGTTTGGCCACCAAAGATTTGACAATTGAGCTAAACGAGAATTTTGTCGAAACCTCATCCCTTAAAAAATTTCTTTTGAGGCCTAAGAATTTAACATGGTGGGACCATACCTATCAGTACGCCCTAAGACAATATATTATCAAATTTCAAGATCGACTGGATGAACTCCAGACTTGGGCAAGAATACTTGGTAATTTAATCTATAATTCACCAATTGAAACTGCAAGTTTACACAGAGATGCTTGCGAGGGTATAAACAAAATTTTAGAAGAAATAGCGGATAACGATATTTTGACTGGCGTAGGTCTCCTTTCAGATTCTGGATATGGGCTAGCAGAAAAACAGCTGAATGAAGAAAAACAAAAGGCAAGAATTATCTTAAGTCATCCGGAGACAAATTGGAGCGAAAAGTTTTTTGAGTTGGAGAAACACAAATATTTCTATGGACAAATAGGCTTCATCATTGACATGGCAGGTGGTCCTGATTTTGAAAATTTTGAAATCATAGCCAAAAATGTTAGCGCACTATTCTCTGAAGAGGTTTTGAGTGACTCTACCTACCTCTTGTTTCGAGCTTGTCTTGCAATTCCTTCCTATAATCCTGAAATCACTCATAGATTCTCATTCCCCTCAAATGTGAGAGGAACTTTCAGAAACAGAAATGAAAATTGGAGAAGATTTATCCAATATAATCTCGATATTCTAAAGGAGATTATTGATAACCAATATTTTAAGGAGGAAAACATCCTTAATTCCTTGGAAGAAATAATTCAAAATGCTCATTACAAATCTGAGATGATTGAATTATTAGCCGTTGATCCAAAAAACTTACAATACGCCAAACAAAACCAAATCAGGTTTTTTGAACACACATGCCTTCTACTAAACTCTTCCAAAATTTCCGGCTTAGCCGTTGAATTATTTACGTACCATTGGTGCAATAATCAGGAATTATTAAGCGAAAAGTCCCCCTCAGAAATTAGCTATAATTATTCCCCTGGAAGAGGAGAAAATGATATTCCTGGCTTGATTGTAAGAATAGGAGAAGACGAATTCAAAATTATTTGCAATAGATATTCGGGAGGGTTTTCAATTTTCTCACGAAACGGAGAGTTTTCTAGTGATCTCAAATCTTTGATTTTTCAGTCAATTGACGAATCAATCGAATACTTAATTCAAAAAAAATGACATCATAAAAAACTAAAATCCACTAACATAAAAAAATTCACAAGCAGCTTTCTAGTATTATTTTAGGACGCTCCTTAATCTAAGAGACTACTTGTTATTGTCCCAAAGAAAGTATGCGGATAAATAAATATGCTTTTATATAAAAATATTTTTACTCATTTACGTTAAAAACCCAACCCAATTTGACCCAAAATCGTAAATTAGTATATTGATTATCAAACCTTTCAATCATGTGGCCCACAATAAAATTTTTAGGAACTATTTTCATCAGCTTTATCGCCATGATAGGAGCGTTAGGAGCTGATAACCCATTTCCACTTTTTGCGGTTGCCTGGGGGATCTGGATACTTTATATCGCTAGCCTACGGACAAAAAGAAAAAAGGAACTAGACAGGGAGCGGCTGATTAGGGAAATATTGGATAAGCTTTAGAACCGATCAATCCTAGTAGAAACTACTCCCAAGAAAGTCTCTAGCTCCATGTGATTTCTAATTTTCATCAAATCCAACCCATTCCGAATACACCAAATGATTTCTATAGTATTTAGGGGAATGTCTGGAAACCATTCAAGTTCAATTCTGAATCCAGCTGCGGACGACTTCACTGCAAAAAATTAGGAGACTACATTTCTGCTGTCTCCCCTTAAATCAATACCTACTCAGACCACCAAAGCCAATTCCGGCACCTTACTAATCAATTTTTGTCGATTTATCGGAATGGTAATGGGACCGTCTCCGCTTTGAATCAGAAGTTGTTTTTGGATCTCGGGATACTGCTTCAGCGTTTGGGAAAGCTTCCTTTTTATCTTGCATACTATTGCATGAAGGTTCTTTTTGTAAGTTTTCTGCTGTATCTCAGCATCTGCCTGTTTGATAAGAGTATCTAGGGTATCATTCTTTACAAAATACCGATGATACAGTTTCAAGTATTCCTTTTTCAATTGGGGCTTCTCGAAATCCTGGTAGCTCAGTCCATTTTCATGCTTGAGCAGCATCATAAACACTGCCGCCTCCCGACCTTTGGAAATAGGTAAGGGAATATGTTCCTCGTTGATTTTCAAATCCAAGCTCAGGTCTTCATTGACAACCACCTGATAGTCATAATGCTCAAAAAACAGGTCCCACTCGACTCGAAACAAATTGTCTCGCACATTTTCAATCGACTCCTTGACGGACTTTAAGAATTCAAAGGAATTTGGATTTCCTCCAGATCGCTTGGCAAGGGATTGAATACAGGATGGACAAATATGAGCCGACTTCAGCTTGTAAATGACTTCTTCCTTGAAACCGGTAAAGTCAAACATACATCCCACACTCCGGTCGTGGTAAAACCCATAGGGATTGGTCTCATTTCCGAAAAACTTCATGGCGGTAGCCAAAGTGACCAGGTGATATGCGATGGCGAATTTAGGTTGGTTCAATTCAAATTTTTCCCAGCCCGTGGTCTGAAGAAAACCGACACAGGGATTCTCCAAATCAAATGCGGCAAACCAATTATGCTCATTCTCTCCGGAAACCAGAACGACAAATAAGTCTTCTTCAGTGACTCTCTTTTGCTGAGATTTTACCTCTTTTCCAATTGAAAAGAGTTCGTCCCAGGTCCAATATTCTTGGTGAGCAATCAGGTGGTTTGCTAGAGAGAATTTGAATTTCGAGGAAAAAAATCGACTCAAATAATCTTTCAAAAAACTTGAAACTTGAGAAGATTGGGAATCAGAAATTAAATGGATGGTCATGGGCTGAGATTGTTTAAATGAAAGTAGTTTTACAGAATTATTCTCCCTTTTCGGGCACCCCTTGGCAATTCTTTATTTGCCAACGCAATCTTACTCCAAGTGCCTGTTGCTTTCCACCCTTGGGAAACCAAACAATTGAGTTTACAAAAAGTCAATAATCAAGAATAACAGACTTAAAAGGATTGAAATCCATAATCATATAGGGAAAACTTGTTAATCCCCCAATCTTTGACGCCACGGCTTCAAGAAGTTGAAAGATTGGTATCTTTCCTTTTCTTCTATCCGACTAAACATCACTGAGCTTTTGGATACTGATGGGGAGTGTTTCCACTCTCCCCTAATCATTGATCCATTAACCATCTAATCCAACAGATTCTGATCATTACCTAGCTCCAAAGCCTTGATACTTTGAACAGCATTTCCGGCAATGCCTCGAATCGAACCATACATATCAATAGTGTTTTCGATCACTTTTTCTATCTGTTTCTCCCGCTCTTTCCAGATTCGTTGCATGGATCTTTTTTCTGTTTCAAGGGAAGATTTCATCCCCGAAAACCCTTCTACAATGGCTTCCACTTGCAACTTGAAGGTATTGCTGGTAAGGAAATCATACAGCAGGTGCATCTTGTCCCCTTTATTTTCCTGAGAAGTGACCGCCTGACTGAGTTTGATCACAGACTCTCTCAAGACCAATGATAGCCCCTTAAACTCCTCATAGCTACAAATCCACACCCCATCGATAATCCCCATTCTTTCAAATCCGGCTGGCATGGCCTCCGTCACGATCACTCCGATATCAGCGTCTTTTTCACGCATATCAGCCTTGAATTTCTCCACCCAAGCGTGCTGAAATTCCTTGGTTCGCTTGCTTTCGAAGTAAATTTTCCCACAATTCTGAGATGTGTAGGTATTCACCACTTGGATGCAATCACCACCACGAGCTCCTTTTTTGATTTCCTCGATGGTGTCCAGAGGAAACTTGGCGGTCAACCATTCTTCAATAGCAAGTTCCTGCACCTCACCTTGAAGCTGCATGGAACCCTGTTCCTGCTTGCGCTTCATTTCTTCGGTCAGTTTCTTCTGATCCACTAGCTGCTTCTGCAATTCCTTCAACTTGAACTCCACCTTAGCAGCCTCCTCTCGCTTGATTCGCTCTGCTTCTTCGGATAGTTTCGCATTGATCTTTTCTTTCTCCTCAGCCAAGAGGGAATTGATTTTCACTTGGGCCTCAGCCTCAACCGTTTCTCTTATTTGATCCTTTTCTCTTTTCAGAATCTCAATTTCCGCCTTAGTACGGTTAAGTTCCTTGAGCTTTTCAGACTTTTCATTCAAGTCTTTTTCAAGCAAAGCGATACGTTCCTTCTCCTCTTGTGTGATTTTAATTCGAAGCGAAGACTCAAGAACTAATCGTTCCTCTTTCAGCCTGGCTTCAAGCTGCTCCTGAAAAATTTTGTTTTCCGTATCCATCCGAAGAACCGCATCTTGAAGGGTCTTGGAATATGGGCTAACGTTGCGGGATGGAAAAGACTATAAATGACACCTATCGAGAGCTGTTTACCAATTGGCAGCA
>VFQM010002424.1_pt1 | contig 13759 bp, 12 predicted proteins | sample 3512391 | NCBI WGS metagenome assembly VFQM01 (sample SAMN10412369, study PRJNA504923) | tailings metagenome | isolation source: Replicate 1 from Balatoc abandoned mine | place: Philippines
GGCCATCGGCACCGCCGGCTACACCGCGATGCTGTGCGTGATGGCGCTCGAGCGCGAAGGCGTCACGCCCGAGCAGGGCGAGGTGCTGGTCACCGGCGCCGCCGGCGGCGTGGGCAGCGTGGCGATCTCGATCCTGGCCGCGCGCGGCTTCAAGGTCGTTGCCTCCACCGGCCGCATGGAAGAAGCCGACTACCTGAAGTCGCTCGGCGCTGCCGACATCGTCGACCGCAAGACCCTGTCCGAGCCCGGCAAGCCGCTGCAGCGCGAGCGCTGGGCCGGCGTCGTGGACGCGGTCGGCTCGCACACGCTGGCCAACGCCTGCGCGCAGACCCGCTATCGCGGCACGGTGGCCGCCTGCGGGCTGGCGCAGGGCATGGATTTCCCCTCTTCGGTGGCGCCGTTCATCCTGCGCGGCGTGAAGCTGATCGGGGTGGACTCGGTGATGTGCCCGCGGGGCGAACGCGAGACTGCCTGGGCCAATCTGGCGCGCGAGCTCGATCGCGACCGCCTGGCGGCCATCAGCACCACGATCGGGCTGGCCGACGCGATCGCCGCCGCGGGCGAGGTGCTGGCCGGCAAGGTGCGCGGTCGCCTGGTCGTCGACGTGGACCGCTGAGATGCCCGCTGCCCCGATCCGCTACCGAATCCGCCCCTCCGACCCCGACGCCCACCTGTTCGGCGTCGAGATGACGATCGCCGCGCCCGACCCGCAGGGCCAGCGGGTGGCGCTGCCCGCCTGGATCCCGGGCAGCTACATGATTCGCGAGTTCGCCCGGCACATCGTGCGGATCGAGGCGCAGGCCGGCGGCCGCACGCTCGCGCTGCGCAAGCTCGACAAGGACAGCTGGCAGGCCGCGCCCTGCGAGGGCCCGCTCACGCTTCGCTACCTGGTCTATGCCTGGGATCTCTCGGTTCGCGGCGCGCATCTGGACCGCACGCACGGCTTCTTCAACGGCACCAGCGTGTTCCTGTGCGCGCGCGGCCAGGAGCGCTCGCCCTGCGAGGTCATCCTCGAGGCGCCGGACCACCCGGCCTGCGCCGACTGGCGGGTGGCCACCACGCTTCCCGAGGCGGGCGCTCGCCGCTGGGGCTTCGGCCGCTACCGGGCCGCCGACTACGACGCGCTGATCGACCACCCGGTGGAGATGGGCCGCTTCGACCGCGTCGCCTTCGAGGCCGCGGGGGCCCGCCACGAGCTTGCGATCACCGGGCGCCACGACACCGACGGCAAGCGGCTCGCGAGCGACCTGAAGGCGATCTGCGAGGCCCAGGCCGCGCTGTTCGACCCGAAGAGCCGGCGCGCGCCCGTCGACCGCTACCTGTTCCAGGTCACCGCGGTCGGCGACGGCTACGGCGGCCTCGAGCACCGGGCCAGCACCGCGCTGATCTGCCGCCGCGCCGACCTGCCCCACCCGGACATGCCGGGCACGCCCGACGGTTACCGGTCCTTTCTCGGCCTGTGCAGCCACGAGTACTTCCACACCTGGAACGTCAAGCGGATCAAGCCGGCGGCCTTCGTCGACTACGACCTCGCGCGCGAGAACCACACGCGGCTGCTGTGGATCTTCGAGGGCTTCACCTCGTACTACGACGACCTGATGCTCGCGCGCTCGGGCGTCGTCGACCCCAACGACTACCTGAAGCTGCTGTCGGGCACGATCTCCAGCGTGCTGCGCGCGCCCGGACGCTTCGCGCAGAGCGTGGCCGAGTCCAGCTTCGACGCCTGGACCCGCTACTACCGCCAGGACGAGAACTCGCCGAACGCCATCGTCAGCTACTACGCCAAGGGCGCGCTGGTGGCGCTGTGCCTGGACTTGTCGATCCGCGCGCGCAGCAACGGACGCCGGTCGCTCGACGACGTCATGCGGCTGATGTGGCAGCGTTGGGGGCGCGACTTCTACGCCCTGCCGCCCGGGCAGCGCGGCGGACTCGCCGAAGACGGCTTCCCGGCGCTGCTGGCCGAAGCCACCGGCGTGAAGCTCGACCGCGAGATCCGCGACTGGGCCGAAGGCACCGGCGAGCTGCCGCTGGCGGCGCTGCTGCGCCGGCACGGAATCCGGCTCGAGGCGCGCGGCGCCGACCAGGCCGGCGCCACGATCGGCGCGAAGCTGGCGATGCGCGACGGCATGCTGCAGTGCTCCAGCGTGCTCAACGGTGGGCCGGCCCACGCGGCGGGGCTGTCGGCGGGTGACGCGATCGTGGCCGTCGACGGCCTGCGAATGGCCGACGAGCGCGCGCTCAAGGCGCTGCTCGAGCGGCGCGGGATCGGCGCGCGGCTGCGGGTCCACGCCTTCCGGCGCGACGAGCTGCACGAGTTCGAGCTGGTGCCGACGGCCGCGACGCCGACCGAGGCCGTGCTCGGCATCGACCCGAAGGCCGGGGCGGTCGCGCGGCGGCTGCTGTCGGCCTGGCTGTCGGGTTCGACCGGCCGGCCAAAGCGGCCCTGAACGCGCCGGACCGCGATTTCGCCGGAAACGGGGTCCGGCCCTGCGCCTTCAGTCGGTTCCGAACAGCGCCGCCAGCGCCTCGCCCGGCTCGGGCGCGCGCATGAAGGCCTCGCCGACCAGGAAGGCGTTCACGCCGGCCGCGCGCATCCTGGCCACGTCGGCCGGCGCCAGGATGCCGCTCTCGGTGACGACCAGCCGATCGGCCGGGATCCGGCCGAGCAGTCCGATCGTGGTGTCCAGCGACACCTCGAAGGTCCGCAGGTCGCGATTGTTGATGCCCAGCAGAGGCGTCTTCAGCGCCAGCGCGCGGTCGAGCTCGGCTCCGTCGTGGACCTCGACCAGCACGTCCATGTCGAGCGAATGCGCGATCGCCTCGAACTCGGCCATCTGCGCATCCGACAGGCAGGCCGCGATCAGCAGGATGCAGTCCGCGCCGTTGGCCCGCGCCTCGAAGACCTGGTAGGCGTCGACGATGAAGTCCTTGCGCAGCGCCGGCAGCGCGCAGGCCGCGCGCGCGGCGCGCAGGTAGGCGAGCGAGCCCTTGAAGAACTGCTCGTCGGTGAGCACCGACAGGCAGGCCGCCCCGCCCCGCTCGTAGCTGGCCGCGATGGCCGGCGGCGCGAAGTCCTCGCGCAGCACGCCCTTGCTGGGGCTGGCCTTCTTGATCTCGGCGATCACCGCGGACCGGCCGGCGGCGATCCTGGCGCGCAGCGCGCGCTCGAAGCCGCGCACCGGCTGTGCGGCGCGGGCCGCCTCGGCCTGCGCGCGGATCTCGGCCAGCGAGCAGGCGCGCAGCGCCGCGGCGACCTCGTCGCGCTTGACCGCGACGATTCTCTGGAGGATGTCGGCTGCCATCGTGAGCTCGTGTGCGATCAGTTCGCGAAGCGTCGGGTGAAGGCCACGAAGCGGTCGAGCCGCTCGCGCGCCGCGCCCGAGGCGATCGCCTCGCGCGCGCGATCGATGCCGGCGCCGATCGAGTCGACCACGTCGGCCGCGTAGAGCGCCACGCCGGCGTTCAGCGTGACGATCTCGCGCGGCGTGCCGGGCTTGTTGCCCAGCGCCTCGAGCACCATCTCCTTCGATTCCTCGGCATCGCCCACCCGCAGCCCGCGGTTGCTGATCATCGACAGGCCGAAGTCCTCGGGGTGGACCTCGTACTCGTGGACCTGGCCGTCCTTGAGCTCGCCGACCAGGGTGGCCGCGCCGAGCGAGACCTCGTCCATCCCGTCCTTGCCCCAGACGACCATCGCGTGCTTCGCGCCGAGCCGCTCCATCACCCGCACCTGGATGCCGACCAGGTCGGGGTGGAAGACGCCCATCAGGATGTTGGGCGCGCCGGCGGGATTGGTGAGAGGCCCCAGGATGTTGAAGATCGTGCGCACGCCCAGCTCGCGGCGCACCGGCGCCACGTTCTTCATCGCCGGATGGTGATTGGGCGCGAACATGAAGCCGACGCCGGTCTCGCGGATGCAGTCGGCCACCTGCGGCGAGCTCAGCATGATGTTGGCGCCGAGCGCCTCCATCACGTCGGCGCTGCCCGATTTCGACGACACGCCGCGGTTGCCGTGCTTGGCCACGGTGCCGCCGGCCGCGGCCACGACGAAGGTGGAGGCGGTCGAGATGTTGAAGGTCTGCGCGCCGTCGCCGCCGGTGCCCACGATGTCCACGAAGTGCTGGCCGCCGTCGACCTGCACCTTGTTCGAGAACTCGCGCATCACCTGCGCCGCGGCGGTGATCTCGCCGATGGTCTCCTTCTTCCCGCGAAGGCCCGTGAGGATCGCCGCGGTCATCGTGGGCGACATCTCGCCGCTCATGATCATCCGCATCAGCTTGAGCATCTCGTCGTGGAAGATCTCGCGGTGCTCGATGCAGCGCACCAGCGCTTCCTGCGCGGTGATCGTCATGTCAGGTCTCCAGGAAGTTCTTCAGCAGCGCGTGGCCGTGCTGGGTGAGGATGGACTCATGATCTCGCCGTCGTCGGTCCAGGCGGTGATCTCGAGACACTCGGGCAGGCTCTCGCGCTCGATGGCCAGCGAATGGTATCGAATGACAGTGAACGGGCTGGGCAGCCCGCGGAACACGCCCGCGCCGGTGTGCGTGACCGGCGAGGTCTTGCCGTGCATGACCTGCCGCGCCCGGATGATGCGGCCGCCGTAGGCCGCGCCGATGGACTGGTGGCCCAGGCACACGCCCAGGATCGGGATGCGGCCCTCGAAGCGCCGGATCAGCGGCACCGAGACGCCGGCCTCGGCCGGCGTGCAGGGCCCCGGCGAGATCACGATGCGCGCCGGCGCGAGCTTCTCGATGCCGTCGAGGTCGATCGCGTCGTTGCGAACGGTGAGGACCTCTTCACCGAGCTCGCCGAAGTACTGGACCAGGTTGTAGGTGAAGCTGTCGTAGTTGTCGATCATCAGCAGCATGTTCGTCGCGCTCCGCTTGCACCCGTTCAGATCTGGCCGTCGAGGCCGGCCTGCACCAGCTCGGCCGCGCGCAGCACCGCGCGCGCCTTGTTCTCGGTCTCCTGCCATTCGCTCTCGGGCACCGAGTCGGCGACCACGCCGGCGGCGGCCTGCACGTACAGCGTGCCGTCCTTGACGACCGCGGTGCGGATCGCGATGGCGAGGTCCAGGTCGCCCACGAAGGAGATGTAGCCGCAGGCGCCGCCGTAGATGCCGCGCTTGGTCGGCTCGAGCTCGTCGATGATCTCCATCGCCCGGATCTTCGGCGCGCCGGTCAGCGTGCCGGCCGGGAAGGTGGCGCGCAGCACGTCCACCGGACCCATGCCGCGCTCGAGCTTGCCCTCGACGTTGGACACGATGTGCATCACGTGCGAGTACTTCTCGATGACCAGCTGGTCGGTGACCTTGACGCTTCCGATCTCGGCGATGCGGCCGATGTCGTTGCGCGCCAGGTCGATCAGCATCACGTGCTCGGCGATCTCCTTCGGATCGGACAGCAGCTCGCGGGCCAGCGCCTCGTCCTGCGCCGGCGTGCCGCCGCGCTTCCGGGTGCCGGCCAGCGGGCGGATCGTGATCCGGTCGCCGTCGGGCTGGCGCTCCTGGCGCACCAGGATCTCGGGCGATGCGCCCACGATGTGGAAGCCGCCCAGGTTGTAGAAGTACATGTAGGGCGACGGATTGATCGAGCGCAGCGCCCGGTACAGCGTGAGCGGCGAGTCGCGGAAAGGCTTCTGGATCAGCTGGCCGACCTGGATCTGCATCGCGTCGCCGGCCATGATGTATTCCTTGGCCTTCGCCACCGCCGCGAGGTAGTCGTCCTTCGCGAAGTTGCGCTGCGTGTCGGTCTCGTAGCTCGGCTTGAACGAGGGCACGTCGATCGGCCGCGACAGCTGCACGTAGAGCTCGCGCAGCCGCTTGCGCGCGCGCTCGTAGGCCTCGGGCTCGGCCGGGTCGGCATAGACCATCAGGTAGATCTTGCCGGTCACGTTGTCGATGATCGCCAGCTCTTCGGTGACCAGCAGGAAGATGTCGGGCACGCCGATCGGATCGGGCTTCTTCGCGCCCGCCAGCTTGGGCTCGATGTAGCGCACCGTGTCATAGGCGAAGTAGCCGGCCAGCCCGCCGCAGAAGCGCGGCAGCCCGGGGCGCACCGCGACCTTGAATCGTTTCTGGTAGGCGTCGACGAAGTCCAGGGGATTGCCCTCGAAGGTCTCGATGACCTTGCCGTGGCGTACCACCTCGGCACCGGTGTCGGTGGACCGGATGATCGTGCTGGCCGGCAGGCCGATGAACGAGTAGCGGCCGAAGCGCTCGCCGCCGACCACCGACTCGAGCAGGAAGCTGTAGGGCTTGTGCGCGAGCTTCAGGTACAGCGACAGCGGCGTGTCCAGATCGGCGAAGCATTCGAGCAGCAGCGGAATGCGGTTGTAGCCCTGGGCTGCGATCGCCTTGAATTCGAGTTCGGTCATGTCGTCCCTCTGCGGAGGCTCGCCGTTTCCGGTGCGGCCGCTCGCTCGGGGCGGGCCGCCGTATTACGGCGCGGATACTGGATTCGGGTGTTTCGGTCCGGTGGCGGGGTGCTGCTCCGCCAGGATGCCGGCCAGGGAGGCCGGCAGCGGGACCGGCGCGAGCCGGCCCGGGGTGCGGGCAATCAGCGCCAGCACCACCAGCGCCACGGCCGCCAGCAGGGGGCCGTGGAACGCGAAACTTGCCAGACCGGAAGGGAACGCATCGGGAGTCCGGGAATATCGGAGTCGAGTGTTCGGGACGGCGAGACTATACCACCGCGCCGCGAGCGAGTTCCAGCGTCAGCTCGGACGCCGGGATCTCGCGGCAGCCGCTCGCGTTCTGGCCAGACCAGAGCGGCGAGAAGTCGCCGCTGCCCAGGCTTTCTGCCTTCGCGCGCAGCGGCGCGACCGCCGAAGCGGCCAGCGGAAAACGCGGCGCCGCTGCGCTGAACGGGCCGACCTCGCGCACGATCCGGTTCACGATGCCGCGCGCCGGGCGCCCGGTGAACACGTTGGTGAGCGCGGTGTGGCGCGCCGCCTCGCTCTTCAGCGCCGCGCGATGCACGGCGGAAGCGGTGGCTTCCGGGCACAGCAGGAAGGCGGTGCCCACCTGAACGCCGGCCGCGCCCAGCGCGAGGGCGGCGGCCACCGTGTTCGCGTCGGCGATGCCGCCCGCCGCGATCACCGGCACGCGGACCGCGCGCACGACCTGCGGCACGAGCGCGAGGGTGCCGAGCTGTGCGCTGAGGTCGTCGGACAGGAAGTGGCCGCGGTGGCCGCCCGCTTCGAGGCCCTGCGCGATGATCGCGTCGGCGCCGTGCGCCTCGAGCCAGCGCGCCTCGTCCACCGTGGTAGCCGAGGACAGCACCTTCGCGCCCCAGGCCTTGACCCGGGCCAGCAGCTCGGGCGAAGGCAGGCCGAAGTGAAAACTGACCACCGGCGGCTCGAATTCGGCCAGCAGCTCGGCGGCTTCCTCGCTGAACGGCGCGCGACCCGGCCCCGCCGGGATGGACGACGGGTCGATGCCGAACTCCCGGTAGCAGGGCTCGAGCGCGGCGCGCCAGCGAGCCTCCTCGCCGGCGTCGGGCTCGGGCGGCAGGTGGCAGAAGAAGTTCACGTTGAAGGGCCGGGCGGTCTGCGCGCGGATCGCCTCGAGCTCCTTGCGAAGGGCGTCGGGGGCGAGCATGGCGCAGGGAAGCGAGCCCAGCCCGCCGGCGTTCGACACCGCGACCGCCAGCGCGCTGCCCTGCACGCCGGCCATCGGAGCCTGGACGATGGGCAGTTCGATGCCGAGCAGTTCGCGCAGGCGGGAAACGGCAAGCTTCATGGCTGGGCCCCCTCGAGCAATGGCGGCACGTCGGCGAGCGAGGCCACGATGCCGTCCGCGTCGATCGATTCCGCCGGACGGCCTTCGTTGTAGCCATAGGGCACGACGAGCACCGGCATGCCGGCGGCCCGCGCGGCGGCCGCGTCGTTGTCCGAGTCACCGATCGCGACCATGCGGCCGGGCTCGATGCCGAAGCGCTCGCAGACGTGCAGCATCGGCAGCGGATCGGGCTTGCGGCGCGGCAGCCGGTCGCCGCCCACGACCATGTCGAAGTACGGCGCGAGGCCCTGGGCCGCGAGCAGCGCTTCGGAGAAGGCCTGCGGCTTGTTGGTCACGCAGGCGAGCTTCAGGCCGCGGGCCCGCATGGCCTCGAGCCCTTCCACGACGCCCGGGTAGATCCGGCAGTGCGCGCCGTTCTCGCGAGCGTAGTGGCGAAGGAAGGACTGCATCGCACGCGCCGCCAGGCCGGCGTCGATTCGCCCGTCGAGCGAACGGGTCAGCGCGCGGTGCACCAGCACCTCGCCGCCCTTGCCGACGTAGCGGGCGACCTCCTCGACCGGAAGGGGCGCCCTGCCGAGCTCGGCGAGCATCGCGTTGGTGCCCGCCGCCAGATCGGCCGCCGTGTCGAGCAGCGTGCCGTCGAGATCGATGATCGCGCCGAGCGCGGGAAATCGCCTGTTCATGGAGGCGATTGTCGCACCGGCCGGGCCGCGCGAGGCGACCCGGCGGAACGAAGAACCAGGATCAGTTGGGCAGGATCACCTTGTCGATCACGTGGATGACGCCGTTGGAGGCGACCACGTCGGCGGCGGTCACGGTCGCGCCGTCGACCATCACCTTGCCACCCTCGGCGGACAGCTTCACCGACTGGCCCTGCACGGTCTTCGCCTCGCCCGGCTTCACGTCGGCGGCCATGACCTTGCCCGGCACGACGTGGTAGGTCAGCACCTTGGCCAGGGCTTCCTTGTCCTTGAGCAGGTTCTCGAGCGTGCCGGCCGGCAGCTTGGCGAAGGCCTCGTCGGTCGGGGCGAACACGGTGAACGGGCCCGGACCCTTCAGGGTCTCGACCAGGCCGGCCGCCTGCACGGCCTTGACCAGCGTATTGAACGAGCCTGCGCCGACGGCGGTGTCGACGATGTCCTTGGCGTGGGCGACGGTTGCGGCACCGGCCACCAGGGCGGCGGCAACGAATTTCGTGAACTTCATGAACGGTCTCCTTGCGTGGTTACGAGGATCGGGAGGACGCCCCTATGACTGGGCGCCCTTATTGTGACCGTTCAGTCACGTAAAGAACTTCAAGTCCACAAAACCGGCCCGGGCATCTGCGTTCAGGTCCCCGCCAGCGCCTCGCGAAAACGCGAGATCACCCCGCGATAGCCGCCGTCGGCGTCCGGCGCGCCGAACACCGCCGAGCCGGCCACGAAGGTGTCGGCGCCGGCGCGCGCCACCGCCCCGACGTTGTCGATCTTGATGCCGCCGTCGACCTCGAGCCAGATCGGCTGGCCGCCGGCCTCGACATGCGCGTCGATCCGCGCGCGCACCGCGGCGATCTTCGGCAGCGTGGAAGCGATGAAGGACTGGCCGCCGAAGCCCGGGTTCACCGACATCAGCAGGATCATGTCCAGCCGGTCCATGACGTGGTCCAGGTAGTGCAGGGGCGTGGCCGGGTTGAAGACCAGCCCGGCCTTGCAGCCGGCCTCGCGGATCAGCGACAGCGTGCGGTCGATGTGATCCGACGCCTCGGGGTGGAAGGTGATCAGGTTCGCGCCGGCCTTGGCGAAGTCGGCCGCCAGGCGGTCGACCGGCCGCACCATCAGGTGCACGTCGATCGGGATGCTCACGCAGCGGCGAACGGCCTCGCAGACCATCGGGCCCACGGTCAGGTTCGGCACGTAGTGGTTGTCCATCACGTCGAAGTGGACCAGGTCGGCGCCAGCCGTCTCGATCGCGCGGACCTCCTCGCCGAGGCGGGCGAAGTCGGCGGACAGGATGCTCGGGGCGATGCGGAAGTTGCGGGATTTCATCGGCGGCTCGGTTGTGCGGTCTACAATCGCCGGCATTCTAGGGACCGCCCAACGAGCCTACGTGTCGGACAAGCGCTACCAGATCCGGATCGAAGTCCAGAGCCGCTACCTGCCCGATCAATCGGATCCCGATGCGGGCCGCTACGGCTTCGCCTACACGATCCGGATCACCAATACCGGCAACGTCACCTCGCAGCTGATCTCCCGGCACTGGCTGATCCGCGACGACGCGGGCCGGCTGGTCGAGGTCAAGGGGCTCGGCGTGGTCGGCCACCAGCCGCTGCTGCAGCCGGGCCAGAGCTTCGAGTACACGAGCGGCAGCCAGATCGGCACGCCCAGCGGCTCGATGCACGGCAGCTACTTCTTCGTGGCCGAGGACGGCCACCGCTTCGACGCGCCGATTCCGGAGTTCGCGCTCAGCATGCCGCGCACGCTGCACTGAAGGGCGCGGAAGATGCGCTTCCTGCCGAGGGCGCGGCGCTCACTTCTTGCCGCGCATCGTCCACCAGACGAAGAACAGCATCAGGGCCAGCACGCCGCCGGCTTCGAGAAACAGGATCCAGCTGTCGGCCAAGACGGAGCCTCCGTTCGATCGTCGTTGCGGGATTCTAGCCTCGGCCGCCGCGCGCCCTGGGTGGTGGCCCTGCTGTGCGCGGCGGCACTCGGCCAGACGCCCGGCGCTGCGCTCGGTCAGCAGACCGGCGCCGCCGGCCCGGTCGCGGTCGGCGAGCTGCCGGGCTGGCAGCGCGACGGGCTCGACGGCCTGGCCGACGCGCTGGCCCGGCAATGCGCGCTGCGCGCCCCGCCCCAGCCCTGGCCCGTGCTGTGCCCCGAACTGCCTGCCGCGTCCGCCGGCGCCGACGCGCTGCGCGCCTGGATCGAGCGCCGTTTCCAGGCCTGGCCGCTCGCCGGCGAGAACGGCGACCCGGTCGGGCTGATCACCGGCTATCACGAGCCGGTGCTCACCGGCAGCCGCGAGCGCGAATCGCCCGGCCAGGTGCCGCTCTACCGGCGCCCGGCCGACATGCTCTCCGAAGGCAACGCGCGTTGGCGCCTCGTGGACGGCGTGCGCCGGCCCTACCCCGCGCGCGCCGAGATCGAGCGCTATGGCCTGCTCGACGGCCACGAACTCGTCTGGCTCGACGACCCGGTCGAGGCCTTCTTCCTGCAGATCCAGGGATCGGGCCGCATCAGGCTGCGCGACGGCACGACGCTGCGCGCGGGCTTCGCCGACCACAACGGCCAGGCCTACCGGGCGATCGGCGCGGAACTGATCGCGCGCGGCGCGCTCGCGCGGGAGCAGGTCGATGCGCCGGCGATCAAGGCCTGGCTGCGGGCCAACCCCGCGCAGGCGACCGAGGTGATGCGAAGCAACCCGCGCTACATCTTCTTTCGAGAGCTGCCCACGCCGGCCGACGCCGGCCCGCCCGGATCGCTGGGCGTGCCGCTCACGCCGATGCGCTCGGTGGCCACCGATCCGGGTTTCGTGCCGCCGGGCGCGCTGCTGTACCTCGAGACCCGCTACCCGGACGACCGGCGGCCGCTGGCCCGGGCGATGCTGAGCCAGGACCGCGGCGCGGCGATCCTGGGCGGCGTGCGGGCCGACATCTTCTTCGGCGCCGGCGAGCAAGCCGAGCGTCTGGCCGGGCTGATGAAGGAACCCGGCCGGAGCTGGCTGCTGCGGCCGCGCTGAGCACTGCAATCCCGCGGACCGCGGCGGGCCGGCGTCGACTCGGCGACAGCGGCCGCGCGCGGCGCTCAGCTCTTCTTCGAGTTGTTCGCCAGCCGCTGGTTGAAGCGCTCGGGCGGCTCGTAGCCAGACAGCCGCTTGCCGTTCTCGAAGAACACCAGCGGCGTGCCGGTGATGCCGAGCTTCTGCGCCAGGTCGCGCACCTTCTCGATCGAGGTGCTGCAGGTGCCGGCGTTGTCGGGCAGGCGGTTGCTCAGCAGCAGCTCGTTCCAGGCCTTGACCGGGTCGGCCGCGCACAGCGCCTTGCGGGCCTTGGAGTCGGAGTCCGCCGCCAGGAAGGCCATCGGGAACATGTAGATGGTGATGTCGTCGAGCTTGACGAGGTCGGCGCGCAGCCGTTTGCAGAAGCCGCAGTTCGGGTCCTCGAACACCGCGATCCGGCGCGTGCCCTTGCCGTTCACCTGCTTGACCGCCAGATCGAGCGGCAGGTCCTCGAAGCGGATCGCCATCAGCTCCTCGACGCGCTCCTGCGTGAGATTGCGCTGCGCCTTGAGGTCGATCAGGTCGCCTTCCCAGAACAGATACTGGCCCTTCTCGTCGATGTAGAGCAACTCGTTGCCGATCCGCGCCTCGTACATGCCGGGCACCGGCGTGCGGCGGACTTCGTCGACCTTGCGGCCGCGCACCACCGGCTCGAGCGCCTTGCGAACGGTGGCGGTCACCGCCTCGGGCGCCTGCTGGGCGGCCTGGGCATGCGCCTCTCCGGCCGGCGCCAGCGTGGAGCCGGCCGCGATGCCCAGCGCCAGCAGCGACGCGAACAGCGGGAGGCGGAGCGCGGAACCGGCGGAACGCGCGAAACGACGCGCGAACGGCGCGGCAGCGGATGCGAACTTCAACGACATGAAAACTTCCTCGAAAAACGGCGCCCGGCGATCACCGGACAGCCTGTGAAACCAGCAGTCGCCTGAGCAGACCCGAACTTGCCACCGCCTGCCAGCCCAGCCCGCGCAACGCCGCCAACGGCGCGCCGAACGGTCCCTGCGAGAGCGCGGAGGCCGGGTCGAACAGCTTCTGCAAGCCATCGGTGGCCAGCCGCATGGCCAGCACCGGCTCGGCGCGCGAGCGCTCGTAGCGGCGCAGCAACAGGAGCTCGCCCGGATCGCGCGGGGCCTCGCGCCCGCGAAGGGTCTCGGCGAGCGCCTGCACGTCGCCGAAACCCAGGTTCATGCCCTGCCCGGCCAGCGGGTGCACCACGTGGGCCGCATCGCCCACCAGGGCCACCCGGCGCGCAACCAGCGAATCGACCTTCCCGAGCCGCAGCGGCCAGCCGGCCGCAGGCCCGATCGGGGTCATCTTGCCGAGCGTGCCGCCCGAGACCGCCTCGACCCGCGCGGCCAGATCGGCCGGCTCGAGGGCCAGCAGCTCGTCGGCCAGCGCATGCGGCGCCGACCACACGATGCTGCACCGGCCGGCCCGCGCAGCGGTTGACGCTGCGGCAGGCGCGCTCGCCTGCGCATCGCCAGTCCCCGCCGGCAAGGGCAGCAGCGCCAGGATGCCATGGGCGCCGAACCACTGGTACGCGCAATCGCGATGCGGCAGCGAGGTGTCGAAGTTGGCGACCACCGCGCGCTGCGGATAGTCGGTCAGCGAGCCTGCGATGCCGGCCAGCTCACGGACCCGCGAGTTCGCGCCGTCGGCGCCGACCACCAGGCGCGCCTTCAGCGTGCGGCCGTCGCCGAGCACGAGCCTGGCCGCGGCCGGATCGGCTTCGAGGTCGAGCGCGGCGAGCGGCGAATCGAAGGTGGCGAAGCCGGCGAAACGGCAGGCCTGGGCCAGCGCGCGGGTGAGATTGCGGTTCTCGACGATCCAGGCCAGCGCGTCGATGCGCGCCTGCCAGGCACTGAAGTGGAGCGCCTTCGGCGCGAAGACGGAGACCCGGCCGTCGGCGGCCTCGGGCCAGATCCGCATGTCGTGGACCGGCGCGATCCGTTCGGCGTCCATCGCCTGCCAGGCGCCCAGCGACTCGAGCAGCGCCCGAGACGACGGCGACAGCGCGAAGACCCGGTTGTCCCAGTCGCCGGCAGCGTGCGGCGAGGCGGCAACGAAACCGGCCGCCCCCGGCCGGCCCGGCGCGAAGCGCGCGCTTTCGGCGCCAGGCGCGTCGGGCCCGACCACGGCCACCCGCAGACCCGCGCGGGCGAGCGCGAGCCCGGTCGCCAGGCCGACCGCCGCGCGGCCGACCACAGCGACGTCGAACACCGAGGCGTAGCGCGAGCCGGTCATCGGGCGATTATAGGTTCGGGC
>VFQM010002426.1_pt1 | contig 13756 bp, 12 predicted proteins | sample 3512391 | NCBI WGS metagenome assembly VFQM01 (sample SAMN10412369, study PRJNA504923) | tailings metagenome | isolation source: Replicate 1 from Balatoc abandoned mine | place: Philippines
CGAACTTCGTCAACTCCTCGTTGGCTTTGGCATCATCCGAAAGGCTTGCGCTAGTTCCAAACACTCGGATTGCCTGCTGAGCCCCAAGCCGGGTCTTGAGCTTGCGAAGCAGGAACGCCACCTCGGTCGCCTGCGCTCCGTAGTACGTGTGAATTTCGTCGAGGACGATGAACTTCAGCGAGTTTCTGGCGAAGAGCCCCGCGTTGCGAGGCAGCAGAAGCATGTGCTCCAGCATCGCGTAGTTGGTGATGAGCACCTTCGGCGGGTCCGCGAGCATCTCCTCACGCGTCAACAGCCAGTTGCGAGGGATGCTCGATGGATGCCCTAGAGCCTCCATCAACTTCGGGTTGTTCCAGATGCGGTCTTCCTCTTCGCTCCTAGTGGCTCCTGCCTTCACCTGGCCCGTGTACCGCCCGAAGGTGATGCGATGGTCCTTCAGGTACCTCGCGAAGAGCGGCGCCACACGGTAGTACAGCTGGTCGTTCGCCAACGCGTTCATCGGATACACGAGCAGCGCTCGAACACCCGGCTTCGTCGGCTCGGGGTCGCTCAGGAGGTCGTGGGCCACCGGGTACAGGAACGTTTCAGTCTTGCCACTCCCTGTCCCCGTCGCAGTCAGGAAGCTCTCTTCGTCCACGATGGCGCGACGCAGCGCCTCCTCTTGATGGAGATGGAGCCTTCTGCCCGCTGTCGGGACGTTGCCCATCGCGTCGTGGATGAAGCCGCCCGCTGACTTCAGCAACCCCGCCAGAGACTTGCCCTTCTCGAAGTCAGGTAGAGCCTCGACGTACGGACCCTGGACCAGCTGCTCGCGATGGAGCAGTTCGCGAAACTCACGCCCCAGCCGTGGGTACCGGCGAGAGATGGGTAGCGTCGTCGCGATGTATCGCGCGAGGACTGTACGAAGGCCTTCCGCGAAGGTGATGGGATTTGCTTCAGACATCTTGAACCACCGGGTCAAGTTCAATGGTCAACACGAGCTCCCACAGGAGCAGGTAGAAGGCAAACATCGCCGGGGCGATGTGGAGGAAATAGCCCACGCAATCAGACACGACGGGTCCCTGTACTTCGACCTGTCGGCGCAGGCTTCCAAGCCTCGCGTGCAGCTTTGCAAGCGCACCAGGGTTGCGAGCCTCGAGCCTGAAGTGCCATGCGAGCCATGCGCACGCATTGGAGATGTGGCACAGGTGCTCCCGCTTCAGCTCTTCTTCATCGTCGAGTTCATGCCCGCTCTCTCGGTTAAGGTCAAGCACAAGGCTTTCTCCACGCAGTCCCGCCGGCGCCGAACTGTCGAACGCTGGTTGTTCGCGACGCCACTGCCTAGCCAAAGCAATCGCAGCAGCCTTCCTTGATGACTGCATCAGCCGACTCGTCTCCAGGCCCCGCTCCATGTCACGCCAAGCGTGCGCCAGGTGCAGAGGGCCAAGGAGGTCTCCCTCCTTAGGCAGGAACACCTCGTCGTCGAGTTGATGTGCTCCCTCGGGCCGGGCGCCAGCGAGCGCCTCTCGGTATGCCTTCAACTGGAAGTTCCTCGGCCGAAGACCACGGGTGACTTCGGGAAAGTTCTTGAAGGCGACCGCGGCAAGGGGATGGAGGACGAGCCCGAATGCCGGCGCCACCGCGCCCCTTAGGCTGGGCATCGCCCGCAGTGCCACCGAGAGCGGATGTGGTCGGCTGTTCACCTGGCGATACTTGATGCGAGGCTGGGCGAACACGCGATTCAGCGAGGCCGGCACACACTGCCTTGCGATATAGCCTTGCCTCACGTCATCCCCTGCGCGACACATCGCCATGTCGGCCAGTTCCGTGACGTAATCGGCCTCATGGTCGCGCAGTAAGTCCACGAGAACCGTGTAGTACTGGCCGAGCCAGGACTGTTGCTCGTAACACGCAGGCGACCACATCTGCCGGAAGTGCTCGTTCAGCCGGCCGAGACGTCCGACGACCTCACGTAACTCCAGCGTGCCCGCATCTGCAACAACCTTCGAGCCAGAAACTTCTTTCCCTGTGATGTCAACCGCTACGGCTACTGCGATGCGGCCTTCATTCGAGTCCTCGAGCCGTCCCCATGCACCGCCAACTCGCGCATCGAAGCCCAGCAACCACACACCCGGATTAAGGGTTTCGACGTCGAGCAACACGTAGATGACATGCTTTCCCAGCGCGTCAGCGCTGTACACCTGCATGCGCGCAAGGTCGTTTCGGTGCCAGGTTCCCGCCAACAGCTGGTGCTCCGCGCGGAGCTCTCGACCAGATGAGAGTTCACGGCCTGTTATGGCGACATCGGTTGGCTCTCCGGTGACAGTGACGCGCACCTCAAGAAGGTTTGCAAGGCGCTCCGTCTTGACCTCTGTGACCACGTGCGGCTGAGAGAGCTTAAGCAGTGGAACCGGTGGCCCACCAGCCTCCCTTTCGTACGCAAGCGTCCGCGCCCCCGGCTCCAATCGACTTGCCAGCAGGCTGGCTGGGAACACCTTGCTTGGACGGTGGCTGAAGTCAACGAACGTGCGCATGCTGCCGAGCGTGATGTAACCCGGCTCAGAAGCGCTGACGATGATGCTCTTGGCACTGGTGAGGGAGACGGCCTCGGTCGCACCCAACGGCCTCGAAATCGTGGCGGCAGCTCCGTCCTCACCGGGTACTTCGACCGCCACGAAGATTCCCGGGCGATTCCAACTCAGGTGGACGAGCCGCCCCCCTCCGACATCGAATACCATGCGCAGCACTCGGGTGTGGTCGTCGGTTGGCTCCGCACGACTGTCTCCAAGCTTCAAACCAGCGCAGGACGACACCAGTAGGTTCTGCGGCCGCGTCGCGTAGGTGAACCGCATGCCGTAGCTGACCGCCTCCAAGCCAACCCAGTAGAGGATTGACTGGCGCTGCAGATTGCGGGCGTCTCCAGACCTTGCTAGCTCGATGACGAGCCGACGGAGGCCTGGCTCAACTGGCAGAGCTTGTATCGCCTCACGCAGGCGTACTCGTCCGCGACCATCCGAGTCCAGTGTCACCGGCAGGAGCTCCCTGTGCTCATCACTCGTGACGCGGACCTCAAAGCTTGCGCTCCCGGCTTGACGCCAGTCGAGAGGGACTTCGACAGCAGCGTCCATCGCTCCGTACCAGAACTCCAGTCGCTCGAGGCTTCCTTTCAGGCTCCCATTGAGGATGAACGTGGGTTGGTTGCTGCCAACGATGCACACCCGCGCACGCCCGTTCTCGAGGACGACTTCGGCGCCTGGCCCAACTTCGAGTGCTATCTCGACCAGCTTCGGCGACTCGTTGACCTCGACGCACGCCTCTAGGTTGGTCGGCTCGAACCGACACAGCGCAATGTAGCTACCCGGTGTGAGCTCCAGTGTCTCCTCTTGAGCCAACTGCGCCGCACCCCGAAGGCGTCCTTCGGCATTGAAGACGAGAAGTCGGTTGGACATGTCGTCCGCCCAGAGCTTGGCCCAAAGCACTCGCTCGCCATCGCTTCGCAGAACTGAGACTTCTTTGTGTAGGCCCGGCGGCAACGGGCGAAACCCCCCGACCGTATCGGCGCGAACCGCGGTGGACGTATTGCCGCACAGGAGCTGATAGGAGGTCGGGTTTGTCGTTGCCGGGAACAGAACCCCGAGCACACCGTCCCGGTAAAGCAGTTGGGGAATGGCAGCGCGGCGGATGGAGTTCGTCGCTCCCTCCTTGGCAAATGCCTTGGCGAGTGCCTCCTCAAGCGCGTCAGAGGCCGTAACCCTTCCTCCATTCGCGTGCACGCGCAGGAAAGCACGTGTGTAGTACCCGAGCGAATCGCGTTCAACGGCCTTTCGCGCCGTCACGCTGAACTGCTGCCCCAGCTTGTTCAGCAGCGCAGACTGCCAAGTCATCAGGCCTTCCTGGTCGTCCTCGTCCGGCAGTCCAATGCGTCTGGCCAGCTGCAGCATTCGCGCTGCTAGGTCGTCGGCAAACGCGATGGGAACGCCAGCTTGCCGCACGTACTCGTCCACCATGAAATGAGTGCCAGACGTTCTGGACAGCGGTTGAATGCCGAGCTTGAACATCGCGCGGCGGAACGCTCGCCACAGCAGTTCCTTGTCGTTTAGCGAGAGTTCGCCGCTGACGCCAATGGCACGTTGCAAGTACGGGTAGAGACTGAAGTGGCCGTCCTGGCCAAGTCCTGACATGACGTGCTCGGCGAGCCACACGCCAAACAGAGCGGGATACTGGTCCAAGCGAATCGCGTACGCTCGGGCGCTCGGTAACAGGCGAATATCGGCTTGTATGGCCGTCCTCGCCTCCAGGGGCAAGAGCCTGCCCAGCAGCCCGAGCACGGGAGCCTCGGCTCGCTTGATGAGCGCTCTTAGGCGCTCCTCATGGACCTCGAACACCCCACCTCCATTCAGCTCTTTTGGCTCAGTCATAGCTCTTTGACAGGCGCTCGATGACAGCGCGTACCTCAGCCATGTTCTTGAGCGATATCTGCTGCGCCTCTGGGCGCAGTTCTCCATCCCGACTGAGCCCAAGCCGCTGTAGCGCGTAGTACAGCATCGCCTCTCGTGTCTCCAGCACGGCTTGGCCGCCGACCATTGCGTAGTCGAGCTCGACAACCTTGCGTTTAGACGCCGAAAGTCCAGCGCTGGGAACCAGCACAAGCCGGACAGTGTTGGTCCAGGCGTGGTCGCCCTCGGGCTCGGCGGCCGGCCGGTCGCTTGGCCGCACGTCTAGGACGCGCGCCAGGACAAAGTCCCTGAACGCATGCCGCGTGTGGCAGTACGCCCTCGCGTGCCAGCGGAAGCCGTCGTGACCCACGCCGTGGGGCGAGAGGTCACGCCAGGTCGGGTCCGGTCTCGACATCGACTGGTACAGAACGCCTATGGACTGCCCAGACCGAATGGCACGGATGAACGCTTCCAAGACATGCTCCGACACAGTTCTGGTCGGCATGCCGGCGACCGCAACGGGAGGGAGCCATCCGAGGTAACTGGTCTCCCCCGAGAGCGCCCCGGAGGCCTTGGCAAGCAAGTCCCGGAGGTAGTGCTCCGACCCAGATGACGGGAAGAACGGGGAAAACCCCGGCGCTGCCACGTAGACCCGCTCGCTTCGGTCGTATTGCAAGTTCTCGGGCGCGAGTTCGAGGTAGCTCGCGATGTCCGCGGAAGCCTGGGGCACTGAAATACCGAAGTGCCCCATGAGGTCGGAGCGGTTGAGCTTGCCGTCCCATCGCAGGCGGAAGTCGATGAATTCGAGCCGTCGCTCTTGGCCCCACGGTCCAGCCGCTCTGGCGACTCGAGCCGGCTTCTTGGCGGGGGAGGTACGAGGCATGCTGCTCTAAGCGTTCTGAACGTATACAAAGTGTAGGCGAACAGTTAGTATTCTCGCAAGTAGAGAACACCCCCCTCATCCCGGCGGTCACACCCGCCACCGCAGGAGCCCGCTTATGACGTTCAGCAGCCCAGTATTCACTCGTTACGAAGCAGCAGTCCGCGCATTCAGCGGAGACCCCTGCTCACCAAACCTGTTGCTGGCTCAGGAGGGCTCACTGTCGGTCTACTACGCGCCGTTCGAGTGGTTGAACCACCAGGCGAAGGTCGTCTTGGTCGGAATCACGCCGGGCAAGACACAGGCGACCAATGCATTGGCAGAAGCAAAGCGATGCCTGAGCACCGGAGCGGCAACTCACGAGGTGCTCCGCCTCGCCAAACAGACCGGTGCCTTTTCCGGGGCCATGCGGCCCAACCTGATTGCGCTCATGGATTGCGTCGGCCTTCCACGAGTCCTTGGCGTTCGTTCTTGTTCGGAACTCTTCGGCAACGCGCCACAACTGCTCCAGACCGCTTCTGTACTGCAGTTCCCGGTTTTCTTCAACGGCGAGAACTACAACGGGGCACCAGACATCATCCGAACACCGCTGCTCCGCGAGCTCATCCTTGCTCACTTCGTTCCTGTGCTCCGCGAGCTGCCGGACGCGGTCCTGATTCCACTTGGCCCGGTCCCCACGAAGGCGCTCTCATGGCTCGTGCACGAGGGCCACGTTTCTCGTCGGCGAGTTCTCGAGGGACTTCCACATCCCAGCGGGGCCAACGGCGAGCGCATTGCGTACTTCCTCGGACGAAAGAGCCGCAGCGACCTCTCCCCCAAGACCGATGCCTCCAAACTCGATGCCGCCCGAGCTCAGCTTCTTGCGGCTGTGGCCGCGCTGTAGCTCGCCGTACTCTCAGCGCATGTTCGCCGACGCACCTCGCGCAGCGGCTATCGGTCGTTGCTTGCACTCCTTGCTGTGGACAAGCAGCCGGCACAGCACACCGCCGCGCGCGCTCGAAGAGACATGCTTCACCGAGCGCGGGAGTCCGTTCCAGCGATGGCCTACGGCGCGCTGGTGACACATCAGAGCTGACGCATTACCTCGAACCTAGCGGTGCCGACGCTGCCCGCGACCTCCCGCCGCTTGACGAGTCTCTGGATGCGCCTTCCGGGTGTGCCTGCACCGAGGAAAGCCTGTGCAGCCAAAGAAGTTACCGTATGGACCCTTGCGAGGTACAAGAAAGCCTGTCCCGCACTTCGGGCACACCTCGGCGCTGCTCTCTTCACCGTGAACGTCCATGACCTTCAGCCCATGGTCACGGACCAGCTCAGAAATAAACGCCGACTCCTTTCGGGCCACCGTGACCAACGTGACCGTCTGCCGCGCACGCGTCATGGCCACATAGAAGAGCCGGCGCTCCTCGGAATACTCGTGCGATTCGCCGCCAGGCATGGCGAGCTGAAGGACTGGGTCGTCGACCACCCTACTCGGAAAGCCGAGAGTCTCCGAAGTCATTCTCGGGACGATGACGTGGTCGGCCTCCAGGCCCTTGGACGAGTGAACAGTGATGAACTGAACGTCCACCCGGCTCGCGTCATAGGCCTTGGGCAGATACACCTCGTCGCGGCGATAGCGGCCGAGGACGAACACCGACACCTTCTTACCCCCGTCGGCGTTCTCACCTGCGATTCGACCAATCGTCGCTTCGATGGCCGAGCGCGTCTCTGACTCCTCGAGCACGCTCACGATGCGAATCGGCTCCGCTACGTTGGGCTTTGACGACCGAACCGTCTTGCGCAGTTGCGTGGGGTTCTTCTGAACGAAGCTGCTGCTGATATCGCAGAGTGACTGCGGACACCGGAAGGTCGTCTCGAGCTTCAAAGTGACGGCCCCTCCGAAGCGCCCCTCGAAGTCCGTCATGACCGAGAGGTCTGCGCCAGCGAAACGATTGATGCTTTGCCAGTCATCGCCAACGGCGAAGAGATGGCGCCCCGGCTTGTTGACCAGGCCAGACACAAGGCGTGCGCGCGCCTGACTCGCATCCTGGAACTCATCGACCATTACCAACTCGTAGGGGCTATCCCAACGGCCGTGCCCCAGACAGTCGGCTGCCATGTTGAGCATGTCCTCGAAGTCGATGACCTTCTCGGAGCGGAGCCTTCCCTCCCATCGTTCCCACAGCTTCTCGAAGATGTTCAAGAACATCTCGTGGCGGTACCGGAACTGCCCGGCCGCCCCTTCGTCGAGCCGCCTACGAAAGTCCGCAACCGTCAGCCGGTTGCTCTTCGCGTGCGTGAGGAACGAGCGGATTGTTTTCGCTAGGCGCGGGTTCTCGATGGGCTGCCGTCCGGGCACCTCCCTATCTGGGTTCGGGTCCAGCTCAATGCCGAGCTTGGTCAACTGGCGCTCCAAGTAGCTGAAGGCACGCCCTGACCAGAGGTCGGCCATCGTCGTTTCCAACAGCCGCGTCCCGTTCTCTGCGTGGACACGCTTCTTCCACGCCATTCCTTCTTTGTAGCCTGTGAACTCGGCTGGTGGTTCCCCGTTGGCGTCCAACGCCCAGTGCTCCAGGTACGCGTCCGCCTCGGGCAGGTAGAAGTCCGGCCGGTACTGGCGATGCTGTGCGTCCGCGGTATCGACCTTGTACGGCCCTTCGTAGACGTACTGAACCCCGTTGTAGAAGAGCCAGTTCGCGATGACGAGCTCGCCGCGGCTTCGTACAACATCGTTGTTAAGCGTCCAGAACCCGTCTCGTCCCGCCGCCTTGTCCCATGCCTCAGGGTTGGCCGTCTCCTTCCCGAACTTTGGAAGGTCCTGCCCAAAGACCAAACGGAACAGGTCCCACTGTGAACGAAACTCTGCGTCGACGTTCTTGATGTTATCGACCATCTCGAGCAGCGCCTCTTGGTCGCGACCAGTTTCAACCCAGGGGGCAAGCGACGGCCGCTTGCCTGTGGTAGTGCCAATGACATCGAGACCGAACGCATGAAAGGTCTTGGCCACAACACGTTCAGCGGGGAGCCCAAGCGGTCCGAGGCGCGCCTGGACTCGCTCTCGTAGCTCTGCCGCTGCGTCATTGTTGAATGCCAGCAGGAGCATCCTCTCCGGTGAGAAGTAGCCGTTCTTCAGTGCGTAGCCAGCCTTCGCGACCATCGTTGACGTCTTGCCTGACCCAGCAGACGCCACCAGCAACACCCTGCTGTCGAAGCAGATGACCGCTTCTGCCTGCTCCCTCGTGAGTGGCGACTTCTCGACCGTGTCGAAGAACTGCTTGGACTCTGCGAGTTCTTTGGCCAGGTGGCGCTTGTTTATCTCGTCAGCGACAGCCGCGAACGGCCGCCTCCAATCAGCCACCGAATCCTGAGCCTCCTTAGGCTGGGACGTCAGTAGCTGTGCAATCTCGGGTTCGGCCAACAGCTTCTCCAGGTCGGATGGCTTGGTCGCCGAAATCTGCTCCGTGAACTCGCGACTCAACCAGCCGCGCGTCCTCAGACGTTCGGTGCACGCTATCGTGCTTTCGGAGACCCAGCCGACAACGCGTTCGAGTGCGGGGCCGAACTGCTTGCCGAGTTCGGCAAGGTATATCCGCCGACGGACAACTGCGATGGTGGCGTCGACGTCGTCCTTCAGTTGGGAGGCATGGCTGTTCGGTATCCCACCGAGTCGCAGGACCTGGCCGTTCGTCCCTTCGATTTGCACCGCGGCCCAGAAGGCTCCAGGCTGGACAGCAAGCTTGTCGAGCAGCAACACGCCGCCTGAACGAGAGCGACCCTCGACGTCGAGCGTGAACTGCTCGCCTTCCAGGGTCAGGGCCCAAGGCTTGCTCGACGTGAAGAGCCTGCCCAGCGCTGACGGGCCCCACGTTCGCCGCAAGTGCTCCTCCCGTTCGCGCCACTGCTGCGGCGTTGCCCCCGCCGCCCGCTACTGCTTCAGCGCCTCAAGCTGTTTAGCCACCTCGCGTTTGCCGACACCTCGCAGCGCAGCAATCGCTGCCAAGTTCTTGGCCCTGGGCTTGGCCTTCCCGGCCTCCCACGCATAGACAGACTGGCCCGAAGCGCCGACCAGAAGGCCAAAGTCTTCGGCAGAGAGCCCCAGGCGCCTCCTGTTGCTAGCCATCCCGGCGGCTCGGAAACGCAGACCGTCGGCATCGGCCCCACTATCGGGCGCACCTTGGACCGCAGCCCGCGTCGGTTGCCCGCGTGACACAGCCTTAGCCAACGCCTTAAGCGCCATCTCAAGCTCTTGCACGCGTCGCTTCAACGCGGCGATGTCGGAACGCTGAGTCGCGACGGTCTTCCTCAGGGCATCGGTCTCGGACCGCGCCTCCTTGCGCGCTATGCGTGATGTCTCCGCTTTGAAGACAGAAGCAATGTTCGGCATAGAGGGATTGTGCCTTCGAATGTCCGACGAGGCCGTACCGAGTTTGGTAGCCGCCTCCCCTTGTGCTCGCAGCCCTGCGCCTACGGCCACGAGGGCCCACTTCGCAGGCGCTGCTCGGCCACTGCGCCTGGTCTGGCGGAGGCGTCGATGGAGCCGGCGTGCTCCTGGTGCATCGCCTGCATGCCTATCCGAAGTGCGGCAAAGGCCGAGAGCAGTGAGGCCACCGACGCGACTCTTTGGATATCGCCATTCCGTCGAGCTAGTGGTCTCGGGGGCGTTGGAACTCGTATCTATACGAGCCAGAGCACCAAGCCTTTGGAGTTCCAGGCAGCGGGTGGTTTCCCCGTAGTGCCAAAACGCCAGGACTTACCGGGAAGCCACTCGCTGGTTGCAAACAGCGGCTTCATCCCGAAACCCTCCTGGAGCTCTCATGTTCGCCTTCTTTGACGTTATCGCCGTTGCATTCTGCATCGCTCTCACACTTTATGAGCTAGCGCTGTTTGTCGGAGCGCATTACTGGTGCGTGACAACCAGTTCGAAAGTCGTCTGGAACCCCCGCGTTCAGCGCGTTCAAGTCCAACCCAGCATGCCTCCGCGCTCTGTCGAGGTGGCCAGCAGGATGATATGGGCTCGATATTCGCGTAGGTCCCTGGTGTTCCATCAGCTCAATGCGATGCAGTTCCCCGATGTGCAGCCGGAGTTCCGCAGCTGGCCCTACTTCGGGCTTGGACTGATGGGCGTCGCACTGTTCGCCGCGGCAGGTCTTCCGGCACTCACGGCTCTTGGCATCGGGGTGTGCGGCGGGGTCAGCGCGTTTGTGAGTAAGTACGGGCGCGACCTGACCTGCTTCTCAGACGAGATGGCTCAGCTAGATGACGACGTTAGGAACGCGCACCTGCGTGTGCTCCAGATGACTCGCGCACATCGCTGAGCTGATTCACAGCCGCCTCCTTGTGGGGCGGCTTTCTCTTGGCTCAGTCGAACAGCTGCGGCGCGACCCAAGGCAGTGCAGCGCAGATGCCCAAGTACACCAGAACAAGCTCGTTCATCGACATATGAAACCCTATGAGGCTACTTCTTTCACTATAGCGGAGCTGTTTAGTCTGGGCCACGAAAATTAGTGCACAGAAAGATTAGCTTCGCAAGCTTGAAGTTAAGGGCGTCGACGGCAGCAACCTTTGATGAGCGCTTTATCGGCCCTGGGCAGGTGCCCGCGTGGAAGCCCGGATGAGGGCGCGAGCTCTCCCGTTGACCGGCATTACAGGAGCAGGGGCGACGGTGTGGTCGCTCCTGCTCCAATCTTCCGGGTCGCGCCGTCAGCGCGTCACCGCTTCTAGGAAGTTCTTGACATCTTCGCCCTCGAGCTTCACGACGTGCGCACCAGGCTTCGGAGTCCGTGGGAGCCCGGGCATCTTCGACGGGTCGAGCTTCGGCAAGATGGACTTGATGCCGCGTTCGCTGAAGCGCTTCATCGACTCTTCGGCATGGGACATGTCGAGCGCCGGCCAGCTGTCCATCTGTGCCTCGAGGCCCGCGTGGAACTCGCGAACCTTCTTCTCGATGAGGGGGTTGTTGCGGTCCTTGAGCAGCTCCGCGTGCAGTTCCAATCCCTTTGCCGCCAGTTCCAGATACCGGAGGCTCCTCTCCGCGTCGCCGACCCAGCCGTTTCCGAATGCGTCGCGAACAAGGCCCAGGCAGAGTTGGGCCGAGGAAGTCATCAGTTTGCTCAAGGTCGGATACCTCACCAAGTTCGGAGACCCGTGCTTTCGGCGCCTAGCCTGCGGACTTGATTCGGGGATGCAAGAGTAGCGGCGGCGCGAGATATGGGGTAGCGCTCCGGCCAGCGAGCAGCGCCGCCGGCAGCTGACCAAATCGGTGCGGCGCAGGGCACGGGAGTTGGTCAAGGCGTGCGCTCCTGCCTCGCCGGTGCGTCGGGCTGGTCATTGGTGATGAAGCGCAGACCCTCAACAGTGCCGTCCAGACCAAGCAGACCGTGGCAACCGACCTGGTCTCGATGTCGAACGTCCTGAGCTTGCCGATGCATTCGTCGGGACGAACAGGCGGCATCCCTCTTCGGCTCGATTTCCACCAATCCCACCTCGCCTCAGGCTTGGGCGGCAACCATGGGTCTGCTCCATGGGGAACCCTTCACTGTCCGTTCCACAGCGAGGGCCAGCGAGCTGTCGCTACACACGAGATGGTTCTATCGAAATGCCATCAAAGAGGAGACAGGAGAATGGCTACTCTCAAGAAGTTCACTACCGTTGACCCGACAGCTCGCTTGAACTTCTCACTGAAGTTGTCGACGAGGCGCGCGGTCGAGGAATACAGGCAGTTCTACCAGGCGAGCTATGGCCATGCGGTCGAGCGCGGCGAGCTTGTTGAGCAGCTCATCGTTGCGTTCATCGAGCAAGACGCCGAGTTCGCCAAGTTCCGGAAGGGGCTGAGCGCGGAGCAACGCGCCGAAGTCGAGAAGGCGCTGGGCGGCCAGGCCGGAGAGACCTGACCACGGTCCAAGGCCCACCCAACGAGGTCACCCGAGCGGGTGCCCTCTCTCGTTGGTAACAGCGCTCAAGCGTGGGGGGCGGTGGCCGATGAGAGGAGGTTTCAACTTGCACGGACAACCAATGGTCAACAACGAAGCCGCAGCCGTCCTCGTCGAGTACAGCCAGCACATCGCGCACTACGCTGCCATCGGGGATGTGTCCGCAGAAAAGGAGTCAGTCCTGACGCGCGCTGCGCGCAACCACGCGTGGCGGCTGCTAAGCAAGCTCATCGACCTGTCAGAGGCCGCCAAGGAAAGCGACCTGTTCTGGCTGCTGCTGGACGGGGACAACACCCCCAAAGAGTCTTACAGGTTGCGCTCCATCGCTAAGCACGAAGACATGAAGTTCATGAAGGCGAAGCGGGAGTTGGGAGAGCTTCTGAAGGAAATCCGGACCATCGAGCGCAGGGACCCGACGGGAAAGAAGCGGCAGGCTGAGCTCGACGCTGCGGCGAAGAGGCAGGCGGAGTCCGAAGCTCGCCGAGAAGCAGAGAAGAAAGAGCGGGCGCGGCAGCGACGCGAAGAGCTGAAGGCCGAGAAGCTAGAGGCCGCTGAGGCTGCAGCAATGGCTGCCACTTCGAAGGCCAAAGCGGCATCCAAGAAGGCCACCAGGGCAGCTGCATGAAATCGGCCGCCCGCGTTCAGGAACAGCGCTACGCCACGCGCGGCGCGCCTCACCCTCTCCAGGACCTCGCCACCCTTTGGCTCGACCATGCCGGGGAGGAAGCGGAGCTCGCTCGTCGCCTCGTGGCCGCTGGTCTCGAGGAGCCGGCCAAGCTGCATGCCGAAGCGGCCGCCAGCTGCGCCCGACATGCCATCAAGTCGCTGGACCGGTCGGACGGCGCTCTCCAGCACAGCTCAAAGGCGCTCGAGGAGTACCGCCGCGAGGCAGGCCCACGCTCTGCACACAGCGAGGGCCTTCTGCGATGAGCTGCGCAACCATCGAAGTGCCCGTGGCCCCAACCGGCAACGAGCTCGAGTTCACCCTTGCCGGCATGCCACGTCCCGGATTCCCGCGGCTCGACCTTAGCTACTCCTACAACGGCACGGTCGTCGAGGGCGCGCGCGTCCGCGAGATTCACGGCAACGAGGCGTTCGAGGGCGACGACCGCATCGAAGACCCGGACGACGACGGCTGCGTCGTCATCCAGCGAGCCGGAGAGTACCTGCTGCAGGTGCGGACGGAGTGGCTAGAGGCCGCCCTGCTGTCGATAGCATTCGACGCGGCGAAGCCGAGGCACGTTTCGTTCAAGCGCAAACTTGTCGAACGACACCGGCGTTGACGGAAGGCTTGCGTTCGAGCACGCGAGAGCGGCCCTGAGGGGCCGCTTTTCGTGGGCTGTGCAATCACACGGGCATCCAATCACTCCGTATACCGCGGGCCCAGGCGCAGCGGCATAGTCCAACGGTGACCACGAACTGCCCGGACGCCGATAGACTCGCTTGGAGCCCCACCTTTTGTGAGGTGGACATTGCGGTTCACATACTGCCCGACTAGCACGCTGGTGGGCCTGGCCGACACCGAGGTGAAGGAATCGCGCGAGCGCGTGCGC
>VFQM010002428.1_pt1 | contig 13743 bp, 11 predicted proteins | sample 3512391 | NCBI WGS metagenome assembly VFQM01 (sample SAMN10412369, study PRJNA504923) | tailings metagenome | isolation source: Replicate 1 from Balatoc abandoned mine | place: Philippines
TCCGCCCTCCCCCGGATCTTCGGGATCCGAGGGCAGGGGAAGGGCGGCGAGGGGGCCTAGCCGCCCCCGAACGGATCCGTCTGTTGGGAAATTTTCAACAGATCAAGTGCTCGGCTAGGTCATGGGGCGTCTCCGAGAAAAGGCCCGCACAACGTAGCGAAAGGGAGCGCGGGGCTCAAGGGGGGGGATGGGGATCCGACAATCGGCGCGAGGCCGGAAGGGGGCTCCTGGTAAAATGGCGGAAACAGGAGGGGGCATGGCGTCGAGAAAAAAGGAAAGTTACGAGCAGTTCCGGCCGATCGGGCTGGAGGAGTGGGACGCCCTTCCGCTGGGGCTGCGCGACGAGATGCTGGCCCATTGGGGGGCAACGGGGGAGGCGGATCGCGTCCGGGCTTGCTGGGACCGCGTGCCGCTCGCGCGCCACGAGCAGTATTACCAAACGAAGATCATCCCCAACGCGCCCAGCGTCAGCGCGCTGATCGCCTCGGGCAACGAAAGCCTGCTGCCGGAGGCGCTCCGTCGCCTGCGCGAGGCCTGCGAGGAGGAGTTTCAGCGGCAAAGCGCCGCGAGCCCGCACGCGACGATGTCGTGGGATTTCGGGGCGGAGGCGGTCGAGGCGATCGCGAAAGGGTCGCTCGACGCGGCCAAGCTGCTGATCGGCTCGAGCGAGGAGCTCGCCCGAAAAGGGAAAGTCCGCCCGGAGGGGGGGAAGGGATACCACATCAGCGCGATGCAGGCCGCGCTGGAGGCCAAGCGAGCGGACCTGGCGAAGCTGTGCGCGGACAAGGACCGATCGGGAATGCCGAATATGGCCTCCGAGCTGGGAAAGACCGCCCGGCAAGGGGAGGGGGCGCGGGCGGAGTCGGCCTGGGAGGGGGCGAAAACCCTCTGGGACGCGTTTCCGCAGGCGCGAGGGGACATCCGGGCGCCGCTGTTGCAGGAAGCCCTATTCGCCAAGAGCGAGAAAATCCGAAGCGAAGCGCTCGGGCTCTTCGAGGGGGAGCCCATCCGGCTGTGGGTCAAAGGCCTGCGCGAGGCGCAGGCGGCAAATCCGCTCCGCGGCGAGCGGAATCTCGCCACGCTGCTGGAGACGGCGTTCGAGCTGCAGGATCCTCGGCTGGCCCGGGCGCTGCTAGCGGCCACGGGCATCGGAAAGCCCAGCGAGACCCTGCAGCACGGCAGCGGAGGGCTTCCCCCCGGAGGGAGCCTGGCGATGCGCGCGATCCTCGCGGGGCCGGAGGTGTTCGGGGAGTTGCTGGAGGCGGCCAAGCGGGAGGGCTCCCTGGAGCCGGTGCTGGGGGCGACGGCCTGGATCGTCGAGGAGGGGAGCCTGCGCAAGAAGGGCGACGCGTTCGCCTTCTGCGTGGCCCACGGGAAACGGGAGGAGGCCGCGGCGATGATCGAGGCGAGCCCGGGGCTGAGCCGAAAATACGCCAAGGATGCCCTGGCGTATCTGCAGAAGCGGCACAGCAAGAAGGCCTTCGAGGCGCTCTCCTTCTGGGAGGCGCTGGTGATGAGCGAGGCCAAGAAAATCGCGGAGCCGGCCGCGGCGGCCCCCAAAAGGAGCCGGGGGCTCTGATCGGCTAGGAGGCGCAAGCCTCCATGGCCCGCTGGAGCGATCGGACCGAGCGGGAGATGTCGGCCCAGCGTTTCTCGTATCCGGCATTGCCCATCATGCGGAACTCGAAATAGCGGCGGCCATTGCCGCGCCGATCGACGACAGCCGAGGCCTTGGGGTTCTCGCGCAAAGTTTTCCGGGCCTTGGATTTGGCCGCGCGCAGGATGGACTCGGCCGCTTCGCGGGCCCAATCCTCGCCCAGGGCGATATCGCCGATATCGGGGGAGAGCTCAAGCAGAAGATCCTCGACGCGCCAGAAATTGGGGTCGAGAGCCCATTTGCAGCGCTCTCGGCCGAAGAGCTCGAGAATGCGGGAGATGGGCGCGGCCGAGATCAGATCGAAAAAGTCGATCTTTCGGGTGCGCGAGTCCCGGGAGAAGCTGATGTTGACATGCAGCCCGCACTGGGAATCGGTCTTGCAGTCCTCGCGCGAGGCGACCCAGCGAAGGATTTTGCTGCAGAGGGCCTTGGATTGGGCCTCCGGAAGCGGAATGGTGACAATTTCCCAGCCAGTCCAGGCGCCGCGAGCCGAGAGCGAGCAGTCTTCCTGGATGGAGAAGAGCTTCGAGGAGCCCGAGCCGAGGCGCTCCTGCAGGGCGAGGCGGAGCTCGGAGCGGGAGAGCTTGGATTTGAGCTCAATCTCCCAGCCCAAGCGGAACTTGGATTTGGAGACGGAGAGAAGCTTGGGGTTGACGGACATGGGATCTCAGAAAAGAGCGCCCCGGGGCGCGAAATCGCGGCCCGGGGCGTGCCAGGGATTAGTTGGCGGAGGCGTGGACTTTGCGGCGAGAATCGCGCTCGGCTTGCAGGACCAGGGAGAAAACAGTGCTGGTGCAGCCCTTGAAGAGACGCTTGAAGCTCTTGGAGAGGCACTTGCGCTCGAGCGTGTTGCGGCGCTTGCGGTTGATTTTGGATCCGGCGGCGGCGGCGGGTGCGGCTGCGGGTTTCTTTTTGGCTGCCATGGCGATTTTCTCCTAAAGGACGCAAAAAAAGCGGCGGAAGTGCCGTGGAGCGAATTATGGCAGAATCGGCGAACGGGATCAATAGGTTTTTGATCGCTTTTCAGAGGAAATCAGAGGTTCGGGCGGGAGCCAGAGCTAGAGGGTAGGGGCCGAGCCGCGGATCGGAATTTCGGGCGAAAAAGCGAGCCGCGGGCAAACGCAATGGCAAATGGCCGCTAATATCAGGTGCAAATGGAGGCGATCGCCCCGCCGAGCGTGCAAATGGTGGCATCGGCGCCGATGCTCTTGGCCAGGATCCCGACAGTCCAGGAAATGTTCATCGCGGCCGCGCCGCCGAGAATATGGGTGAGCGCGCGCCCCATGGCTCCGTCCTTGTTCTCGCCCAAGGCTTTGAGGATGAGGGTTCCGCGGACGAAGGCGATCAGGCCGATGAACTGGAAAAACGCGAGCACGGCGTGGATGGTCGGCTCGGCGGCGCCGCCGCCGCCGGCCGCGGCGCTGTAGTGGGAGGTGAGGATCGTCTCGGAATCGACGACGCCGGCGCCTTGGGTGCCCATGATCATGTTGACCATGGGAAGCAAAGACCAAAGGCCGATGCCGGAGGTCATGGTCCAGAGGACTTTGCTGGGGGATTCGCGGCCCTGCTCGACATTGGGGAGCATGAAGATCGAGCGCAGCAGGAGGAATCCGCCGGCCATGATGGCGCCCCAGCTGACGATGCGCATGAGGCCGGGGATCGAGGAGGAGAAGGCTTGGGCGACCTGGTCGAGGTTTCCGGCGCCGGAGGTCGGAGCGCCGCTTTGGGTGCCGAACATCGCGCCGAAAGCGTCGAAATCGCCGGTGGCGAATCCGACGCTTTCGGCGAGCATGGAGTAGACGCCGGGAAGGGCGAGCAAGGCGGTGGAGACGGTTCCGGCCATGAGGGGCTTGCTCAGGCGGACATTGCCGGGGTTTTCGGTGTGGTCGCGCAGCAGCACCGCGCTGCGCACGCCGAACATGGCGCCGGCGAGATAGGCAAATCCGGTCAGAAGGTTGCGCAGGCCCGCGTCGCTGTCGTTGACGATATGGTCGGCGGACTGGCCAAGGGAGTCGACTTGCGCCCAAGCCATCTCGGGGATAGCCAGGATCAGCAGGGTCAGGCAAGAGAACCAGGCCATCTGAAGCAGCCGAGAATCCGTTCGCATAGGTCGCGTCTCCGTGATTGTTCTTTTGTTCTTGTGGTATGGCGCTTCGCGGAAGGCCTCACCCCAAAGGCTATCGCGCCCAGCGGGGAAACTCAAGCCGCCGCCCGGCGGAAAGCGCGAGCCTCAAAGGGCGCGGGATTTCTTGGGCGGGGAAAAGCCGGCCGCGAGAGCTTCAGTTTGGCGCCGCAGAAGGCGCTGCTCGACTTCGCTGCGGACGAGATCGGGCAAAAGCTCGATCACGGAGGAGGGGGGCCGTTGCCCGCGCCACCGGGGATGATCCGGATCGGCCTCGAGGGCGAGCGGAAGGCCCAGGGAGTCCCAAAGGACGAGCAGATCCGCGAATCCAGAGACGCCCTGCTCTGAATTCCGGTAGCCGCGAAGGGAGGAATGCAAAGAGGGGATGGCGGCCATGAGGGCGGAGCCGGATCGGATGCCATAAAGGGCCTCGGGCATGGAGCGGAAAACCTCAGCGGAGCTCTCCGGCTCGTCGAGGCGAAGGGGCTCGAGCGGGCGCAGGCCGCTGCGCAGGGCCCAAGCGAGGCAGCGGAAAGATTCATCGATATGGCTCGGAGACGGCTCGGAGAGGATCGAGGCGGCGCAGAGCGCGTCATCGGAGGAGCCGAATCCGGAGCCGAAAGACAGAAGGGATCGGAGCTGCTCGTCGCGCTGCCGGGCGATCTCCGAGAAGGATTGCGCGTTGGAGAGGGTGTGCGAGGCCAGATCCGGCAGCGAGAGGAAGGAAGGCTCGAAGGGCTGCGAAGCCGATTCCGAGAGGAATCCGAAGGAGGCGGCCCGCTCCGAGAACAGAAGAACGAAGGAGGCGGAGTTGGTCAAGGCGCCGCGGAGCCAGCGGGCGAGCCAGACGGGAGCCATGCGCTGCGCCCATTCGGAGGGGGCCTGCTCGGCGAGCCGAATGGCCAAAGCGCCCCGGTCGGCGGAGAACGCGGCGGAAATGGGGCAGGCGCCGCGAGACTCGGCGAGCTGCCAGGCGGAGAGCGGGGCCCCGGCGGCGGCGCGCGCGGCGCGCTCGATCGCGGTCTTGGAGAGGGGCTGGGAGCCTGAGGAGGCCCGGGCGAGCTCATAGGCGACGTCCAGTCCGGACAGGCCGGGCGACTCGAGGGCAGAGAGGGCGGCGAGACGGCCGGCGAACGCCGGGGAGATCTTTCCGCCCCAAAGCGCGGCGATGCGCGGGAAGACGCTCAGGAACGGGCCGCCCGAGGAGCGAGAGGAGACAGCGAGGCGGCGGGAGGCGCCAACGTCGAGCAGCTCGGAGAAGACGAAGGGATCGGAAATGTTCGCCAGGCAGACTTCGCCGGGCAGCTCCCGGATCCGCGCGGCCCAGGCCGGAGAGGCGGCGATGGAGGAGGAGAGGGAGCGCAAGGCATGAAGCTGGGATTCGCTGGCGCCGCCGGAGAAAATGCTGCGCGAGTCCGCGAGAGCCTCGCCGAAGCGATGCCAAAATCCCGAGGATCCGTCGCGCGAGGCAAGCGGAGGGGGAAATCCCTGGGCGATGAGGGATTCGAGGGTTCGCGGGGCTCTCTGGCGCAGCAGGATCGAGGCGATGGATCCGAAAACCCCCTCTTCGCCGAAGGGATTCTTGTCGTCCCGCTCAAAGGCGGCGGGCTCCTGCGCCCCGAAGGGCTCCGGGCGCTTATGGAAGGCCTTGGGGAAAAAGCGGAAGCTCTCCCATGCGATCTGAGCCTCCCACAAGTCCAGAGCGCGCCCGGGATCCTTTCCCCAGGGGCTGGAGGGGTCGGAGCCGCGGGCGCGCTCGGGGAACGAGGCGATCAGGCGCGAGAGGGCGGAGCCATCCTGCGGGAAGGCCTGAGCCATCTCCTGCGCGAGCAAGGCGCTGGCCAATCCCTGCCAGGGGGCGTCCAGGGGAAGCAGCGCGTCGATGGAGCGCTGGGAAGGGGAGCGCAGTCTCCAGGGACGCTCCTCGGAGGTGGAAAGGGCGGAGGCGGAGCCGCCGAAGAAGGATTTGCGGTTTTCCCGAGACCGGCTCTCCAGCCAAGCCGGGATCGAAATGGGGGCCCATCCCAAGGAGCGAGCCTTGGAGAGCCCGAGCGATCGGAACGCCTGATGGCGGAGGGTGTCGCTCTCGAGAGGGATCCCGAGGGAGGCGGCTTGGGAAGACAGGGCCCGGAGGCGCTCGGCGGGCGCGTCGGAGAGCACGCCTTCCCGCCAGGCGAGGCGGTAATCCTCGGGGCCGAAGAGGCGAAGATCGCGGTCGCGCTCGAGCCAAAAGAAAAAAGCCTCGCGGGAGCAGGAGACGAGGGAGTAGCCAAGCAGGCTAGGGCGCGGAAGGATTTTCGCCGCCGAGCTCCGCGGCTCGGGCGAGTCCCCGAAGGCGGAAGAAAGGGAAAGGTCGACCTCGAAATCCGACGCGGCGGCAGCCTCGCGCTCGGAGGGCGGGGCGGGGGGAAGGACCGATTCGGGGGGGTCGATGGCGGTGAGCCAGAAGGCGTTGAGGGAAAAGCTGTGGTTTTGGCCGTCGGGGAGGCGAATCCGGATTTCCTGCGCTTGCCGCGGCCGCTGCGGCTGCCCGGCGAGCGCGGCGTCGGCGCGGGCGGGGCGAAGGCCCTGCTCCAGCAGGAACGCGCACTTGCGCTCGGCGTCGGCGGGAGCGCGGGCGGCGCGCTCGAGGGCGCCGAAGGGGGATTTGCCAGAGCGCAGCTTGGCGGAGTCGGGAGAGATTTCCCAAATGGAGCGGGCTAGATCGAAGGGAAGCTCCTCCCAGGCGCGCTCGGCCGCGCTGGCGCCGTAGGCGTCGCGCTCGGCGAGAGCGGCCTCGCCGAAGGAGCGCAGCCAGCCGAGGGCGACCCAGGGCTCGGGGGAGCGCAGCGCGCGGATAGCCAGGGGGGAAGAATCCTCCTCGGGATCGAAGAGGGGCTCCGCCCCGCGGGAGACCAGCAGGTCGCAAGCGTCCAGGCGGCCTTGCGAGAGGGCTTCCGCCAGGGGGGAGCGGTAAAAGCGCAGGCGATCCGGCTCGGCGGGGACGCCCAGATCCAAGACGCGGCGCAGAGCCGGCAAGTCGCCGCTGGAGACGGCGCAAACGACCAGGTCGCTGCGGCCGCAGCGCGAGGCGAGGACGGACTCCGCTTTCGCCCGGGTCTCCGGATCGTCGCTGGACAGGCCCGCCTCTAGGCGGTCGAGCAAGGGGAGGTAGACGGCCGGGTTGGAGGAGAGCAAGGCGATATGCAGCGGCTGCATGCCGCGCTCGTCGCCGGCCCAAGGGTCGGCGCCTGCGTCGAGAAGGGCCTCGACCAGGGAAGGAGGGGGAGCGGTCCAGGGCTCGCCCTGAAGAGCGCCATTGCGGAACAGATAGGAGGGCTCATCGATCGATCGAAGGGCTTTTCGCCCGAAGGGGTTGGCGGTTTTGGCGAGCGCCGGATCCATGCGGAGCATGAGCTCGGCGATCTCCCAGCGAGCGCGCTCGAGCGCGAGATGGAAAGGGGTCCAGCCGTTCTCGTCGGGTTGGGAGAGCGCTTCGGATCCGGCGATGGAAAGCGCTGAGGCCATCAGAGAGGGATCAGCCCATCGGACGAGGGGGAATAGGGCATTCTCGCCGAGGGTGTCGCGCCAAAGCAGCGAGCCCGCCGGATCGGAATCGGCCGCGAGCAAGGCGGCGACGCAAGAGGGAGCCTGAGCTTGGGCGGCCTGAAACAGGATCGGATGCCGGTCTAGCAGCAAGTCGGAGAGCGGCTCGGAAAAGGAAGAGAGCGCGGCCATCAGCCCCGCGGCGTCGTCGCGCGAGAGCAAAGAGCGGAAGGAGGCGGGGAGCCGGCGGGGCATAGGGGCATTCCGAGAATCCGATGGGGAATTATAGCATGATCCAAGGCGGCGGAGCCAATCGCCGCGCCGCCTCCGCGGGTTTTTCCTGCAAAAAAAAGCCCGCCCCCATTCCGCGAAAAAGTCCGCCTTCCGTGGTAGAATAAAGCTTCGCCAAAACCGGAGAACAGCATGCCCAATCACACCGACTGCCGAATGTTTCTTGTTGGGGAGCGCGATCGCCTGGATGCGACGCTGGTCCGCATGGGGGCCTATCGGGAAGACATGCTCGAGACGGATCTGCCGCAAGGGCGGACGGAGAGGGAGATCCGAGATTTCTGGGGTCAGGCGTTCCAGACAAGCGATTTTTTCGGAGGGGGACTGCAAAATCCCATCGAGGAGAGCCTGGGGATCCAGCGAAGCCTGCCCTTCACGCTGCAGGTGGGGTCTCCGCGCCCGAAGAGCCTGGATATCGACGCGAGCTCGATGGTGGATATGGGGATGGACATCCTGGAGGGGAATTGGAGAAAAATCCTGGAGCATCCCCACTGGAGAGCCCGCATGGGAGAGACGCCGCCGGGAACGCGCGAGGAGATGATCGAATGGGCGCAAAAGGAGGATCCGAAAATGATCCGGCAAGCGCGCATGGGAATCGAAAACCTGAAGAATTACGGCTGCAAAGACTGGTATGAGTGGTCCGTGAGGAATTGGGGGACCAAATGGGACGCCTACGATGTGGATTGGAAATCCGCGAAAAGCTCCAGCGGCATGCTGCGGGTGAACTTCCAGACGGCCTGGTCGCCGCCGCTGCCGGCGCTGGTCGCCTTGTGCGAGAAGATGAAGATCGCGGCGGTGATCGGCTACGTGGATGAGGGCGGCGGGTTCTCCGATTATTCGATTCTGCGCGGAGACGCGCCGGATGGCTTCGAGATGGCGGAGGATGTCGGCGGAGGGCTGACCGGGCGAGAGCTCTGGAGAGCGGTCCGGGAGGCGGCGGAGGAGATCGTCGCGGATCTGGCGCCGGCGCAGAGAAAGGGCACGCTGCCGGGATGGGCCCGCAAGCTGCTGGCGGGGAAAGAGCCGCCCTCGAGCCTGCGCTCGGCGGGGGATAGCCTCGGGGAGATCAATCCCGCGGATCTGTTCCTGGCGAGCATGGCCAAGGAGATCGGGCACACCGAGGAGAGCCTGCTCAAGTGGCTCGATTGGCTCGAGCGCGGAAATGTCCTCAAGGCGGACGCGAAAACCAGCCAAGGGAAAGCGGTCGCGATGGCCTTCGCGGAGCAGGCGTGGGCGGAAGGGATCCGCTGGGCCTGCGAAAGGGTCGGCGCCAGCGAGGCCGAGGGGATCCGGATGGCGGGGTTGGCGGTCGCGCTGCGGAACAACGTTCCGGAGGCGGCGTTGGCCTGCTTCGATGGGCTGTCCCCGGAGCTGCGGCCGCTAGGGAAAGAGCTTGACCTCGCCGGACGAGCGCCGCAGGCGATCTCCCGGCTGCTGGATTCGGACAACATGGAGCCGGAGCAAGCCAAAGAGATTTTCGATCTGGCCTGGAGGAAGGAGAAGGAGATTCAGGGGCGCTTCAGCGGAGCGCGCGAAGAGGAGCTCTCGAAATGCTTCGACGAGCTGCGGGAAAAATTCGCGCGGCGCGAGGCGAGCCTGATCGGGAAAAAATCCGCGCCGAGCGAAGCGCCAAAGCGCGGGGGAAAGGGAGCGATCTGATCGGCCCGCAGGGAAGGCCAGCCCCGCGGGGCTGGCCTTCCCTGGGTCATCGAGAAGCGCTCGCGCCGGAGCGCCAAAGCGGGAAGCGCCCGAGCGCCCGGCGAAGCCCGGAGGATTTGCGCTGCGGAGCGCATCCGAGCGCCGTGTGGCCGCGGGGCCAATCGGGCTCGAAAAAGAGCGCGTGGGAAATGCCCTCGATTTCGAGGCGGCGCGCGGCCAGCAGCAAAGAGTCCTCATCCGGGCACGAGAGGATCGCGACATGGATTCCGGAGGGAGGGTTCGGATGCAGGCGCAAGGCTTCCTGGGCGGCGTGGGCGCACTGGGCCATCTGCGCCTCCGGCGGAATGTCCGAGCGGATGAGAATGTGGCAATAGGTCGGGGAATCGGGTGCGTCCCCGAGCGGCGATTCGGCGTGGGTCATGCTGCGTCTCCAGTCAAAGAAGGCCCCCGGCGCGCGGGGGCCGAGGTTTCTCAAGCGGCGGGATCCTGGAAGGAGGCGAGCGCCTTGAGGATGGGGTGCTCGCCCTTCCAGGCGGACCAGGGGCGATCCCCCGGCGCGCACCCGGATCGCTCCAGAAGAGCGGCCCAAGGAGCCAGCGCGGAGCGCTCCAAAGAGCGAGCCGAGCGCAAGGCGGCCTCGTAGGATCCCCAGGCGGTAGCGCCATTGGCGAGCTTGACCGGGTTGGTGATGGGAGTGAACGCCTTGCGAGGATCCTTGCCCAGAAGGATCATCCAGGCGGCCATGGACTCCGCGCTCAAAGAGCGCGCCTTCGCGGCGGCCCTCCAAGCTTCCCGGGCCTCGGAGAGCTCCGAGGGGGACAGGGGCGAGCGGCGAGCGGGGCGAGAGGCGGAAGCCTCGAAAGAAGCGTTGAATTGAGTTCCGACGGAAGCGTCGGCGATAGCGGTTGAGCGCATGATATTTCCTCCAAATTGAGATAGTCCGATGAAAAAGAGTTCTTCGTCGGATCCTCGCGGAGGAGGGCGCGCCCGCACTTACCTCAGGGCGTCGTTATGCGGAAGGAGAGCCAGTTCGGTTTTCATGGGATGAATAATGGGCCATCGGAGAGAATCCGTCAAGGATTTTCTCAACGCAGGGGAAAATATTTCGGAGGATGCGGAGCGAGCAATGGGCGGAGGCCGGAGGACGGAGGACGGCTCAGGATTCGCGGGATTTCGGCCCGAACCCGATGAGCTCGGAGGCGAGGCCGAGCGCCTGGCTCGCGCCGAGCGCCCAAGCCCCGCCGCGGACCATGTCGGGAATCCAGGGGATGGTCTGGGGGGCGGTGGGGATGGGGGAGGAGGCGAACGGCTCCGAGATCGCGCGCAGCAGGGAGCCGGAGGAGGGGGATACCCGAACGAGCGCGCCGATCCAAAGGCGTCCGCTCGGGAGGAAGTAGGCCTGCAGCGCCTTGCCGGGGATGGGGGGGAGCCCGCGGGCATCCGCGCCGGCCGAGCGCAGGCGCTGGCAAATGCGCTCCTGGGACGTCCACAGGGCCAGCGAGAGCTCGTCGCGAGCGCGGGCATCCTCGGAGGAGAGAAAGCGATCGAGAAGATCGAGGGGGACCATGTCTTCCTGAAGCATCTCGGAGGCCGGCAAGAGCCAAGCGCGGCCGGAGCCGAAGCCCTCGTCGCGAGGAAGGCCCTCTTCCGCGGCGAAAGGCATCTCAAGGGTGTAGAGAAGGAATCGAAGCGTTTTCATGGGCGAGAAGATTGCCGCGCGGGGCAGGGCAAGGCAAGGGCCGCCGCGAGAAATAGGGATTGCAATTGACAAAAAAGATGCTTTTGTGATACATTGAAAAAAGAAGTTTCTCGAATTCACTATCGAATTCGACGAGAAGCAAAAATTCGCAGGAGATTCAGATGATGAAAAATGATGAAGTTGCGCTGCCGATCGATGGGGCGAAAAGCCGCATCGTGGGGAAGGCGAAAGCGGCGGGCCATGAGCCGGCGGTTTTCGTCGCCACCCGCACGGACAGCGGAATCTCGCTGGAGCTGTGGCTTTCGGATGTCTTTAAGGGAACGCGGCGCTGGCATTTCTGGAGCGCGATCGCGATCCGCCCGGAGGATGACGAGCAGCGAATCCGGCAGCTCGAAGAGGAGATGCTCAAAAAGGCTTGGCTCGGATACGCAGGCGGAGCTTTGGCCTGACCGGATAGCCAGCGCCCGGGAGACAACCCAACCCCGCGAGAGGCAAGCCTAGGCGGCCGCGCGGGGTTTTCTTCGCCTGGCCTCTCGGGGAGAGACCGAAAGATCAAGCCATGAGGAATCGGCGGCTTGCGGATTTTCTTCGCCAAAGGCTGGCGGAAGGAACGTGGGGGGCGGAATGGGCGAAAAATCGAAATCGAGAAAAAGCGGGGGGAAAGCTAAGGATCAAGCGGCCGAGTGCGAATACTGCCGAGTCACCCCAAGCCGAGCACTTAATCTGTTGAAATTCGGAGACCGAGGGCCTGGGATCCTTCAGCAGACCGCGTTGGCGAGCATTGCCCCCGCGGAAGGAATCTTTCGCTGGGCTTGATCCTGGAAGTCTTTGGAGGCAAGCTGACCCGAAGGGGTTTTTAGGGAGCTTGCGTTGATCGGATTCGCGGAGAGCCGGATGCGGATGGGGCCGGGAGAAGAAGCGTTTCTCGCGGAGCTCCTGTCCGGCCTGAATCGGGCGACGCGGACCGCCTTGGCCCGGAGCCTGCGGGCCGGGATCCCCTGGACGGAGATCCGGGAGAATTGGGCGATCGCCGCCGGCTGCTTTCCCCAGGAGATGACCTCGGCGCAGAGAAAGCTGGCGCTGCGCAAGGCCCAGGACCTGCGGAAGACGGCCAACGCGAAGGCGAAATGGGCGGGGCAGGAGCGGCTGGAGCTCTCGAAGGCCTGCGAATCGAAGCTCGCGAAATTGCGGGACGAGCTGGACTCGCTCGGGAAGGAGCGAGCGAAGGGGACCCCCTTCGCGAAGCCTGGATCCGAGAGAGCACTCTCCGAAAGGGCCGCGAAGCTGCGGCAGGCGATCCGGGCCGTCGCGGCCCGGAGGGACCGGCTGGCGGCCGCGGGGCGGAGGAGCCTGGAGCTTGGGCGATCGGGGACGGCCTCGGTCTGCCTGGGGAGCCGGAAATTGCTGGGCCAGCGGGAGCTGCTCGAGCAGGCCGACTCGCCCTTCGGTTCGGAGGCGGCCTGGCGGGAGGCTTGGGATCTGGCTCGGGACGGGGGCTTCCTGCTGGAGGGGGAGGCGGCCGCCGCGGGGAAAAACCGGCACGCGAAGTTCGGCCCCTCGGCGGGAATCCTGCGGATCCGGCTGACCGAGGCCCAGGCCGAGCGGAGGATGGCGGCGAAGGCTCTGGAGCTTGGCGTCCCGCTCGGGGACCTGAAGGGCAAGATGAGATATTCCCCCCTGCGGATGGAGTGCCGGTTCCTGGAGGTTCGATTGGAGTTCGCCGGCAAGCGGCAGACAGCCCGTTTGGAGCGCCTCTCCGAGCGGCTCGAGGCCCCCGCGAAATCGGAGGGTTCGGCTCCGGTCGGCTGGCGGATCCGGACGGAAGTCCGCGATGGGAAGCGGGTCTTCTTCGCCCGAGCCGAGTGGCGGGAGGCGGAGCCTGCCGCCCGGGACCTGGGGCTCGGGGCCTTGGGGGCGGACATCAACGCCTGGGGGATCGCCTGGGCGGCGGCGAAGGCCGACGGGAACCTGGCGGTCTCCCGGAGAAAGGAGGGCCCGCCGCATTTCGGGTCGATCCGGATGGATTGGAGGGAGGCCTCCGAGACGAAGGCGGCCCACGCGGCCCGCGTGGCCGCCAAGGCCCTCGTCGCCCTGGCCAAGGGGCGGATGCTGCCGATCGTCCTGGAGGATCTGGATTTCTCCGCCAAGAGGCGGAGCCTGCGGTATGAGGAGGGAGTCCGAGCCAAGGGCCTATCGGGATTCGCCTATCGGAAATTGATCGAGGCGATTCGGGCGAGGGCCGCGAAGGAGGGCGTGATCGTCCGCTTCGCGGACCCGTCCTGGACCTCGGCCGCGGGCTTCGCGAAATACGGCCGCAGGAACGGATTGAATCCGGACCAGGCGGCGGCCTTGGCGATCGCGAGGAAAGCCCTCGGGCTCCGGGGGGCCAAGGCGAGATCCGTCCGGCGAGGCGGAGAGAAAATCATGGTGTTCGATCGGACGGAGAGGATCCCGAATCTTCGGATTTCCGCCTCGGCCCCGCGGAGCAGGGGCCAGGGCTCGGAGCCGGAGAGGGTCCTCTCGTCCCTCCTGGGCAGGGACCGTCGGGAATGGGGGGCGAGGCTGAAGGGCCTCGGCTCCCCGCCCGGCGCCCGGGCGCCGGCTTCTTCCCCGGAGGGCGTTCCGCCCTCCCCCGGATCTTCGGGATCCGAGGGCAGGGGAAGGGCGGCGAGGGGGGCTAGCCGCCCCCGAACGGATCCGTCTGTTGGGAAATTTTCAACAGATGAAGTGCTCGGCTAGAGCCTACGGAATTTCTCGCTTAGGGCAGGAATGGGTCAGAGACTACCCGGACGC
>VFQM010002430.1_pt1 | contig 13733 bp, 9 predicted proteins | sample 3512391 | NCBI WGS metagenome assembly VFQM01 (sample SAMN10412369, study PRJNA504923) | tailings metagenome | isolation source: Replicate 1 from Balatoc abandoned mine | place: Philippines
CCGCGAAAGCGGCGGCGGCAACGAGCGTCTTGATAGCTTTCATGAGATCGGGTCTTTCCTTTTGCAACCAGAAAGTTGGCTGTCGTACGTCAGGAAAGCACGCATCGTGCCAGGCTTTTTAATCAAGCACTTAGGTGCGATTGGACGATTGTTTGTCAAGAAAACCGACATCATTTTGTAAAGCCGGCTGACATGCCAACCAGGCGAGCAGCGCGTCGCGCGCGGCAATGCGCCATTCGTTGCGCGAGAGGGTGTGATCGGCCCCGGGGAGCAGCACGCGTTGCCAGCGCGCAGCCGGGCGGCGGCTGCGCCAGGCAGGGTGGTGTTGCACCTGGTGATCGAAGGTCTGGCCAGAGAGATCAGCGCCGCCGACGATGAGCAGCAACTGGCCTGGCCACACAGCCCAGGCCTGCGCCAGGGCCGCATTGACGTCAGCCGGTTGCAGCACCGGAGGTCCGTTCGTGGGGCTGTTCATCGGAGCGTTCACCGAGGCATTCGCCGGGGCGTCCGGTGGAGAAGCCGGGGACCCCAGGGCGTTGCGCAAGGCAGCGCGCACCGAGGCCATGCCCAGGCCGCCGCTGAAGAGCTGGCGCCACAGGGCGCGGCTGAACAGGCGCTGGCGGTAGTAGTGGCGCTCGCGGGCCTGTTGCACCTGCGCGTCGGGCTCCAGCCAGGGGTTGAGCATGGCGATGCCGACCCAGGTCGGTTCGCTGGTGGCGTTGGCCTGTGGATGGGCCTGACCATGGGCCTGCGCACGGCTCTGTGCCTGGGCCTTCATGCAGGCATGTGCGTGCAGCAGCGCCGCACTGGCGCCGTCGCACAGGCCGAACACAGCGATGCGGCGGTACGCCGCCGGGCTGGCCAGCAGCAGGGCGTTGCCTGCCGCTTGCAGGCAGGGGCCGATGGCGGTGTAGGGCAGGGGCTCGCCGGGGCTGTCGCCCTGGCCGGGCAGGTCGAACCGCAGCGTGGGGTAGCCGGCGGCAGCGAGTTCATGGGCCAGTTCGCGAAACTGCCGGTGCGCTCCCACGCGGTATTGGGCCCCCCCGGGCACGATGAGCACGCCGATGTCGCGGGCGGGCGCATCCGCCGCGGGCTGGCTGAACAGGCCGAGCAACGGGCCGGCCGGGCTGCCGATCGCCAGCGGCTGGTCGGCTGCTGCTGGGGCTGTGGCTACGGGGCTGGCCGGGCTCACGGTGCCGCTCCGGTGGTCATGAGCGCCACCGTGGCGTCCACGATGTTGCGGGTGTCGTGGTGCTCCACGGTTTGCCAGAACGGTGGGCACGCGACGCCGCGCCAGCGCACAGCCCAGCCCGCCTCGCGCCACGCGTCAATGCCGCGCTGGGCGCCCGGCCCCGGGGTGTCCGTGTTCTCGGTGCCGGCGTCGATCCAGACCAGTTGTGCGGGCTGTGCCGCCGCAGGTGGTCGCCAGCGGGCCTGCGTCACGCCTTCGGCCAGCGCGGGCGTCAGGCGGTAGCCAGCAATGTCGACCGGTTCGCCGCGCGCCAGCCGCTCGGCCGGTGCGTCATGACCGGGATCGTTGCGGCCCACCCAACGGCCGGCCGCTGCCAGGCGCAGAAACTGCTGCAGCAAGGCTTGCCCTGACGGGGGCGGTTGCCATGCGAGAAGGTTGGCGGGCGGTGCGAGGCCTTGCAACGCGTCGGCGGCCAGCAGCGCGCCGCTGCGCAAGCCCCACAGCCAGCGCGGCGCGCCCGGCCAGCGCGCGTCGAGCCACGCCAGGCCAACCTGCGCGTCGCGCAACCAGTGGTTCCAGGTGGCTTGCTCGAATTCGCCATCACTGTCGCCGCAACCGAAGGGGTCGATCTGCAACACGGCGTGGCCGGCCGCGGCCAGCGTGCGGGCGCCCCGTGCCAGGGTGCTGCGCCCGGCATTGAGTTCTTCGGCCCAGGCGGGCAGGCACAGCACGGTACCCCGCATGGGGCCGGGCGCCGGCGCGTGATACAGGCAGAAGCGGTGGCTGCCGTCCACCGGCAGGTGGAAGGCATGGGGAAGGGCTTCCCCTGTCGTCATGTGCCTTGTTCGTCGATGGCGCTTTGCACCAGCGCACAGACGCTGTCGACGGTGGCGAAGCTGTCGCTGGTGATGCTGTCGTCGCGGAAGGTCACGCCGAAGTGCGACTCCAGCCCTTCGATGAAGGCCAGCACGGCCATGGAGTCCAGCTCGGGCAGGTCGCCCAGCAAGCGGGTGTTGCCCTGGAAGGCGAGCGCGCGGCCTTTGAGGCTGAGGGAGTGATCGAGCACGCGCAGGACATCGGGCAGCAAGTTCATGCGCGGCATTCTAAGGAGCACCAGTCCAGTGAGTTCTTGCACGCTCGGCCCCGCCAGGCGCTTGGCTACACTGCGCCGCATGTCCATGCCTCCGGTGTTCACGGCCGCACTGCCGCCCGCCTTGTTGCACGAGCTCTGCGAGCGTGCGGCGCAGGTGTGGCCCACACGCCCGGCGTTGGTGGACGGCGAGCGAACGCTCGACCATGCTGCGCTCCACGCACAGGTGCAACGCGTTGCCATCGGGTTTCGTGCGCTCGGTGTGCAGCCGGGGGATCGGGTGGCCGTGTGGCTGGACAAGCGCCTGGAAACCGTCATCGCCAGTTTTGCGGCCACCGCCTGCGGTGGTGTGCTGGTGCCCGTCAACCCCGTGCTCAAGCCGGCGCAGGTGCACCACGTGCTCGCCGATGCCGGGGCGCGGCTGCTGGTCACCAGCACGGGCCGCCACGCGGCGCTGCTGGACGCAGGTGCCTTGCCTTGTGAGCACGTGGTGTTGACCGACGCCGACACGCCGCAGCAGGCGGGTGTGCAGGCCTGGAACAGGCTCGATGGCGACGCCGACGCGCCCCTGCCACGGCGCCTCGACACCGATCTCGCCGCCATCTTCTACACCTCGGGCAGCACCGGGCGGCCCAAGGGCGTGATGCTGTCGCACCGCAATCTGTTGGCGGGCGCGGCGAGCGTGGCGCGCTACCTGGGCAACCGCGAGGACGACCGCCTGCTGGCGGTGCTGCCGCTGAGCTTTGACGCCGGCTTCAGCCAGCTCACCACCGCGTTCCTCGTGGGCGCTTGCGTGGTGTTGCTCAACCACCTGGTGCCGCGCGACGTGCTGGGCGCAATGGCGCGCGAACGCATCACGGGGTTGACGGCGGTGCCACCGCTGTACCAGCAACTGGTCGCGCTGGAATGGCCCGCCGGCGCCACAGCCGCGCTGCGCTACTGGGCCAACACCGGCGGGCGCATGCCCTTGCCCACCTTGCAGCAACTGCGTGCCCTGGCGCCGGCGGCCAGACCGTTCCTCATGTACGGCTTGACGGAAGCGTTTCGCTCCACCTACCTCCCGCCCGACGAAGCCGATCGGCGGCCCGATTCCATCGGTCGCGCGATTCCCAATGCCGACATCCGCGTGCTGCGCGAAGACGGCAGCGAGTGCGCGGTGGACGAGCCCGGTGAGCTGGTGCACCGTGGTCCGCTGGTGGCCATGGGCTATTGGCAGCGCCCCGAGGAAACGGCCCTGCGCTTTCGTGAGCTGCCGGCGTGGTTGGGCGAGCCCGGCGAGCGGGCCGTGTTCTCGGGCGACACCGTGCGCCGCGATGCCGAGGGCTACCTGTACTTCGTCTCGCGGCGCGACGAGATGATCAAGACCTCGGGCTATCGCGTGAGCCCCACCGAGGTGGAAGAGGTGGTGCATGCCAGCGGCCTGGTGGCCGAAGCCATCGCGGTGGGCATGGACCACAGCCAATGGGGCCAGGCCATTCACGTGGCGGCGGTGCCCCGCGTGCGGGACCCGTTCGTGGAAGCCGAGGCCAGCGCCGGGCTGCTGGCGTTCTGTCGCGAGCGGCTGCCCGCGTACATGGTGCCCGTGTGTGTGCATTGGAGCCTTGCGCCCCTGCCGCGCAACCCCAACGGCAAGCTCGACCGGCTGGCCTGGCGTGCGCAACACGGGGGTGGCTCATGAACGGCTTTGACGTGCGCGATGGCGAGCTGGTGATCGGCGGGATGACGCTCTCGGCGCTGGCCGAGCGCGTTGGCCGGACACCCTTTTATGCCCACGACGCACGGCGCATCGCGGCGCGGGTGGCCGAGGTCCGCGCCGCGCTGCCGCCCGATGCACGGCTGCATTACGCCGTCAAGGCCAACCCCTTGCCTGCGCTGGTGACGCACCTGTGCGGTCTGGTCGACGGGCTTGACGTCGCCTCGGGCGGTGAGCTGGCCCTGGCCCTGCGCAGCGGCGGGCAAGGCGCGCACATGAGCTTTGCCGGCCCGGCCAAGCAGGCCGCCGAGCTGGAGCAGTCGGTGGCCGCAGGGGTGCTGGTCAACATCGAGTCGTTCCGTGAGGTGCCGTTGCTGGCCGCGGCCAGCGAGCGGCTGGGCCGCGCGGCGCGCGTGGCCGTGCGCGTGAACCCGGATTTCGAGCTGCGGGGGGCGGGCATGGCCATGGGCGGCGGGCCCAAGCCCTTTGGCGTGGACGCAGAACAGGTGCCCGCGCTGTTGCGCGCGATCGGCAGCGCCGGGCTCGCGTTCGAAGGCTTCCATGTGTTCCCAGGCTCCCAGATGTTGCACGGCGAGCGCCTGGCCGTGTTGATCGAACAATCGTGGCGGCTGGTGCAGCGGCTTGCGCAGGACGCACCCGGGCCGCTGCAACACGTGAACCTGGGCGGTGGCTGGGGCATTCCGTACACCGAGGCGGACCGGCCGCTGAACCTGTTGCCCGTGTCGCAGGCGCTCGCAGCGGTGCAGACCGCATTGCAGCGCGAGGCGCCCGCTGCGCGGCTGGTGATCGAGCTGGGCCGCTACCTGGTGGGCGAGGCGGGCGTTTATGTGGCGCGCGTGATCGACCGCAAGGTCTCGCGCGGCGAGGTGTTTCTCGTCACCGACGGGGGCCTGCACCACAACCTGGCTGCCACGGGCAATTTCGGGCAGGTGATTCGCCGCCATTACCCGCTGGTGGTCGGCAACCGCATGGACACCGCCGAGCGTGAGCGCGTGAGCGTGGTGGGGCCGCTGTGCACGCCGCTCGACCGGTTTGCCGAGCGCGTTGCGCTGGCGCCCGCACAGCCGGGGGACCTGGTGGTCGTGTTCCAGTCGGGGGCTTACGGAGCCAGCGCCAGCCCGTCGGCGTTCCTGGGGCACCCCGCCTGCGCCGACGTGCTGGTGTGAGCGCAACCGGGCCGCACCGCACATTCGCGGACGGCGGTTCCGTCGCGGCGCTTTTGTCGTCGCGCTTGGTCGCATTGGTCTGCCTGTCGGGCGCGCTCGCTCTCGCCGTGCGCCACAACGTGGCGCCCGGGGTCGCGGTGTTTGCGGTGCCGGTGGTTGCCGCTGTGGTGGCGCGCTGGCCCGGATGGTGGCCCGGCCTGCTGGCTGCGTTGCTGCCGCTGGCCAGTGCGGCGCCCTGGACGGGCGATTGGCTGACCGACGAATCCGATCTGCTGTGGCTGGCCGTGGCGGCCGGTGCATGGTGGCGCCTGGGGCCAGGCGTGAGGGTGACGCGGGCGGGGAGCGTGTGGTGGCTGTTGCTGGTGCTGTTGGGCGCGATCGGGCTGTTGCGCGGCTGGGGCGATGCAGCGGTCTTTCAGGGACAGCGAAGCGCGGACGCCGCTGAGCCGCCATGGTCATGGAACGAGGCGCGGTACGCCGGCCACGACAGCGCCTGGAACGCGGTTCGCGTCAGCAAGGCGTGGCTGGCCCTGCTGTTGCTGCTGCCCGTCTGGCCCGCCGATCGGGAGGCAGCGGCCCGGCGCTTCGCGTGGGGCCTGCTGGCGGGCCTTGCACTGGTGGGCGCGGTGGTGCTCGCCGAGCGAGCGGCCACCGTGGGCTGGCAGAACCTGGCGCTGCCTTACCGCGCCACGGCCTTGTTTTGGGAGATGCACGTTGGCGGCGGTGCCATCGACATGTACCTGGCGTTGACGCTGCCCCTGACGCTGTGGGCCGTCTGGCGGGCACGCACGCCGGTGGGTCTGGCGATGTCGCTGCTGTTGCTGGGCCTGGCGGTGCATGCGGTGCTGGCCACGTTTTCGCGTGGCATCGTGGCCGTGGCCTTGCTGGTCTTGTTGTTCATGCCGCTGGCCGCGCTGCGCTGGCGCCTGCCGGTGCCCGTCGCCCGCCGGCCGCTGCAGTTGCTGGCCAGCGCGGGGCTGTGCATGGTGTTGCTGGTGTGGGCCTTGGCGCGCAGCGACTCCTGGGACGATCGGCTGGGGCGCGCCCAGGCCGACATGCTGGGTCGTTGGCAGCACTGGATGTCGGCGTTGCAGGTCTGGCGCACACCGGGTGAGGTGTTGCTGGGGGTGGGTGCAGGGCGACTGCCGGCGCGCCTGGTTGCCAGCGGTGAAGGCTACGAATGGCCGGGCACCGCACGGCTTGTCGGTGGGAGCGCGGGCGTCCTGCTCGGTGGGCCCGCCAGCCGGGAGGACCTCACCGGTCGCTGGACGCTGTCGCAACGCATCGGCGGCTTGCCGCAAGGCAGCTTGCGATGGGCGGTGCGCGTGGCACCGGGCACCGACCCCGCCGCGGTGCTGTGGATCTCTGTCTGTGAACGCTGGTTGCTGGGTGCGCTTCGTTGCGCCGACGGGCCGGTGTCACCGGCGCGCGCCGATGCGCATGGCTGGATACAAGGCACGCTCGTTCTGCGAGAGCCCTTCGGAGCGGGTTGGCGCGCGCCGCTCGTGTCCGCGGGTTTGCAGAGCGACAAGGTGGGGCGCGAGGCGAGGGTGCTGGAGGTCAGGCTGTGGGATGCACAGGGCCGTCAACGCTTTCGAAACCCCGACTTTGCCAGCGGCCTGGCCCACTGGATGCCGGTCGCCGAGAGCTACTACCAGCCCTGGCATGCCGACAACCTGGCCGTGGAACTGCTGGTCGAGCGCGGCGTTCTGGGGCTGTTGTTGGTGGCGGTGGTGCTCTGGCTGGCAATGCGCACGGCGTTGCAGCAGGCCCGGCGCGGCGATCCGCTGGCCTGGGGGTATCTGGGCGTCCTGGGCGCGTGCTGCGTGCTGGGAACCCTCATCAGCGTGACGGAATTCCCGCGGATTGCACTTTTGCTCGCTTTCACGGCCCTCGCTGCATCGACAAACTGTGGAGAAGTTGGCAACAGATCTTGATGTAAGCGATTGTGTTGACATCCTCCAGCGGGTATCCTGCCCTGAGCACTTTTGAATGAACTGTTGGCAGCAGGCACCGTCGCCTTCATACGAAGGCCTCACATGGTGCACGTCGAAGCTCCCCGTGATCAAAATCTTCAACCACTACTTTCACCGCCGCACCGTGCTGCAGGTGATGTTCGACATGGGTCTCGTCGTGGTGGCGCTGATCCTGGCGCTCTACATCCAGTCGAACGCGTCGCTTTTTCACCTTGCCATCGTCGGTGAAGGCTTCACCCGCGGCGTGCTGATCGCGCTGGGCGTGCTCAGCGTGAACTCGGCGCTGGGGTTCTACGAGCGTGGGCGCAGCAAGAGCAGCGGCCAGATGCGTGCGCGCGCGGTGCTGTCGGTGCTGTTGTCGGGTGCCATCGCCAGCGGCGTGCTGGTCTTGCTGCCGCTGGAGCCCTCGTACGACGCCAAGTGGGTGGTGCTGGTGGTGCTGGGCACCACCGGTTTCATGCTCACCCACCGGGTGCTGGTGGGCGAAATGCTGCCCACGGCCCTCAAACGCCGCCGGGTGCTGGTGTACGGCACAGGCGAGCGCGCCGCCACCGTGGGGCAGAGCCTTCAGCACGCCAGTGCGCACGTCGAGCTCGTCGGTTACTACGCCAGCCCCAACGAAACCGAGGCGCGTGTGCCCGCCGCGGCCATCGTCGCGCCCGGAGAGCGGCTGGATCTTCTGGCCCAGCGCGAGGGTGTCGACGAGATCGTCGTGGCCCTGACCGACCGCCGTGGCGGCGCCATGCCCATGCGCGAGCTGCTCGACTGCAAGCTGCGCGGAGTGCGCGTGTCCGACGTCGCGACCTACTTCGAGCAGAACCTCGGCCAGATCCGCATCGAGTCGGCATCGGCGGGCTGGCTGATCTTCGGTGAGGGCTTCAACCAGGGCTTCCTGCGCACCCTCGTCAAGCGGGTGTTCGACATCGTGAGTGCGCTCATCCTGCTCGTGCTCACCCTGCCGCTGATGCTGGTCACCGCCTTGCTGGTCAAGCTCGAGAGCCCGGGCCCGGTTTTCTACTCGCAGGAGCGGGTCGGCCTCAACGGCCGCATCTTCAAGGTGGTGAAGTTCCGCAGCATGCGCAACGATGCCGAGAAGGACGGCGTGCCCCGCTGGGCGACGGCAGGCGACAGCCGGGTGACCCGCATCGGCCGCATCCTGCGCAAGGTGCGCATCGACGAACTGCCGCAATTGTTCTGCGTGCTCAAGGGCGACATGAGCATGGTCGGGCCGCGGCCGGAGCGGCCCTATTTTGTCGATCAGCTGGTGCAGGACATTCCGTTCTACGCCGTGCGCCACAGCGTCAAGCCGGGTGTGACCGGTTGGGCGCAGGTCAGCTACCACTATGGCGCCTCCAAGGAGGACACGGTGGAGAAGCTCCAGTACGACCTGTACTACGTCAAGAACCATTCGCTCTTTCTCGACGTGGTGGTGCTGTTCGAGACGATCGGCGTCGTGCTGACCGGCTCTGGCGCGCATTGAAGCGAGTGCCGCCGCCTTCGCGCTGCCCATGGAGACCCAACCCGGCCTGTCGTCACTGGCGATCTGGAGCCTGCTGATCGCGGCTGCGTCCTACGCGTTGCTGGGCGCGATCATGCTCCGGCGTAGCCTGGGCCAGCAGGCATGGCCGAAGGGCACCGGGCTGGTTCAGGCGGCGATCTGGTTGACCGTTGCCTGGGCCCTGGCCTCCACGCGCGCCGCGCAGCCCGGTCCCTGGCTGGCGCTCTCCATGGTGGCCGACCTGGCCCGCTATGGCGCGTGGTTTGCGCTGCTGCTGTTGTTGCTGCGTGGCGATAGCCGGTCTGCCCCGCGGTGGATGCCGGTGCTGGCCGTGGCGCTGCCCCTGGTGACCTTCGCCGGGGTGTTCCTGCTGCCGCTCGGTGGCGCGCGCATTGCCTTTGTGGTCGGCTCCCTGTCGCTGGCGATCTTCGGCCTCATGCTGGTGGAGCAACTGCTGCGCAACCTGCCCGAGGCCGCGCTGTGGAGTGGCAAGCCGATCGGGCTCGCCCTGGCGGGCATCTTCGCTTTCGATCTTTACCTGTACTCGCAAGGCGTCCTGTTCCAGGCGCTGGATGCCGATGCCTGGAACATCCGCGGCCTGGTGCATGCGGCCTTCACGCCGCTGCTGTGGCTGGCCTCGTCGCGCCACCGCAACTGGCTCGACAAGATCCGTGTCTCGCGCAAGGTGGTGTTCCACTCGGCCACGCTGCTGCTGGTGGGGGTGTACCTGCTCTTCATCGCCAGCGTGGGCTACATCGTGCGCTACCTGGGCAGCGACTGGGGGCGTGCCCTTCAACTCGCGTTGATCTTCGTCGCGCTGATCGGCCTCATCGCGCTGGCCTTGTCGCGCTCGCTGCGTGCGCGCTTGCGGGTGCAGCTGGGCAAGCACTTCTTCCGCTACCGGTACGACTACCGGGAGGAATGGCTGAAGTTCACCCAGTCGCTGGCGTCGCAGAACGGCCCCCAGGAGCTGGGGCTCAACGTCATTCGGGGGCTGGCCGACATGGTGGAGAGCCCCAGCGGCGCCCTTTGGGTGCACCGCCCGGACGAGCCGGCTTTGCGGCAGGTGGCCCGATGGAATCTGCCCGCCATCAGCGCGACCGAGATGCCCGACGGCTCGTTGAGCGCGTTCCTGCGTCGCACAGGCTGGGTGATCGACCTGCGCGAGATGCGGGAGCGCCCGGAACGCTACGAGGGCCTGGTGTTGCCCGAATGGCTGGCCTCGCACGATCAGGCCTGGCTGGTCGTGCCGCTGTGGCTGGGGCCTGACCTGCTGGGGTTTGTGGTGCTGGGCCGCCCGCGCGCACCCATGGAGTTGAACTGGGAGGTCACCGACCTGCTCAAGACGGCCGCGCGCCAGGCGGCCAGCTTTCTGGCACAGATGCAGGTGACCGAGGCCTTGCTCGAAGCGCGCAAGTTCGAGGCGTTCAGCCGCATGTCGGCCTTCGTGGTGCACGACCTCAAGAACATCGTGACCCAGCTGTCGCTGATGATGAAGAACGCCAAGCGCCTGGGCAACAACCCCGAGTTCCAGGCCGACATGCTCCTGACGGTGGAGAATTCCCTGGAGCGCATGCGCCAGCTCATGCTGCAGCTGCGCGAAGGCACCGCTCCCGGGGACGCCAGTGTGGGCGTCGATCTGTGTGCCCTGGCCCGCTCGCTGGGCGAAAGCGTGGCGCGGCGCGGCCGTCGCCTGGAGGTGCAGGAGCAAGGGCGGGTGGCAGCGCGCGGGCATCCCGAGCGGCTCGAGCGCGTGCTGGGGCATCTGGTGAACAACGCGCTGGAAGCAACCGAGCCGCCGCAGCGCGTCTGGATCGAGGTGGACCGTTTTGGCAGCCACGCACGCGTGGTGGTGGGCGACGAAGGGGCGGGCATGCCCGAGGCCTTCGTTCGCGACCGGCTCTTCAAGCCCTTCCAGACCACCAAGTCGTCGGGGATGGGCATTGGTGCGTATGAAAGCTTCCAGTACGTTCAGGAACTGGGTGGCAAGATGAGCGTGGACAGTGCGCCGGGGCAGGGCACGCGGATCACGCTGTTGCTGCCCCTGATTGAATCGTTTGAGAACTCGGATCTGCATCCGATGGGAGAGACATGAGCGCGGAAAAGGGAGTTCAGCTGTTGATCGTGGAGGACGATCCGGCGCTGCAGAAGCAGATCAAGTGGTCGCTCGACCAGTTTGAATCGGTGACCGCAGACGACCGGGAGTCGGCGCTCGTGCAGTTGCGCCGCCACGCGCCGGCCGTTGTGACGATGGACCTGGGCTTGCCGCCGAACGCCGACGATTCGACGGAGGGCTTCTTGCTGCTGGAGCAGATCGTCTCGCTGGCCCCCGGGACCAAGGTGGTGGTGCTGACCGGGCAGAACGGCCAGGCCAACGCGCTGCGCGCGGTGGAGCTGGGCGCCTACGACTTCCTGGCCAAACCGTTCGAGCCCGAGGTGCTGGGCCTGATCGTCCAGCGTGCCCTGCGTCTGCACGAGTTGCAGGCCGAGAACGAGCGACTGGTGGCCATGCGCCAGCCCGACAGCCTGTCCGGCTTGCTCACGCGCGACCCCGAGATGCTGCGCGTGTGTCGCACCATGGAAAAGGTGGCAACGACCAACGCCACCGTGATGCTGCTGGGCGAAAGCGGCACCGGCAAGGAGGTGCTGGCGCGCGGCCTGCACGAATCGTCGCGCCGCAAGGGCCGCTTCGTCGCCATCAACTGCGCCGCCATCCCGGAAAACCTCCTGGAAAGCGAGCTGTTCGGCTACGAGAAGGGCGCCTTCACCGGCGCGGTGAAGACCACGCCCGGCAAGATCGAAAGCGCACATGGCGGCACGCTCATGCTCGACGAGATCGGTGACCTGCCCATGGCGCTGCAGGCCAAGTTGCTGAGATTCCTGCAGGAGCGGGTGATCGACCGCGTGGGCGGGCGCCAGGAGATCGCGGTCGACGTGCGCGTGGTTTGCGCCACGCACCAGGATGTCAAGCAACTCATCAGCGAAGGGCGGTTCCGCGAGGACCTGTTCTACCGGCTGGCCGAGATCGTGATCAACATTCCGCCGCTGCGCGACCGTGTTGGCGACGCTGCCTTCCTGGCACACGCTTTCACGCGGCGGTTCGCCCAGGAGCAAGGCCGGCGCAGCCTGACCCTGAGCAGCGACGCGGTGAACGCCATCAGCGCGCACCGTTGGCCGGGCAATATTCGCGAACTGGAGAACTGCATCAAGCGCGCCGTGATCATGACCGACGGCAACCAGGTGACGGCCGAGGATCTCGCATTGCCGCTGCCCGCCAACGGTGCCGCCGACGAGGTGATCGACCTGCGCACGGTGCGCGACGAGGCCGAGAAGCGCGCGGTGATCACCGCGCTTTCCCGGGCCAACAACAACGTGCTGCGCGCAGCGGAATTGCTGGGCGTGAGCCGCCCGACGCTCTACGATCTGATGCACCGCTTCGGCATGAAATGACTCTGCCCAGGCCCAACCGGAGAACGCCATGAACACCTCCAGAATTGCACGACGCACATGGTTACCCACGGCCCTTGCCTTGGCGTTGCTGGTGGGCGCCTGTGGCCGCGAGGATCCGAACGCGCTGCTGGCGTCGGCCCGCGATTACATGGGCAAGAACGACGTGCCGGCTGCCATCATCCAGATCAAGAACGCGCTGCAGGCCGACCCCGACCGTGCCGAGGCGCGGGCGATGCTGGGGCAGGCCTTGTTGCTCAGCGGTGATCCGGCGGGCGCGGAAACCGAACTCAAGCGGGCGCTGGACCTGGGGGTGCCGCCGGAAGAGGTGTTGCCTTCCCTCGCTCGCAGCCAGTTGCTGCTCGGCCGCGCCGCCGACGTCACGCGTGACCTGGCGGACAAGAGCCTGGCCGACCCGCAGGCGCAGGCCGATCTGCAGACCATCGTGGCCCGCGCCTGGGCATCGCAAGGGCGCGAAAGCGAGCGTGATCGTGCCTTGTCGCGGGCCTTGCAGGCGGTGCCCGACTACGGCCCCGCCGTGATGGAGCAGGCGCGCTCGAAGTTGACCCGTGGCGATGTGGCGGGCGCCCTGGCACAGATCGATGGCTTGCTTGCGAAACAGCCCACACTGGCCGACGCCCATGAATTCCGGGGCGATCTGCTCATGCGCCAGCGCGAGGCAAAGCCCGCCCTGGCCGCCTACCGTGAAGCGCTCAAGCTGGAGTCGGGTCATGCGCGCGCGCGCGCCGGCGCGGTGCGCGCCTTGATGGCAGACCAGCAAACCGATGCGGCGCTGGCAGAGCTTGCCGAGATGGTCAAGCTGCACCCCGGCACGCCGCAGACGCTGTACCTGCAAGCCCAGATGGCGTTGTCGCGCAACGAGCCCGCCAAGGCCCGCGAGCATATGCAGCAGCTGTTGCGCCTGACGCCGGACAGCCCCGCCGCGCTTGAGCTGGGCGGCGCGATCGAACTCGCCAACAACGCCACCGTGCAGGCCGAGACCATGCTGGCCCGGGCGGTGCAACTCTCGCCGCAACTGCCGCTGGCGCGCCGATTGCTCGTCAGCACCTACCTGCGCACGGGACAGGTGGATCGCGCCATCGGTGCGCTGCCGCCCGATCTGCTCAAGAACAGCGACGACGCAGGCCTGCTGGCGGTGGCCGGTCAGGCCTACATGGTCAAGGGCGACCCTGAGGAAGCGCAGCGTTACCTTGCCAAGGCCAGCCAGCTCGATCCGAACGATGTCGCCAAACGCACCACGCTGGCCATCAGCCAGCTTGCCGGCGGTGAGACCGGTGAGGCCCTGGCTTCGCTGCAGCGACTGGCCGACAGCGACACCGGCATCACGGCCGATCTGGCGTTGATCAACGCCAGCCTGCGCCTGCGCAAGGTCGACGACGCGCTCAAGGCGATCGACGCGCTGGAGAAGAAGCGCGCCAACGATCCGCTGCCTGCGCACCTGCGCGGTCGAGCGCTCTTGCAGCGCCAGGACATGGCGGGTGCGCGGCGGGCCTTCGAGAAGGCACTGTCGATCGATCCCGCCTACTTCGCGTCCACGGCCGCGCTGGCCGCGCTCGACATGAACGAGCGCAAACCCGAGCAGGCCCTTCAGCGCGTGCGGGCCGTGGCCGAGAAGAACCCCGCCAACGT
>VFQM010002432.1_pt1 | contig 13710 bp, 12 predicted proteins | sample 3512391 | NCBI WGS metagenome assembly VFQM01 (sample SAMN10412369, study PRJNA504923) | tailings metagenome | isolation source: Replicate 1 from Balatoc abandoned mine | place: Philippines
TTGCCCTGCTGCGCCGCATTCACGCCGAGCGGGGCACGAGCTTTGTGGTCGTCACACACGACCCGCGCCTGGCCGCGCGATGCGACCGGCTGGTGGAACTGATTGACGGCCGCATTGCGCGCGATGAGGCCATCACCGAGGGTGTGGAGCCGGCACCGCACGGGTGTGTTAGACAGGGTGGATGCTATTAAGTTGATAGCTGCTTGCGCTTTACAGAAGAGCGCTAGAGCCTGATTTGGTTGAAAATTGCTTGGCGCCGCGAGCAGGGAAGCCTCGGGTGCCGGCTACTGCCTTATTGGGCGCCTCGCGCGCCAGCCAGCCGCTGACGATCAGCACCTGCGCTGCGTAGTACGTGGACAGCACCCACACCGGGGCCAATGGCAGGGGCGTCACAAACCGGTCGGTCGCCAGCAAGGCGTCGCTCAGCATGAAGCACCCCGCCCCCAGCGCCACCCGCAGTGCGGGCCCGCTGCGCAGCACGGTCGCCCGGCCTATGGCCTGCGCGGCCATCAGCGCAATCACCAGCACATAGGCCGCCACCGGCACGCGCAGGGCCGGGGGCAGGCCTTCCGTCCATAAAAAGGCGTACATGCCCACGCCAATGCCCAACGTGGCGGCCAGCGCCCCCCGGTGGGGAAACCATGCCTGCCCGTTCTTGAACAGCGCGACATAGAACAGGTGCGCCACCAGAAAACTCACCAGCCCAGGGATGAAAAAGCCCTGGAACATGAGGAACACATCCCCCGCCAGCGATCCAGCCAACGCTGCAGCCAGCAGAAGCCAGTTTTTTGAATCAAATTGCTCTCTGGCGCTTGTTGAATAAGCGCTGGCAGCTACCAAAATAAGAGCAAAAACCATCGTCAGCGGCTTGAACAGCCAGTGCCATTCGGTGAACCCCAGCGCGCTGGTGGCGGTGGCCAATGCAGCGCTTTGCAGCATCAGCGCCATCAGCATGCCGATGCGCCCCTGCATCACCGCGCCCAAAGCCCATTGCCCCACCAGCAGCACCGCAAACCAGATGGCGTTGTGCGCTAGTGGTGCTGTGTCGGCTTGCCATAAAAAAGCGCCCACCCCCGTGAGCAGCACCGCAAACTGCACCAGCGCAAACCACTGCACCGCACGTGACATCGGCGGCTGAAAGATCTGCATCTGCGCCATGCTGAAGGCGGGTTTGGGAAAACGCTCCGCCACATCGGCAGGGCGCCAGCCCGGTGGCTTGATCCAGACCTTGAGCTTGTCTGCCCAGTTACGTGCGTGCCAGCTGTCGTGCGCCAGCCCGGCGTACACCTGCGCGTTGGCCCACAGCGGATCCCAGCTGTTGAGCAGCCCACGTGTGCCGTACGCGCATCGGTCAAGCGCATCCTCCTCCTTGAAGGTGCCAAACAGCCTGTCCCACAGGATCAGGATGCCGCCGTAGTTCTTGTCCAGATAGGCATCGTTCACTGCGTGGTGCACGCGGTGGTTGCTGGGGCTGCAGAACCAGCGGTCGAACCAGCCGAGCTTGCCCACCTGCTCGGTGTGCACCCAGAACTGGTAGAGCAGGTCGATGAGCGCCACCACGCCAAACACCAGCGGCGGCACGCCCGCCAGCGCCATGGGCACATAAAAGACCCAGCCCAGCAGCGCGCCAGAACTGGTCTGGCGCAGGGCGGTGCTCAGGTTGTAGTCCTGGCTCTGGTGGTGCACCGCGTGCGCGGCCCACAGCACGGCCGATTCGTGCCCCATGCGGTGCAGCCAGTAGTAGCAAAAGTCGTAGAACACCAGCGCCAGCAGCCAGCCGGGCAGGCTGGTCCAGAAGGCATCGTTGCGCCACAGCGCCACGTGTTCGAACAGGGCGGTGTAGATGCCGATGCGCAGAAGGTGCGTGAACGCCGCACTGGTCTGGCTGAGCATGCCCAGACTGATGCTGCTGACCGCATCGGCCAGGCGGTAGGTGTTGCGCTGGCGCCGCCAGCCCACAGCCAGCTCGATGGTAATCAGCAGCAAGAAGACAGGGGTGGCAAGGACGATGATCTGGCTGGGGCTCATGGAGGACACCAAAAGTGTCCGCCGATTGTTTCCCTGATCAGGTCAGCGCGCCTCTGGCATCAACCCTGATGATCCGCTCCACCACGCCTTGCGCCAGCCCACCCCGCACACCGATCATGAAGTCGTACAGGTTCACCGTCGGGTCGCAATGGCCGGGCACCAGCCACAGCATGCGGCCCAGGGCGGGCAGGCGGGCCTTGTCGCCCTCGGCGTACAGGATTCCGTGCTCGTCACCCCCATTGGCGTAGCGGAGCGCCCGGTCTGCGGGCAGGTTTGCCACGGTGGGCAGGCCCGAGTCGATGGCGTGGCTCTTGTGGCCCGCGTCACACACGGCATGGGTGTCGCGCACGGAAATCACCTGGGTCTTGACGAACAGGGCGTGCTCGAATGCGGGCTGGGCGGGGTCGCGTTCGTTGCGGGCGTAGTCGGCGTCCATGAAAAGGAACGACCCCGCCTGCAGCTCGCCATACACCCCGCTGGCCGCTTCGTTCACCAGTGTGCCGGTGCCGGAGCCCGTGACCAGCGGCACGGGCAGCCCGGCGGCCTCGATGAGGTCGCGCGTGTGCGCGGCTTGCTGCACGGCGCGTGCAATGGCCTCGCGCCGTTTGGCAGCGCTGGCAAAGTGCTGGGCGCGGCCATGGTAAGCCTGCAACCCGGCAAAGCGCAGCCGTGGGTGGCGGGCCACGGCCAGTGCCAGCGCCACGGCGGCCTCGCCCGGCGGCACGCCGCAGCGGCCCTGGCCCACGTCAATCTCGACCAGCACATCCATGCCCGCGTCGCTGCCAGACTGTGCCATCGCTTCGGCCAGGCGCTCGATGCCCTCCGCGCTGTCCACCGCCACACCCAGGCGGCCGCCCCGGCTGGCAAGGGCTGTGGCCAGCCGCGCTGCGCGGTGCAGCTTGGGCATGGCAATCACTTCGTTGGTGATGGTGATGTCCAGCACGCCGCCAGCGGCCAGCGCTTCTGCTTCGGACACTTTTTGCACGCACACGCCCTGTGCTCCGGCCTGCTGCAGCAACAAGGCCAGCTCGGCGCTCTTGTGCATCTTGGCGTGGGGCCGCCAGCGCACCTGGTGCTTGCGGGCGAAGTCGGCCATGCGCTGGATGTTGCGGTCCATGGCGTCCAGGTCCACCACCAGGGCGGGGGTGTCGATCAGGTCTACCCGCTGGCCGATGAGGGCGGCGAGGGCGTCAGGCGTGGTTTTCATCGCGTACGGCGTTGTCCAGGTGCTGCGTGTCGGCCCATCCCACCAGGCTGAGACCATCGGGTGTCCAGAGCAGGCGGTTGATGGCCGCATTGCCCAGTTGCCAGGTGCGCGGGGCTTGAATGTCTTGTCGGGTGGCGGCGCGGTACAGCACGTCCAGCACGCCGCCGTGGGCCACCAGCACGATCTGCCCGCCCATATGCTGGGCTGCCAGGGCGTATGTGGTGGTGGTGATGCGTTCGCGCAGCGCGATCAGCGATTCGCCACCCTCGGGCGCAAAGGCGGGGTCGCGCTTGCGCCAGCGGTAGGCTTGTTCTGGCTCTTTGGCTTCCAGCTCTTCAAAGGTGTGGCCTTGCAGCACGCCAAAGCTGCGTTCACGCAGGCCCTGGTGGGCGGTCAGCGGCGCCTGGGTGGTTTCTGCGATGGCGCGGGCCGTGACCCAGGCGCGTTGCAGGTCACTGCTGTAGATGGCGTCGATGGGCTCATCGGCCAGCGCCAGAGCGGCCTGGCGGGCCTGCCACAGGCCCACGTCGTTCAGCGGAATGTCCAGATGGCCCTGGAGGCGGCTGTCCACGTTCCAGGCGGTTTCTCCGTGGCGGATGGCGATGATGCGGGTGGCGTCCATGCAATGTCAGGGCTGGGTCGGTAAGGGGATGCGCACCTGGCGCGGGCCTTGGGGGGGCTGGGGAAAGCCGGTGAGCGCGGCGTCGAACAGCACGCCGTACACCGCGGGGTCAGACACCCACACGTCTTCGTGCACGGCCGAGGTTTCGTAAACCACTTCCTGCGTGCGCGCATCGCGCATCACGATGCTGACCACGCGCCGGTGCAGCGGGGTGGGGGCGCCCACCTGCCACAGGCCGCTCATGCCCCAGCCGCCACGCCCGCCGTACCAGCCCCAGCCGCCAAACGCCCAGGGCGGGTGGTCATCAAACGGGTCGCGGCGCGGTGTGAAGCCCGCCTGCGCGCCCAGTTGCACCACCCATTGGCCGGTTTCATCATTGCGCTGCAGCCCGGCGCGCGCCAGGGCTTGCTCGGCCAGCGCCAGGATGGGGTCGAACGAGGGTGTTTGCTGCGAGGGCAGGCGCTCCAGCCGGTACGTCATGGGCTGCTGGGCGCTGGCAGCGGTGGGCAGCCTGGAGAAGCTGCGCACATCGCCTTCCACCACGCGGTGGGTGGCGCAGCCGGCCAGCACAGCGGCCATGCCCAGCAGCACGGCACATTTCTTCCATTGCAAAGTCATCATGGCAAGTCTCCTGAAGCGGTTGCGGTGGATGGCTGCAGTGGTGCAGCGCGCTGGCTGGGGTGGCCTTCAGGGGGGAGCGGCCGCCTGGCTAGGGATTCAAGCAGTCAGAGCGTGAAGCTGGGTCAAAGATTCCTCAACCGATCTGCACCACCTGCACGCCGGGCAGCGTGGGCGCGGGCGCAAACTCTTCCTTGTCAAACGCCTTGTCGCCGTTTTCGTCGGCCACGCCGGTGGCACGGGCGTTCTTGAAGTCGTACAGGTTGCCGTCCAGCAGGTGCGAAGGCACCACGTTCTGCAGGGCGTTGAACATGTTTTCGATGCGGCCGGGGAAGCGCTTTTCCCACTCGCGCAGCATCTCGCCCACCTGCTTGCGCTGCAGGTTCTCCTGGCTGCCGCACAGGTTGCACGGGATGATGGGAAAGTTGCGGTGCGCGGCCCAGCGGGCGGTGTCTTTCTCGGCCACATAGGCCAGAGGGCGGATCACCACATGCTTGCCGTCGTCGCTGACCAGCTTGGGCGGCATGCTCTTCATCTTGCCGCCAAAGAACATGTTGAGCAGCAGCGTCTGCAGGATGTCGTCGCGGTGGTGGCCCAGGGCGATCTTGGTGCAGCCCAGTTCATCGGCCACACGGTACAGAATGCCCCGGCGCAGTCGGCTGCACAGGCTGCAGGTGGTCTTGCCCTCGGGGATCAGCTTCTTGACGATGCTGTAAGTGTCTTCGTTCTCGATGTGGAACGGCACCCCGGTGCTGGCCAGGTATTCGGGCAGCACATGCTCGGGGAACCCGGGTTGCTTCTGGTCCAGGTTGACGGCCACCAGGTCAAAGTGGATGGGCGCACGGGCCTTGAGCTTGAGCAGGATGTCGAGCAGCGCATAGCTGTCTTTGCCGCCGGACATGCACACCATCACCTTGTCGCCTTCTTCAATCATGTTGAAGTCGACGATGGCCTTGCCGACTTCGCGGCACAGGCGTTTTTCGAGCTTGTGCGCCTCGCGCTCGATCTTGAAGTCGGGGCGGCCCTGCGGCGTGGCGGGGGCGGCGGTTTCGGGTTCGTCGGTCCAGGGGGTCATAGTGTCTTGCAGCGGCTTTACCACTGCCCGGTTTCCATGCGGATGGCGACTTCGCAGTCGTCAAAAATTTCGAGTTTGGCAATTTTCACGCGCACGCCGCGCACGCCGGGCAGCAGCATCAGCCGCTGCGCCAGCTTGCCAATCAGGCTCTCGAGCAGGTTCACATGCTCGGCCGTGCACTCGTCGATGATGATCTGGCGCACCTTGCGGTAGTCGAGCACATGCGCTATGTCGTCGTCGTGCGGCCGCAGCGGCTGCGCGCCCAAGCTCAGCTCGGCATCGACCTGGATGGGCTGGGGCGCGTTTTTCTCGTGCGCAAGGATGCCCAGGTTGGCGTGGAAACGCAACCCGGTAATATTTAATACATGTGCCACTCCAACGGAAGGCATGCAACTTGCTTCTGACAGCGGTGAAGCAACCAATTGAGGTCCGTGTGATTGCAGCCACCGGCAGATTTGTTTGGATGCGGTAACACCATCTGCAAGTGCGGTTTGGATGCTGGGGTGCAAGCGTTGACTGATATCGCCAGCGAAGAATAAACCGTGAGCTGCTGAAAGATCATGCTTTTGCAGCGGCCAATGTGGCCAGCCCACGCTTGCCCATGCACTGCTGCTTTGTAGCTGGCTCCAAAAAACGTCATTGGGCTCGAAACCAATGAGTGCAGCGACGTTGTCAAATATTTCTTTTCCGAAAATATCGCTTGTCACCTGCCATGTTCCATCGTTCAATTTTTCTATTTTTTTTTGCATGGCGATGCCAATGCGTTTATCAATATTCCTGTTGTTTTTTAGCTGGGATTGGAAGTGTGGTTGTGCGCGCAATTCGCTGCGTGCCCAAAGCACTACCGCATTGTTTTGGTTGGCTAAAAATAATGCATTCTCAACAGCATTATCGCCGCCGCCAATTAACAGGATGCGCTGTGATCGCAATGTATTTCGGTATTTTGTGAGCTGCACCGCATCCATTGGGGAATTAAGTGCATCGCATGATGCAAGGCGTTTGGTACGAAGACCTGTAGCAATAACTAAAGCCCGAGTCTCCAATCGCGTGCCATTGCTGAGTTTGAAAATTTTTCTGCTGGAACTTAGATGCTCCACTTGCTCCACGTGAACATCGGAGATTATGCTGATAAGTTTTTCGGTTTTTATGTGTTGTGTGTAGAGGTCTGCAAGCTTGGAGGTTGAGGTGCCGGGGTGCCCAAGAACCCAGTCTTGCGTAAGATTCAGCTCGCGCAGGGTATTCATCGGAGTACTGGTTTCTTCCAGTATGATGCTCTCTATACCTTGCTGGGCTAGCCATAGTGCACAACTACAGCCAGCAGGTCCTGCGCCAATAATTAGGACGTCACTCATTTGGATTTTCGACATTGTGTGGTAGTGGATATGTCGATTTTGGCCAAAAGCTGCTTTTTTGCCATTCAGAGAAAAGTACGCCAATTGCGATGGCTGCATCTTCTGCAAAATAGCGTTTTAAGAATGGCGAGGCCAGGAAATTTTCCCGGAGTTTCTGGCGCAGCGATATATGCATGGATATATTGGTGCATTGTTCTCTGATTTCGGGATTGCCAAATTCAATCTTGATTTCGTAGCCCTCGCTTGCTGAGCCTTGGATTATCCCAATGAACTGGCTTAGTATTGGGTGATTCGATATTGTAGAAATATTTTCTTTTGTGATTAATATGTTCTCGTGTGCTGAATTGATATTTATTGCATTTGGTATTTCAATAGATATTCTTGCGAATATCTCAAAATTAAAAACGTTTGTTTTTATTCCAACGATCGCTTCATGCTGAGGCATTTCGCGCCATCTGAAACTGAAGTAGGCGTAGGAGCGATTTTGAGCGGGCGACACTAATTTTACGTCAGAAAAAGGGTAAATAAAATCAGAGAGACCATTTCTCTGCAAAGGGTGGGCCCAGCTTTTAAATCGTTCCAGCACTGTTTCTTCCAGAAATCCGGTTACCAATCTGTCAATCTGCCGTGTTGATGTGCGGCGTATGGCGATTGCTGCAATCACGGCAGACGTTAGTGGTATAAGAACGATAAGCAGTTGAATGGCATTGCCTTTGAGATTATCTTCTTTGGAGAAGGCTAGAAGCCATAGCGCAGTCAGCAGTGAGCTGATACATAACAATCCGATGAGGAAAATACCCCACGCTGGAAGCGTCACGATGGCATCTTTGATTCCGTTGGCGCCTGACGGCTGATTGGATTCCATACAATTGTTCTAAAGATTTAGAAGGACTATCGTTGCGGGAGTTTACATACATGCTGCATGGCACATCGCTTGAGGAATGTGTCGCGCAGGCCATTGGCGCCGCTGGCGGCTGGATCGGTTTCGATCGTTTCATGGCGCTGGCCCTCTACACCCCCGGCCTGGGCTACTACGCGGGCGACCTGCCCAAGTTCGGCGCGCTGCCCGGCTCGGGCAGCGACTTCGTGACCGCCCCGGAGATGACCCCGCTGTTCGGCCAGACGCTGGCCGTCCAGGTGGCCGAGGCCTTGCAGCGCACCGGCACCCGCGAGGTGTGGGAGTTTGGCGCGGGCTCGGGCGCGCTCGCGCTGCAGCTGCTCGATGCGCTGGGCGACGCCGTGCAGCGCTACACCATCGTCGATCTTTCGGGCAGCCTGCGCGCCCGCCAGCAGGCGCTGCTGGCGGTCCATGCCGGCAAAGTCCGCTGGGTCGATGCGCTGCCCGAGCGCATGGATGGCGTGGTCGTCGGCAACGAGCTGCTGGACGCCATGCCCGTGCAACTGCTGGCGCGCCACGGCGGTCAGCATGGCGGTGTGTGGCATGAGCGCGGCGTGGTGGTGGCAGAAGACGGCAGTTTTGCCTGGGCCGACCGCCCCACGGCCCTGCGCCCGCCCCTCGATATTGAAGGCCCGCAGGACTACCTGACTGAAATCCACGCCCAGGGAGAAGGCTTCATCCGCATGCTGGCCGACCGGCTCACGCGCGGTGCGGCCTTTTTGCTGGACTATGGCTTTGGCGAAGACGAGTACTACCACCCCCAGCGCCACATGGGCACGGTGATGTGCCACCAGGGCCATTTGGCCGACGGCGACCCGCTGGTGGAGGTGGGGCGTAAAGACATCACCGCGCACGTCAACTTCACCGCCATGGCCCTGGCCGCGCAAGAGGCGGGGATGCAGGTGCTGGGCTACACCACCCAGGCGCATTTCCTGATCAACTGCGGTTTGCTATCAAAAATGGAGCTGCTTGCGCAAGCAGAGCGGGCGACAGCGGCCAAATTGATCATGGAGCATGAAATGGGCGAGCTGTTCAAGGTGCTGGCCCTGGGCCCGGGCGATGCGTGGGAGCCCGTGGGGTTTGCGCGCGGAGACCGGTCGCACCGGCTCTGACCGCGCAGGCACCCCATGCTCCGCTGGCTCATCGTCATCTTCCTCGCGCTGGTGTTCATCAACGGCCTGTCGCCGCTGCTGCAGCGCCTGGGACTGGGCCGCCTGCCGGGCGACTTCAAGTTCAAGCTGTTTGGGCGCGACTGGTTCATTCCGCTGGCCAGCACCGTGCTGCTCAGCTTTGTGGTCAGCCTGATTGCCAAGTGGGTGTGAGCGGGATTGCAGAAGAGGTCTGAGCGCCCTCTGTGAGGGGTGTCGAGGGCTTCAGTCCGCAGCGGCCTGCAGCGCATCCATGAATGCCTTGCGCCACCAGTGCACATCGTGTTCCTTGATCCGCGCCATGAGCTTCTGGTGGCGCGCCTGCCGCTCGGCCAGTGGCATCTGCAGCGCCTGCTGGATGCTGTCGGCCATGCCCTGGGGGTCGTAGGGGTTCACCAGCAGCGCTTCTTTCAGCTGCTCGGCCGCACCCGCAAAGCGTGACAGCACCAGCACGCCGGGGTTGTCCGGGTCTTGTGCCACCACGTATTCCGTGGCAACGAGGTTCATGCCGTCGCGCAGCGGTGTGACCAGCCCCACGGCGGCGGCGCGGCACAGGCCCGGCACGCGTTTGCGCGCCACCATGCGGTGGATGTAGCGCACGGGCATCCAGTCCAGCTCGCCATAGTCGCCATTGACCGAGCCGCACAGCCCCTCCAGCTCCTGGCGCAGGTCGGCATAGGCGTGCACGTCATCGCGGCTGGGCGAGGCGATCATGATCATCGTCGCGCTGCCCCGGTTTTCGGGGTAACGGTCCAGCAGCTCGCGGAAGGCCCGTACGCGGTGCGGGATGCCCTTGGAATAGTCGAGCCGGTCAATGCCCAGCAGCAGGCGCCGGCGCGAATACTCGTCGCGCATGTTCTCGTAGGTCTCCAGTGCGTCGGGGGCGTGCGTGAGGCGCGTGAACTCGTCCACGTCGATGCCAATGGGAAAGGACTGCACCACCACCGTGGCGCCGAAGGCGCGCACGCGCTTTTCGTCCACCGCTTCAGCGCTGCCTTCGTTGCGCACATAGCGCGTGAAATGCGCCACATCCGCCTCGCTCTGCAGGCCCACCAGGTCGTAGGCAAACAGCGAGCGCATCAGCCATTCGTGCTGCGGGATGGCCGCCATGATGAGTGGCGGCGGCATGGGGATGTGCAGAAAGAACCCGATGCGCTGCTTGCAGCCCATGGCGCGCAGCTCGGCGGCCAGCGGGATCAGGTGGTAGTCGTGCACCCAGATCACATCGTCGTCGCGCAGCAGCGGCAGCAGCTTGCGCGCAAACATCTGGTTCACGCGCCGGTAGCCCGCGATGTAGCTGGCGTTGAAGTCGGCCAAGTCCAGCCGGTAATGGAACACCGGCCACAGCACGCTGTTGCTGTAGCCGTGGTAGTAGCTGTCGTGGTCTTCGCGGCACAGGTCCACGGTGGCCAGGGTGACGGCGCCGGCCTGGCGGGTGTGCAGTTCGCCCTCGCCGGGTGTGCCGCCTTCGACCACGGTGCCGCTCCAGCCAAACCAGAGGCCTCCGGTCTGGTTGAGCGCTTCACCCAGGGCCACAGCCAGGCCCCCGGCGGCGGGTTTGCGTGGATCGGCAAGGCGATTGGAGATGACGACAAGACGGCTCATGGGGGCCATCATCCGTGCAGACCGCCCCCGGCCGCTGTCGGACAGCGCCTCAAATCACGCTGTCCCAGGGCGCCGACAGGCGCACGGCGGCGTTGATCACGCCCACCATCGAATAGGTCTGCGGGAAGTTGCCCCACATCTCGCGGGTGTCGGGGTGCGTGTCTTCCGACAGCAGGCCCAGCGGGTTGCGGGCGGCCAGCATGGTTTCGAAGATGGCCCGCGCCTCGGCCTTGCGGCCAATGCGTGCCAGCGCGTCGATCCGCCAGAAGGTGCAGATGTTGAAGGCTGTCTCGGGCTTGCCAAAGTCGTCGGCCGCTTCATAGCGGCGCATATAGGGGCCATCGCACAGGCTCTTTTCCATGGCCTCCACGGTGCTCACAAAGCGCGGGTCCTTAGGGTCGATGAGACCCACCTCGGCCATCAGCAGCACGCTGGCATCCAGCTCATGCCCGCCAAAACTCTCGGCAAACGCCTGGCGTTCTTCGCACCACGATTGGTCGAGAATCTCGGCGCGCATGCGGTCGGCATGTTGCTGCCAGTGGCTGGCACGGTCGGCCAGCTGCAGCGTGGCGGCGATCTTGGCCAGCCGGTCGCAGGCGGCCCAGCTCATCAGGGCCGACGAGGTGTGCACCCGGGCGCGCGTGCGCAGCTCCCACATGCCCGCATCGGGCTGGCCGTACACACGCACGGCGTTGTCGCCCACCTGTTCCAGCCGCTTGAATTCGGCCAGGCCCGCGCGGTGCAGCAGGCGGTGGTCGTGGAAGGCCTGGGCCGCGCCCAGCACGATGTTGCCGTACACGTCGTGCTGAAAATGCTCGGCCGCCTGGTTGCCCACGCGCACCGGGCCCATGCCCCGGTAGCCTGCCAGCTGGGGCACAAAACGCTCGGGCAGGTCTTTCTCCAGCCCAATGCCATACAGCGGCTGGATGTGGCCGTCACCGCCTTCAACCACCACGTTGCTCAGCCAGCGCAGGTAGTCCTCCATCGTGCCCACCTCGGAGATGCTGTTGAGCGCGCGCACCACAAAAAACGCATCGCGCAGCCAGCAGTAGCGGTAGTCCCAGTTGCGGCCGCTGTGGGCAGATTCGGGGATGCTGGTGGTCATGGCAGCCACGATGGCACCGGTTTCTTCGTACAACGACAGCTTGAGCGTGATGGCCGCGCGGATCACCGCATCCTGCCACTCCAGCGGGATGGCCAGCGCGCGGCTCCAGCTGCGCCAGTAGGCCGTGGTCTCCTGCTCGAAGTGGCGGGCGGTGTCGGCAATGCCGTCCACCAGCGTCTCGTCGGCGCCCAGCAAAAAGTTGTGCTCGCGCGTGAGCACAAACGCCTGGCCCGACAGCACATGCGACACCGGCGCATCGGTGGACAGGCGCAGCGTCATGCCCTCGCCCACATAGCGGATGTGGTTGCTGCCGCGCGTGATCTCGGGGGTGGTCTGGCCCCAGTCGTAACGCACCTTGAGCGCCACCCGGATGCGCGGCGCGCCCTGGATGGGCCGCACCCGGCGCACCAGCGTCATGGGCCGGAAGTAGCGCGAGCGGCTGTAAAAGCGCGGCGCAAAGTCGGTGATCTCGATGCCGTGGCCCGCCTTGTCGAACAACTGCGTGCGCAGGATGGCGGTGTTCGGCTCGTACCACTGGTGGGCCGATGCCAGGTCTTCCAGCTCGATCGCAAAGTGGCTGCCCTCATCCCCGGGCTGCAGCAGGGCGTTGAACACCGGATCGCCATCAAAGCGCGGCAGGCAGCACCACACCATGCGGGCGTGGTCGTCGATGAGTGCGCTGATGGCGCAGTTGCCGATCATCCCAAGGTTGAGCGAGCCCGCTTGGGGGTGTGTGGTGGCGGTGTTCATCGTTCGCGCTCCAGCGTTGTGCGTGCAGACGACAGCCAGCCCCGCAGTGCGGCTGATGTCATGCAGCGGTGTTGTGCCATGGTGGGCCCTTCGCCCACCTTGATGCCCCAGCCGCCGAGTGCCTGAACGGCGGCAAAGCCGGCCTCGTCGGTAACGTCATCGCCCACAAAGACCGGCGTGCGGCCCGCAAAGGGTGGCTGCGTCATGAAGTCGATGATGGCCTGGCCCTTGTGAACGCCACGGGGTTTCACTTCAAAGACGCATTTGCCGCGCAGCAGTTCCACACCGTCCACCTCCTGCATGGCTTGCACCAGCGTGTCGTGGCACAGGGATTCGAGGTGGGGCGCCAGGCGGTAGTGCAGGGCGACGCTCACGCGTTTGGTCTCCACCAGCAGGCCGGGGTGGCGCGCTGCCAGGGCCTGGGCGGCCTGCAAGACGGGCTCCAGGGCGGGTGGTGCGGTGGCGGGCACCGAAGTGTCAAAGAGGCGGTATTGGGCCCCATGTTCGCTCGCCAGCGGCAGGCGCAGCGGCGCCAGAAATCCGTCGATGTCGGCCTCCGGCCTGCCGGTCACGATGGCCAGCGCGCCACCCAACTGGGTATGCAGCGATGACAGCGTGGGAATCAGGCCCGATGCGATGCGCACCGCCTCAGGGCGCGGCGCCAGCTCGGTGAGCGTGCCATCGAAATCCAGAAAAAGCGCATGGGCAGTTGTCAGGGTGGGGAGCAGCTGCATGCGCGAAACCATAGCAGACGCTGCAATGCAGGCAAGGCCACCAGGGGGATTCAGGGCTGGTAAACGCGCGCAAGGTCTGCGACCGGTTGCAACTGGGGTGGCCGCAGATGGCAACGCATACTCTTGAAACAGCGCACCTGCGGCGCCATGTGATCAGCAAGCTTTTTGCCCCTAACCCTTGCCGCGCCATGACCGAAGCCCTGCACATCGTCTGCCCCCATTGCCACACCACCAACCGCGTGCAGAGCGCCGACCTGGGCAATGCGCCCGATTGCGGCCAATGCCATCAGCCCCTGTTTGCGGGGGCGCCGCTGGAGCTGGATGCGACCAGCTTTGACAAGCATGTGGCGCGCAGCCATATCCCGGTGCTGGTGGACTTCTGGGCCCCGTGGTGTGGTCCCTGCCGACAGATGGCGCCCGCCTTTGCGCAGGCCGCCCGCGAGCTGGAACCCCGCGTGCGCCTGGCCAAGCTCAACACCGAAGACCAGCAGGCCATCGCGGCGCGCTATGCCATCCGCAGCATTCCGACCATGATCCTGTTCCAGCAAGGGCGCGAGGTGGCGCGCAT
>VFQM010002433.1_pt1 | contig 13699 bp, 8 predicted proteins | sample 3512391 | NCBI WGS metagenome assembly VFQM01 (sample SAMN10412369, study PRJNA504923) | tailings metagenome | isolation source: Replicate 1 from Balatoc abandoned mine | place: Philippines
GTGCGCAACCAGCAGGCGACGCGCGCCACCCTGGATGCGCTGCCCGGTCTGGCGCAGCGTTATCGCAAGCTGGTCGAGGCCTTGTTCGCATTGCGCCCGCATCCGGATAGCTTGAGCGGCCAGGAACGCGCGGCCGAAGCCGCGATTCGCGCGGCGCTGGCCGAGCCGGGCTCGGTCGGGCAATTCGAGCCCGGCAGGCAGGCGCCGCTGCCGGTGCCGCTGTGGCTGCACCCGCAGCCGCCGCACAACCCGGGGCAGCAGCGCCAGGCCGGCAGCGCGAAATCGCCGCAGCCGGGCGCCAAATCCACGGCCGACCAGGAAGGCCGCAAGCGGCGCGCCGAGCGGGTCGACATGCCGCAGGCGAAGAACCCGTTCATGCTGCTGTTTCGCGCCGAAAGCCTGTTTTCCTGGGCCGAATTCATCAAGGTCGACCGCCCGCTCGACGAGGACGAAAACGAGCATGCGACCAAAGCGGCCAACGACCTCGACATCCTCAGCATTGCCGACGACGACAACAGCACCGCCAGCCGGGTGCGCTTCGACCTCGACCTGCCGGCCGAGGCCGACGACGACCTGATGCTGGCCGACGGCATCCTGCTGCCGGAATGGGATTGCCGCAAGCAGCGCCTGCAGCCCGCGCATTGCCGGCTGCAGATGCTGCTCGCGCGCGATGCCGAACCGTGCGCGCTGCCGCAGGCCCTGCGCGCACCGGCCAAGCGGCTGCGCCAGCAGTTTCAGGCGCTGACCACGCAGCGCGCGCGCCTGCGCGGTCAGCTGACCGGCAACGACCTCGACATCGACGCCTGCGTGCGCTTTGCCGTCGACAAGGCAGGCGGCATGCGCACAAGCGAGCCCGGGCTGTATCTCGACAGCCGCCGGCAGCAGCGCGACCTGTCCTGCCTGCTGCTGGCCGACCTGTCGCTGTCGACCGACGCCTGGGTCAACAATACGGCGCGCGTGATCGAGGTGATCCGCGACAGCCTGCTGCTGTTCGGCGAGGCGCTGGCGGCCACCGGCGATCGCTTTGCGCTGTATGGATTTTCGTCGGTGCGCCGCGACAACGTGCGCTTTCACCTGCTCAAGGGGTTCGATGAGCGCTACGATGACCGGATTCGCGGCCGCCTGGCGGCATTGAAGCCCGGCTTCTACACGCGCATGGGCGCGGCGATCCGCCATGCGGCAGCGATCCTCTCGACGCGAAAGACGGCACGCCGCCTGCTGCTGATCCTGACCGACGGCAAGCCGAACGATCTCGACAGGTACGAAGGCCGTTACGGAATCGAGGACACCCGCATGGCGATCATCGAAGCGCGTCGTCTGGGACTCACGCCGTTTTGCGTGACCATCGACGAGGCGGCCGGGGATTACCTGCCGCACCTGTTCGGCGCGGCAGGCTATGTGGTGGTGCGCGATGCGGCGATGCTGCCGCGGGTGCTGCCGGACCTGTACGCAAGACTGACGGAAAACGTCTGATTTTTTCACGCGAGGAGCAAACATGAAAATCGAAATTCTCAATATCGCCAGCCCCATCGATGCCGCGATGGCAGAACGCGCCGGCGCAATCCTGAAGACGATGCCCGGCGTGCACGAGGTGTCGTTTTTCGACACCCCGGCGAGCCTGCACGCCCGCCTCGGCCACGATGCGCCGACGCGGGCGGAACTGGTGGCGGAGCTGGCCGGGGTCGGCGTGCAGGTCGAAGCGGAACGCCGCGCCCACGCGAGCGGCGGTTGCTGCGGCGGCTGCGGCAGCTAGGTTCCGGCTTTCCCCGCGAAGCACGACCCGCTCACGGCCCCCAGCGGGACAGCCTGCTACCTGGGCGGCGGCGCCCACAGGGCATCCCAGCCGGCGTGCCCCAGCGCCTTCAGCGTTTCGATGTTGCGTTCATAAATCGTTTCCGCTTCCGGGAAAGCCGCCACCGCCCGCGCGATGCTCGCCTCGCGCAGCAGGTGCAGGGTGGGGTACGGCGCGCGATTGGTGTAATTGCCGATGTCGTCGGGCGCCGTGTCGGCAAACTGGAACGCCGGATGAAAGCTGGCGATCTGGATCACGCCTTCCAGCCCGTGCTCGCCCACGGCCGCCTCCGCCAACTGCATGAAATCGTTGAAATCGAGAAAATCCGGCAGCAGCGTCGGATGAATCAGCAGCGTGGTGTCGACGGCCTCGGGATCGGCCGCCGCCAGGAAATCCAGCTCGCGGTCCAGGTCTTCCAGCAGGCCATCCAGATGCCTGGCCGTGCTCACCGCGAAACGCACCTGGTTCTTCACGTACACCGCCTTGGCGAACGGGCACAGATTGAGCCCGATCACCGCCTTTTCGACCCATTCCCGCGTTGCCGCGATCACCGCCTCGCTATCCATCTTCCCCGCCCATGCCGCCTGTAAGGGCTGAACTTTACCGGATACAATGCTTTATTGCCCGACGTTCACGCTCGACGACACCACAACACCATGAAAAGCAGCGCCATCCGCCAGAATTTCCTCGATTTCTTCGCCTCCAAGGGCCACACCGTCGTTCCCTCCAGTCCGCTGGTGCCGGGCAACGACCCCACCCTGCTGTTCACCAACGCCGGCATGGTGCAGTTCAAGGACGTGTTCACCGGCCACGACAAGCGCGCCTACACCCGCGCGGTGTCGTCGCAGCGCTGCGTGCGCGCCGGCGGCAAGCACAACGACCTGGAAAACGTCGGCTACACCGCGCGCCACCATACTTTCTTCGAGATGCTGGGCAACTTCAGCTTCGGCGATTATTTCAAGCAGGACGCGATCAAGTACGCCTGGGAATTCCTCACCGAGGTGCTGCAGTTGCCGGCCGACAAGCTGTGGGTCACGGTCTACTTTGATGACGACGAGGCCTACGATATCTGGCACAACGACATCGGCGTGCCGAAGGCGCGCATCGTCCGCATCGGCGACAACAAGGGCGAGCGCTACGCCTCCGACAACTTCTGGGCGATGGGCGACACCGGCCCCTGCGGCCCCTGCACCGAGATCTTCTACGACCACGGCCCCGAAGTGGCGGGCGGCCCGCCCGGCTCGCCCGACGAGGACGGCGACCGCTACATCGAGATCTGGAACAACGTGTTCATGCAGTTCAACCGCGACGAAGCGGGCGTCATGCATCCGTTGCCCAAGCCCTCGGTCGACACCGGCATGGGGCTGGAGCGCATTTCCGCGGTGATGCAGCACGTGCATTCCAACTACGACATCGACCTGTTCCAGGCGCTGATCGCCGCCGCCGCACGCGAGACGCACACGGCCGATCTGACCAACAACTCGCTCAAGGTCATCGCCGACCACATCCGCGCCTGCGCCTTCCTCATCGTCGACGGCGTCATCCCCGGCAACGAAGGGCGCGGCTACGTGCTGCGCCGCATCATCCGCCGCGCCATCCGCCACGGCTACAAGCTCGGTGCGCGCGCGGCCTTCTTCCACCGCATCGTGCCCGACCTCGCCGCGGTCATGGGCGAGGCCTATCCGGAACTGGTGGCGGCGCAACCCCGCGTGACGGACATCCTGCGCCAGGAGGAAGAGCGCTTCTTCGAGACCATCGAGCACGGCATGGGCATCCTCGAATCCGCGCTGAAAGCGCTGCCCGCCGGCGGCACGTTCGACGGCGAGCTGGCATTCAAGCTGCACGACACCTATGGCTTCCCGCTCGATCTCACCGCCGATATCTGCCGCGAGGCGAGCGTCGCCGTCGACACCGCGGCCTTCGACGCCGCCATGGCGCGGCAGAAGGCGCAGGCGCGCGCCGCCGGCAAGTTCAAGCTCGGCGCCGGACTGGACTATGCCGGCGCGGCGACCACCTTCCACGGCTACGACACGCTGACCCACGACGCCACCGTGCTCGCGCTGTACAGGGACGGCAGCGCCGTCGGCGAACTCAGGGAAGGCGAACTCGGCGTGGTCGTGCTCGACCACACCCCCTTCTACGCCGAATCCGGCGGCCAGGCCGGCGACCGCGGCGCGCTGCAGAGCACCCACGGCGTATTCGAAGTGGAAGACACGCAGAAGATCCAAGCGCAGGTGTTCGGCCATCACGGAGTGGTCAAGACCGGCTCGCTGGTCGTCGGCGACGCCGTGCTCGCCCGCGTCGACGAGGTCGCGCGCGCGCGCACCATGCGCAACCACTCGGTCACCCACCTGATGCACAAGGCGCTGCGCGAGGTGCTCGGCGAGCACGTGCAGCAGAAGGGCTCGCTGGTGGATGCCGACAAGACCCGCTTCGACTTCGTCCAGCCCACCCCGATGACCGACGAAGAGATCCGCGAGGTCGAGGCGCGCGTCAACGCCGAGATCCTCGCCAACTCCGCCACCCAGGCGCGCGTGATGGCGATCGACGAGGCACAGAAGACCGGCGCGATGATGCTGTTCGGCGAGAAATACGGCGACGAGGTGCGGGTGCTCGACATCGGCAGTTCGCGCGAACTGTGCGGCGGCACTCACGTCGCCCGTACCGGCGACATCGGCCTGTTCAAGATCGTTTCCGAATCCGGCGTCGCCGCCGGGGTGCGCCGGGTCGAGGCGGTCACCGGCGACAACGCCTTGAATTATGTGCAGACGCGCGAGCAGGAAATCCGCCGCGCGGCGGCCGCCCTGAAAGCGCAGCCGGCCGAACTGGGCGCCAAGCTGACCCAGATGCTCGACACCGTGCGCACGCTGGAGAAGGAACTCGACCGCCTGAAATCGAAGCTCGCCGCGAACGCCGGCGACGAACTGGTGCAGCAGGCCGTCGACCTCGGCGGCGTCAAGGTGCTGGCGGCGCAGCTCGACGGCGTCGACGCCAAGAGCCTGCGCGAAACCGCCGACAAGCTGCGCGACAAGCTGAAATCCTGCGCGCTGGTGCTGGGCACCGTCGCCGACGGCAAAGTCAGCCTGATCGCCGCGGTGACGCCCGACGTCACCGCGAAAATCAAGGCGGGCGAACTGGTGAGCTTCGTCGCCGCCCAGGTTGGTGGCAGGGGCGGCGGCAAGCCGGATATGGCGATGGCGGGCGGCAGCGAGCCGGCCCAGTTGCCGGCGGCGCTGGCCGCGGTGCGGGCCTGGGCGCAAGCCAGGCTGGCCTGACCCGCGGGTACAGAATTTGCTCAACTAACCGTAATAGTGCCTGAAAACACGACTCGTCATCACGGGATAGACCGCACACCATGAACTCGCTGGCAAATAAACTCGCCTCGCAATTCGCTCGCTTTTCGCCCTCTTTTGGCAAACGGATCGATGATCCGTTGACCAACATCAAGGTGGCCGCGCGCTGGGTCGAGAGCCTGCCAATCGGCGACGCGTTCAAATGCCAGCAAGCCATTCTCGGCGAACTCAAGCGCTTCAACGAAAACTCGACGCAATACACGAAAGACCGTCTGGCCGTACTGATGCTGCTGGACGAGAAGTCGCGCGACCTGCAGGACACGCTGGTGCGCCAATACCTGCGCAATCCGCGCATGTCGCGCCCGGTGGAAAGCCAGCTTTGGCATGCCGTGTACAGCCTGTACTGGGAAATTGCGCGCGGCTACCACGCCTTCGTGCTGCACTTCGCGCGCGAGGCGGGGCGGAGCCCGCACGAAAGCCGGATTCCGCTGATCGCGCTGCGTGCCATCCTCGCCTTCGGCCAGCTGCTGAAATGGCGCACGATACGCTACCAGCCCGCAGGCGAAAAACTCTGGCAGCGCCTGCACAATCTGTACCTTGTCGCCGAAACCGAAGGGTTTCATCGGCAGCCGCTGCGGGCCTACGCTGAAGACGCGTCCGACTGCAGCTGCGAAACGGCGTATCTGCATATCCTGATGCTAAAGCTGGCCGACTCCGGCACGCTCTACCCCAGACAGCTGGATCTGCTCGACCGCTGGCTGTGCGGCTGGCACGGGATGATGCGGCTGGACAACCGTCTGGATACCCATGTCCACAATTTCGTGATCGACCTGTCGTCCGATCAAGGCCCCCGCCGCGTGCGCAAGCCCGATACCGGCAAACCGCTGCGTTTCTGGGCGACAGCCGATCTGCTGCAAAGACTGCAGGAAATCCACCTTGCCCTGCGCGAAGGCCGCGCGCCGGCGCAACTGGGTTTGACGGAAAACACCCGCACCGGCGAAAGCCTCGAACTGCTCGACCACCTGCAGCGCCAGTGGTCTTCGCTGGCCACCCGCGAGCAGCGGCGCGCGCCGCGCGAATCGGTCAAGCGCCTGGTCGATGTCGCGCACGGGCTCGGCGCCATCGTCAATCAGATCAAGGCGTCCGAAGCGCCCGCCAGCGTGTCGCCGTACGGCACGGGATTCAACTACAGCGAGGCCGACGACGTGCAGATATACGGTTTCATCACCGACCGCACACGCGAACGCATCTCGCACATGCAGCCCCCGGCCAGCCCGAACCCGCCCGACGTCGAACGCTGGGTGATGCAGGACGAAAGCAAGTGCGGCTATGGCGCCACAGTCGAATCCCGCGACAAGGACTGGCTGCGCGTAGGGGCATTGATCGGCATCAAATCGCACGACGCCGCCACATGGCAGCTGGGCATCGTGCGCCGCCTGTCGCGCCTCAACGACGACACCAGTTCGGTCGGCATCGAAACCCTGGCCGAAACGCCCACGCTGGCCATGTTGAACGGCACCGCCCCCGCCGGCTACACGGTGGACGGACTCGACAACAGCGGCGCCAGCCTGCCGTATTCCAGCCTGTGGCTGACAAGCAGCGCCGTCGTCGACAGCGTGATTATCGACCCCGTCCATTTCGCGCCCGGCAAGGTAGTGCAGATCCATGGCGTGCCGGAACGCAAGCTCGTTGCGCTGGGCAACCCGATCGAACGCAGCGAAGGCTGGATGCGCGTTGCCGTCGAGCCGGTAAACAGCTGATCCCCTAACCCGTCCCTGCCGTACCGCAAACGCATCGCCCCGCCTGCGGCATGCGCAGTCCCGCCGGTCTGCCGCGGTTTAACTTTCACCGGCTCTCTGGCACAATCGTCGAAAACCCGACACGCGCACAACAATCCCTCTCTCCATCAGGAGCAGACGCGGTCGCGGCACCATTGGACCTGGAGGATATGTGTCCCGAACCAACAAACCTAGCTTGCTGATCGTCGACGACGATCCGCTGATTTCCGATACGCTGACCTATGTATTGAGCAAGGACTTCGACATCTCGGCCGCCGAGTCGCGCGCCCAGGTGAAAAGTCTGCTGATGCAGCTGGACGAGCCGCCGCAACTGGCTTTGGTGGATTTGGGCCTGCCGCCGCAACCGCACAAACCCGACGAAGGCTTTGCCCTGATCGCCGACCTCCTCGGCATCTCACCCAGCATCAAGATCCTGGTGCTGTCCGGCCAGAGCGACGAAGCCAATGCGCGCCACGCGCGCGCCCTCGGCGCGATCGATTTCGTCGCCAAGCCGTGCGAACCCGAGCGGCTCAAATCCCTGCTCTTCAACGCCCTGCTGGTGCAGGACGCCGAGCGCAGCGCCGACAAGGTGCCCGCGCCGGCCAAGGATTCCGGCATTGTCGGCAGCAGCCCGGCGATGGACAAGCTGCGCCAGCAGATCAAGCAGTACGCGGCAGCGCCCTTCCCGGTGCTGATCGAGGGCGAGTCCGGCAGCGGCAAGGAGCGCGTCGCCTCCAGCCTGCACCAGTTGTCGCCGCGCTCCGCCAAGCCCTATCTGGCGCTCAACTGCGCGGCGATCTCGCCGACGCTGGTCGAGCCCACCCTGTTCGGCTACGCCAAGGGCGCCTTCACCGGCGCCAACAGCGCGCGCGCCGGCTACTTCGAGGAAGCCGAGAACGGCACCCTGTTCCTCGACGAGATCGGCGAGTTGCCGCTGGAATTGCAGGCCAAGCTCCTTCGCGTGCTGGAAAACGGCGAATACCAGCGCGTCGGCGAAACCCAGCCGCGCTTTTCCAACGCCCGCGTGGTCACCGCCACCAACCGCGACCTGCGCGCCGAGATCAAGGCCGGGCGCTTCCGCGCCGACCTCTACCACCGGCTGTCGGTGTTCTCGATCGCGGTGCCGCCGCTGCGCGACATGGGGCAGGACAAGCTCACCCTGCTCGACTACTTCCGCGATTTCTACGCCCGCGAGGCCAAGACCCCGCCATTCCATCTCGACCCGCGCGCACAGCAGATGTGGGAGGATTACCATTTCCCCGGCAACGTGCGCGAACTGCGCAACATCGCCATCCGGCTCACCACCAAATACCCCGGCATGGCGGTCAACGCCCAGCAACTGGAAGCCGAGCTCGACACCGACCAGGCCTTCCCGCAGGAAATCCCGCTCGCCAACGACAGCAAGGCGCTGATCGAACTGGCGCGCAAGCAACTGCAGACGCTGGCCAATTTCAACCTGGACGTCACCCTGCGCCAGTGGGAAAAAGCCTATGTCGAGGCCGCGCTCAACATGACCCACGGCAATCTGTCGCAGGCCGCCAAGCTGCTCGGCATCAACCGCACCACGCTGTACAGCCGTATGCAAACGTACGGCAGCGAATAAGCGCCTGTGTATCTCGACTATTTCGGCCTGAAAGAAGCCCCCTTCCGCATCACGCCGAATACCGAGTACTGGCATGCCGGCGGCCAGCGCGGGGAAATGCTCGCCGCCCTGCTCTACGCCATCGGTCAGGGTGAAGGCATCATCAAGGTGGTGGGCGAAGTCGGCAGCGGCAAGACCATGCTGTGCCGCAAGCTGGCAGCGCAACTGCCCGACAGCGTCGACAGCGTCTATCTCGGCAACCCTACGCTTGCGCCGGACGACATGCTGGCGGCGATTCTGGCCGATCTCGGAATCGAGCCCCCCGAAAACGGCCGCCAGGCCCGCCTGGCGCAGCTGAATGCCGCGCTGCTGGCGCGCCATGCGGCAGGACGCCGCGTGGTGGTGTTCGTCGAAGAAGCGCAAGGCATCGCGCTCGACAACCTGGAGTTCCTGCGGCTGCTGACCAATCTGGAAACCGCCACCGACAAGCTGCTGCAGATCGTGCTGTTCGGCCAGCCCGAACTCGACGCGCAGCTGGCCGACCCGCGCATCCGCCAGTTGAAGGACCGCATCACCCTGGGTTTGAGCCTGTCGCCGCTGGCGGAGGCCGAGGTGGCCGATTACCTGCGCGCGCGGCTGGCGGTGGCGGGCTACCGCGGTCCCGATCTGTTTTCGCCTGCGCTGATCGCGCGCATGACGACGCTATCGGGCGGCCTGTCGCGCCGCATCAACGTGCTGGCGGACAAAACCCTGCTGGCGGCCTATGCCGGGCAGACCCATACGCTCACCCCGGCCCACCTGGATGCCGCGGCGGGCGACGCCGACATGCAGCCCCTCCCGCGTCGGCACGCCGGAATGCGCCGCTGGGCGTGGTTGAGTGCCGGACTTGCCGCCGCGCTGGGCTTGCTGGCATGGGTTGCATGGCAGGCGCTGGCACCTGCCGCTGCCCCCGCCGCAGCCGTCCAGAAGCCAGCCGCCACCGCATCCGTCACCGAAATCGCCGAACGGGCCCGGCAAACCCGGCTCTGGCTCGCTACTGCCGCGGCCGGCACCCATGTCATCCAGGTCGCCTCGGCTAAAGAAGCCGGCGAGGCAGCCGTATTACTGGAGAGTTTGGACGCCGCCACCCCGCAACCGGTGCGGGTGCTGCACGGCTTGAGCCGGGGTACGCCCGCCTGGATGATCCTGGCAGGCGAATTTGCCGACCGCGACGCCGCCATGGCGGCGCTGCGCGCGCTGCCCGCCTCGCCGACCGGCGCGCCGTTTCTGCGCACGGTCGGCAAAATGCGCATCGCAGTCTTGGGATGATGATGAACGCTGTGTTGAAACGCCCCGCACTGACGAGACTGATCCTGTCCAGCCTCGTGCTCTTGGGCGGCTGCGTGCCGCCCAAGGCGTTCGACACCTCACCCGGCCACATCGCCCGGCCCACCCCGCCCACCGCGCCGGCCACGCCGCCGCCCGCCCCGGTCAGGGCCGCGCCGGCGCTGTCCCCACCCAAGCTGAGCGCGCCGGTGCCGACCTACACCGTGGTGGTCAACGACGTGCCGGTGAAGGATCTGCTGTTTTCCATCGCCCGCGATACCCAGTACAACATCGACCTGCATCCGGGCATTACCGGGAACGTCTCGCTCAACGCGGTACAGGAGCCGCTGCCGGCGATCCTCGACCGCATCGCGCGGCAGGCCGACCTGCGCTACGAAATGAACGGCCGCACCGTGTCGATCATGCCCGACGCCCCCTACGTCAAGACCTATAGCGTCAATTATGTGAACGTCGCCCGCAACACCACCTCCAGCGTCGGGGTGGCGGCGCAAATCGCCAGCACGGGAGGAGCAGGCAGCGTCAGCAGCGGCATGGGGGGCAACAGCAGCACAGCAACAGGCAATTCCTCCACCACCACGGTCGCCAGCCAGTCCAGCAACGACCTGTGGACGGTGCTGGCCGACAACATCCGCATCATGCTCGCCGGCACCCGCGCGGTCACACAAAGCAGCGAGGAACGCGCCGCCCGGCTCGATGCCGAGAAGGCCGCGCGTGCCGAACGCGTGTCGCAGGCCGAAGCCGCCAGCAAGGCCGGCGCCGGCGCGGCCAATCTGTTCACCGCCGCATTCGCCAATCAACCGGCGGGCGACGGCAAAAACGATGTCGCGGTCAACCCGGTGGCGGGTACGGTGACCGTGCTGGGCACCGCCAAGCAGCAGGAGCTGGTACAGCAGTATCTCGACCGCGTGATGCAGTCGGCGCAGCGCCAAGTGCTGATCGAAGCCACCATCGTCGAGGTCACGCTCAAGGATCAGTACCGTGCCGGAATCAACTGGCAAAGCTTGGCATCAGGCGTCACCGGCTGGACAGTCAACACCGTAGGCTCGGGCGTCGGGGGTTCCAGTCTGGCCAATGCGCTGTCGCCCTTCCTCAACATTGCCTACACCAACAACGATAAATGGGATTTCAAGGCGACGATCGATCTTCTCGAGTCCTATGGCAACACCAAAGTGTTGTCGAGCCCCAAGCTGATGGCGCTGAACAACCAGACCGCGCTGCTCAAAGTGGTCAACAACCTGGTTTATTTTTCCATCGATGTAGCGCAGGGCACCGTCACCGCTTCCGGACTTGTCCTGCCATCAACCGTCAAGACCGAGGCTCACACGGTTCCCGTGGGGGTGGTCATGAGCGTGACCCCTCAGGTCGGCGAGAATGGTTTGGTCTCCCTCACCGTTCGTCCCACCATCACGCGCAAGGTGGGCGATGTGGAAGATCCCAGCCCGCTGTTGAAGCAGGGCGGACTTAACATCAGCAACAAGGTCCCGGTCATCCAGGTGCGCGAAATGGAATCGCTGCTGCAAATCCGCAGTGGCCAGACCGTCATCCTCGGCGGCCTGATCCAGGACGACAGCAACAACGCGCGCGACGGTCTGCCGGGTCTGTCGCGCCCCGAAGGCATCGGCGCCGTATTCGGCCAGCACGAGCGGATCAACAGTCAGACCGAACTGGTGATTTTCCTGCGCCCCATCGTGGTGTCCAATCCCACGCTGGAAAGCGATGAACTGCGCCAATTTCAACGCCTGCTCCCCGGCAGCGCACGGAGCAGCCCTTGAGCCTTCTGCTCAAAGCGCTGAAACAGGCCGAAGCTGCCAACGGGGTCAAGCCCGATTCCGGCAACCGGATCGAGGGCGACCTCGAACTGGAGCCCCTGACCCCGCCCGGCACAGCCCAGGCGCGCGAATGGGTGGAACCGCCCGGCCTGCTGTTCGGCAGCGGCGCAGGCGCGCCCAAGCCGCGCCGTGTGCGCGATTTCCGCTGGCCGCAACTCTCGCTGGTGCCGCTCACCGCCCTGCTGGCCGCGTTGATCGCACTCGGCTACGGCTTGTATCTCTACTTCGCCCTGCAGCCGCCGGCCGCGTCCAGTCTCGCGCCGGCAAACGTCGCAACGCCCGCCGCCGCGCCAGTCGGCCCCGCCCCGCTCGAACTCGAATCGGAGCCCGCATCCGCCGCGCTGCCCGGCGTGCCGCCGGCCCCGTCCGCCCCCGCGCCCGCCGCGGTCCGGCCCGCCGCCGCCCGCGCCCCCGGCACGCCACCCGCCGCCAGCCCGGCACGCGCCCTGGCCACGCCGGCAGCGGCGCCGCTGCTGTTCCAGCCCGACACGCAAGCGACTTTGCTCGGCCAGGCCTACGCGGCCTACCAGCGCGGCGCGCTGGCCGAGGCGCAACAACTCTATGCTCAGGCCGCCGCCCACCGACGCAGCGTGGACGCCTTGCTGGGGCTGGCGGCAATCGCCAGCGTCCAGGACCGCGACGCCGATGCGCAACGCCTGTATCGCGAGGTGCTCGATCTCGATCCGCGCAATGCCGCCGCCCAGGGCGCCCTGCTCGACCTGCTCGGCAACACCGACGGCAGTGCCGCCGAAAGCCGCCTGAAAATGCTGATCGAACGCGACCCCAGCCCGCATCTCCACCAGACCCTCGGCAACCTCTACGCCGGACAGGCGCGCTGGAACGACGCGCAGGCCGCCTACTTCGAGGCGTATCGCGGCGCGCCCGGCAACGCCGATTACGCCTACAACCTGGCGGTCAGCCTCGACCAGCTGCAGCAGTTTGCGGCGGCCCTCAACTATTACGAAAAAGCGCTCGCAGGCGGCGGCGCGCACCGCTTCGACCGCGCCCAGGCCGAAGCGCGCGTACAGCAACTGAAGCCGGTCCGCTGAGTTTTCCCGCCATGGAAAGACGCAAGAAACTCCGCATGGGCGAAACCCTGGTCACCCAGGGGCTCATTACCGTCGACCAGCTGCGCATCGGACTCAAGGAGCAGAAGGCGACCGGCCTGCCGATCGGCCGCCAGCTGGTCGCCTTGGGCTTCATCACCGAGGCGGTGCTGCGCGACCAGCTCGCCAACGCGCTCGGCAGCCAGGGCATCGACCTCGCCCAGGTGGTGGCCGACCCCGAAGCGCTGCAACTGGTGCCGGAGGAATTCGCGCGCCGCCATCACCTGCTGCCGATCGCCCACGATGCGGCGAGGAACGTGCTGACACTGGCGACCACCGACATGTTCAACGTGGTCGCGCTCGACCAGCTGAAAGCCGCGCTCGGCGGCCAGCTCGAAATCGACACCCTGCTGGCGGGCGAAGCGCAGCTGCTCGAATGCATCGACAAGTTCTACGGCTTCGACCTCTCGCTCGACGGCATCCTGCGCGAGATCGAAACCGGCGAGGTCGACTACGCCAGCCTCAACCCCGACACCGAGGAATACACCCAGCCGGTGGTGCGGCTGGTCGGCGCGCTGCTGACCGACGCGGTGAAGCGCGAGTCCTCCGACATCCACTTCGAGCCCGAGCACGCCTTCCTGCGCATCCGCTACCGCGTCGACGGCGTGCTGGAGCAGATCCGCAGCCTGCACAAGACCTACTGGCCGGGCATCCTGGTGCGCCTGAAGGTGCTGTCGGGAATGAACATCGCCGAGACGCGCGCGCCGCAGGACGGCCGCATGTCGCTCACGCTGAACGGCCGCCCGATCGATTTTCGCGTGTCGTCGCAGCCGGGCATCCACGGCGAAAACCTGGTGCTGCGCATTCTCGACCGCGAGAAATCCATCATGCCGCTGGAGCAGATGGGCTTCACCGCCGACGCGCTGCGCGAACTGCAGCTGATGATGGCGCGCCCGGAAGGCATCCTCGTCGTCACCGGGCCAACGGGTTCAGGAAAAACCACCACGCTGTACTCGATGCTGTCGCATCTCAACAACGAGACCGTCAACATCA
>VFQM010002434.1_pt1 | contig 13683 bp, 13 predicted proteins | sample 3512391 | NCBI WGS metagenome assembly VFQM01 (sample SAMN10412369, study PRJNA504923) | tailings metagenome | isolation source: Replicate 1 from Balatoc abandoned mine | place: Philippines
GCGTGCGCCCGGACATCTGGTCGACCAGCTGGAAGGTGCGCAGGCCCAGGTCGCGCCCCGACCCGGTGAGCAGCGAATCGATGTGCTCGATCATCGGCGGCATGACCAGCTCGTAGCCGTACGATCGGTACAGGTCGAGCAGGCGGCGCCGAAGCTCTTCGATCCGGCGTGCCTCGGATGGAAGCACGTCGGAGATGTTCTCTGGCAGAAGCCAGCGAGGCATGGCGGGATTCCCGTTGGCAAAACCCCGTATTTTAAGTCAGAACAGCAGCAGCGCGATGCCGAGCAGCGCGGACCCCATCCCGATGAAGCGAATCTGCCCGTCTCGCAGCCGGGCCACCTGCAGGAAGACCTCGCGCCAGCGGGCCGGCGCGATCATCGGCAGCAGCCCTTCGAGCACCAGCATCAGCCCGAGGGCCGCGATCAGGTTCTCCACGCGGGCGGCCCTCCGTGGCGGTTGGCGCTGCGGCGGGCCCGGCGCTCAGCGCCGCCCGCCCGACTCGCTGAAGAAGCGGAAGAAGTCCGCCGACGGGTCGACGACCAGCAGGTCGTTGCGGTTGCGGAAGGACGCGCGATAGGCCTCGAGGCTGCGGTAGAAGCCGGCGAACTCCGGGTTCTTGCCGAAGGACGCGGCGTAGGTCGCGGTGGCCTGGGCGTCGCCGCGGCCCTTGATCGTCTGCGCGTCGCGATAGGCCTCGGCCAGGATCACCTCGCGCTGCCGGTCGGCATCGGCCCGGATCTTCTCGGACTCGGCCGCGCCGGTGGCCCGCCGCTCGTTGGCGACCTGCTTGCGCTCGGACTCCATCCGCGCGAAGACACGCTCCTGCACCTCGGGCGCGAAATCCACCCGCTTGAGCCGGACGTCGACGATCTGCACGCCGATCTGGCGCGAGTCCTGGTCGACCTTGGCGCGCACGTTCTCCACGATCTCGTTGCGCGCGTTGGAGATCACGTCGGCCACGGTTCGGCGGGCGACCTCGTTGTTCAGCGCGTCGCGCAGGCTGCGCGAGATGCGGTCCCCGGCGATCTGCTCGCTGCCGGCCACCGAACGGATGAACTCGCGCGGATCGACGATTCGCCACTTGATGAAGGTGTCGATCATCACGTTGAGCTTCTCCGACGTGATGAAGCGGTCGCTGTCCGAGGTGTCGAGCGTGAGGATGCGCTTGTCGAAGTACGCGACGTTCTGGAAGGGCGGCGGCAGCTTGAAGTACAGGCCCGGCTTGTCGTGGATCTGGCGGATCTCGCCCAGCGCGTAGACGACCGCGAACTGCCGCTGGTCGACCACGAACAGGCTGGACATCAGGATGGCCAGCGCGACCAGCGCGCCGAGGAAGATCGGAACGATTCGGTTCATGAAGGCTTCTCCGTCGCTCAGCGGGTGTCGCGCTCGCGGCTGCGCAGGCCGTCGAGCCGGGTGGCCGGCGCCTGCGCCGGCGCGGCGCCGCCCTGCTGCGGGGCGGGCGCGGCAGGCGCGGCGGCCGCCGGCGCGCCGCCGCCGGTTCCCGCCTGCTGCATCAGGCGATCGAGCGGCAGGTAGAGCAGGTTGCCCGAGGACTTGGTGTCGACCAGAACCTTGCTGGTGTTGGCGAAGATCTGCTGCATGGTCTCCAGGTACATGCGCTCGCGGGTGACCTGCGGCGCCTTGGCGTACTCGACGAGCACCGCGTCGAAGCGGCTGGCGTCACCCTGGGCGGCGGCCACCACCCGGGCGCGGTAGCCCTCGGCTTCCTCGAGCAGGCGGGCGGCCGTGCCGCGCGCGCGCGGGATCACGTCGTTGGCGTAGGCCTGGCCCTCGTTGATCAGGCCCTCGCGGTCCTGGGCGGCCTTGTTGGCGTCCTCGAAGGCGGCCTGCACCTGCTCGGGCGGCTGCGCCTGCTGGATGGTCACGTCGACCACGCTGATGCCGACCGTGTAGCGATCGAGGATGCCCTGAATCTGCGCGAGCGCATCGATCGCCACCTGCTCCTTCTGCTCGTAGAGCACCTGGTCGATGCCCTTGCGGCCGACGATCTCGCGCATCGCGGTCTCGGCCGCCTGGCGCACGATCTCCTCGGGAACCGGGCCCAGGTCGTTGTTGAACAGGTAGTCGCGGGCGTTGCCGATCCGGTACTGCACCGTGAACTGCAGGTCGACGATGCTCTGGTCCAGCGTGAGGATCAGCGACTCGCGCAGGGTCTTGTTGCGCACCGCATTGCGGTAGCCGACCTCGACCGTGCGCAGCTGCTGGGTGTTGACGATCTCGTGCGACTCGATCGGGTACGGCAGCCGCCAGGTGAAGCCCGCGCGGTCGACGAGCTGCTTGAACTCGCCGAAGCGCATCACCGCCGAGGCCTGGCCCTCCTGCACGATGTAGAAGCCGCTGCCGAGCCACAAGAGCAGGGCGACCACCGCCAGCAAGCCCACGCCGGCGCCGGCGCCCTTCATCGACGGGCCGTCGCCGCCGCGCGGCTCGGAGGGCCCGCGAGGGCCGTTGGGGCCGCCCTTCTTGCCGAACAGGCCGTTGAGCCGGCGGTTGAAGTCACGCCACAGCTCGTCGAGGTCGGGCGGGCCGTCGCCCTGGCCAGGACGCTGTGGCGGACGCTGCTGGTCTCCGCCGCCGCTTCTGCCCCAGCCGGGGTCGTTCAGGGAAAAGATCGCGCGGACTGACTTCCACATGGTTCCGGGTCGCGGTTCGGGAAACGGGTGAAGGGGGTATCGGGATCGCAGGAACGGGCCGGCGCTCAGCCGGCTCGCGCGCCGATCTCGGCGGGATCTTCCGGCGCGGCGGCCGGAACCGGGAAACGCTGGGTGCGCCATTGCGCGACCCGCGCCTCGATTGCCTCGCGCAGCGCGTCGATGCCGGCACCGGAAACTGCGCTGACCCAGAGCCGATCGATGCTACCACAGGCATCGACGGCGACCCGGGGCTCCAGGCCTGCGGCGTCGATCTTGTTCATGACGGTGAGCCGCGGCACGTCGCCCGCACCGATCTCGGCCAGCACGCGCTCGACCTCGGCAATCTGCTCGTCGCGATCGGGCGCGGAGGCGTCGACCACGTGCAGCAGCAGATCGGCCTCGGCGGTTTCCTCGAGGGTGGCGGTGAAGGCCTCGACCAGCTGGTGCGGCAGCTCGCGCACGAACCCGACCGTGTCCGACAGCACGACCTCGGCGCCCGAGGCCAGCCTGAGCTTGCGGGTCAGCGTGTCGAGCGTGGCGAAGAGCTGGTCGGCGGCGTAGGTGCCCGCCTTGGTCAGCCGGTTGAACAAGGTGGACTTGCCGGCGTTGGTGTAGCCGACCAGCGAGATCGCGAAGGCCGGCCGGCGATCGCGCGCCCGCCTGCGCGTGCGGCGCTGGCGCTTGAGCGCCTCGAGCTGGGTGCGCAACCGGCGGACCCGGTCGCCGAGCATCCGGCGGTCGAGCTCGATCTGCTTCTCGCCCGGACCGCCGCGCACGCCGATGCCCCCGCGCTGCCGTTCCAGGTGGGTCCAGCCGCGCACGAGCCGCGCCTGCAGGTGCTCGAGGCGGGCGAGCTCGACCTGCAGCTTGCCCTCGTGGCTGCGGGCGCGGCGGGCGAAGATGTCGAGGATCAGCTCGGTGCGATCCATGACCGGCACCTTCCAGAGCTGGTTCAGGTTGCGCTGCTGCACCGGAGAGATCTCATGGTCGAACAGCACGAGGTCGATAGCGCCGCCCGCGAGCATGGCGCCGATGTCTTCGGCCTTGCCCGAGCCGATGCACATCGCGGCATCGGGACGCGCCCGGCGAACGATGATCCTGGACTGCGGATCGAGCCCCGCCGATCGGGCGAGCGCGTCGAGTTCGTCGAGGGTGTCTTCGCTGCGGGGCCGGCCGCCAAAGGCGAGGCCGACCAAAAGGCAGCGGACGGGAGTGTGATTGGCGCTCAGTTTTCCTGACTTTCCTGTTGGAAGTTCACGGGGCGGCCCGGCACGACGGTGGAAATCGCGTGCTTGTAGACCATCTGCGTCACGGTGTTGCGAAGCAGGACAACGTACTGGTCGAAGGACTCGATCTGTCCTTGCAGCTTGATGCCGTTGACCAGATAGATGGAGACCGGCACATGCTCCTTGCGCAGGAGATTCAGGAACGGGTCTTGTAGTAACTGCCCTTTGTTGCTCATGGCGACTCCGGTTGTAGGTATTGTGGTCGAAGGTGGGGCCGGCGGGCCCTTTTTCAACTCTATCGCAAAACCGCGCGCGCCGCCGCCCGGCAGGCCAGGGCCGGCCGCACGCCGCGCACGACCTGCGAAGGAATCTCAGCGCTCGGCGTAGGGATTGGCAGACGAGCGGAACTCGATCCTCAGGGGCGTGCCCTCGAGCTTGAACTTGTCCCGGAACCAGCCTTCGAGGTAACGGCGATAGGTGTCGCCGATGTTGTCCAAGCCGCTGCCGTGGATCACGATGATGGGCGGGTTGCGCCCGCCCTGGTGGGCGTAGCGCAGCTTGGGCCGGAACGGGCCGCGCTTGGGCGGCGCCTGTTTTTCCACCGCCTCCTGCATCGCCCGGGTGAGCCTGGGGGTGGACAGCTTGGCGGTGGCGGCCGCGTAGGCGCCGTCGATGGCGCGCATCAGCGCGGCGACGCCGGTGCCCTCGAGCGCCGACAGGTGCAGCAGCCGGGCGAAGCCGAGGAAATGCAGCTTGCGCTCCAGCTCGCCGCGCAAGCGCTCGCGCATCTCGGCATCGGCGAGGTCCCACTTGTTGACCGCGACCACCAGCGCCCTGCCCGCCTCGAGGATGTAGCTGGCGATGGTGGCGTCCTGCTCGGACACCTGCTCGGAGGCATCGAGCAGCAGCACGCAGACGTTGCAGTCCTCGATCGCCTGCAGGGTCTTCACGACCGAGAACTTCTCGACCATGTCGGTGACCTTGCCGCGCCGCCGCAGGCCCGCGGTGTCGATCAAGGCGTAGGGCTTGCCGCCGCGCTCGAACTCGATCTCGACCGAATCCCGGGTAGTGCCGGGCTGGTCGAAGGCAATCAGTCGCTCTTCGCCCAGCAACGTGTTGATCAGCGTGGACTTGCCGGCGTTGGGGCGCCCGACCACGGCCACCCGCACGCGACGCGGCGCCTCGGGCGCCTCGGCTTCGGCCCCCTCGGCCCCCTCGGCTTGTCGAGCGGCCTCTTGCGCGGCCGCGCTTTCGGCCCGCGCCGCCGCCTTGCGGCGAGCGGCCGCCCGCTTGCTCTCCCCCGCCTCGGCGGCGTCCGCCTCGTCTTCGCCGGGCTGCGCCTCGGGCATCCCGGCGTCGCCCATGTGCTCGAAGGCGATCTCGATCATGTCGCGCACGCCGTCGCCGTGGGCGGCCGAGATCGGCAGCGGATCGCCGAGGCCGAGCTCGTGGAACTCGGCCGCCACCTGCGCGCGCGGCATGCCCTCGGCCTTGTTGACCGCCACGAAGACCCGCTGCGCGGTGCGCCGCAGCTCGCGGGCGATTTCCATGTCGTGCGCGGTCAGGCCTTCGCGGCCGTCGACCACGAAGACCACGGTATCGGCCTCGAGCACCGCCTGGCGGGTCTGGCGGGCCATCTCCACCGCGATGCCGGACTTGGCCACCGGCTCGAAGCCGCCGCTGTCGATGACGATGAACGAGCGCTCGCCGCTGCGGCCGCGTCCGTACTGGCGGTCGCGAGTCAGCCCCGGCACGTCGGCGACGAGCGCCGCGCGGCTGCGGGTGAGCCGGTTGAAGAGCGTCGATTTCCCGACGTTGGGCCGCCCCACCAGGGCGAGTACGGGCAGCCTGGCCATGATCAGTCCAGCGAAACGGCGTACAGGGTGCCGCCGGTGGTTTGCGCGATCGCGAGATTGCGCCACAGCACCGGCGCGCCGACCAGCGGGCTGCCGTCGGTGGCGAGGCGGGCCTGCAGCGCGCCGTCGTCGCGCGACAGCACGTGCAGCAGGCCGAGCGAGTCGCCCACCACCACGTGCGAGCCGGTGAGCAGCGGCGCGGACGGCTGGCGGCGCTTCAGGCCTTCCTGGCGCCAGAGGCTCGCGCCGCTGCGCGAGAACGCCTGCACCCCGCCGTCGGCATCCACCGCCACTACCTCACGCGAATCCAGGTCGATGCCCGCCGCGGCCGCGAAGTCGCGGCCCCAGGCCGCGCGGCCGGTGGACGTGTCCAGGCAGCCGATGCGTCCGCGCCAGGCCGCCGCGCAGACCTCGCGCCCGCTGATCAGCGGGGAGCCCACGATGTCGGCGATGCGCTCGATCTCGTTGGAGCCGCGCGGCGATCCGATCGCGGCCTCCCACCTGAGCGCGCCGTTCTGCAGCGACAGCGCGACCAGCCGGCCGCCGGGCAGGCCCACGTAGGCGCTGCCGGTGTCCATCGCGATCGAAGCGGTCTGCCGCAGCACCAGCGCCGGCGGCTGCCGCTCGAAGGTCCAGCGGCGCTTGCCGGTGTCGAGCTCCCAGGCGGACACCCGGTTGTCGCTGCCGCGCACGATGACCAGCCCGAGCCCGACCGCCGGCACCGTCACGATCTCGGCGCCCGCCGGCGAACTCCACTTCTGCTTGCCCTCGCGGTCGAGCGCGATCAGCGAGCCGTCGCGGGCGGCCACGACGGTGACCTCGCCGTCGCTGCCCGCGCCGGCGATCAGCGGCTTGCCGAGCTCGGTGCGCCAGATCGCCCTGCCGCTCGCGGCATCGAGCCGGGCCACCACGCCATTGCGGCCGGCAACCACGACCGAGTCGCCGACCACCAGCGGCTGGAAGCCCAGCCCGCCCGGCCCGGCCTCGAAGGTCCAGGCGACCCGGGCCGTGGCCCCTCCGCTCACCGCGGGCAGCTCCGGCAGCTTGGGCTTGGACGAGGACCAGAGCCCGCAGCCCGACAGCGCCGCGGTGGCCGCGAGGCCCGCCCCGAGCAGGCGCAGGCGCCGGCGCGCGGGCTTCATGCCGCCCCCCCGGGAATCGCGTCGAGCTTGACCTGCACCAGCCGGCGCAGGGCGCTGTCGGCCGCAAGCAGGTTCAGCGCCTCCTGGTAGGCGGCGCGCGCCTCGGCAGGCTTTCCCTGGGCGAGCAGCAGGTCGCCGCGACGATCCGCGAAGGCCGCCGCGTAGCTCTTTTCCGCGGGCGCGGCGAGCAGCTTCAGGCCTTCGTCGAAGGCCTTCTCGTCGAGCAGGATCGCGGCCAGGCCCAGCCTGGCCTGGTCGCGGAAGGCCGGGTCGCGGGCCTCGTCGATCGCCCACTGCAGCGGCACCTTGGCCGCCTTGGCATCGCCCGCCTCGACATAGGCGTCGGCGGCGACCAGCGCGGCCATCTGCCCCCAGGCGGTGCTGCCGTAGTCGGCGAAGATCCGCCCGGCGGCCTCCTTGACCTTGGCGACGTCCCTGGCGTTCGCCGCCTGGCGCAGCTGGTCGAAGACCTGCGAGGCCTGGGCCGACTGGCTGGTCTGGTACCACTGCCAGCCGCGCCAGCCGGCGAAGGCCAGCGCCACGACCAGCACCACGGTCATGATGAAGCCGCCGTACTTGTTCCAGAAGGCCTTCAGGTTCTCGAGCTGTTCCTGTTCTTCGAGGTCGTAAGCCATGTCTCGTTTCGCTTGCGTGTGTCGGGACGGCGGATGCGCCGGGTCGATTCGAATTGTGCCGGGTCAGGCGGTGGCGTCGCCCGCGATGGCGTCGGTCAGGGCCTCGGCGACGCGATCGAGCGACACGGTTGCCTGCCGGCCCTCGGCTTCGCGCAGCCACTTGATCGAGGCCTCGCCGCGCGCGACCTCGTCCACGCCGAGGATCAGCGCGAACTGCGCGCCGCTGCCGTCGGCCCGGCGGAACTGCGACTTGAAGCTGCCGCCGCCGCAGTGAAGGAGCACGTCGAGGCCCGCGTCGCGGATCCGCTCGGCCGCCTGCATCGCGGCCTCGAGCGTGGCATCGCCATGATGCACGACGTAGACGTCGCACTGCGCCTGGGCGGGCTCTCCGCCCTGCGCGCGCATCAGCTCGAGCACCCGCTCGACGCCCATCGCGAAGCCGCAGGCCGGCGCCGGCTTTCCGCCCAGCATCTCGACGAGCGGATCGTAGCGCCCGCCGCCGCAGATCGTGAGCGCGGTGCCGCCCAGGTCGGCCACCCACTCGAAGACGGTCAGGTTGTAGTAGTCGAGCCCGCGCACCAGCCGCGGATTGATCCGGAACGGCAGGTTCTGCGCGCGCAGCAAGGCCTGCAGCCGCTCGAAGTGCGCGAGCGACTCGGCGCCGAGGAAGTCGATCAGCCTGGGGGCTGACTCGACCACGCCGCGCATCTCGGGATTCTTGGTGTCGAGGATGCGCAGCGGGTTGCTGTGCAGCCGGCGCTGGGCGTCGGCGTCGAGCTGGTCGCGATGCGCCTCGAAGTGCGCGATCAGCGCCTCGCGGTGCGCGCGGCGCTCGTCGGCGGCGCCCAGCGAGTTGATCTCGAGCGACACGCCGGCGAGACCGAGCTGGTCCCAGAGCCGCTGGCACATCAGGATGACCTCGGCGTCGGCGTCGGGCCCGGCCAGGCCCAGCGCCTCGACGCCGACCTGGTGGAACTGCCGGTAGCGGCCCTTCTGCGGGCGCTCGTGGCGGAACATCGGGCCGGCGTACCACAGGCGCTTGGGGCCGTCGTAGAGCAGGTTGTGCTCGATGGCCGCGCGGACCACGCCCGCGGTGTTCTCGGGCCGCAGGGTCAGGTCCTCGCCGTTCAGCACGTCGGTGAAGGAGTACATCTCCTTTTCGACGATGTCGGTGACCTCGCCGATGCCGCGCACGAACAGGCGCGTGTGCTCGACGATCGGCGTGCGGATCTGCCGGTAACCATAGGAACGCATCGTGTCGGCCACCGCCTCCTCGAAGGCGCGCCACAGCGGCTCGTCGGCCGGCAGGACGTCGTTCATGCCGCGCACGCCGTTCAGCTTCGGCGGCGTGCTCCGGTTCGGGTTGTCGTCGTGCATCGTTGTCGATCGGTTCTCTGGTGCGCCGCCTTCGTGCCGCGCAGGATCTGGTTCGGGCCCTTGTCGGGCAGGTCGGCCGCGGCTCAGGCGGCCTGGTCCTCGGAGGACTTCGGCGCATAGCGCCGGCGCACGTAGTCGTCGACGATCGCCTGGAATTCCTCGGCGATGCGTTCGCCCTTCAGCGTGACCGTGCGCTCGCCGTCCACGAAGACCGGCGCCACCGGCGCCTCGCCCGAGCCCGGCAAGGAAATGCCGATGTCGGCGTGACGGCTCTCGCCGGGGCCGTTGACCACGCAGCCCATGACCGCGACCTGCATCGACTCGACGCCGGGATGGCTGATCCGCCAGACCGGCATCTGCTCGCGCAGGTAGGCCTGGATCTTCTGGGCCAGCTCCTGGAAGAAGGTGCTGCTGGTGCGCCCGCAACCCGGGCAGGCCACGACCACCGGCGCGAATGCGCGCAGGCCGAGCGACTGCAGGATCTCCTGCGCGACGACGACCTCTTTCGTGCGGTCGCCGCCCGGCTCGGGCGTGAGCGACACGCGGATCGTGTCGCCGATGCCTTCCTGCAGCAGCACCGCCATGGCCGCGGTGGAGGCCACGATGCCCTTGCTGCCCATGCCCGCCTCGGTGAGCCCGAGGTGCAGCGGCCAGTCGCAGCGGGCCGCCAGCGAACGGTAGACCGCGATCAGGTCCTGGGCGTTGGACACCTTGGCCGACAGGCAGATCTGGTCGGCCGGCAGGCCGAGCTCGACCGCGCGCTGCGCGCTCTCGATCGCCGAGGTGACCAGCGCCTCGCGCATGACCGCCTGCGCCTCCCAGGGCTCGGCGCGGGCGGCGTTCTCGTCCATCAGCCGGGCGAGCAGGCTCTGGTCGAGGCTGCCCCAGTTCACGCCGATCCGCACCGGCTTGCCGTGGCGGCAGGCGATCTCGATCATCCGCGCGAAGTTGTCGTCGCGCTTGCGGCCGGCGCCCACGTTGCCCGGATTGATCCGGTACTTGGACAGCGCGGCCGCGCATTCCGGGAAATCGGCCAGCAGCTTGTGGCCGTTGTAGTGGAAATCGCCCACCAGCGGCACGTCGACGCCCATCCGGTCGAGCTGCTCGCGCAGCGCCGCGACCTCGGCCGCGGCAGCCGGCGAGTTGACCGTGATGCGCACCAGTTCGGAGCCGGCCCGCGCCAGCTCCTTGACCTGGATGGCCGTGGCGACCGGATCGGCGGTGTCGGTGTTGGTCATCGACTGGACGACGACCGGCGCGTCGCCGCCCACGCGGACTTCGCGCGAGCCCCAGCGGACCACGCTTTGCCGCGCGCGGCGGCGGGCGGCAGGCCCGACCGGCATCGGCGCCACGGTCGACGGCTTCATCGCGCCCCTCGCCTCAGTCGAGGGTGAGCCGGGCCACGCCCTGGCGGGCACGCGCGGCCAGGTCGACGGGCTTGCCGCCACGCTCGAGCGTGACGTGCTCGGCGTTGCCGATGACCAGCGTCAGCGGCTTGCGGCCGCTGAGCTCGCGCTCGCTGCCGGCCGGCTGCAGCCCGGTGAGGATGACCTTGCCGCCCGCCTCGCGGATCTCGACCCAGGACTCCCTGCCGAAGCGAAGGCGAAGCGTCTCGGTGTCGGCGGACACGGCGGGCGGCGGCGCGTCGCTCGCGACGGATGCGGGGGCCGGCGCGGTCGCGCCGGCCGGGGCTGCCCCCTGCGGGGTCGGCGAAGCGGCGCTCGACACGGGCGCACTCGCGGAAGAAGCCGCACCTGCGGCCGGCGACGGCGCGCTGCCCGCGGCGGCGGGGCCGGAATCGGCCGGCGCGGCCGCGGAACCGGCCGGCGCAAGCGGCGCGAGCGGCGCCAGCGGAGTGAGCGGCGCCAGCGAGGGCGCGGCGCCCGGCGCAGCGGCAGGCGAGGGTGCGCCCGCGGCAGCGCCGCCGGACGGGCCCGCTGCAAGCGGTGCGCCACCTGCCGCAGCGCCCTGGCTGCCGGCGGGCGACGCGTTGCCGCCCTGCCCGGCCGGCGTCGCCGGAGGCGGGGCAAGCGCGATCTCGCTGTCGGCCGTGCGCTGACCGAGCTCGAAGGCCGGACCGAAATAGAAGACGATCGCGATCACCGCCGCGACGCCGAGGACGATCCACGCCAGGCGGCCGCTGGAGCCCCCGGAACCGAAGCCGAATCCGCCGCCGCGCGGCATGGGCGACTCGAGCGAGGCCGAGGCCTTCAGCTCGGGGGCGCTGACCTGTCCGCCGATCGAGGCAAGCAGGGGCTCGACGTCGATGCCCAGGGTCTTGCCGTAGGAGCGCAAGGCGGCGCGCACGAAGGCCTGGCCGGGCAGCGATTTCCAGTCGCCGCGCTCCAGCGACTCGATCTGGCGCGTGGCCATGCCCAGGCGCGAGGCGATGTCGGACGCGCCCAGCCCGACCGCCTGGCGCGCGGCCACCAGCTGCTCGACGGTCGACACCGCCGAAGGATGCGAAAGCGCGGACGCGCCGGGACCGTCGATTTCGCCCGGCTTGCTGTCGATCTGCTCAGTCACTGTATCTCCCTGCGGCGAGCAGCCTGGCCTCCGCGGACTCGGGGAACCGGCGCCTCAATTGCGAGCCCAGGCTGGCCTCGGCGTCGCGATTGCCGAGCGCCCGCTCGACCTTGAGCGCCAGCCACAAGGTCTGCGCAGAGGGCTCGAACATCGTGACCAGGCGCTGCGCGTGGAAACGCGCGCGCTCCAGCTCGCCGCGCTCGAGGAAGATCTGCCCCAGGTTGAACATGGCCACCGGGTTCGATGCGTCGACCTGGAAGGCTCTCTGGAAATAGGTCTCGGCCGCCATCTTCTCGCCGAGACGCAGCGAGCAGATGCCCGCGCTGTGCAGCGCCTTCGTCGGAGTCTGATAGAGAGGGTCGCGCAGCGCCTGCTCGAAACGGGCGATCGACTCGCGCTCGCGCCCCGTGTTGCAGAGGAACCAGCCGAAATTGTTGTTCAGACTGGCATCGTTCGGCGCCAGGCGAAGCCCCCGCTGGAAGCTCTCCTCTGCCCGGGCACGGTCGTTGAGCGCCCAGTAGACGAGGCCCAGCATGTCGTAGGCGGCCGGGTAGTCGGGATCGGCGCGCAGCGCCTGGCCGAGCTCGTCGAGCGCCACCTGCAGGTTTCCCTGCTGGTAGTAGCTGGCGGCCAACTCGACGCGGATGCGCGCGCGGCGCCGGACGTCGGATTCCTCGCCCGAGCCGGGCACCACCCCCGCCTGGCCGCCGCCGGCGGAACCGCCCGGCGCGGCGCCGTTCTGCCCATCGACGGCGCAGCCGGCCAGCGCCGCCAGCAGGGCCAGCGCCGATGCTGCAAGGGCCGCGCGCCTCATCGGGCCTCCGACACGGCGATGACCCTGCGCCCGCGCGCGCCCATCCGCTCGCGCAGCCGGGTGCGGTCCTGGACCTCGCCCGCCAGCTGCCCGCAGGCAGCGTCGATGTCGTCGCCACGGGTGCGCCGCACCGTGGTCACGATGCCGGCGTCGACCAGCCGTTGCGCGAAAGCCTTGATCCGCTCGGGGCGCGACTTGCGCAGCCCCGACCCCGGGAAGGGGTTGAAGGGAATCAGGTTGAACTTGCAGGGCACCGTGCGGACCAGCTCCACGAGTTCCTCGGCATGACGGTCGGAATCGTTGACGCCGTCGAGCATCACGTACTCGAAGGTGATGAAGTCGCGAGGCGCGCTTTCGAGGTAGCGGCTGCAGGCCGCCATCAGCTCGGCCAGCGGGTACTTGCGGTTGAGCGGCACCAGCTCGTCGCGCAGCGCGTCGTTCGGCGCGTGCAGCGACACCGCGAGCGCCACCGGGCAGTCCTCGCGCAGCCGGTCGATCATCGGCACCACGCCCGAGGTGGACACGGTGACGCGCCGCCGGGACAGGCCGTAGGCATTGTCGTCGAGCATGATGCGCAGCGCAGTCAGCGTGGCCGCGTAGTTCTGCAGCGGCTCGCCCATGCCCATGAAGACCACGTTGCTGATGACGCGGTCTTCGGCCACGCCCTTCTCGCGGGCGTAGGCGCCCAGCGCGCGGTTGGCGTGCCAGAGCTGCGCGACGATCTCGTGCGTGTCGAGATTGCGCGAGAAGCCCTGCTTGCCGGTGGAGCAGAACATGCAGTTCACCGCGCAGCCGGCCTGGGTCGACACGCACAGCGTGCCGCGGTCGGTCTCGGGGATGAACACGGTCTCGACCGCGTTGCCGCCGCCGACGTCGAGCAGCCACTTGCGCGTGCCGTCGGCCGACACGTGGTCGCTGATGACCGCGGGCGCCTCGACGACCGCGCGCTCGCGCAGCAGTTCCCTGAATTCCCGGGCGAGATCGGTCATCGCATCGAAATCGGCCTGGCCGCGCTGGTGCAGCCAGCGCATCAGCTGGCGCGCGCGAAACGGCTTCTGCCCCCACTGCGCGCACAGGCGCGCCAGCCCGTCGGCGTCGAGGCCGAGCAGGTTCACGCGGCGCCCCTCGTGCGAAGGGGCGGCCGCGTCGGCGCTGGCAGGCAGGCTGGGCATTCCGATTGCGAAAAGGCTCGCCGACTCGCGGTTCAGCGCGAGTGGATGTTCATGGCCGGGAAGAAGAACGCGATCTCGACCGCGGCGGTCTCGGCGGCGTCGGAGCCGTGCACGGCGTTGGCGTCGATGCTGTCGGCGAAATCGGCGCGGATCGTGCCCGGCGCGGCCTTCTTCGGATCGGTGGCACCCATCAGGTCGCGGTTCTTCAGGATGGCGCCCTCGCCTTCCAGTACCTGGACCATGACCGGGCCCGACACCATGAAGTCCACCAGGTCCT
>VFQM010002436.1_pt1 | contig 13653 bp, 11 predicted proteins | sample 3512391 | NCBI WGS metagenome assembly VFQM01 (sample SAMN10412369, study PRJNA504923) | tailings metagenome | isolation source: Replicate 1 from Balatoc abandoned mine | place: Philippines
ACCCAGCGGCGGATCGGTTTCTGCGCTTCCAGCAGGTGCTCCATGGCCGGCGCGATCACTGCGTCGCCAATGCGCCGGACCTCGCGTGAGGCCTTGTCGCGATCCTGCACGAGCGATGCGTCGCCGATCACCGAATCGACGAAGTTCTTCGCGAATTTGTTGAGTGCCCCGGACATGGCGCTCTCGGCGCTGGTGGCGATGGAGCGTGCGCTTTCCGTGAAGGCACGTCCCTTGTTGATCTGCTCCGCCAGCCGATCGCCAAGTTGCTCCGCCTTGCGCGCGAGCGCGGCCATCTCTTCCCAGGGTTGCGCGACCTGCATGTGCTCCAGCGCGGTCAGCGCCAGGTGCACCGACATCGGCAGGCGCTTGACATCGTGCACCAGGGGCCAGAACAGCACGTAGTCGTCGAACACTCCCTCGTGACACAGCTTGTAGGCCTGGTTCACTTGCTCCTTGCTGCACAGCACGACGGTCTTGTGCACAAGCCCCTGCAACACAGCCGACCGGCGATGCAGGTTCAGGTACACGCTCTCGCAGGTGTCGAGCGACTTGAAGCTCAGCACCAGCACCCGCGGGCGGACCTTGTCGAAGATCGGGCAGTAGGCCTCCGGATCACTGCAGGTCCTCAGGTTCTGGTATTCAAGGCGAAGCACGCTGGACACCACCTCCGTGTCGGCCGAGCTTTCGCCGAGGATCAGGATGCTGGTTTCCCTGTTGAGCGACATATGGCACCGATTGTTGTGGGACACGCGCAATGTCGCCATGGTCGGCAAGGCCCGCCCCGGTGTCTGTCGGGAGTTCTCGATCAAGGCCGGCGTTTGTCGATCGGCCTGTGCACCTGTTCACGCCCGCCGCGCGCCGATCGTTGTGCCGCTCACCCGCGGGCACGGGCATCAGCGCCCGCTGGCACCGCCCCCGCGCACCGTGCTTTCCATCAGGCTGCGCGTCACGCGCGGCGGTGCATCGCCCCGGTGGAAGGCAAGTTTTCGGTCGCGCAGCGCCACGTCCGACGCGGTCACGCGGTCGAAGCGGCGCAGGTGGTCGATCCAGGACTCATCGACGATGACCTCGACAAAGCGCCCGGGGTCGGCGATGTCGTGCAGCAGCTCCCACGAGAGTGCGCCATGGCGCAGCCGGCTGCGCCGGCTCTCGTTGAACATGAGTTCGCGGAATTCATCGGCGCGCGCCGGGTCGATCAGGTACTCGATCGTCACCATCACGTTCCCCTGCGGCGGTGGCGAATCGATGCGCGGCGCCGGCAGGATGCGCTTGGGCGTGAGGTCGTCTTCCAGGCCCGCGTCGGGCAGCCAGCGGTTGGCGGCGGCCATCGCGATGAGTCCGCTCACGGCGGCAATCCCGAGCGCCGTGGGCACGGTGGTCCAGGTGGCGATCTGGCCCCACAGTGCGGCGCCCGCCGCGCTCGCGCCCATGATGGCCATCTGGTAGATCGACATGCCGCGCGCGCGCACCCAGTCGGGCAAGCCCATCTGGATCGACACACTCAGCGTGTTGGCGGTGGTGATCCAGGCCGCGCCGCCGAGCAGCATGGCAGGCACCGCAAGCCACAGGTTGTGCGTCCAGGCCATCACCGCCATGGCAATGGCCTGCAGCAGCGCGCCGCGCAGCACCAGACCGTCGCGCGAATAACGCTCGCGCAGCCGCGGCAGGAACACCGTGGCCACGATGGCCCCCGCGCCCATGCAGGCCAGCAGCAGCGTGAAGGTGCCGGCCCCGCCGCCGTCCATGCCGCGCGCGAGCAGCGCCAACAGCGCCAGCAGCGCGGTGGAGTGGAAGAAGAAGATGGCGATGCGCAGCAGCACGCCACGCAGCAGGTACGACTGCGCCACGTACTGCCAGCCCACGCGCATGGCAGTGAACAGCCGCTCGCGGCCCAGCGGGTTCGGCGTGTGCTCGCGCCGCCAGCGCAGGATGATGACCGCCGCCACCAGCGACAGCAGCGCGTTCAGCACGAACACCCAGGCACTGCCCGCGCTGGCGATGATCGCGCCGGCCAGCAGCGGGCCCACGATGCGCGAGGCGTTCATCGACACACCATTGAGCGCCAGCGCGGCGGGCAACTGGGCGCGTGGCACCAGCTCGGGCACGATGGCCGAAAAGACCGGCCAGCGCATGGCCAGGCCGATGCCGTTGGCAAACGTCAGCGCCAGCAGCAACGCGGGCGTCATCGTGCCGAACAGCACCACCGCGCTCAGCAGCACCGACACCACCGCCACCCACAGTTGCGTGACGAGGTAGTAGCGCCGGCGGTCCAGGTTGTCGGCCAATGCGCCGCTGGGCAGGCCGAGCAGGAACACCGGCAACGTGGACGCCGTCTGCACCAGCGCCACCCACAGCGGCGTGGTGGTCAGCGAGGTCATCATCCACGCCGCTGCCACGTCGTTCATCCACATGCACATGTTGGCCATCAGCCAGGTGAGCCACAGCATGCGAAAGACAGGCTGGCTCAACGGTGCCAGGGCTGAGGGCAGGGTGGGCTTGCTGGACATGGACGCAACGATACGGCGGCGACGGCTGGGGCAACCTGGAGGGCTTGTGAAGCGGCGGCAGTCCTCAGCCCGTCAGCGCCGCCAGCACCGCCAGGCGCGCGGCCGCCAGGTCCCACCCGGCCCAGCCGCAGCTTTTGAAGAACACCGGCCCGCGTGGGCGCGGCGCATCGAGCATGTCGCCCAACGTGGGCACGCGCGTCACGTCGATACCGGCCTGCAGCAAGTCACCGGCCTCGTGGTCGGCGTCGCGCGTGTCCACCACCAGCGTGCCGCGCGCGGCGATATCGCGACACACCGCGGGGTCCCACTCGGCCATGCGCGGCGTGAAGGCGCCAACCGCGGCGATGAAGGCATCGTCGCGCGGCATGCCGCGCAGCGCCACGCTTTGCGCGGGCGTGCCGCTCACCACCAGCGGGCAGTCGGCGAGCGCGGCGTCGGCATCGTCCACGCGCTCGGCATCGAGCCCCATCGATCGTGCGTGCGCCACCAGCGCGTCGGCACTGGCCGCGCTGCGCGAGGCCACGCGCACCTGGCGCACGCCCAGGCCGGTGGCATAGGCCTCCAGGTGGGCGCGGCCCTGCACGCCGGCACCGACGATGAGCATGGGCCCATCGGTGCGGGGCGCGAGTGTGCGCGCCGCCAGCAGCGAGACGGCGGCGGTGCGCCGCGCCGTCACCGTCGGGCCGTCCAGCAAGGCGATGCGCCGCCCGTCACGCGCGTCGAACACCACCACGTCGCCCTGGATGGCGGGCAGGCCGCGCCCAGCGTTGTCGGCCACGTAGGTGATGAGCTTGGTGATGGCCACTTGTGCATCGGTGGCCGGCATCAGGAACAGGCTGCCACCCTGCGGCAGCGGCAGCACCGTGCGCGTGGGCACGCGAACCGAGGTGTCGCGCAGCAGCGCGGCAATGGTGTCGGCCAGCGCCGGGTAGGGCAGCGCGGCGGCGGTGGCCGCGGGCGAGAGCAGGCGTTCGGTGGTCATGTGCCGATCATCGGTGAAGGCGCGCCATGAAAAAAGCCCGCCGGGGGCGGGCTTCTTCGGGCGAGGCACGATCCGCCGCCGGGCTGCCCCAAGGCGGATCAGTCGCCTTGGGGGGCAGCGACCCGCGCAGCGGCGGAGCGTGGGGGCTCACACTTTGGCCGAGGTGATGTAGCTGTCGTAGCGCCACTCCGAGAAGCGGCTCCACAGGATCTGGTCGCGCTGGAAGGCGCGCATGTCCTGGTGGATCTTCTTGAAGTCGGCCGACTTGGCCTCGTGGGCAGCGAACACTTCCATCGCGGCCTTGAAGCCGGCGTCCATCACCGCCTTCGGGAAGGCCACGAGCTTGGTCCCGCCGGCCACCAGGCGCTTGAGCGCGATCGGGTTCTGCGCGTCGTACTTGGCGGTCATGTCACGGGCAGCGACGGCACCGGCCGCGCGCACGATGGCCTTGTTCTCGGCCGACAGCGCGTCGAACGCCTTCTTGTTGATGAAGAACTCCAGCTCGGCGCCGCCTTCCCACCAACCGGGGTAGTGGTAGAACGGAGCGACCTTGTTGAAGCCCAGGCGCTCGTCGTCGAACGGGCCGACGAATTCGGTGGCGTCCAGCGTGCCTTTTTCCAGCGCCTGGTACACCTCACCGGCGGGCATGTTCTGCGCCACCACGCCCAGCTTGGCCATGGACTCGCCGAACAGGCCGCCGCCCAGGCGCATCTTCAGGCCCTTGAGGTCGTTGACGGTCTTGATTTCCTTGCGGTACCAGCCGCCCATCTGGGTGCCGGTATTGCCCGCGCTCATCGAGACGATGTTGAACTTCGCATAGAACTCGTCCATGAGCTTGCGGCCATTGCCGTGCTCCATCCAGGCGTCCATGTGGCGCGCGGTCAGGCCGAACGGCACGGCGCAGCCGAAGGCAAAGATCGGGTCCTTGCCGGTGAAGTAGTAGGAGGCGGTCTGCGCCATCTCGACCGTGTTGTCCTGCAGCGCGTCCACCACGCCGAAGGCGGGCACCAGCTCGCCGGCCGCATGGATCGACACCTCGAACTTGCCGCCCGACAGGGCCTTGACGGTCTCGGAGAACTTCTCGGCCGAGCCGAAGATGGTGGGCAGCGATTTCGGGAAGCTCGAGGCCAGGCGCCAGCGCACAGCGGCCTGGGCGTGAACGGCGGGGGCAACGCCAGCGCTCAGCACGCCTGCGATGCCGGCGTGCTTGATCAGGGAACGGCGATCCATGTCGGAAGTCTCCAGGGTTGTTCAAGGACAAAGGGGCGCGTGCGAACGCGCCCCCGACAGAGATGGTAAGTATGCCATCTATCCACGGCGCGCCTTTGCGCGCGTCCGGCCGGGGCGCTGCTTGCAGGATCGTGCAAGGCATTCGCAGGATCGGGCTAACGCTGGCCCACGGCGTCGCGGAACACTCGCGCAACCTCGACGACCTTGTGCCGTCGGAGCGTGCTTTGCCAACCCAAGCCCATCGGGAGAACCCATGACCCGCCTGAACGTCAACGGCCGCGACCACACGCTCGACGTGGACCCCGGCACCCCCGTGCTCTGGGCCCTGCGTGACACGCTGGGTCTCTCCGGCACCAAGTTCGGCTGCGGCGCTGCCTTGTGCGGCGCCTGCACCGTGCACGTCGATGGACAGGCCACGCGGGCCTGCGTCACGCCGGTGAGCAGCGTCGAGGGCCGACGCATCACCACCATCGAGGCTGTGACCGCAGGCGGCGATCCGGTGGGCCGCGCGGTGAGCGAGGCCTGGGTGAAGCACGATGTCGCGCAGTGCGGCTACTGCCAGAGCGGCCAGATCATGAGTGCCACCGCCTTTCTGAAGTCGCTGCCCAAGGGCAAGCGACCGAGTGAGCAGGAGATCGATGCCGCCATGGCTGGCAACGTGTGCCGCTGCGGCAGCTACCAGCGCATCCGCGCCGCCGTGGCCGACGCCGCGCGCGCCATCGTCTGAGCGACGGAGACCGACCATGCTGCTTCCCACCGTCCCTGCCGACATGCCCCGCGCCCTGCAGCTGATGCTGGCGCGGGAACACAACGACGTCGCCGCCTTGCCGCGGCGCGACTTCCTCAAACTGACCGTGGCCGGCGGCTTTGCGCTCGGCGTGGCGCCCCTGGTCGTGCATGCACAGGGCACCGCGCCTCCCGGGCTGAAGCCGCAACAGCAGCCGGCGGCCTTCGTTGCCATTGCGCGCGACGGCACCGTGACGGTCACCGTCAACCGGCTCGAATTCGGCCAGGGCGTGCAGACCGCGCTGCCGCTGATCCTGGCCGAGGAGCTCGACGCCGACTGGGCCCGGGTGCGCAGCCAGCTCGGCACCAACGACATGGCCTACGCCGACCCCCTGTTCGGCATGCACCTCACGGGTGGCTCCAACTCCATCAAGCACAGCTACACGCAATACCGCGAGCTGGGTGCGCGCGCCCGCGCCATGCTGGTGTCGGCCGCGGCGGCGCGCTGGCAGGTGGATGCTGCGCGCCTGCGCACCGAGGCCGGCCACGTGATCGGCCCGGGCGGGCGCAGGCTGGGTTACGGTGAGCTGGCCGACGATGCGATGAAGCTGCCCGTGCCCGAGGCGGTGGTGCTCAAGGACCCGAAGCAGTTCAAACTGGTCGGCAAGCCCACCACGCGGCTGGATGCGCGCGCCAAGAGCAGCGGGCGGCACGACTTCGGCATCGATGTGCGCCGCCCGGGTCAGCTGACCGCGGTGGTGGCCCGTCCGCCGGTGTTCGGCGCGAAGCTGCGCAGCGTGGACGATACGGCCGCCCGCGCGGTCAAGGGCGTGAAAGCCGTGTTGCGCGTGCCGCTGGACCGCGGCGCCGAGGGCGTGGCCGTGGTGGCCGATGGCTACTGGCCCGCGAAAACCGCTCGCGATGCGCTCAAGCTCGAATGGGCCACCGACGCGGTGGAGAAGGTCGACAGCGAACGCCTGCTTGCGCAATACCGCGAGCTCGCGCGCCAACCCGGCGCAAGGCACTTCGACGCCGACATGGCGCCGCTGGCATCGGCCCCGAAACGCATCGAGGCCGAGTTCACCTTCCCCTACCTGGCGCACGCGCCGATGGAGCCGCTCAACTGCACGGTCGAGCTCGGCGAGCAGGGCGCCACGCTGTGGGTGGGCTCGCAGATGGCGGGGCTGGACGGCATGGCCGCCGCCCGCACGCTGGGCTTGAAGCCCGAGCAGGTGCGGGTGAACGTGCAATCGGCCGGTGGCGGTTTCGGCCGGCGCGCCATTCCCACCAGCGACTACGTGGTCGAGGCCTGCGGCATCGCCCGGGCCGCGCAGGCCGCCGGCCTGAAGACGCCTGTGCGCACCGTCTGGAGCCGCGAGGACGACATCAAGGGCGGCTACTACCGCCCGATGCACGTTCACCGCGCGCAAGTCGGCTTTGACGAACGCGGCCGCGTGCTGGCCTGGGACCATGTCATCGTGGGCCAGTCCATCGTGGCCGGCAGCCCGTTCGAGTCGATGATGGTGAAAAACGGCGTGGACGCGACCGCCGTGGAAGGCATGCGCGAACCCTATGCGGTGCCGATGCGACTCACGGTGCATCACCCCAAGGTGAACGTGCCGGTGCTGTGGTGGCGCAGCGTGGGCTCCACCCACACCGCCTTCGTGATGGAGACCCTGATCGACCAGATTGCGCGCGAGACGAAGCAGGACCCGGTGGCCTACCGGCTGGCCATGTTCGGTGACAAGCACCCGCGCCACACCGCGGCGCTGCAGCTCGCGGTGGACAAGAGCGGCTATGGCAAGCGCACGCTGCCCGCAGGCCGCGCCTGGGGTGTGGCAGTGCACGAGAGTTTCGAATCCGTGGTGGCCTACGTGGTCGAGGCCTCGGTGAAGGACGGCGAGCCCGTGTTGCACAACGTGACGGCGGGCGTGCACTGCAACCTGGTGATCAACCCGCGCACGGTGGAGGCGCAGGTGCAGGGCGCGGCCCTCATGGGGCTGGGCATGTGCCTGCCGGGTGCCGCCATCACGTTCAAGGACGGCGTGGTCGAACAAAGCAACTTCGGCGACTACCGCGTGGCGCGCATCACCGAGATGCCGCAGTTCGCGGTGCACACCGTGCCCAGCGCCGACCCGCCCAAGGGCATGGGCGAGCCCGGCCTGCCGCCGCTGGCACCCGCGTTCGCGAACGCGATCGCGCAACTGACCGGCAAGCCCTTGCGCGACCTGCCGTTCAAGCTGGCGTGAGGCTTCAGGCCGTCGTCAGGGGCACGTAGCCCTCGGCGCGGCCGCGTGCGGCCTCCACGTCGCGCAGCGGCGAGAGGCCGAACTGGCGGCTGTACTCCCGGCTGAACTGCGACGGGCTCTGGTAGCCCACGCGGTAGGCGGCACTGCCCACGTCCAGCGCCTCAGCCAGCATCAGGCGGCGCGCCTCCTGCAGGCGCAGCCGCTTCTGGTACTGCAGCGGCGACATGGCCGTCACCTGCTGGAAGTGGTGGTGCAGCGAGGACGTGCTCATGCCCACGTGCTGTGCCAGCGCGTCCACGCGCAGCGGCTGCGCGTAGTGCTGGCGCAGCCAGGCGATGGCGCGCGCGATCTTGTTGGCCGGGCTGTTGGCGGTGGCCATGCGCAGCAGCGCGGGGCCATGCGGCCCGGTGAGCAGCCGGTAGAGGATCTCCTGTTCGATCAGCGGCGCCATGGCTGCGATGTCCTGCGGGCGTTCGAGCAGCCGCACCAGACGCAACATCGCATCCAGCAATTCGGCCGGGGCTCGGTGCACGGCCACGCCGCGCGGGTTGTCGCTGCGCAGCGCCTCGGGCGGCAGGCTCACGCGGGAGAGCACCTCCTGCAGGCGCGCGCTGTCGATCGCCATGCCCAGCGCCAGCTTGGGCCGCTCGGGTGTGGCCTCGACGATGCACGAGACCACCGGCAGGTCCAGCGTCACGAGCAGGCAGTCGCCCGCGCCGTAGTGGTAGACCTCCTCACCCAGCGTGAGGCGCTTGCTGCCTTGCGTGACCAGCGCGAAGCACGGCCGCTGGGCACTGTGCAGCGGCAGCGAGGGCGAACTCTGCCGCGAGAAAAACAGGTGGTCGATCGCGGTCGGCGTCAAGCCATCGGTCTCGGTGGATCGGGCAATGACGTCGTTGATGGCCTGCAGGGCGTCGGTGGGCGTGGGCAAGGGGCTCTCCACTCGGTATCGTGAACGACGGGATGATCGTCCAAGCCGCAAGGGCGACGGCATCGAGGGGTCATGTGCGCAAGCCGTTTGCAGCATCGGGCAAGCGATTCGTTGCATCGGGCAAGCCGTTGGTCGCCCGCGCGTCACAATCGGTGCGCGCCCTGCGTCTACACGCGCATGAACCACGACCCCGCACCGGACCCTTTCTTGCGGCTTCGCCCGCGGCTGCGTGGCATCGCCTATCGCATGCTCGGCAGCGCCGCAGACGCCGACGAGGTGGTGCAGGACGCCTGGCTGCGCTGGCACGAAGCCGACACCACCGCGGTGACGAACGCCGAGGCCTGGCTCGTCTCGGTCACCACACGGCTGGCCATTGATCGCCTGCGCACGGCCAAGACGCGGCGCGAAGACTACGTGGGCACCTGGCTGCCCGAGCCCATCCTCACCGAGGTCGACGCGCCGCAAACGCCCGAGCAGATGCTGGAGCGCGCCGACCAGTTGTCGGTGGCCTTCCTCGCGGTGCTCGAACGCCTGGCGCCCGAAGCGCGCGCGGCCTTCCTGCTGCGCGACATCTTCGACGCCGACTACGGCGAGGTGGCGGCGGCACTGGGCAAGAGCGAAGCGGCCTGCCGCCAGCTGGTGCACCGCGCGCGCACGCTGATCGACAGCGGGCGCTCGCGCCACGTGGTGACCCCGCAGGAACAGCAGCGCCTGCTGCGCGCGTTCGCCGGCGCGGCCGCGCGTGGTGACATGGCCGGCCTGAAGGCAGCGCTGGCCGAGGATGCGCAGCTCATCAGCGACGGTGGCGGCAAGGTGCCCAGCTTCGGGGTCCCGCTGCTCGGTGGGCCTCGCATCGCCCAGCTCTACCTGGCCGTGAGCCTGCGCTTCGCGGGCCGCGTGCAGTACGAGCTGGCCGCGATCAATGGCGAGTGGGGGCTGCTGCGTTTCATCGACGGCGCGCTCGAGTCGGCGCAGTCCCTGCAGATCGAGGACGGACGCATCCGCGGCCTGCACGTGCAGCGCAACCCCGACAAGCTGCGCCGCATCGCCGAGGCGCGCGGCCGCGCGCTGCTCGATCCTTCGGTCACGCAGTACGACGTCACAAAGCCCGGGGCTTCCACGTCTTGAGGGGTGAAGGCTCTTCTTCACCTTCTCTTCGTGAAAGGCATTTCCGTGAACGCTCCCCGACTTCCCTGGACCGAGATCGCGCCCAGGACCTACCAGGCCATGGCCGCCGTCAAGACCACCTACGCACGCTCCACGCTCGGCCAGGTGCTGATGTCGCTGGTGGATCTGCGCGTGTCGCAGATCAATGGCTGCGCATACTGCGTCGACATGCACGCGCGCGAGCTGCGCCACCTGGGGGAGGGCTGGCAGCGGTTGAACAGCCTGTGCACCTGGCGCGAGACGGCCCTCTACAGCGAACGCGAGCGCGCCGCGCTGGCCTGGGCCGAGCTGCTGACACGCCTGCCGGATGGCCACGCCGGCCACGACGCCGCGTACGAGACCCTGCGCGAGCACTTCAACGAACAGGAGGCCGTCGAACTCACCTGGACCGTCGCGCAGATCAACACCTGGAACCGGCTGTGCGTGGGCATGCACGCGCCGGTGCCCGACAAACCCCTGGTCTGAGCCGCGTTCAGGCCGTGCCGCGCGCGTCGGCGATCAGGATGTCGGCGAGCCGCTGCGCCGCGGGGCCCGCGGCCTCCCGGTCGCGGAAGACGAGGTAGAGGTCGGTGAAGCGCTCGCCGCCGCGGCGCATGGGCAGCGGCGCCAGGGTGCCGGCGTCCAGGTCGCGTCGGATGAGCTCTTCGGGCAACCACGCGAAGCCGTGACCACCCCGCGCGGCCTCAATGGAGGTCGACATGTGGCTCACCGTCCAGCGTCGCGGCGTCTGCACCGCCGGCTCGTGGGCGCGCTGTGGGCTGGTTTCACGCACCACCAGGTGGCGGTGCTGGCGCAGGTCGCGCAGCGTGATGGCGCGTCCCAGGTGGTGCAGCGGGTGGTCGGGGTGCGCCACCAGCACGAAGCGCACGCGCATCAGGTGCTGGCCCTCGTAGCCCGTGGGCACCGTGCCGAAGATCGCCAGATCCACCGCGCCTTCCTCCAGCAGCGTGCTGCGGTGGCCCAGCACCGCCTCCACCACCTCCACGCGCGTGTGCTCCGCGCTCTGGCCGAAGCGCTCCAGGCAATCGAACAGGCGCCGGTTGGGGTAGATCACCTCCACCGCGAGGCGCAGTTCGGCCTCCCAGCCGAGCGAAAGGCAGGCGCCGGCCGTCTCCAGTGCGGCGGCCTCGGCCACCAGGTAGCGTGCGCGCTGGTAGAGCTGCTGGCCGGTGGGCGTGAGCCGGGCCTTGCGGCCCTCCAGGGTGAAGACCTGCACCCCCAGTTGCGACTGGATCTGCTGCACCGCGTAGGTGACGGAGGATTGGCTGCGGTGCAGCAGTTCGGCCGCCTTCGCGTAGCTGCCGGCGTCCACCACCGCCACCAGGGCGTTCCATTGATCGAGCGTGACGCGTGGGTGGGCCATGGGGGTTGTTTGATCGAATGATTCAATACTTTTGAGCGGGATTTTGCGCTTTTTCATCCATTCATCCGATGTTTCAATGGCGCATCCCCTCCACACGGAACCCCGCCATGAAAACCCTGCTTCTCATCCGCTCCAGCATCCTGCTCGGCGACGGCCAGTCCAACCGCCTGGCCGACCGCTATGCCGCTGCCTGGCAGAACGCGCACCCCGAAGGCCGCGTCATCGTGCGCGACCTTGCCGAGAACCCGCTGCCACACCTGGACCTGGCGCGCGTGGGCGCGTATTCCACCCCGGCCGAGCGCCGCACGCCCGAGCAACAGGCGCTGGTCGCACAGTCTGACGAGCTGATCACCGAGCTGCAGGGCGCCGACGTCGTGGCCCTGGGCCTGCCGCTCTACAACTTCGGCGTCCCGTCCACGCTCAAGGCGTACTTCGACCACGTGGCGCGCGCCGGCGTCACCTTCCGCTACACCGCCAACGGCCCCGAGGGTCTGGTCAAAGGCAAGCAGGTGCTTGTGTTCACCACGCGCGGTGGCCTGTACCAGGGCCTGCCGCACGACACGCAGACCCCGTTCGTGCGCAACTTCCTCGGCTTCCTGGGCATGACGGACGTGCGGTTCGTGCACGCCGAAGGTCTGGCCATGGGCGATGAGCCGCGCGCCAAGGGCCTGCAAGCGGCCGAGGCGCAGATCGACGCGCTGCTGGAGCCGGTGGAAGCCTGAGCGAGCGTTTGCAGCGACCGCAAGCCGTGGGGCGGTGTCATGCCCGCACCGCGGCGTACATCGCCTTGATCAGGTCCGATTGCGTGACGATGCCCACCAGGCGGCGTTGCGCGTCGATGATCGGGATGTGCCGGTGCCCGCCGTCGGAGAACACCGGCACGAGGTCGATCAGCAGTCGATCATTGCTGGCCACGCGCACCTGACGCGTCATGATTTCGCCCACCGTGTGCACCGCCATCGGCGTGCGTGAGCGCGCGTGGCGCAACAGGGCACGCAGCCGGTAGCTCACGCCCTCGTGCACGTCCATGTCCACCTGGCGCATGAAGTCGGCCACCGTCACGATGCCCAGCAGGTGCTGCTGCCGGTCCACCACCGGCAGCGCTTTCACGCGGTGCTTGCGCATCAGCGCCCAGGCCTGGCGCAGTGGCATGTCGGCGCGCGCCACCACCGGGTCGGGAGTCATCACATCGGCGCAACGCAACTCGCCCATGGTGCGACGGTAGGCCGCCGCTTCGGCGTGCTGCAGCAGGTCCTGCAGGTCTTCGCGGCTGATGTCGAGCACCTGGTTGTAGTGCGCCAGCGCCGCGTCGAGATCGCCACGCGTGAAGCGCGCACCGCCGGGCTCCACCGCCGCCGTGTGATGCACATGCGGCCAGCGCCGGCGCGTGAGGTTGTTGTAAACCAGGCCCGCGAGCACGATGAGTGCCGAGTCGAGCACGATCGGCGGCAGCGCCACAGCCACATCGTGGCTGCCGGTGAGCACCATCAGCAGGGCCGACGCGCCGCCGGGTGGGTGCAGGCAGCGCAGCGCCATCATGAGCGCGATGGCCAACGCCACCGCCAGTGCCGCGGCCAACGCGGGTTGCGGCACCCAGGTTGCGCAGGCCACGCCCACCAGCGCCGACAAGGTGTTGCCGGCCAGCACCGACCAGGGTTGCGCCAATGGGCTCGCGGGCACTGCGAAAACGAGCACCGCACTGGCACCCAGCGGTGCCACCAGCGCGGCAGCCAGCGCGTTCGGCGCACCACCCACGCCTGCGGGCGCGAACGCCGCCGCACCCAGCGCTGCCACAAGGATGCCCAGACCCGCACCGATGCAGGCGCGCCATTTTTCTCGCGCATCGATGCTCAAGGCGGCGGGCCACAGCGCGCGCAGCGAGAGCGCGAGTTCAGCGAGCAGGCGCTGCGCAAAAGCGCGCCAGCCGCGTGGCGGCGCTGAAGCGGGAGAGGGGGGCATGCTGGGCAGCGGGCGGCGCAAGCGCCCACGTGGCTGGAACGGGGCGAGGGCCTCGCGTCGATCGGTTCTGAAGAACGAGCGAGTGTGCCAGCAATGCCCCTGGCTTCCGGGCGGCAGGGGCTCTTGCCTTAGGATGGCTGCGCCCGCAGGCGGTGACTTCAGTGCGCCCCCCGCGGGCCGTTTTTTTGAACCGTTGCCCGAGGAGAAGACCATGAAAACCCGTGCAGCCGTGGCCTGGAAGGCCGGCGCCCCGCTCACCATCGAAGAACTGGACCTGGAGGGTCCGCGCGCCGGTGAGGTGTTGGTGGAGATCAAGGCCACGGGCATCTGCCACACCGACTACTACACGCTGTCGGGCGCCGACCCCGAGGGCCTGTTCCCCGCGGTGCTGGGGCACGAGGGCGCGGGCGTGGTGCTCGAGGTCGGCGCGGGCGTGACCTCGCTCAAACCGGGCGACCACGTGATCCCGCTCTACACGCCCGAATGCCGCCAGTGCAAGTTCTGCCTGAGCCGCAAGACCAACCTGTGCCAGCTCATCC
>VFQM010002437.1_pt1 | contig 13652 bp, 11 predicted proteins | sample 3512391 | NCBI WGS metagenome assembly VFQM01 (sample SAMN10412369, study PRJNA504923) | tailings metagenome | isolation source: Replicate 1 from Balatoc abandoned mine | place: Philippines
AATAGCCTGGAAACCCACTATTTTCCAACTTCAAAAAGTTACTCGGATGACAGTAATTCAAAATTAAAATTTAAAACAATATTATTAGTAGTAGACTGAAAATTTAAATTTTTAAGGAGGAATAGTATAGTCTTCTACGAAAAACGAGCTAAAAAGCCTTCCGAATTTTCAGGTTTTAATATGGATGTCCATTATTAACTACAAAATAAAGCTTGAACAGACTCATATAAATCCAAGACTATTCACAATTCAGATAATCCTATAAGTGGAAGCTGTGTAAAGGCTCGATTGAATTCAAAACTTTGTCCTAATCTTATAAAAACCTCTTTTTTAATTTATGCCACCTGTTAAACGAGAGGGTGGAATATTAGGCCATCACCGCTAACATGGCAAACAGGTGATTCCCTAATTCCTGGTCACCATGAACTTCTATTTCTTGAAAAACTTGATCAAAAGAAATTCCCTTTGTAAAAATCCTCCACGCTAATTGATCAGGAATTACGAGGTGAGTTGAAGGCTGAAGCTTAGAAAAGGGTATGAGTTGCCAATTCAATTCCATTTTTTTAAACCACCAAGTAAATGAAAACTGTCCCGAGACTGAAATCTGGATCAAAGTCCCCTTTTGTCTCTTTATGGATCGATAATGATATGGAAGCGCTCTAAAAGAGGTTTCCAGGTAGGGTAAATAAAGCCTTTTGGTAAACAGAGATTGGTCTTGGGGATCCACAGCTAGAAATATCTGTTGTATATGATGCCATTTTTCAGTGTATTCTCTGGCCACATGAAACCAATTATAGGACTCCTGTTCTCCCGCCCAGGCCACACTAAACAAAGCTTTCTCAAAAGGCTTCAGTCCCTTGATTAGATTTCTATATTCTTTTCCAGTAGTATCTAAAAGAGCCATCAAAACTTGAGGGCTGAGTCGGTTAGTGGCTTTAATCCAATCTGCATTGAGTTGGTTGAGATATCCAACCAAGTCTCGATAGGTAGAAATGGATTCGGGATTCTCACCAAAATAGCCATCGCGAATCATAGAGATGGAGCGCAAATTCCCATCCAATAAATGGGCCGCAACTTGTTTGACCGTCCAATGCCCGGCTAAGGTTGTTAAACCCCATTGTTCAGGAGCAATGCTGTTGAGTTTTAAGATCAAAAGCTCATCCAATTCCTGAAAAAGATGTCTAGTTCGTATTGGGATTGAAGTATTCATATAAAAGGAAATTTCCCTGAAATAATCTCAATCCAGAATAGAATCAAAGTTATTGTAGGGTTAAGACCAAAAAAGGGGTTCCCCCCTTCTTTAAAATGGACAGACATTGAGGATGTAGTCTACTGCTTTTTGGGCTTTGGATGCTGCATCTATAAGTACCTGCTTGTCATTTTTAAGTCTGGAAACCCAGTTTTGAATGTAAGCTGCTTGATTGTCTATCAGCCTTGCCTGTTGGATTCCGGTAAATCCGCATAAGAATCCAGCTCCCATTTCTGCTATCAGCTCCTCAGTGCTGTAGTTTTCAGATCCGAAATAATCGATTTCCTCCACGCCGGGTCTGTTTAATCGGTTCTTGTGTCCAGTCGAGTGAACTAGCTCGTGAAACAGAACCGCATAATAATCTTCTGCGGATTTGAATCTCGGCTTGGGAGGGAGATTGATCAGGTCCAGGCTTGGGTGATAGTAGGCTTCCTCCCTTTCATGAGTTAATTTGGGAGGCTCATGCATCTCAGCATAAACGGATTCACATCGTTCCAGTACAGGCAAACTGTCATTTTTACTTTTCTCAGGAAGCACCCAGTCGATCCCTTCGATTTGTTCGATGGGAAACACTTTATACTCTTTCAGAAAACACATTTTGATCAGCGAGTCTATCGGGTAATCTCCCAATAAGGCTTGGGGAATTGTCTTTCCGGTTTCCTTATGCTTATAGACAAAATTCCAGTAGCACACCGGGATTGCTTTGGAACCTTTTTTCACCATACCTCCCAAATCCTTAGCCTGTTGGAAAGTCAGGTAATAGGGTAATTCATGATTGAGGGAAATCAAAAGCCAGAAGTTGATTCCTCGGTAAGGCTTTTTGGTCAGGTAATTGGAGGGGAGGCCTTTACTGGTCCATGGCTGATACCAAGGAACAATCCCCTCTTCCAATTTATCCAAAATCAATTGAGTGAAGCTCTCATAGACATCTGAGGGAGAATGTTTGGTTTCCACCTCTCCTTTTCGAGCATTAGAAAACTTGCTTTTAGCTGTTTTCCGGGAGTTTTTTGCTGTTGTTTTCATCTTTTCTATTGGTTTAAGTTGACGTAAACTGATACAGCAGTCCCCAGCGGAAAGGGGGCACTCAGGGCAAGAGGAAACGGAATAAAAAGGCGTAGGAAGTGCGGTGGCTTTATGCTGTAGTCTCTTGACCCGTGTGCACACTCCCAGCTAAATTGGCTGGAACAGAAGTAGAGAAGACTAAAGATTTGGATTAATCCTATTTTGAATCATAAATCATCCTAAGCCCTTTCGGGTGATTAGTTATCAATTGGATTAGCGTTGGAATTGAAAATCAAACTAAAATTACTTATACCACCATTATGAATGGCTACTGAGAATATGAGGACAAAAGACTTTACTCCTTCCTAATTTTCAATTGATCATAGGTCTTTTAAGAGAAAATAAACCGGCAAAAAAGTGATAGAAGCTTAACTCCCTAGACTCTAAAAGTGGCCAAATGTATTGGAAATGAACAAACTGACTTGACTATTGATTTTTTCAATGCTTCTTTACCCTCTAATACCGCACTCCAAAAAAAGTATTGTAGATTTTTCTTAATCCTGCAAGGGATAATTATTCAGAATCCTATTGCTGTTAATAATGTAGTATTCCGATATTACTAAATAAAAGTTATTCAGCGTTGATTTTTGCTGAGTAATATTGTTTAAACCAATTGGGAACTTGCTTTTCATCAGGAATTTCCCATACCTTCTCTCCTTTACTGTTCAATTTAAAGTGAGCAAAAAGGGTTTGTCCCTGACCTTCTTTCGAGTTATCAAAAAAATAACATTGATAACAATGTTGAGCCGCCTCATACAACAAATCCATAGACCGAAGATACCTACTTCGTATTTTTTCTTCTGGCACATCATGTCCCTTTAGAGGAACTCTAACATTCTTTACCCTAAACACATTAATATCAGGATGTTCAGTAGATACAAAATAAAGATATACCTTATAGCCTAATTCTTTGGCGAGCTTAATGATTTCAACTTTTCCATGATGCGAGAAAACAGTTTCAAAAGAGAATTTGACCTCCATGGCTATCAACTTCTTTCTTAAAAAGTCCGCTAATATCTGAGCGATCCTTTCAATAACAGTTTCTTTTTTTGAGGGCACATAATCCCAGTTTATGAATAAGGAATTCCCAGTGATAGCGAGGCTTTTTGAAAAGTCCTTTTCAGTAAAATCCGCTGAGATAAGCCCTGATTTACTGACCGTATCTAAAAAATCTTCAACTAAGAAATGGATGCCATATTCTTGGAAATTGAATTTCCCATTTCTCAAAGTAGTAGCAATATCATCGGCATTGATGTAAATGCCAAAATCCAACTTTTTCCCTTTCTGAACTTCGGTGTTAAGTATGGATTTAATAACTGAAGTTTTGCCTGAACCGTTTGGTCCAGCAAAAATCCGCATTCGTTTTTTCATTAATCCAGCACTAATTTCAAAGAATTAGGCTTGATTTCTATCTCCTCAATCTTCTCGATCAATCCTGAATCGGATTTCTTGACAATCCAACCTTCATGTGCAACGATCACAAAACCGTTTGTTTCCATTGCAACTTCTGCTCCATTTTTAAAGGCTTCAGTAGCCTTTTGCTTAACTAATCTGGTTGTTATATATTTTTTTTCTTCCGCTTTCATTGTTTCGAAATTAAGAAAATTCATTGATTTCCTGTCCAGAAATCAGATTGAGCTTTAATCAATTTTCCTCCAAAGGCTAAATGGCCTATACATATAAAACCAGTAAACAACAGTATTGGTTGCATTTTACAAGAATAAGATCCCTTACCCTTACCTAATCATCAACCCAGCCAAAGCCGGTGTATCCAGCATCCGTTCCAATTCCTCATCGATCAATTGACGGATTTCAGCCTTGATTCTGCGGTAATTTTCCAGTACCTCCTCCCTGCTTAATTTCCTCACCTGAGGAATAGGACAATATCCTTTCTCTTCTAAAGCCAAGGCTTTGTGATCATTCTGGATTTCACAATGAAAAGCCTTAAGCTCGATCTTTTGGACAGGATCATCGGCTACTATCCCGACAAACTGACCTGAGGAAAGTTGGGAAATGGTAGATGGAGGAACTGCTAATTCCAGTTGAGTGGAATGACTGATGGAAGTATCGCCTGAGTTAATCGACAGGCTTTTTCTAGCTTGATTGATTTTACCTATTCGATCAGAAATCTGTTTGGAAGTATCTCCCAATACCTGTCCGGAGATGATATTTCCCACCGTATTCATAATCACTTCCGCCTGCTCTCTTCCGTAGTCCTTTTTCAGTTGGCTGTAATCCTGAACCCCGAGGGTGGTTGCCACCTTATTGGATCGAGCAGTGGCGATCAAGGAATCAATTCCGTTAAAATAGATGGTTGGAAATTCATCGAAAATCAAACTGGACTTCAGGCAGTTTTTCCGGTTCACCAGCTTGGTAATCCTTGAAATATAGAGCGACAACACGGCCCCATAGACCTGTTGCTTCTGGGGATTATTCCCCATGCAGATGATTTTGGGATCTTCAGGATTATTCAGATCCAGCGTAAACTCACTTTGGCTGAGCACATAGTACAATTGAAGTGAGGCCAAGCGGGCCATGGTGATCTTGGCACTGGCGATTTGTCCTTCAAGCTGTTCAGCAGCCCCGTGTAAGAAGGCTGACACAAAGGGGTTAATTAACACCTCGATTTCAGGCTCAGTTCGAAGGACAGAAAACAATTTGGGGTATTCCACCTGCATGAGCTCAATGACATGAGGCAGCGTGCAGTATTTTCCATTTTTATACTTTTTCAAAAACCAGATCACAGCGGTCACAAAGTTGATCGGAGACTCCACAAAGAAATCCCCCTGCTTTTTAATCCATTCCCGGTTTAAGCCAAGCATAATTGTTCTGGATGATTCCGAAGCATCGGTAATATCAGTCATGGTACTAGGCTCCAGCGGATTGCAGCGGTGACTGGTTTCCAGATTGTCAAAATTGATCGTGTAGAACTTTGGAAAAACAGAAAAGGACGACCGATTCTTGATCAGGTTATTGTAAGCGATTTTAGATAAATCATCATATTTAAAATCATAAACAAACATCGAGAAGCCTTTTTTCAGATGCTGGGTGATAATATGACGAATAACGAAATAGGATTTACCAGCCCCTGGGGTACCAACCACTAGCGTAGCCCGAAAGGGATTAATGATATTCAGCCAACCCGAAAAGACTTTCTTCTGAATTCGAAAGCGGGTAGGCAGATTGACTGAATACTCATTTTCTAGAAGTCTTTGTTCCTGAGGGAAAGTCTCCTGCAGGTGGTTGAATACTTCAGGAGAAAATCCATCCCGGATCACCCTGCTCAGTTTCCCTCCCATCGTCAGGATTCCAATCCAAGCTATCCATATTGCAGCCATGTACAAGGTTTTATCCCATCCCAAATTTCGAATTGCCGAATCTGCAAAAACAAAAGCAGCATTCCATATAAGAAACCACAACAGCAGTCTACCCCATTTTAGGTCGGGATCTTTTCTTCCTTTCGCACCCAATAAGGATATCCAGAGTAAACCCAAAGAAAATATCCGAATGCGATTATTCCCCTGTAACAAACCTGTTTTGGCTAGTTGAGCAAGTAAAAAATCAATCCATTCATGAGTAAAACCCCAGGCATGAAGCTGACTATAAGCAATCAGATAGGTATGAATCCCCAAAAGCACCAAAGACCCCAGCCTCGTAAAATCCAATATATTTTTCAGTCCTTCCTGATTTTCTCCTGTATTCATGAGTCGGTTGTTTTATCTCGTTTTTTCTTTTTCTTCTTCCGCTTTCCGAGTACTGGTCCCTGATAGGGAGAGTCCGAAATCTGAAATGATACTCCCATCTCGGGCGGCCTCTCTGACTGGACTTCATTCTCTGACAATTTCCCTTCCCTGTTCAAATGTTGAATTTCCTTTTCCGGCTTCTTTGATGCTGCTGACTCCAACCCAAATCGGCTTGCCAAAGCATTGGCACCATATTCCTTCCCCAGATCGGAACCTTTAATCCCCACCCGATGCAGGTGATCCACATAAGTGACTCCATAGATCAGTCCCTGCTTGGTATGGTTTAGGACCAATTGAATCCCAATCTTTTTTAGTCTTTCTGCAAATTCTTCCAGGGTCTTACTGCCTGATAAAATCCGGGAAATGCGAGCCTCTACCTCCCTGCTCAACGCCTTCTTTTTTGACAGATTTCTGGAAAATTTACTCTCCAGCTTTTTCAGTGTAGGCTTCAAATAGAAACTACTGGCTTTAATGGGTACTCCCTTTCTTTTCCCGTCTTCACCCAAAGTATGGTAAACCAATCCTCCACGCTGATACCGCCTGGAATCTTTTTCTCCCCGGTAGGCCGTAACTCCAAATCCTGAAAGAATGGCATTGTATTCCCCCAGGGAGGAAAAAACATAGTTGTTCCAGACATGATTAAGCACCGTGTTGATACTGGATTTTGAAGTTTCATTTCCATAGGTCAGCTTTCCCAGTTCCTGAAGACTGGGCCCTATACGTTTCTGCTTTTCTGCCGGGATTAATCCGAAGTCCTTTTCAATTTCCTTTCTTGCTTTTTCAGATTTGGTTTTCCCCAGATTATGGGTTTCAATGCGTTTACTCTCTCTGTCGATATTGACAGTCACCAAATGAACATGAGGGTGGCCTGAATCCTTATGCTGATAGATCAGGCAGGGCTGATTTCCAAAACCGATCTTCAGCAAATAGTCCTTGCTAATGGCAATCAGCTGTTCTTCAGTAAGCTTTTCCTCAGGGGAAAAATTAAGGGAGATATGAACTGCATTGGTGGTGGTTCTCCGGTTCAGAGACGTCAATCCTTCAAATCTCTTAGCCAGTTGATTGGAAGAAAGATCATGCACTCCCTTACTGAATCCCTGGCTTCCGATAAGCTTGGCAACAGACTGATCACGTTTGGACTCATTGTATCGAATGACCCCCTGAACAGATTTCCCAGTACTTATTCGGACAACCATCGGACTTGCAATTTCCCCAATTCCAGGTTGAGGCTTTTTACCTCCACCTCAAGCTCCTTTTGAAAAGTCAGTAACTTTTTACCTAACAGAAATTTCTCAATAGAGCTGGTATTCCCATGAAAAGATTTGACCACCTGATTGAGGTTAGACCCGATTTTATTAAGCTGTCCTTCAATGGAAATAAGCACCTCCATCACCTCTGAAATCCCGCGCTCTCTCACCTGAATGCGGATAGGCTGTTGGTGGAGAATCCTTCGTATGAGCTCACTCATTGTCAGGGAAGAATCCCTTTCCAATATCCTCACTAACTCCTGATATCGGGATTCAGAAATCCTTCCCTCCACCCTTCTGGGGAAACCTTTGGAAGTAGAATTAGAATGTTTTCTTGTCATTGATTAGGGGATTTGAAGTATAGAAGAATGCGACTCCGGAGCAGGCCCAAGCCGGATTGTTGTAGACAATCCTACATCTTGCTTACTGCACAGAGGCGCAGTACTCCCCTTTCAGGGGCTTTGCAAAAGATCATTAGTTAAGCTTAAGGGAAGACTTTGATAAATCGAGAATTAGGGACTCAAAAGAATAGCGCCGGCAGCCTTCAAAAACTTAATGCTCCAGATTCCAAAGCCATCGGGAGGCTGCATGTTTCCAATCTCGAAGTGGGCTTCCTGATTCTGATTTCCACCCCATTCCTTGGTAATAGAAATAGAAAACCTCTCCTTCTTCAAGAGGAAAATCCTGGGCTGAGAAATAGTTCATCACTTCCTCCAAGCTAGGCGTGCCATTGGCAGGCCTCAAGTGTTCTGCATGTTCAACAATCATAGCATTATGGTTTAGTTGGAACATGAAGCTCAAAAAAAATTAAAACTGATATTCAGAAGTCAATCACCATCAGGAAAAAATGAATTTTAGAAGCACTTAAATTCAAACTAAATTCCAATACTATTACTTAGGGTAATTCCTAAAAAAAATCATCCCAATCGGGAAAGCCTTCTGAATTAGAAAATCTCTAATCGGGTACTTTGTAGCCTCAAAAAAAACTCCCATGGAAATCGAACTCGTTACATTGGCCGACTTACAAAACCTCAAAAAGGAAATCCTATCAGAAATTCGATCCTTGTTATCCTTCAAAACCGAGTTGAGCGAAAATAAAAAATGGGTCAAATCCAAAGATGTCCAGAAGCTACTTCAAATCTCAGCAGGTACTCTCCAAAACTTAAGAAACCGAAAAATGATCCCATTCACTAAGCTTGGGGGAGTGATATTCTACAATCGTGAAGACCTCAAAAAAGTAATGGAAAAGAAAGGAGTCAAGGACAACAGGCTTTTATGAATTCTGTTTGTGATCCCACCATACAGTATTGATTGCCTTTTGGGGGAACAGTCAATCAAACTAAAAATCATCTTATTCTCCGAAAATCCGGTTTATCATTCTATTTCGTAAATCCTGATCATTTGAATTTCTCATCCCAGAAAACTAATCAATCATATGATCAAAGAAGGACTAAGCAAATCTGGTCAGGAATCCCTGCACAAAGAAAAGTTTATTGAGTATGGATTAGAAGAACCTTATCAGACTTTATTGACCTTAATAAAGCACATCATCCATGAAAAAAGTCAAGATCAATTGGTAATCATCTTAATATTAGATACTTTACTCGGTTTTGTAAGACTTGGAATAGGACAAGAGCCATTTATTGAACTCTTAAACTATTTCCGAACAATTGATGAAAATGAAGCAGCAAAATATTGGTCGGAATACGACTCAATTTAATTTGGTGCAACCCATACCAAGGCAGGAAATATGGCTCCTAATGCGATCAACTTGTCATCCGAGAATCAACTCATTGAATAAAATACATTAGTAAGTAAGCCTTAAAGGATAAACCAGTCTTAAGTATTTAGAAAACAGAAATAAAAACCTGATTTCGGCTGGTACAAAGAAAAAATCCCCCGATCGCTCGGAGGATTCAAAGAATTTAAAGTTTGGACTTATTCATTCCACCAGATTCTATCCAGCAAAGTTACTTGAGGGACATTATTCCCATTCCGACTTACCTCACTATCGGGATAGGCAAGACGCCGAATATAATTACCATTAAGACTGGGATTTAGATTTTCAGGCAAGGTCATGTCCTTGTATCCATAATCAAATCTTCGGGCATCATTCCAAGTTTCTGGATGAAGGAACATGGCCACATATTTTTCTTTCATAATATCATCAAGAGTTAATGAGGTTGCTCCCATACTAACACTTTGATCAGCCAGGTATGCAGTTTTCTCATCAGTTGACACTCCCAACATATCCATATGCGCTTCTATCCCCGCTAGATAGGCTTCATAAGCCCGTTCAGGATCAATTACTAAGGCTGCTTCAGCTTCAATAAATTTCAATTCTGCATAAGTAGCAATGAGAACTGGGGATTGCTCAGAAGTATAAAATTGACCCGGAATTAAGGTTGACCTTGCTCCCTGCTCAGGCGCTTCTCCTCTCCCTGCCCCGTTGATTACACCAATATATTCACCCGAATCAGTAGCACCCACCATCAGTGGAAGTCTTGGATCAAAAGTTGGGTAAGAAGTCCCGTCTAGAGCTTGAATAAATTGCTCGGAAATCCATCCTCCCAAAAGAAGACTGGCATTGTTGATGGCAACTTGTGCCCAAGGATTAAATCGTTGCTCAAAGAAGAAGACCTGGGCATCATCTTCATTAGACATCATTCCCGCCTCAACTGAGGCGAGTAATTCTGCCTCGTCATACCCTGGTTTTCCTTTCATATGGAGCAAATATCTAGCTTTCAAGGTATGCGTGAAACGTATCCATTTATTTATATCCCCTTCAAAAATAAAATCATCCGCCCCAATGGAAATGGAGGATTCCTGTTGAAAATGATTAAGTGCTTCATCGAGCAAACTTAAGATTTGAGTATATAGTTGTTGGTCATCATCGTAGGTAGGAGTAACAGTTTCAAAATTGAAACTTTGGGAAAAGGGAACATCGCCAAAAATATCCACAGTCATTCCAAGGTTAAGTGCCATCAATACTTTTCCGGCTCCTAAATAATGTGAAGCCTCAGATTCTTCGGCTTTTCGGATAATCTCATTGGCATCTGTCATGACATTGTAGAGATTGAACCAAGTCGCACTGTAATCAAGCTGATCCATGATATCAGAACCTGTGCTTGGATTAGGTGAAGCTAGGTATTGGACATAATTGCTGGTGATGCTTCCTACTCGCTGAACATTTAGAGCCATTTCGAAAGTACTGTTAGTTAATAGTCCTGTGATTGGAGCATCTTCAGGATTGTTTGGGTTTTCATTAACATCCAAAAAGGATTCGCAGGAAAATAGACCTATGGTCAAGGTGGAGTAGGTCAGGAAGTTATATAGTGTTGAATTTCTCATTGTTTTAGATTGTTAGAAACGTTAAAAACCTAGGTTTAGCGTAAAAAAGACACTCTGCACACCTGGAAAGCCTAATCCAGTGAATCCGACTGCATTGCCTCCTGCCCCAGCAGAAAATGACTCCGGATCAAATCCATCCCAGGGAGTATATAAAATGATGTTATTGGCAGCTACTGAGACCCGAGCTGTACGGAAAGGTGTAGACTCTATCAATTTGGGATCAATTGAATAAGCAAGCGTAATATTTCTAAGCTTGATAAAACTTGCATCTTGTACAAAATTTTCGGAGGTGGTACGGTAATGATTTCTCCAATAGCCTGCCCCATAATTTACGCCATCAGGTCCCTCGCCCTGTCCTAACCAAACTTCTTGGGAATTCACCGAACCATCCGCCAATACCCCGGGAAAAACACGGAAATCATTTCTGGCGAGAGAGGCCTCTTGCTTACCAAAAGCGGATAAGAAATTGTCAAATTGGCTGTATTGCTCCAATCCAGTCCTAAAATCAACCAAAAAAGAAAGTTCTAAGCCTTTGTAGTTAAAGTCATTCCTTATACCTCCAAAAAGTTTGGGGACAGCATTACCCAAAACAAGTTGATTTCCGGTTCTCACAGGAAATCCATTAGCCCCAATCAACATGGGCAAGCTTCTATCTAGAATGTCTGAATCTGGATTTGCTCCCGGTCTAACATAACTACTTCCATAGATATTCCCATACGGCTGTCCTTCCTTGAGAATCATGGTTACTGTACTTCCTACATATCCAAACTGGGAGCCGATCACGATCTGGTCTATTCCTTCCCTGATGGAAACCACCTCATTCCGATTGGTAGTGATATTGGCAGTAACATTCCAAGTGAAATCCCCTCGTTGGATAGGAGTTCCTCCTACCACAATTTCCCATCCTCGGTTTTCAATTTCACCCGCATTGGTTATGTAAGCCGAGAATCCGGTCGCATCAGAAATGGGAACAGGGATAATTTGATCTTTCGAATTCGATTTGTAGTAAGTCAAATCCAGATTGAGTCTGTTCTTAAAAAAGGCTAACTGCGTACCAAACTCCAAGGAGGTGGTGAGTTCCGGCCTGAGAAAAGGATCTCCGAAAGTGGAATTTCTAGAGAATCCTACTTGTCCATTTAACGGAAATACTGCCGGGGAGACAAAAGTAGCTCCTAGGATATGAGGGTTTGTATCCTTACCCACTTGAGCCCAGGAGGCTCGAATCTTACCGAATGTCAGCCATTCTGGAGACTGAATCTGCTCAGTAAACGCATAGCTTAGATTTACAGATGGATAGAAGAAAGAATTATTTGACTGTGGAAGCGTAGAGGAGACATCATTTCTTCCAGTAATATTTAGGAAAAGAAAATTCTTATAGTCAACCATCAGATCCCCATAAAACCCAACAAGTCTTCGGATACTTCTTCCCTGAGAAGCAAAGATTTGAGTAGCATTATTTAGGTTATAGAACTCAGGAATTACAAAATTCTCTCCCCTTGCTGTAACTCGATCGAATCTTCGTTCGAAGACATCATTACCCAATCTGAGCGTAGTATTCCAATCCTCATTCCATTGTTTTTTCAACGTGATGTAAAAATTAGAAGTGAGGTCACGGCTATTTATTCTACTTTCCTCCAAAAACCCGGTGGAGCTTAAAGGAAGTTCTCCATCAATACCTTTAGGACCAGGTGTTATTTCAGTTCGTGAATCGGAATAGGAATCCATTCCAAGTCTGTAAGAAAAGGTCACCCATTCAGATGGGGAATAGTTGAAATTGATATTACCGATTATTCGATTTACATCATCCTCGTACGTAGCAAATCTTGCATCATAAATTGGATTCGTATTCCCGCCGGTTGACCTCATAGTTCCATCGGGATTAATGTAATCCCTTACATCTTGAGTCTCGGCCCAATACATCATACGCTCCAAGAACCGATCATGAGGAACTCTATTCCCTCCTGAGTTGGTAAAATTAAGAGATGCTGAAAAATCAAATTTTTCGCTTGCCTTGACTGTCCCGGAAAGTTTAGCACTTGTTCGATCCCAATTGGAAAAAGGAATTATTCCATTTTGATCCAAGCGGCCAAAAGAACTATAGAAAGTAGTCTTTTCATTGCCACCAGACACACTCACACTATTATCCCAAGTAATCCCTGTATCAAATGCTCGAGTCCAATTGTCCTGGTAGACGTAGTTAGGATCATTCTCCTCGGCAATATTTGCACCCCATGCTGGCCAAAAACTATCATCATCCCGTTCTCCGTTAAATCCTTGACCATATTGGTCTTGAAGCCTAGGCTTTTTGACCAATCTGTCCACTCCTAATGAAGAATTTACACTGACACGAATTTGACCAGATTGTCCTTTTTTGGTAGTAATAATTACAGCACCATTAGCTGCTCTGACCCCGTATAAAGCCGTAGCGGCTGCCCCCTTTAGTACAGACATAGACTCGATATCGTTAGGATTGATATCGGCCATCCGATTGGACATGCCTCGTGGAGTTCCGGTTGATTCCACTGTAGAATTATCTACAGGGACCCCATCCACTACAAATAAAGGCTGATTATCAGCTGAGGGATCCAAGGAATTAATTCCTCTGATTACAATTCGGGCAGATTGCCCCGGTGCGCCTCCCGAATTGGTAATCTGAACACCGGCAACTTGACCTTGAAGTGCATTAACCAAATTAGGCTGTCTGGTCTTTGTGATTGCCTCCGCATCAATACTCTGAGCAGAATAACCCAATGCTTTCTTTTCTTGTGAAATACCAAAAGCCGTAACGATCACTTCGTCCAACTGAGAAGTGGACGGCTTCAGGATGATATCCACGGTAGAGGAATTTCCGACTGGAACACGCTGGGATTCGAAACCGATAAACGAAAAAACCAAAATGGCGCCTTGATTAACTCCCTCTAGGGAGTAATTGCCATCGATGTCTGTGACAGTGCCACGGGTGGATCCATCAATAAGCACACTAACTCCCGGTAAAGGACT
>VFQM010002438.1_pt1 | contig 13643 bp, 8 predicted proteins | sample 3512391 | NCBI WGS metagenome assembly VFQM01 (sample SAMN10412369, study PRJNA504923) | tailings metagenome | isolation source: Replicate 1 from Balatoc abandoned mine | place: Philippines
CAGTACTTGGCCCTCTCCCCGAGCAGAGGTAGCCGAGTCCACTCCGGTCGGTACTTGCCCGAGTCGCGGACAGATCCCAGGCAGACGTGCTCAAGGGTAACCACTCTCTCGGATTCGGGGTCATCGAGCCAGTTTTGGCCGTACAGAATGGCGTCTGCTCGGCACTGGAAATTCCTGGGCACGGTCCGGAGCCAGGGGTTGTGGAGGCGGGGCCCCGTGGATGCGGCGTCAAAGACAAAGGTTCTATTCTCACCCGAACCGGCCAGAGTAGCCTTGAAGAAGCGTCTGGACCAGGTTTCCGTGCACAGGTCGGCCGAGAGGTGGAAGCCCGTCGAGTCCGTGAGGGGCGCGTTGACCCACTCAGAGTGCTCTATACTCTCTCCTTCTTCTAGATACTTCTCCGCGACAACGTCAGCCACTTCGGCGTCTAAGAGTCCTGCAATATCCTCGCAATAGGCTCGGGTAATCTCGGACCCGGGCTCGAGACCGGGAATTTCGTAGCCCGAGGCACCCGGATCTGAGTCCGAGACCGAGTTGGAACCCACGAGGGTCGAATGAGGCGCGGTGTCGTAGAGTTCACTTCGCATAATCTCTCGTTTCATGTGCATGTCGATGGAGACCAAGCCCGGTTTGAAGACGTAAGAGGGCTTCTGACCGCCCCGGTAGACGGACGAGTCTGCTCCCACCCCGAGTGCGTTGGCTGCAAGCCCGCGCCCGGCACCGCTCTGAGCGGGTTTCTGCGACTGAGCTTTGCACCCTTTGAATGCTATTCCGGTCAGAGGAAGAATAACGGAGAGGGAGTTCTGTTCGTACTCTCCGTGGAGACACGGGATCCAGGGGAAATTGCCCGCGAGAGAGAAGGTTTTAAGCACTTGAGGCGTTTCTTCTGGAAGGAAAACGGCCAGCGGACGGGCGTCGGCCGCGGAGGCGTTGGTGTCGGCCGCGAGTACGGGCGCGGCGGCGGAACGCTTCCTGGAGTTCCCAGAGACGCCTGGAACGACTTGAAAAGCCTTGGGAAACCGTCTAGACTCTAGTTCGTTATATCTCTGCCACTCATCAAAGAGGAGCATGTAGCTCGGTGTCATCAGCGGTTCTAACCGGCACTCCAGTCCGCCGGCGAGACTGGAACTCTCGATCACGGCTTTCAAATCGGATGAATTTGACCAGGCTAGACTAGAAAATGTAGCTTGGTCAAACAAGAGCACTCCGCGCTCGGGGTCGGGGACAAACAGGGTGTCTAACCCGGGGAGGGCGGCCAGAACGCGCTCGTCAAACCGGCACCTCCAGAAGAGAGGCGCTCTCCAGTGCTCAGTAGTACAGTTTATCCCTTGTTCCAAGCCGACATTGAGACACGTCGTGTAATTGATAGATGCATCTCCTTTGACCGGGAACTCGAGAGGCTCATCCCGAAGTGGGTCCCACCGGGCCGGGAGCGGGTCGGGCAACCGGGGTTTGATCACGCATTGAGCTTCGGCCACGGGGAGCGAGGGCCAGTTCTTAGGCCAGAAGGACTTTCCTTTCGGAACGTGTTCGGTCTCAACGGCCACGGTGCCATCGGGCAGGGTGCGTCTCACGGTGCCCGTAAGTTGCTGGCTAGGGTCTGACAGGCTCACCCCGACGTAGATGAGGATCACGGCCGCCAGGCAGAAGAAGCCAGCGTCTCTCCACATGTTGTGAATCTCTGTGTCTACATTGACCTTGGTTTTCCCCAATCGAGTTGAAGGGTCGACGACTTTGGCGTAGCGTTTATCCCGCTTCTGGGAGTTTGCTGAGTCGTTGCCCATTTGCAAGGGTGGGGGTTCTCTCTGAGGTGTTAATCGTGAGAGGGGAAAAGATAAAGAGAGAGTTTCAGTTTCAAACTTTGAATTCCTTTGTTTTTCACAGAGAACATCGAGTGGGTTTCGAAACCCCGCTCGTGGGTGACCCCCTGACTCGAGCCCGTTTCGGAGGAAACCCTGTCTTCTTTTTGGTCTTTCAACCCCAAGGAGAAGTTATCAACAACCAAAAACATGTTTGTGGACATTTCCTCTTATATGTTTGAAATAACCGCTGCGGTCTGCGCCGTAGCGGGATTTGCCCTTGGACTTGCCCTCGGACTAATGGTAAAAGAGGATCGCACTATACAGCGAGAAGCGGATGAATCAAAAACTCTGCTCTTTATGGAGTCAGAACGTGATAAAATCTTTTCGGTTAAGGTATCCGGAGTTGTCATCGGCGACGACGGAGAGCCTGAAGAAAAAGATATGGAAATCTCTTATACTAATCGATTTGCAATAGTTTCGCTTGATTCAATAACCTACTGGGACATGGCGCCCGGAGAAATTATCCGAGTTGAAATAACGCGCCCGGTTATCATGAACAATTTGATCTTGGGAGACTATTCTACCATCACCTCTCATATTTATACGCAAGCACGCAACGTTCAAACTGGAAATTGGTGCACCTTTATCGGAGATCTTAGCACTGACAAGTTTGAGGCCAATGGCAATTTTACTCTAAACGGCACCAAAAAGAAGGTGAATTGATGTATGCGTTTTTAATGTACAAAAAAGGTTCATACTCGACGTTTGTTTTCTCGGTTTTCCAATAACGGAGCATTTGATAAAGGCGTAGAGGCCATCACAAACTCGACCTGTACTTGGTCGACCTGGATGAGAAATTTTCTTGCTTTGTCCAGCGTTACTATGTAAGAGTGGTCCAATTTCATTGGGTTGCTGTCGAACATGAGTAAAATCTCTTCGTCGGTTGCATCCTCGCATAAAATTCTGCGCTTGTGCCCGCCTTTTGAAAATTTTTCGACGGTGAATGTCGTGCCCATTCTTTTCAGCAAGGTTAATATAGTTGAAAAGCAAGAACCATCGCGAATAAACATGTTGGTCATTTTTTTGTGATCGCCTATCTCGCGTACGATGGCGTAGGGAATTTTAAGAGGGTGTTTGGCTTGGTGTAGCGGCGATATCAAACCATGTAGACTTTCTCTGCGTATCCCGCATATATGCGATTTCCACGGCTGGCCCATGAAATCGCGGGCAAGTCGTATTTCAATTAGACTGACCAGCGAACTGGGAGTAAAGTCCACGTCTGCCCATGACACTCGAATCAACGAGCCTGACACGGAAAAATCGGCAGTAGAATGAAGTCGGTTCAATTGAAAAAACGACAGCCGATAAGTAGGCGAATCTGACATGCGGAGGTCTCCAAAGACGTGCGCGCCGAGCGTGGAAAAGATGCCGCAACCAGTTTCGCAGTCGAACAATTTGTCGTCGACCACTCCGCTGAAGTGAAGTCTTTCTTCCGGGCATGTGGGAAACGACATATCAGTGTCCACGAGATTGGCGATCATCGCAGCTAGTTTCTCGTGTAGCTGCCACGCGGCTACAGATCCGGAGAGAGCAGAAGCAATGTAGAAACCGTCTGATTCATCAAGACACACCAATAGCCACACAGTTTCATCCTTGCTGGCGTAGTAAGCATTAGAGAGGCTTTGCAGGACAAACGGAGGAAGCGATTCGATGTCTGGCGAGGTCGTAATGTGAGAGTCCCATTCGGCAGCCCAAGTTGCGACGCTTTTGGCTCCTTTGGGGAGTTGTCGAGGCAAGGAAGAGAAATATGAACCCATTTGGTGGAGAAACCTTGGATTGCGAGTGAACCCTTTTCAACAAACGCACGCGACCCCTTTCTAACACCCGCCCCCTCCTGCTCAAGAAAGAATTCCGGCACACGAGATTCATTTCACTATACACTCATCCGATCTACAGGTAACATATCTGCAAGCTCATCCTCCATTTCATCCCAGTAAGCCAAAAAGGGCTTCACCGTCCCGCATACCTCCTTGTTGTAACTGCGACAGAAAACAAGGTGTTTCCATTCCGGCGAGGCTCCGAAATGACCCGTCGGATCAGGGTTAGCGTCCACAAGCACGTCCCCGCGAATTATGGTCTTATCATGCGCCAGGATCAACCGTTGTTCGCCCTTGACGCCAAAGTGCTCGCGCACCCAGTCCGTCTTGTCTTTGGCTGTCACAGGGGATCTGGGCACGGGAGAAGAACAGAAGAAGAGCATTATATCCGTTCGCTCGAGCAAGCGTTGAATAACCTCCTTTGCTCCTCGGTAGGGTCGGAGGCGTAAGAAAAAGTCGGGCTCCGTCATGATGCGGTGTGCCTCGGCCTTCCATCTCGGATTAGAGATTCGAAACGTTTTGCGTTCGCAAACAATACACCCGGCGGCAGGGTCTTCGGGATCAACAGCGTGGCCTTCCCCACTGGCGTTGGGCTGCTGCACCAACGGACGCAACCGCTTGCATAGACCCTGGTCGAAATCGACTACGACCCCATCAAGGTCCATCAACACGACGGGTATTTTCGCCATATGGAATTTGGATAAAGAAAAAAAAACACTTGGATTCTGGGATTTTTTGCAAGCGCGCGCCCGGGAGAAACCCTCGGCCGAAAAGGAGGGGGTGGGGAAAAAATAGTTCCGCGCCAGGAGCTGTTTGCACTCGCCTTTCTCTTTACTCCTTTTCTCAGTAAGTAAAGGTCGCGTGTGAAAAAACAAAAAATCTTTCGCTCGAAACTTGGAGTGAGGGTTTAATGTCCTTCCGATTCAACCCGATTGACAACGCCCACGTAAGCTCTCTACACGGGAACAAGATGTCGGGCTCCGCGCACGACCACGGGCACGACATTGTCAGTCTCACTCCTTTGGATGACTATATGAAACACCTGGACGACGGCGACGCCGAAGAAGGCGAAAATGACTCTATGCCCATGTCCTCGGGCGGCCGGATGATGCCAGGAGCCGGAATGACGGACGAGCAAAAGTTCATGATGGGCATGGAGAAGCGCAACAACATGCGCGAGCAGAGAGCCGCTGATAAAGCCAATCGCTTGAAGAAGCGACAGGAAAAGAAGAAGAAGTCAAAGTACGAGTCTGAGTCTGATCTGGATGACGACGACAACAACAAGGGCTCTTCTTCTTCCGACGAGTCTGATTCGGATAACGAAAGAGATGGCCAGCCTATGGAGGGCGAAAAGTACCGAATGAAGCCTCTCCAGGGAAAAGACATGATTGTGATTGAAGTTGCTTACAGCGTAGCCTCTTCCGCTGGATCCAAGTTCACTGACGCTCCCGTGCATGCCAAGGTTTTCAAGAACACTGTTGATAAAAACCAAGGTGATATCCAGACCGTGGCTTGCAGCGGTGTCGTGAGCGCAGTAACCATCAAGCGTATTAGTGCCCCCGATCCAGCGATGGCCGTCTCCGATTTGCAGGCTGATCACAAGAAGAAGTACCTACTTCTCCAACCCATTTTCACTTCTCAGGCAGGTGTCGAAAAGGAGTCCATGAACGTTTTCCTAGGTGACTGGGACGGCACATACGGAGGAGAGAACGGAACCCTCTTCCTCAGACCCAAGATCGATTCCGTGGGTGATATTTTCTATACTGATGCTCAGTTGGTCAAGAAGGGGCTCATGTCTCTTGATGAGTACGCTCGTCGAATCTGCGGCGCTCACCACCACCATGCCGACGGCCACCACGGCCGCCACCACGGTCACCGCCACTCTGACTCCGTGTCTGAATCCGCCGACGAGGAACTGGCCAAGGCTGATGCCGCCAAGCATGAAGCCAAAGATCTCCATTCTGCCGCCGAGAAGCTGGAAGAGAACTCGACCAGAGCCAGACGCAGAGACTTCCAGACTCTGATGGCCGAGCTTGACGAGGTTGGCGATATGGACTTTGATTCGGATGACGAGGATGCGGCTGACCAAGAGGGCACCTTGAGTTCCGCGGTTAACATGGACGAGTCGGCTAACAACCCCGCGACAAAGGCCGATCTGGCTGAAGCTCAGGCAGACTTGGCTGCAGTGACCAAGCTTCTGGAACACACCCACAAGGCTCACTCTCACTGGGACCAGAGTTTGCTCCACACTCACGACGGAGGTGACTACCACTATCACTCTGACTCAAACTCTGATTTGGAGTGGTCAGAGGAATCGGACTCTGACATGGACGACGACGGTGGGCTTGCCTCTTCCTCGGACGACGACGACGACGAAGGCCGTTCCAAGAAGGCTCCTCGTATCTCCCGCCGTCTCAAGAACAGCAAGAAGTACAAATTCTACTTGATGATGAAGGCCGCTCGCGAGATCATCTCCAAGGACAGCTCCAGTGTTCTGACCAAGGTCGGCGATGACGTTAAGATCACTGTTCAGCCTCGCACCTGGTTTGCTGCAAAGAAACAGGATATTTCTCGACTGACCCGAATGGTGGACAACGCCAAGGACAGGATGGCCGAGGTGAAAGCCGCTCTGGAAGAGAAGAAGGAACTCTACGAGTCCAAGAAGCACCTCAAGGGCAGCAAAAACGCCAAGGCCCTCGAAAAGCTCAAGAAGGTGATCGAGAAGGCCGAAGAATCTCTCGCTGAGAAGCGACGAGCCTCCGAGGCAGCCAACAACGCCCTGAGAACCCATATGATCGAATACAACACTGAAAACGCCAAGAAGCTCAACTGGATCAACATTGCTGCTCTCCACAATGTTTGCTGCAAGAAGGTCGACCGTGATCTTGCAGTCGCTCGATTCAACGCGGGAACCCTGGCCATTAGAGGTTACGACTCAGTCAAGTCCATCTACTGGACTCAGTTCACAGGATGGCTGGACAAGGAGATTGAAGCATTTGAGAACAGAATGAAATTATCTGAAGCCGAAAAGGAGGAGCAGACCGAGAAGGCCATTGAAGCCGACTCGGCCGTCAGCACCACTCTTAACCCTTCTAAGACCTCGCCGCACCAGCACCAGAAGTCCCACCAGAAGTCCTCTATGAAGCCCAAGCGCGATCACGACCCCATCTGCGTTTCAGATCCTCTTTCAGCTCTCAAGCTCACCTTCTTCCCGCCCTCTTCGACCAAGGAGGGAATGACCACTCCTGGCTCCAAGACCTGGAAGGCCAACAAGTTTGCCGACGGAATGAAATTTACTCTGGGATCAGAGAATAACATGAATCTCACGGTATCATACGTCTTCAAGCCCGTCCGAGTGCACAACTAAAGGTTGTGCTCGCCGGCCTCCTCCTCCGCTGTAAGTGTTGCTCGTTCTTTTGCCGCTTAATGTTTATATAAAAGATGAAAAATATCACAACGAACATTCTTTTATTGAAGAATACGTGCTTTCCTTTGGGGCGCAAGGGCGGCACCGACGCGCTCGCCGGAGTTTCCGGTGCGCCCTACGCGCTCGACTTTTGCGCGGGGTGGCGCGCCCGTTGGTTGCCCCGGACCGCTCCTGCGTTCTTGCATTCAGTCTAGTTTCACTCTTCTTCATCGAAACATTGCAATTTATCATTTATCATTCATTATGAATTCTTCTTGCGCATCCTGCTCTGCGGCAACGAGCGCGTCGGGCGCCTCGTGTCGGTGTCGAACAGCTCAAGATTTTGCTGGTGCGTCTTTTTAACCGCTCTCGCTCCGGGCAATTTATTCAAGTCCCAAATGTTGTTTATAAATCTTTTTATGATTTATTATGATTTATCATGCATGTCCTGATTTTTTCCTTGCGATCCGCGCGTGCAGCACTTGCCCGAGAGTTTGGCGCGTTGGTCGCTAGCGAAGGCGTTCCTGTCGTTTGGGTCCATTCGATTGCGCAGCCTGTTGGTGCTGATCAGATTCCTTATGCTCGAATTGTTCCCTCTTACGACGAGGACCAGATTGAGATTGAGGAGGAGCCCGTGTCCGTTCCAGCACCCGCTCCCGCCCCAGTTCAACCCGAGCCAGCTCCAGTTCAACCCGAGCCCGCTCCTGTTCAACCCAAGTCCGCTCTCTTGCTCCAGAAGTCATCCAACGCCATCCCGGCTCCTTCTTCTGGCACCCGAGTCGGCGCTCGTATGATGCAGGTTTCCCGCGCTCCTGTTTTGCGTTCTCCGACTCCCCAGCCTCGCAAGGTTCGCTCTACTCCTGCTGCTACTACTGCTATTTCACCCAATGGAGATCGCCCTGTGCACTTGTTCGCCAGCTCCAACCCTGCTCGCGCCGCCAAGAAGGTCAAGTCCTACAAAGAGGCAGACATCGAGCCTCTGGCTTTCAAGGTGCCTCGCGGAAGACCCGCTGTCCGGGGTTATCTTCCAACGCAGAAGCCGAGCACTGGCAAGCGGATCTCCGGTAACGACGTTGCCGTTTTTGCCCATGTTTTGCCTGGCTACTTGGCTGACATGGACAAGGGCCGTCTTTCTCCTCTCGAGGTTGCAGACGAGATCAACGTGCTTCTTGAGAACGCCCATCGCGTTTACCGAATCAACGTCGATTCTGTGTGCAAGATCAGAAAGGGCGCCATCTTGTCCCACATCACCGGTCGCCACAACAAGGCTGCCATCGCTCGTGTTCCCAAGCCTTCCGATTTGGGCGTTGAGTACGAGACTCGATCCTTTTCTGAGACCGAGAAGATTGCCTGGGTTAAGCTATTTGTCAAGTCTGGCCTTGGAGTTGATCATTTTATCAAGTCTCACGACGAGCTTAACGGCAAGGTTAGCCGCGCTGGATTTTATCGTTGGTTCTACAGTTGCAGATACAAGATGGGCCAGCCGATGCAACCCGCGCCTCAGTTCTACGACATTCCCCTCTGAGCTCCAGTGTTGCCTATGTTGTTTTGTACACACATTCCAAACAATGAACTCGTGTTTCTATCTTTTCTTTACTCGTACTCTACATTTTCTTTGTTTGTTCACTCTCCAGCCACGGCCGAGGGCATGCCAAAGAACTTTTTGAGATTCTCGTTGGACTCCCAGTAAGGGAGGACATGTCCTGCATAACCATCCTGGGATGCGCCAGAATGCGTTCCGTTCATCAATTTGGGCCTCTTGACGTAAGCGGAGACTGATCCAACGGACTCGGGCGCCGCGAACCCCAAAATGGTTTGCCCGTCACCCGCAGCGCAGACTGCCGCAATCACTGCGTTTGTCTTAGCCTCGGCCAGAAACGCTTGCAAAGCAGCCTTTTCTCCTTTTAAACACAGAGTAAACAGTTCCAGCCAGGTCTGCCGAATTTCCGGGGTGACCTTGTCAGACTTGACCACCACTGGAGTTCCGCGCACAAACTCACGCCTGACCCGCTCTTCGCCTTCGGGCAACCAGCAATGTTTGTTCTTGGTAAACACGCATACAGATTGGTAGTATTCAGGCGGAGAGAACCTGATCCACTTCCACCCTAGCATCCGTTCCAGGGCGCGACAGAAGAGGGTGATCTGCTGCTGGTTCAACACGGGCGCTCCTTCTCCAGATCGAAACAGGATCGAATCGGTTATAGTATAAATGATCTCTGCCCTGAATGCGCTCTTGATGATCTCTCGGGTGAGTTGGATAACCGTTCTCCCGTACATGGTGGCGACTTGGCTGGCCTCGGGGCAGAAGTAGCGACACCCGGAATTCTGGATGGCACCGTAGCAGCCGTTGGCAGACAGCTTGCAAGCCTTCTCGGCGGCAGAATCGATCGAATTCAAGGCCACTCGAGTGCTCACTAAGAAGCCAAACTCTTTGCCGATCGGGGAGAGCGCGTCGTAGGGCTCGACGGGCGCCACAGCCGAGATGGCCTCCGCTCGGGATTGCGCCTCGGGGTCCAAACATGCTTTCAAACATTCTATGGCTATCTCGTCCACGCTCCTGTCACCTAATAACCGGCGTCTGATCCCTGCGGGGCCCTCCTGTAGAATGGCGGGCCAGGACGGGTGTGACTTGCTGAAGCAAATGTCCAGCTCCATGAAGATAGAGGGGTAGTAAGAACGGTAATCCAAATAGACAATCATTCTTTTCTGGGACTCTCCTTCAATTTGATTACGGTAGAGTCCCGGGGCGGCATCGTTGTACCCGCCCTTGATCCCATCGGGAGTGTTCTGGCTAAAGGGCTTTGCCCAAGGCACAGCATCGTATCCTTGACGAAGAAACGTTTTGGTGAACAGAGAATTGGTAATTTTCAACACTCTCTTTCTCCAGAGGCTGTGTGCCAGACTGATGGGGATGGTGGTCTGAACTATCTCGGCCATCACGGCCGCCGTTTTACTCACGCTCTTCAACCCAGATCCGGCGTCGAGAGCTTCGGCGAGGGCTGGAACGAAATTCCACGCATGCATAGGAGAGTCGTACCCGGGATTTCCCAGATCAAACCCCAGGGAGGTCGCGACTTGCTGGGCGCACCGGAAGTGACCGGTGTCGGTGATAAACTTGGTCTCCGATGCGCCTAGATACTGTGCTTCGAGTTGTTGGTTGGCAAATCCAATGGACAGGATCACGTAGTGAATTGGGGACGTGACGCTGGTGCTTAAGTCTTTCAACGCGTGCGAGAACCGAGCTGCGTAAGGGATACTGGGAGCAACGGCCTCCGCGCTAAACTTCTTGGCAATCCCGTTTCCGTTGAGTTGAGCGTAGGGAAAGAGTTTATACCAAGGTTCTATCCTGGCCTCGAACCGAACGGGCGCGTCGGTAAGTTCGCTGGCCTTGGTCCCGGTGACCACAAAGTGGATAACGGCGTAGGTAAACCGAGTCACGGGGTGACTGTAACGAGAAGCCAGAATCTGAGGATTATCCAGCAGCTGTTGGATGTGAGGAGGTCTTGCTAGAAGAAGTTTGGCCGTCGCCAAGTCCACAGTCACCCTCTTCTTCACAGGGAACGCTCCCTCCGACAGAGAATGGAAAAAGTGAGCGTTGTTCTGAATGAACCGAGCCGCGGCCGAGTCGGTGGGAAAGCAAGTCACTCCCGGGACGGCCGCCTCGGGAAACGCGCGCATCAAAATTTCTCGAGCTTCCAACGCGGGCACTTTAACTCGAGAATCCATTCCTATGACCACTTCGGGGAAAGTAGAATATCCCAATTTGATGGATTGTTCGGCATTTTCGAGAGCGCTGAGTTGAGCAAGAACGCGCGTCAGATGGTCTTTCACTTTGATCAGACTCGTTTCCTTCCACTCGAATTTAGCCGGAATGTCTGCCACTTTGACCCACACTTTAGTAACAACTTCAGAGGAAACGATCTCGCGATTCAGCGCGCTGGAATCGGATAAAACGGGCAGCCAGGGCCCGTGGTCTTCGGTGTCCGTCTGAACTCGGTACTCCGGGAAGGTGACCATGGTATCCGAATCAAGAAGCATTTCGGGTATCACAACCTCGGAAAAGCTGATCTTGTGAACCTCGTCGCCGCCGAGAAGATCCATGCGGACCCAGAGGGCCAGTTCTACCCCGGATCCCGAGACGGTGATATTGATAGGATGACGGATCTTTGGAGAGTCTGAAGACCAAGTGAATCCACTGAGGTACAAGTCTGTTTGGCGATCCATTCGCATAACCGAGTCGATTTCATGCCAATAAATATAGGTCGTGGGTTCGTTGTTTAACAGAGGGAATCCCTCTTTTGTGGTTGTTATTGCCATCCTTTACCTTGAAGACATGCTCTGATTTCCCTGGCTCGAGCGTAGGGGTCGGAGAAGGGGCCTCTCTCCTTTTTTTAGTGGGGGACTGTCGCGGAGGGGAAACGTTTCCAATATTCACTCAGAATCAAGATTTATTGATGAATTCTATTTTTCACAATCTTTTTTCGGTCAACTCGATTCAGGTTTCGAATTCTTTCGTTTCCCCGGTTTCGTTGATGTGGCCGCCTTAGAAGAAGAGGCGACGGCTTTCTTTGGTACGACAGGGGCCTTCCTTATTTGCTTGGTAATCTCAACAACCTGTGCCGCACTTACGCTGTTCACGGTCATTCTTCTCTTCGGAGCGGGGGGAGTCATCACGGAGACCTTTTGGGAACTCACCGCCGCATCAGCCGAAACTCTCTTTCGTTTCCTGTTCGGAGGAGGAGGCGAAGAAAGGCCCGATTTCCCTTGTCGCTCTTCTACTAGAATGGAGTTGACTACTGCCGCTAAATCATACAAACCCACACAAGCCGGTTGCACTACTGGACCGGAACTGGCCGCCGCCGTCTTCTCGGGTTGCTCAGCCGTTTTGACGGCCGCGGCTTTGAGTTGATTCCCGCTTTCAGAGCCAACGTGTCGGAAAATCCATTTGCCTGATTGGCCATCGGGCTTGCCGTTGTCCCGATAGAAGCAATAGAGAACGTTGACTATGTCTCGAGTAAGAGGGGACAAGGTCAACCGAGTAGAGGCGGGCGACAGCCGGGAAAAGTCTAGTAGTAGCGCGGAAAAGAGGGCCGACCTGAGTCGGTAGTACACCTGAGCCTTCTGAGCCACGGCGTAGAACCACATAAACTGTTTGGAGAAGAAGTTTGGAGTGTTCATATTCTCCGAGAAAACGTCCAGCAGATTGGCCACATGGTGGCTAGAGATGGGACCGGCGAAATAGTTCCGTGGATCGCCGGGCAACAGGAGCGGGTTGGATATAACGTGGTCTAATGTGCTCTTGGACATAAAGTGAATAAAGGTAGAGTTGATTCTGAAATTCTTGGGCGGATTCCGCAAGTCGTAGAGGACAAAGCTCGCAAAACTCAGGTTACCTACAACTCCCTTCAGGTGGCCTGTCACATCAGCTCGAGAATAAGGGCCAAACACAAAGCCGTAGTCTAGTTCAAACTTGGAAACAATGTTCTCGTCCAACGTGAAAGAAACAGAGACGGCTGGCGTGTCCGTTGCGCCTTTACTCACGGTCGCCAATGAGACACCGGTTCTTTCCAATATGTCGGCCTGGATGTCCAATTCAGTCACGGGAGACACGGCACGCTCTATCAAACAGTTGGCGTAAGCGTGATACGACAGAAGAACCTTGATATTCGTGGCCTGGAGCCCGGCCGAGTATCTGGAGCACGCGCGTGCGACCTGGTAAAACGGCTCCAACTCTTCGCTTCGAATCTTTCCGGCCGCAATAAGTGGTTGCAAAGAAACCAATTGAGTGGCGTATTTGATCATCAGTTGGTTCATAGTTTGTTGAAGCAGGTGGCCGCAGGCGGCTGCCCATAGAATGCGGTGGAGTTGGATCTCTTCACCTGCGTCGATTTTGCGGCTCGGGCGACTCGCAGAAGAAGAAGAAGATGCTGATGAACTAGAAGGGAAAGCGCAAACGGAAGTCGTGTTCACAAAGCTGCAGAGCGTGTCCAGAAGCCACTCCACGGAGCGCGCTGCCACCGGGCTTAGGAACACAAACGGAAGCTCCGTGTAGGGAAGATTAACCTGGAGAAGGTTCAAAAAGCCTTGCATTGTCATAGATCCGGAATTCTGCATGTCCGTCAAATGGGGAATGGACCGAACGGGGAGATTCAGAGACTCCGCCTTCATGCGAATTAATGTGAAAGTAGACATGGTAATAGAGTCGTGGAGCATGTAGGAGTCGCTCTTACCCGGGCCCTCTTGGCGAGAGTCCGTGGGGCGGGATTCGCCACCGGAAGAGGTGGCGGGTTGGAGGAGTAAATTGGCGAGAGTCGTCATCGGTAGGTTATAAAAATGTTCTTCGATACTCACTCTTTTAAAAGAATCCTATGTGCGTCTGGCGGTCGCTACTACTCGGCAGCAGCAACGCTCTTGGTATTTTTCTCAGATGAGAAAGCTAGGAATTCTATTCCCGAAGATCCAAATACGCAAATTACGGTGTTTGACCCGCTTTGGGACAACCGGGGCGTGTTATCTCTGGGGCCCGGCGGTGTTCCCAGCGTTGACCGGGTGAGGTTT
>VFQM010002439.1_pt1 | contig 13639 bp, 15 predicted proteins | sample 3512391 | NCBI WGS metagenome assembly VFQM01 (sample SAMN10412369, study PRJNA504923) | tailings metagenome | isolation source: Replicate 1 from Balatoc abandoned mine | place: Philippines
CTCGGCCCGGCCGGGATCCACAACGACGACCTGTCCTCCGGACCATCCGGATTTCACGGGAGGCCTCCTCGGCCTCCCGTTTTTTATGCGGCGCCCCGGCACGGGGGCGTTTAGCCCCGATCTGCTAGATTGCCCGCTCCCGACGACACCCCGAAGCCGTGATGAGCCGACGCCTGCCTGCCTGGGCCCTGCTGCCCCTGCTGACCCTCGTGCTTGCCCTGGGCGCCTGCCGCCGGGAGGGCGAGGACGCGACCCTGGCCGCCCCGGGCGATCCCGTCGGCGCCATCCAGGCCCAGGCCCGCGCCCTGCGCGCCAACGACCTGGCCGCCTATGGCCGGCTCAGCCTGCCGCCCGAGCTGTACGCCCGCACCGTCGCCCGCTGGGACGAGGAGGTCGCGCGCGCCGAGCCCGTGGACCCGGCCGACGCCGCCGAATACGACGAAATGATGTCCCGCCTGCTGGCCGACGACGCCGAACAGGCCCTGCTGCGCGACCTCGAGCCCAAGCTGCAGCAGTTCGAGAGCGAGATGGCCGGGCAGTGGCCGATGATGCAGGCGACCGCCGGCATCTTCCTCACCGCCGCCATCCAGGCCAATGAAGACCTGAGCGAGGCCGACAAGGCCCACGGCTCCGAACTCGTCTCCGGCCTGCTGGCCTGGGCCCAGCCCGCCCTGTTCACCGACCGCGACCGCGCGCGCGCCGCCGTGGCCGCCGCCGTGGGCACCGCCCGCGAACTGCAGCTGCCGACCCTGGCCGACGCCCGCGCCCTGAAGCACGACGAAGCCATGGCCAAGGGCGGCATCGCCCTGGCCGGCGCCAAGGCCGTCGCCAAGGCCTACGACCTCGACCTCGACGCCGCGCTCGACGGCGTGCAGGCCGAACTCGTGTCCAGCGAGGGCGACCAGGCCACGGTCAAGGTGAGCTACCCGCTGCTGGGCAAGACCATCGCCTTCGAGCAGCGCATGGTGCGCGTCGGCGAAGGCTGGTACTCCGCCGACGCGGTGCGCGAGGCCGAGCAGGCCCTGGCCGAAGTGGACGCCGGCGCCGACGGCGCGACCGGCGTCGCCACGGACGCCCCGGCCGGCGAACCCGCCGACGCCGCGGCCGAGGCCGCCAGCGCGGACTGATCGCCCGATGGACGCCGCCCCGACCCCGCCGCCCGCCCCGGCGGCCAAGCCCGCCGGCCGCCCGCCCCTCTGGGCGCGGCTGATGGAGAAGCTGCTCGCGCCCTGGATCGAGATCAAGCGCGAGCCGGCGGTGCCGCCGTTCACGCTCGACCGGCCGGTCTGCTACGTGATCGAGAACTACGGCCTGTCGAACACGCTGATCCTCGACCGCGCCTGCCGCGAGGCCGGCCTGCCCTCGCCCCTGGCCGCGCTGCCGGGCGATCCGCTGGGCCGCAAGCGCGCCTACGTCGCCCTGTCGCGCCGCCGCGCCGGCCTGTTCGGGCGGCCGCGCAACCGCACCCATTCCGACGCGCTCTCGCGCCTGCTGATGGCGCACCGCCTCTACCCGGACCAGGACGTGCAACTGGTGCCGGTGTCGATCTTCGTCGGCCGCGCGCCGGCGCGGCAGTCGGGCTGGTTCTCGGTGCTGTTCTCCGAAAACTGGGCCCTGGTGGGCCGCTTCCGCCGCCTGCTGGCCATCCTGCTCAACGGCCGCGACACCGTCGTGCAGTTCTCGCCCGGCGTGCGCGTCTGGGAGATCCTGGGCGAGGAGGTCGCGCACGAGCGCCAGGTGCGCAAGGTCAGCCGCGTGCTGCGCGCGCACTTCCGCCGCATCAAGACCGCGGTCATCGGCCCGGACCTGTCCACGCGCCGCCTGCTGGTGGACCGCGTGCTCGACGCCGAGCCGGTGCGCAAGGCGATCTCCGACCAGGCGCGGCGCGACAACACCGAGTACCTGGAAGCCTGGAAGAAGGCGCACCGCTTCGCCTGGGAAATCGCCGCCGACTACTCCAACCCGGTGGTGCGCTCGGCCTCGTTCGCGCTGACCGGCTTCTGGAACCGCATCTACGGCGGCGTCGAGGTCAACCACCTCGAGACGCTCAAGCAGGTCGCGCCCGGGCACGAGGTGATCTACGTGCCCTGCCACCGCAGCCACATGGATTACCTGCTGCTGAGCTACCTGCTGTACACGCGCGGCATCGTGCCGCCGCACATCGTCGCCGGCGTCAACCTCAACATGCCGGTGATCGGGCCGATCCTGCGCCGCGGCGGCGCCTTCTTCATCCGCCGCTCGATCCGCGGCAACGCCCTGTACGCGGCGGTGCTGGGCGAGTACGTGGCGCAGCTGGTCGGCGAGGGCTTCTCGCTGGAGTACTTCATCGAGGGCGGGCGCTCGCGCACCGGCCGCCTGCTGGCGCCCAAGGGCGGCATGATCGCGATGACGCTCAAGGCCTTCCTGCGCGCGCCGCGCCGGCCGGTGGTGTTCCAGCCGGTGTACATCGGCTACGAGAAGCTGATCGAGGGCAAGAGCTACCTCGACGAGCTCAGCGGCCAGCCCAAGCAGAAGGAAACCATCTGGGCCCTGCTGCGCGCCGGCGCCGAGGTGCTGCGCGAGCACTACGGCAAGGTGGCGGTGAACTTCGGCGAGCCGATCTTCCTGGACAAGGTGCTCGAGCAGCATGCCCCGGACTGGCGCGAACAGAACGCCGCCGACCCGGACGCCAAGCCCGCCTGGCTCAACGACGCGGTCGAGGACATCGCCCAGCGCATCCAGGTCAACATCAACCGCGCCGCCGACGTGAACCCGGTGAACCTGCTGGCGCTGGTGCTGCTGTCCACGCCCAAGCACGCGATGAGCGAGGCCGACCTGCTGGCCCAGCTGGCGCTGAGCAAGAAGCTGCTGGCGGCGCTGCCCTATTCGGACCGCGTCACGGTCACGTCGCTGTCGCCGGCCGAGATCGTCGCCTACGGCGACAAGATGGGCGTGCTGACCCGCACCGAGCACCCGCTGGGCGACGTGATCGGCATGGACGGCGAGACCGCCGTGCTGCAGAGCTACTTCCGCAACAACGTGCTGCACCTGTTCGCGGCGGCGGCCTGGGTGGCGCTGTGCTTCCAGAACAACCGCCGCATGAGCCGCGCCGGCCTGCTGCGCCTGGGCCGCACCATCTATCCCTTCATCCGCGAGGAGCTGTTCCTGCCCTGGACCGGCGACGAGTTCGCGCAGCGCCTGGACGCCACCATCGACCTGTTCGTGGCCGAGGGCCTGCTGTCGGTGGCCAGCGAGGAGGAAGGCGGCATCATCTCGCGCGGCCCGGGCCAGACCGACGAGGTCTTCCGCCTGCGCGCGATCTCGCACAGCCTGCAGCAGGCCTTCGAGCGCTACTTCATCGCCATCACCACGCTGGTGAAGAACGGCCCGCGCTCGCTCAGCGCCGGCGAGCTCGAGACGCTCTGCCAGCTGGCGGCGCAGCGCCTGAGCCTGCTGTACGCGCCGGCGGCGCCGGAGTTCTTCGACAAGTCGCTGTTCCGCGGCTTCATCCAGAAGCTGCGCGAAATGAAGCTGGTCTGGATCTGCCCCGACGGCAAGCTCGATTTCGACGAGCCGCTGATGGCCTGGGAAAAGGACGCCAAGGTGGTGCTGGGCCGCGAGCTGCGCCACACCATCGCCAAGGTCTCGCCCGAGGCGATGAGCAAGGCCACCGGCAGCCAGCCGGCGCTGCGCACGCCGCCGGCGGAGTGAGGCCGGCGGCGGCCGGCATCCGGCGCGGCCCCGCCGCCCGCCGCGGCCTCAGGCGTCGAGGTCGGGGATCAGCCGGCTTTCCAGCTGCGCGATCAGGTCCTTGAGCCGCAGCTTGCGCTTCTTCAGGCGCTTGATCGCCAGTTCGTCGAAGCCGGGCTGGCCGTTGAGCCGGGCGATCGCCTCGTCCAGGTCGCGGTGCTCGGTGCGCAGCTCGACGAGCTGGGCGGCGATCTTGGCGGGATCTTCCGTGGACGACATGCGGGCCTCCGTCGCCCCGACTTTACGCCGCCGGCCGCGCGCCGGACAGGGGTAGTAGAATGCGCGCCCCAGCCCGCACCGCCCCACGGCCATGACCCTGCCGCTGCACGACCCCGCCCCCCGCAAGGCCGCCCACGAGCGCAACAAGCTCGCCAAGCGCCTGCGCCGCCAGGTCGGCCAGGCCATCGCCGACTACGGGATGATCGAGGCCGGCGACCGCGTGATGGTCTGCCTGTCCGGCGGCAAGGACAGCTACACGATGCTCGACGTCCTGCTGCAGCTGCAGAAGAAGGCGCCGGTGCCGTTCGAGCTGCACGCGGTGAACCTGGACCAGAAGCAGCCCGGCTTCCCGGAGCACGTGCTGCCGGAGTACCTGGCCTCGCTCGGCGTGCCCTTCACCATCCTCGAGCAGGACACCTACTCGGTGGTCAAGCGCGTGGTGCCCGAGGGCAAGACGATGTGCTCGCTGTGCTCGCGCCTGCGCCGCGGCGCGCTCTATACGTTCGCCAAGGAGCAGGGCTTCACCAAGATCGCGCTGGGCCACCACCGCGACGATCTCGTGGCCACGTTCTTCCTCAACCTGTTCTTCCACGCCAAGCTGGCCTCGATGCCGCCGAAGCTGCGCAGCGACGACGGCGAGCACGTCGTGATCCGGCCGCTGGCGACGGTGCGCGAGGCCGACATCGTCGAGTACGCCGGCTGGAAGCAGTTCCCGATCATCCCCTGCACGCTGTGCGGCTCGCAGGAGAACCTGCAGCGCAAGCAGGTGGGCCGGATGATGGCCGAGTGGGAGCGCGAGCACCCCGGCCGCATCGACACGATCGCCAAGGCCCTGTGCGACGTGCGCCCATCGCAGCTGGCCGACCCGGCGCTGTTCGATTTCCTCGCGCTCGGCCGCCGCACCGACGCCCCGCTCCCCACCGCCCACGCCTGGCTCACCGGCGAGGAAATGGGGACGGACGAAATTAACGATTGAAACGTTAATTACCTCTGACCCCATTTTTTGGATGGCTGATGTTTTTTCGCAATCTGACGTTCTTCCGGTTTCCCAAGAGTTTCGCCAAGACCCTCGATGACCTCGACGCCCGCCTGGAGGACTGCCGGCTCAAGCCGGTCGGCCCGTCCGAGCTGATGTCGCGCGGCTTCGTGCCGCCCATGGGTCGCGACGCCCAGGCCATGAGCCACCGCGTCGGCGACGGCATCTGGATCACGCTCGGCGGCGAGGACCGCCTGCTGCCCGCCGCCGTCGTCAACGATGCGCTGGGCCGCAAGATCGCCGAGATCGAGGAGAAGGAAGGCCGTCGCCTCGGCGGCCGCGCGCGCAAGCGCCTCAAGGAGGACCTGGTGATGGAGCTGCTGCCGCGCGCCTTCGTGCGCCCGGTGCGCTGCAGCGCCAGCCTCGACCTCGAGCACGGCGTGATCGCCGTCGATGCCAGCTCGAAGAAGACCGCCGAGAACCTGGTGTCCGAGCTGCGCCATGCGCTGGGCAGCTTCCCGGCCCTGCCGCTGAACGCCGAGGTCTCGGCGCGCGCGGTGATGACCGGCTGGATCGCCGGCGAACCGCTGCCCGGCGGCCTGTCGCTGGGCGACGAGTGCGAGCTCAAGGACCCGGTGGACGGTGGCGCCGTCGTGCGCTGCAGCCGCCACGAGCTGCAGGCCGACGAGATCCGCAAGCACCTCGAGGCCGGCAAGCAGGTCACCCGCCTGGGCCTGGTGCTCGACGACCACGTCAGCTTCGTGCTGGGCGAGGACCTGGTGGTGCGCAAGCTCAAGTTCCTCGACGGCGCCGTCGACCAGCTCGAGAACACCGAGGCCGACGGCCTGCACGCCGAGCTCGACGCCCGCTACGCCCTGATGGCCGGCGAGCTCAAGCGCCTGTTCGCCGTGCTCGAGCAGGCCCTGAAGTTCAGCACCGCCGAGGCCTGAGCCCCCCGTAGGAGCGCCTTCAGGCGCGACCCCCGCCCGCCGGGCGGGGCCGATCGCGCCTGAAGGCGCTCCCACGTTGCCCGGGTCGCGCCTGAAGGCGCTCCTACCCGGCCGACATCGCGCTAGAGTCGCGCCATGCTGCTGCGCCTGCTCCGCCCCGCCCCGCCCGCCGAAGAACGCCGCCCGCTGGCCCTGCCCGACGGCCGCGTGGTCGAGGTGCGCTGGGTGCGGCATCCGCGCGCGCGCCGGCTGCGCCTGCTGGTCGGCGAGGGCGGGGCGCGCCTGACCCTGCCGATGCGCGCTTCGGTGCGCGCCGCCGAGGCCTTCCTGGACGAGCACCGCGCCTGGCTCGCGGAGCAGCTCGCCACCCGCCTGCCTGACGCCGCGCCGCCGCTGGTGCGCGGCGGAGAACACGCCCTGCCCCTGCGCGGCGACACCGTGCCGCTGAACTGGAGCGACGGCCGCTACGCCCGCGCCCGCCTGGGCGAGCACGGCATCGAGCTGCAGCTGCCCACCCGCGCCGGCGACGCCCAGGCCCGCGCGGCCCTGCGCGACTTCTACCTCCAGCAGGCCCGCGCCGACCTCGGCCGCTGGCTGCCGCGCTACCTGCCGGGCCTGCCGCGCGCGCCGGCGGGGTTCCGCTTCCGCGCAATGAGTTCGCTCTGGGGCTCGCTCAGCCCGGGCGGCGCGGTGTCGCTGGACCTGGCCCTGGTGCTGGGCCGGCCCTCGGCCTTCGAATACGTGCTGGTGCACGAGCTCTGCCACCTCATCCACGCCGACCACTCGCCGCGCTTCTGGGGCGAAGTCGAATCGCGCTGGCCCGGCTGGCGCGACGAGCGCGACTACCTGCGCGGCGAAGGCCTGGCGATCAAGGCGGCGCTGGCGCGGCTGACCGCCTGAGCGCAACGCCGCGTACGCGGGCGACGCACCCGGGCACGGCCGCGCGCACCCCGCGTCGTGCTCAGCCTGCGAGGAACTCGCGCAGCAAGGGCCCGACCACGTCCGCCTGCTCCATGTGCAGGTGGTGGCCGCCGGGGATGACCTCGGCGCGCACGTCGCGCACGCTGGCCAGCCGCGCCTCGCGCGTGGCGGCGGTGAAATACGGCGGCGGCGGATCGGCCGCGACCACCAGCACCGGTGCCTCGACCTGGCGCAGGATGGACAGCACCGCCGCTTCCGGCATGCGCACGTGCGTGGGCAGCACCAGGCGCGGATCGCTGCGCCAGGCATAGCCGCCGGCGACCGGGCGCAGGTTGCGTTCGACGATCAGGCGCGCCGCACCGGGCTGCATGCGCGTGGCCTGCAGGCGCGCGGCGACCGCGGTGTCGATGTCCGGGATGACCCGCGCCGGCTTGCCCGCCGGCACCGCGCGGCGTGCCGCCACGGCCTCGCGCAGGCGCGCGCCGGCGCCGTCCGGATCGCCCGACAGCGGGCCCAGGGCTTCGACGAGCGCGAGCCGCCCGACGCGATCGGGCGCCGAGGCCGCGACGGCGGTGGCGATCGCCCCGCCCATCGAATGCCCCAGCAGGTGCGCGCGCGGCCAGCGCAGGGCGTCGAGCGCGTCGAGCACGTCGTGGATCCAGTCCACGAAGGCGTAGTCATGGCCGGGCGCGCGGTGCGCCGAGGCGCCGTGGCCGGGCAGGTCGAGCATCGCCCAGTCGAAGTCCGACAAATGCGGCGCCAGCGGCAGGAAGCTCGCGGCGTTGTCGAGCCAGCCGTGCAGGCACAGCAGCGGCGGCCCGCCGGCGCGGCCGCCGCGCAGCGCCGCCAGCTCGCCGCGGGCGGTGTCGAGCCGGACCTCGCGCATCAGTGCGGCCAGCCCTGCAGCTGGCGGCGCGCCAGCGTGGCCAGGGCCGCGACGTGGCCGGGCTCGTCGTTGAGCGCGCTGATGTAGCGAAGCGCCTCGCCACCGGCGTGGCGGAAGGCCTCGTCGTTCTGCACGGCGATTTCCTCCAGCGTCTCCAGGCAGTCCACCGCGAAGCCCGGGCAGATGACGTCCACGGTCTTCACGCCCTGCGACGGCAGCGCCTCCAGCGTCTTGTCGGTGTAGGGCTGCAGCCATTCCTCGCGGCCGAAGCGCGACTGGTAGGTGAGCATCCATTCGCCCTCGGCCAGGCCCAGGCGCGTGGCCAGCGCGCGCGCACCGGCCTCGCACTGGCGCGGATACGGATCGCCGGCGGTTTCGTAGCGCTTGGGCAGGCCGTGGAAGCTCATCATGAGTTTGTCGGCGCGCCCGTGCAGGTCCCAGTGCGCGCGCACGCGGGCCTCGAGCGCGTCGAGCCAGCCGCCATCGACGTGGTAGTCGGCGATGAAGCGCAGCTCGGGCACGCGGCGCCAGCCCGAGACCTCCTTCGCCACCGCGTCGAACACCGCGCCCGAGGTGCTGGCCGAATACTGCGGGTACAGCGGCAGCACGAGCAGCCGGGTCATGCCCTCGGCCTCGAGCTGGCGCAGCACCGAGGGGATGGACGGGTTGCCGTAGCGCATCGCCACCCGCACCGCGACGTCGGGCATGGCGTGCTGCAGCTGCCGGGCCAGCCGCTGCGTGTGCACCAGCAGCGGCGAGCCCTCGTCCATCCAGATCGAGGCGTAGTTGCGCGCCACCTTGCCCGAGCGCAGCGGCAGGATGATGAAGTGCAGGATCGGGCACCACAGCCAGCGGGTCAGCTCGACCACGCGGTGGTCGTGCAGGAACTGCGCCAGGTAGCGCTTCACCGCGCCGCGGGTCGGGGCGTCGGGCGTGCCCAGGTTGACCAGCAGCAGGGCGGTGCGGCCGGGGCCGGCGGCGGGGGCGTCTCGGTAGGGGCGCATGGACCGTGGTTCCTCGAAGGTGCCGCGCAAATTATCATCCGCGCCATGAAGGCGTGGCTCACGCCCGGTTCATTCCCCGCGGCCATACTCGGCCCGACGCGCTCCCGGAGGTCCACGATGAAGCTTGCCCGCCTCGCCGCCCTGTCCCTGCTGCTCGCCGCCCTGCCCGCCTTCGCCGGGGTCAAGGAAGAAGCCAAGGCCGCCGACGCCGCCCGCGTGCTGGCCGAGATCATGCGCATCCCCGAGACGGCCGTGCCGGAGAAGATGTTCTCCGAGGCGCACGCCATCGCCGTCATTCCCGACGTGGTCAAGGCCGGCCTGGTGCTGGGCGGCCGCGGCGGCAAGGGCCTGATCGCGGTGCGCGGCGCCGACGGCACCTGGTCCAACCCCAGCTTCATCCGCCTGGGCGGCGGCAGCATCGGCTTCCAGGCCGGCGTGCAGTCCTCCGACGTGATCCTGGTCTTCCGCAGCCCGCGCGGCGTGGACAACATCGTCAACGGCAAGTTCACCCTCGGCGCCGACGCCTCGGTGGCCGCCGGCCCGGTGGGCCGCACCGCCCAGGCCGCCACCGACGAGCAGCTCAAGGCCGAGATCTACAGCTACTCGCGCGCCCGCGGCCTGTTCGCCGGCGTCGCCCTGGACGGCACCGTGCTGCGCATCGACCACAAGGCCAACCAGGCCGTCTACGGCCGGGGCACCACCCCGCGCGCCATCTTCGAGGGTCGAACCGACGCCCCGCCCAACGCCCTCGTGGACTTCCGCGACCGCCTGGAAGAGAACACCGTCCCCCAGAACTGACGGCAGGGGCAGCCGGGGGCCGGCTGCGCTAGACTCCGCGCATCCAAAACCTCGGCGGGAACCGCACCCATGGGCAGCTTCAGCATCTGGCACTGGCTTATCGTCCTGGTGGTCGTCGTGCTCATCTTCGGCACCAAGAAGCTGGGCAACATCGGCAAGGACCTGGGCGAAGGCATCAAGGGCTTCAAGCAGGGCCTGAAGGGCGACGAGACGCCCCCGGCCCAGCTGGGCAACGACCGCCGCGACGCCAGCGGCACCGTCGAGCGCGAAGACAGCAGCGCCCGCAAGGACGGCTGATCCCGGCGCCCGGCCGGACCTGGCGCGATGTTCGACGTCGGCTTCTTCGAACTGCTGGTCATCGGCGTGGTGGCCCTGGTGGTGCTCGGTCCCGAGCGCCTGCCCAAGGCCGCGCGCTTCGCCGGCCTGTGGGTGCGCAAGGCGCGCGCCCAGTGGTATTCGGTGAAGTCCGAGTTCGAGCGCGAACTGGCCGCCGACGAAATGCGCCGGAGCATCGGCGACCCGGCCCGCGAGATCCGCGAGCAGGTCGACGGCCTGGGCCGCGAACTGCGCGCCACCACCACCGACCTGCAGGCCGGTGCCCGCGAACTGGGCGACGCCGCCCGCCTCGACGACGCCTCGCCATCGTCCGCTGCCCCCGCGACGCCGGCCCGCGCGCCCGATGCCGCGGCGCGCCCGGGCGACGACGCGTCCCATGCGCCGGCGCCGGGCCCGGCTGACGCCGCCGCGCCGCAGGACCCGCCCGCGCGATGACCGCCCGCCCCGAGTTGCCCGCCGAGAGCCTGATGGGCCACCTGCTGGAGCTGCGCGCGCGCCTGGTGCGCGCCGTGGTCGCGGTGCTGCTGGTCTTCGTCGCCCTGCTGCCCTTCGCCGACGAGCTCTACGCGAAGTTCGCCGCGCCGCTGCTGGCCAAGCTGCCGGCGGGCGGCCAGCTGGTGGCCATCGACGTCGCCTCGCCCTTCTTCACCCCGATCAAGCTGGCCTTCTTCGTGGCGGTGCTGGTGGCCGCGCCGTGGCTGATCTACCAGGCCTGGGCCTTCGTCGCGCCCGGCCTCTACCAGCACGAGAAGCGCCTCGCGCGGCCGCTGCTGGTGGCGGCGATGGCGCTGTTCTACATCGGCTGCACCTTCGCCTGGTTCCTGGTGCTGCCGGCGGTGTTCGGCTTCCTCACCGCGGTCACGCCCGAGGGCGTGGCGATGATGACCGACATCGGCCGCTACCTCGATTTCGTGCTGGTGATCCTGCTCGCCTTCGGCCTGGGCTTCGAGATGCCGGTGGCGGTGGTGGTGCTGGTGCTGCTGGGCGTGGTCAGCCCGGCCCAGCTGCGCGAGGCGCGCGGCTACGTGATCGTCGGCATCTTCATCCTGGCGGCCATCGTCACGCCGCCGGACGTGGTCTCGCAGCTGCTGCTGGCCATCCCGATGTGCCTGCTCTACGAACTGGGCATCTTCGCCGGCGGCCTGCTCAAGCGTCCCGCCGCGGCCTGAGCCATGCGCCCGGCCGGCTTCTGGCGCCGCTACGCCGCCTACAGCCTGGACATCGTCGTCGTGCTCGGCCTGGCCCTGCCGCTGGCCTGGCCGCGCCTGGCCGGCGCCGGCGCGGTGTTCGAGGCCGGGCGGCTCGACCTGCAGATGCGCCTGTTCGAGCTCTTCGACCAGGCCCTGGCCAGCGGCCGCGACCCGCTGGGCGACCTGGCCGGGCTGGCGCGCGACCCCGGGCTGCGCGAGATCCTGCTCGGCCTGGCGCGCGGGCTCGGGGCGATCGCCTTCGACGTCGGCGCGATGATCGTCGCGGTGTCCGCGCTGTGGTTCATCGCCACCGAGGCCTCGGGCTGGCAGGCCAGCCCCGGCAAGCGCCTGCTCGGCCTGCGCGTGGTGGCCGCGGACGGCGGCGCGCCCGGCCTGGCGCGGGTGATGGCGCGTTTCGCGGCGGGCCTGCCCTCGTGGCTGCTGCTGCACCTGGGCCATGCGATGGCGGCCTGGCCGCCGGAGCGGCGCGCCCTGCACGACCGCATCGCCGGCACCCGCGTGGTGCTGGCCGAGGACGCGCCCGCGGCGATGCCGGGCTGGGCCCGGGCCTGGCTGGCGCTGCAGCTGCTGGCCTTCGTGCTCGCGCTCGGCTGGCTGGTCGTGGCCTACGTGTTGCTGGCCTGGGCCGCCCTCGGCGGCCCGGGCTGAGCGGCGCGGATCAGACCACCAGTTCGCCCGCCGGCGCGGCCGCGCCATCGGTGAACAGGCGCTGCCAGGCCGCCCGCGCCAGCGCGTGGTAGAGCACCAGGAAACCGGCGATCCAGGCCAGCAGGGCCAGCAGGGCCAGCGGGATCGCCAGCCAGGGCAGCACGGCGCCGAGCAGGCCCAGGATCAGCACGACCACGCCCAGCACGACCGCCGCCACCACCATCGCCACGATGCCCAGCGCCGCCATCAGCAGCATCGGCCCCGGGTTGCCGGCCAGCGCGCGGAAGGCATCGACGATCGCCGGCAGCGTGCCGCGACCGCCCAGCTGCACCAGCGGCAGGGCCAGCAGGCCGACCACGCCGTTCACCCCGCCCACGGCCAGGGCCCAGAGGAAGTTGGGCACCGGATGCGCCGGCGGCACGGGCTCGGGCATCTTGCCGCTGGCGATCGCATCCCAGACCGCCCACTGGCTGGCGAAATGCTCGGGCCCGCCGAACACCCACTGGCCCAGCAGGTTCAGGCCGAAGCCGACGGCACCCAGCACCGCCAGCCCGGCCAGCGAGGGGAAGCGGCCGCGGAAACCGGCGAAGGCGTCGAGCGCACCGGCCTGGCCGCGTTCGGCGTTGTCGATCACCTGCACCATGCCGCCGCCGAGCACCGGGCCGAGCACGAAGCCCAGGCCCATGAACAGCACCATCAGCACCGGCAGGGCCTGCGCCATCGACGCGCGCATCGCCTGCTCGCTGCCGTCGCCGGCGCCGGCGAGGCCGACCACCACGAACACGATGCCGACCACGACCGCCACGAACATCCACGCCAGGACCTGCAGCAGGGCCGCGCCCAGCACCGCGCCGGACTGCCGGCTGCCCGCGTCCAGCGCCGACCGGAACATCGCCAGCACGTCGTCCACACCCAGCTTGTTGATCATCGTCCCTGCCTTCCTCGTGCTCAGGCGCGCCGGTGCGCCTGGTGGATGAACCGCCGCAGCACCCGGCGGGCCAGCGGCGCGGGGCGCACGGCCCCGGCCAGCTGGCGGGCGCAGGTGCCCTCCTTCGCCAATGCCTCGGCGCGCGCGCGGATGTAGCCGCGCATCACGCCGGTGTTGAATTCGGGGTGGAACTGCACGCCCCAGGCCGCTTCGCCCCAGCGGAAGGCCTGGCAGCCGTCGCGGTCGGATTCGGCCAGCACCTCGGCCTTCGGCGGCGGCGCCAGCACGGTCTGCAGGTGGGTGGCCTGGGCCTCGATGCGCAGGGGCAGGCCGGCGAACAGCGGGTCGCGTGCGGCCGGGTCCTTCAGGCGCACCTGCACCGTGCCCATCTCGCGGCCCCGGGGGTTGTAGTCCACGGTGCCGCCCAGGGCGTGGGCGATCAGCTGGTGGCCGTAGCAGATGCCGAACAGCGGGCGGCCGGCCTCGGCGGCGTCGCGCAGCCAGTCGGCGGTGCGCTCGCTCCAGTCCAGGCGCTCGGTGACCATCGCGCCCGAGCCGGTGACCAGCACGCCGGCGTAGTCGGCCGCGTCGGGCAGGGGCTCGCCCTCGAGCACGCGCACGTGGCGCACCTGGCGGGCGTGCAGGCCGGCGGCGACCCGGATCCAGTGGCCGAAGCTGCCGTGGCGGCGCAGCGGCTCGATCGGCACGCCGGTCTCGAGGATCAGGAAGGGCTTCATTCGGATCGGGGGCTTGGCGGCGCAAATGCAGGCCCGGCGCGGGCCGCGGCTATACTAGCGCGCTTTGGACAGGGCGAAACCGCGATGACCGCACCGACCTTCCAGGAACTCATCCTCCGGCTGAACCAGTATTGGGCCGGCCAGGGCTGCGTCCTGATCCAGCCGCTCGACCTCGAGGTCGGCGCCGGCACCTTCCACCCGGCCACCTTCCTGCGCGCGCTCGGCCCCGAGCCCTGGGCCGCCGCCTACGTGCAGCCCTGCCGCCGCCCCACCGACGGCCGCTACGGCGAGAACCC
>VFQM010002440.1_pt1 | contig 13633 bp, 10 predicted proteins | sample 3512391 | NCBI WGS metagenome assembly VFQM01 (sample SAMN10412369, study PRJNA504923) | tailings metagenome | isolation source: Replicate 1 from Balatoc abandoned mine | place: Philippines
TCGTCGAGGCCTACTCGAAGCTGCAGAGCCTCTGGCACGACCCGAGCGTCGAGCCCGTCTTCAGCGAGTACATGGAGCTCGACCTCTCGACCGTCGTCCCCTCGATCGCCGGCCCGCGCCGCCCGCAGGACCGCATCGAGCTCACGCAGGCGAAGACCGCCTTCGAGACCGCTCTCGTCGACTACGCGAACCACGACCACTCGATGGTCGACGCCGCGGTCGAGGGCACCTTCCCGGCCTCCGACCCCGTCGGCTTCACGCCGCAGGACGAGGACTCGGCGCACGAGCTCTCGCACCGCCACCGCTCGCACGCGCCGACCACGGCGTCGGCCCCGATCGATGTGACGGTCGACGGGACGGAGTTCACGATCGATCACGGCGCCGTCACGATCGCCGCGATCACCTCGTGCACGAACACCTCGAACCCCTCGGTCATGCTCGCGGCCGGGCTCCTCGCCCGCAACGCCGTGAAGAAGGGCCTGAAGGCGAAGCCGTGGGTCAAGACCACGCTCGCGCCCGGCTCGAAGGTCGTCACCGACTACTACGAGAAGGCGGGGCTCACCGACGACCTCGAGGCCCTCGGCTTCTACACCGTCGGCTACGGCTGCACGACCTGCATCGGCAACTCGGGCCCGCTCGCGGACGAGATCTCGGCCGCGATCGCCCAGAACGACCTCGCCGTGACCGCCGTGCTCTCGGGCAACCGCAACTTCGAGGGCCGCATCAACCCCGACGTGAAGATGAACTACCTCGCGAGCCCGCCGCTCGTGATCGCGTACGCCCTGGCCGGCTCGATGAACTTCGATTTCGAGAAGGATGCCCTGGGCACCGACAGCGAGGGCAACGAGGTCTTCCTCCGCGACATCTGGCCCGACGCGGCGGAGGTGCAGGCCACGATCGACTCGTCGATCGACACCGGCATGTTCGACGCTCAGTACTCCTCGGTCTTCGAGGGCGACGAGCGCTGGCGCTCGCTGCCCACGCCCGCCGGGGCGACGTTCGAGTGGGACGCCACGTCGACCTACGTGCGGAAGCCCCCGTACTTCGACGGCATGACCCTCGAGACCTCGCCAGTCACCGACATCGCGGGTGCTCGCGTGCTCGCGAAGCTCGGCGACTCGGTCACGACCGACCACATCAGCCCGGCCGGCTCGATCAAGGCGGACTCGCCTGCGGGCGCGTACCTCATGCAGAACGGCGTCGACCGCAAGGACTTCAACTCCTACGGCTCGCGCCGCGGCAACCACGAGGTCATGATCCGCGGCACGTTCGCGAACATCCGCCTGCGCAACCAGCTCCTCGACGGCGTCGAGGGCGGCTTCACGCGCGACTTCACCCAGGCCGACGGCCCGCAGTCGTTCATCTACGACGCCAGCGAGAACTACCAGGCCGCGGGCATCCCGCTCGTGATCTTCGCCGGCAAGGAGTACGGCTCCGGATCGAGCCGCGACTGGGCGGCGAAGGGCACGAGCCTCCTCGGAGTCCGCGCGGTCATCGCCGAGAGCTTCGAGCGCATCCACCGCTCGAACCTCATCGGCATGGGCGTCGTGCCGCTGCAGTTCCCGGCCGGCGAGACCGCGGACAGACTCGGACTGGACGGCACCGAGACCGTCTCGATCTCGGGCATCACCGAGCTCAACGAGGGGCGCACGCCCAAGACCGTCCGCGTGACGGCCGAGCCGAGCGCGCACTCGCCCGCCGGCAAGTCGACGATCGAGTTCGACGCGGTCGTCCGCATCGACACCCCCGGTGAGGCCGACTACTACCGCAACGGGGGCATCCTGCAGTACGTCCTCCGCAGCCTCGTCTAGAGCGCGCCACCCCGAGAACGGGCTCGATCGCCTCGCGCGATCGGGCCCGTTCCGCGTGCGGGGGATGCCCGCTCGTCGCGTTCGGCCGACGCACAGCGAACGACCAGGAAGCGGGCGGCACGGCACCAGGGCACCCGCGGGCGGCCTCGCGTAGAGTGCTGGAATGGCACTGCTCGAGACGATCCACGGCCCGCGCGATCTCGATCGCCTGACGGAGTCCGAGCTCGCCGATCTCGCGGACGAGATCCGTCGCTTCCTCGTCGCGGAGGTCTCCAAGACCGGCGGCCATCTCGGCCCGAACCTCGGCGTCGTCGAGATGACCATCGCCATCCACCGCGTCTTCGACTCGCCGCGCGACGCCATCGTCTGGGACACCGGGCACCAGTCCTACGTGCACAAGCTCCTCACGGGCCGCCAGGACTTCTCGCGCCTGCGCCAGAAGGGCGGCCTCGCCGGCTACCCGCAGCGGTCGGAGAGCGAGCACGACATCGTCGAGAGCTCGCACGCCTCGAGCTCGCTGAGCTGGGCCGACGGCATCTCGCGCGCCTTCGAGATGACCGGCCAGAGCGACCGTCACGTCGTCGCCGTCGTCGGCGATGGAGCGCTCACCGGCGGCATGACCTGGGAGGCGCTCAACAACATCAGCGACGACAACTCGCGCAACCTCGTGATCGTCGTCAACGACAACGGGCGCTCCTACGCCCCGACGATCGGCGGCATGGCGCGCTTCCTCTCCGACGTGCGCACGCGCCGCGGCTACCGACGCTTCCGCCGCTCGAGCGAGAGCTTCTTCGCGCACTTCGGCGCCCCCGGTCGCGCCTTCTACCGCGGCGTGCGCGGTGGGCTGCACGGCTTCCTCTCGCGCTTCACCAATAACGAGGCGCTCTACTCGAACCTCGACATCAAGTACGTCGGGCCGGTCGACGGCCACGACATCCGGGCGATGGAGCGCGCGCTGCGGCAGGCGAAGGAGTACGGCGCACCGGTCATCGTGCACGCGATCACGCAGAAGGGCAAGGGCTACGAGCCCGCCCTGGCGGATGTCGCCGACCAGTTCCACGCCGTCGGGCAGATCGACCCCGAGACGGGCGAGTCGATGGAGGTCGCCACGCGGCCCTCGTGGACGAGCGTGTTCGCCGAGGAGCTCGTGACGCTCGCCGATCGGGACGAGCGCATCGTGGGCATCACGGCCGCCATGCTGCGGCCGACGGGGCTGCACAAGCTGGCGGAGAAGCACCCCGGTCGCGTGCTCGACGTCGGCATCGCCGAGCAGCACGCCGTCGCCTCGGCCGCGGGTCTCGCCTTCGGCGGCCTGCACCCGGTCGTCGCGGTCTACGCGACCTTCATCAACCGGGCCTTCGACCAGGTGCTCATGGACGTCGCGCTGCACAAGGCCGGAGTGACCTTCGTGCTCGACCGCGCGGGCGTGACCGGTCCCGACGGTCCGAGCCACCACGGCATCTGGGATCTCGCGATCCTGCAGGTCGTGCCGAACATCCGGCTGGCTGCGCCGCGCGATGCGACCCGCCTGCGGGAGGAGCTCGCGGAGGCGGTCGCCGTGCAGGACGCCCCCACCGTGCTGCGCTTTTCGAAGGGGCCGGTCGGCACCGAGTTCGACGCCGTGCGGCGCACCGACGACGGCGTCGACGTGCTGCGGGAGGCACCGCACAAGGACGTGCTCATCGTCACCGTCGGGCCGATGGCGAAGATCGGTCTCGAGGTGGCCGAGCGGCTGGCGGCGCAGGGGATCGGCGCGACCGTCATCGACCCCCGCTGGGTCGTGCCGGTGGCCGGCAGCATCATCGACCTCGCGCGCGAGCACCGCATCGTGGTGTCGATCGAGGACGGCATCCGCGTCGGCGGCATCGGCACGCGCATCCGGCAGGAGCTGCGCGCGGCGGGCGTCGACACGGCCGTCGACGAGCTCGGGCTGCCCGACGAGTTCCTCGACCACGCCAGCCGCGACGAGATCCTCGAGGCGGTCGGGCTCACGCCGCAGGCGATCGCCCGCGACCTCGTCGCGCAGGTGCTCGGCACGCGCATCCCGGTCGCCCGACCGCTGCCGGAGGACGCCGTCATCGACGCCTCCGCCGATCAGTCCTCCGACCGCCGCCGGTAGCGAAGCTCCACGGCGCCGTTCTCGAACGCCGAGGTGCCCGTGAGCTCCCAGGAGTGAGGCTCGCCGGCGGTCGGCAGCAGACGAGCGCCTGAGCCGAGCGTGAGCGGCATCACGGTGACGATGAGCTCGTCGAGCTCTCCGATCTCGGCGAACTGGGCGGCGGTCGCGCCACCCCCGACGAGCCACACCGACCGGTCGCCCGCGGCCGCCCGCGCCTCGCGCGCCACGCGGACGACGTCGTCGCTCACGACGCGGATATCGGCGCCCTCGATGCTGGGGACCTCGCCGTGCGTGAGGACCCATACGGGGAGGCCGGGGTAGGCCCACGGTGCGCCCTCCTCGAGGAGGAACCGCAGAGTCCCCGCTCCCATGACGATCGCGCCTACCCCGGCGAAGAATCGGTCGTAGCCCTCCTGGAAGGCCTCGAAGCCGAAGGCAAGCAACCAGTCGATGCGGTCATCGGCGGCGGCGATGAAGCCGTCGAGGCTCTGGGCGACGTAGTACTGCACGGTGCTCATGCGCCCACGCTAGGGGCCGGCGCCGACGTTCGGAGGGCGATCGGGGCCGGACCTCGCGGAGGCGGGGAGACGGCGACGGCCCCGGGCATCCGTCGAGGACGCCCGGGGCCGAGACCGGTTCAGCGGTGCGAGCGGTCAGTGCGAGCCGCGGATCGGCGGCGTGTGGAACGTGCCGCCGAAGACGCGCTCGGACGCGCCCACCCGATCGAGGAACGGCGTGACGCCGCCCATCTGGAAGGGCCAGCCCGCACCGAGGATCATGCAGAGGTCGATGTCCTCCGGAGCGGAGACGACGCCCTCCTCGAGCATGCGGTGGATCTCGTCGGCGAGGCCGTCCTCGAGGCGCCGCGTGAGCTCCTCGACGGTCGCCGGGGTCGAGCCCGCCGGGCGGTGCTTCGCGACGATCGCCGCAGCCTTCTTGTCGATGCCCTTCGGGTTGCCCTTCGCGTCCTTCTCCAGGAGCACGCCCGCCTCGGCGAGCTCGTGGAGCGCGGGGGACTCGAAGAAGCGCTCGGGGAACGCCGCGTGGTGCGTGTCGAGCACATGCGCGCCGACCTTGAGCCCGACGAGGTCGAGCAGCACGAACGGGTCCATCGGCAGCCCGAAGTGGCGCTGGGCGGCGACGACGTCCTCGAACGGCGTGCCCGTCTCGACCGCGTGCATCGCCTCGCCGAGGAGCTTGGCGAGGATGCGGTTGACGACGAAGCCGGGGGAGTCGGCGGTGATGACGGCGTTCTTCTTCAGCGCGGCGGCCGTGACCATCGCGGTCGCGAGCGTGGCCTCGTTCGTCGCGGGCGCGTTGACGACCTCGATGAGCGGCATCACGGCCACGGGGTTGAAGAAGTGGAAGCCGACGACCCGCTCGGGGTGCTCGAGCTTCTCGGCGATGCGCTCGACCGAGAGCGACGAGGTGTTCGTCGCGAGGACGGCGGTCGGCGAGACGTGCTTCTCGATCTCGGCGAACACCGACTGCTTGATCGCGAGCTCCTCGAAGACCGCCTCGATGACCCAGTCGCAGCCGGCGAAGTCGGCCTTGTCGGTCGTGCCCGTCACGAGCGCGCGCAGGCGGTTCGCGTCGTCCGCGTGCAGACGGCCCTTCTTCTCGAGCGCGGAGATCTCGCCGTGGATGTAGGCGATGCCCTTGTCGACGCGCTCCTGGTCGAGGTCGGTGATGATGACCGGGACCTGCAGGCGACGGACGAAGAGGAGCGCGAACTGGCTCGCCATGAGGCCGGCGCCGAGCACGCCGATCCGGGTGACGGGGGTCGCGAGCGACTTGTCGGGGGCGCCCGCCGGCTTCTTCGCACGCTTCTGCACGAGGTTGAAGGCGTAGATCGAGGCGCGGAACTGATCGCCCGAGATCAGGTCGGCGAGCGCGTCGTCCTCCGCGGCGAACCCCGCGGCCTTGTCGCTGCTCTTGGCCGCCTTGAGGAGGTCGAGCGCGACGTAGGGGGAGCGGGCGACGGAGCCGATGCGCTTCTCGAGCATGCTCCGCGCGATGCCGATGGCGGCATCCCACTTCACGGCGCGCTCGATCTTGCCGGGCTGGTTCGGTCGCTTGACCTTCGTGCGGCCGGCGATGACGCCGTCGGCCCAGCGGATCGAGCTCTCGACGAAGGTCGCCGAGTCGAAGATCGCGTCGGCCATGCCGAGCTCGAACGCCTGCTCGGCCGTCAGCATGCGGTTGTTCTTCAGCGGGTTCTCGACGACGACCTTGAGGGCGTTCTCGATGCCGATGAGGTTCGGCAGCAGCCACGCGCCGCCCCAGCCGGGGATGATGCCGAGGAAGACCTCGGGCAGCGCCACGCCGGCGGCGTTGCGGTCGATCGTGCGGTAGTCGGCGTTGAGCGCGACCTCGACCCCGCCGCCGAGGGCGAGGCCGTTGATGAAGACGAACGAGGGCACGCCGAGCTCGCCGAGCTTGCCGAGCGCGTAGTGGCCCAGCTGGGCCATGAGCTTGCCCGACGCGCGGTCGGGGATGCTCTCGACCTTCGAGAGGTCGGCTCCCGCGGCGAGGATGAACGGCTTGCCGGTCACGGCCACGGCCGCGATCTCGCCGCGCGACGCGCGGGCGGCCTGCTCGTCCATGACCCGGGCGAACTCGAGGAGCCCCTGCGGGCCCAGAGTGCTCGGACGGGTGTGGTCGCGACCATTGTCGATCGTCACGAGGGCGAGGGTGCCCCCGCTCGGAAGGGCGACGTCGCGCACGAACGAGTGCGTCACGACCTCGTCGGCGGCGAGGGCGAGCAGCGGCTCGAACTGCTCGGCCGTGTACTGCGCGATGGCGCTGGTCATCTACTTGCCCTTCCGTCCGCCGCGGTAGTGCGGGTTCTCCCAGATCATCGAGCCGCCCTGGCCGAGACCGACGCACATCGCCGTGAGGCCGTACCGCACCTCGGGGTGCTGCTCGAACTGGCGCGCGAGCTGGATCATGAGGCGCACGCCCGAGCTCGCGAGGGGGTGGCCGATCGCGATCGCGCCGCCCCACGCGTTCACGCGGGGGTCGTCGTCGTCGATGCCGAAGTGGTCGAGCAGGCTCAGGACCTGCACGGCGAAGGCCTCGTTAAGCTCGAAGAGCCCGATGTCCTCGATCGTCAGACTGGCCTTCTTGAGCGCCTTCTCGGTCGAGGGGATGGGCCCGATGCCCATGACCTCGGGCTCCACGCCCGCGAAGGCGAAGCTCACGAGGCGCATCTTGGTCGTCAGACCGAGCTCCTTCGCGGCGTCCGCGCTCGCGAGGAGGCTCACGGTGGCGCCATCGGTGAGCGGCGAGGCGTTGCCGGCCGTCACGCGGCCGTGCGGGCGGAAGGGGGTCTTGAGCGCAGCCAGACCCTCCATCGTGGTCTCGGGCCGCATGCCCTCGTCCATCGTCGCGAGGCCGAGGCCCTGCTCGCTGCGGAGGGCGACGGGCACGAGGTCGGGCTGGATGTGCCCGGCGGCGTAGGCCGCGGCGACCTTCTGCTGGCTGCGCATGCCGAAGCGGTCGGCACGCTCCTTCGTGAGGGAGGGGAAGCGGTCGTGCAGGCGCTCGGCCGTCATGCCCATGTTGAGAGCGTCGCCGCTCACGAGCTTCTCGGCGAGGAACCGCGGGTTCGGGTCGGCGCTGCCGCCCATCGGGTGGCGGCCCATGTGCTCGACGCCGCCGGCGATCGCGACGTCGTAGGCGCCGAACGCGATGCCGCCCGCGGTCGTCGCGACGGCGGTCATCGCGCCGGCGCACATGCGGTCGATGGCGTACCCGGGAACGGACATCGGCAGCCCGGCGAGGATCGCGGCCGTGCGGCCGAGGGTCAGACCCTGGTCGCCCTCCTGCGTCGTCGCCGCGATTGCGACGTCGTCGACGCGCTCCTTCGGCAGCGACGGGTTCCTCTCCAGGAGCCCGATCATCGCCTTGACGATGAGATCGTCGGCTCCCTTGGCTCAGTACATTCGTTTTGCGCTCGCTGCTCCCAGCGGATGGTGAACTCCGTCGACGAACACGACTTCGGCTCGATCGGCCACAGTGCCTCCCTTGTCGGTGGTCAACTCCACCAACCTAGGAGCCCCGCCGCGACGGCGGGGATTCGACTGCGTGTTCCTACGAAGCGTCGTCGACGCCCTCGATGGGCCCTTGGCTCGCATCGACAAAGGCCTGGGCGATCGTCTGTGCCGTTGCGTCAATCTGCCAGGGCCGCGCCCCGAGCGCGCGCAGGGCATCCGCGATGGACTCAGGAGTCGGCTCAGCAGGGGCATTCCACGCCAGACGACGGAGATGATCGGGGATCACGACGTTCTCGAGCGGGATGCGTCGTTCCTCCGCGATGCGCTGGACGGCGGGCTTCGCGGCCTTCAGCCGGCGGTCGGCCTCGGGGTTGCGGTCGGCCCACGAGCGCGGAGGCGGGATCACTTCCTCCGTCGAGCGCAGCACCGGGAGGTCCTCGGTCGAGCGGCCCTCCTCGATGGCTGCCCACCAGCGGTCGATCTGCGAGCGGCTCGCGCGGCCGTGGAACCCCTGCAGGGAGGCGAGCTCGCGCTTGCTCGTCGGCATCGCGCGGGCCGCGACGATGAGGGAGGCGTCGGGGAGCACGCGGCCGGGCGCGCTGTCGATCTCGCGCGCGTAGGCATCCCTCGCCAGCCAGAGCTCGCGCGCGACCGCGAGGGCGCGCTGGCCGCGGACGGAGTGGAGACCCGACAGCCGGCGCCAGGGGTCCGTGCGCGGCTCGGGAGTCTCGCGGGAGAGCACGGCCGCGAACTCCTGCTCGGCGAGCTCGAGCTTGTCGTCGGCCGCGAGCAGCGCGGCGATCTCGTCGCGGACGTCGACGAGAAGCTCGACGTCGAGGGCGGCGTAGGTGAGCCAGGAGGCCGGCAGCGGCCGGGTGGACCAGTCGGCGGCCGAGTGCTCCTTCGCGAGGTGCAGGCCGAGGGTCGACTCGACGACGGCGCCGAGCCCCACGCGGGGCAGGCCGGCGAGGCGCGCCCCGAGCTCGGTGTCGAAGATCGTGACGGGGTCGAGGCCGACCTCGCGGAGGCACGCGAGATCCTGGCTCGCGGCGTGGAGCACCCACTCGACCTCGCCGATCGCCTCCTGCAGCTCGGCGAACGAGCCGATCGCGGGCGGATCGAACAGGAAGGTGCCGGCCCCGCGGCGGAAGACCTGGATGAGGTAGGCGCGCTGCGAGTAGCGGAACCCGCTCGCCCGCTCGGCGTCGACGGCGACCGGGCCCTCGCCCGCGGCGAGCGCCTCGACCGCGACGAGATAGCTCTCGCGATCGTCGATGACGACCGGGGTCTTCTCGGGGACAGCGGTCGGGAGGGGGGCGGGAGTCGCTGCCGCCTCGCCGGTGGGCTCGAGGTCGTCGCCGGGCGCGTTCGGGTCAGTCACGCGACCCCCGTCGGGCCGGGAGCACCGCGACGCCCTCGGGCGCCGGCGGGTAGCCCGCGATCATGCAGAGGAGCTCCGACCAGCCCTCGACATGGGCGGCGAGGTCGTCGTCGAGCGGCGTCCAGGAGGCGCGGAGCTCGAGCTGGGCTCCGCTGCCCTGCGCCGCGAGCTCGCCGTACCCGGTCGAGAGGACCTTCGTGGCCGTGCCGCTCGCCGCCGTGTAGGTGGCGCCGCGCGCTTCGAGCGCGTCGACGAGCCACGCCCACGTGACGTCGGCGACGAAGGGGTCGAGCCCGATGTCGACCTCGAGCGGGGCCTGAGCGAAGCAGACGATGCGCACCGTCCCGTTCCAGCCGGCGGGCGCCTCGGGGTCGAAGAGGACGAGAAGGCGCCCCGTGCCGAGATCGGAGTCGTCGACGTGCCGCGCGGGATTCACGTCGGCCGCGAGCGCGTAGGAGAAGGGAGCGAGGCCGGTCGGAGCCGGGATGCTGCGCACGTCGAGCTCGGCGCGGAGGACGGCCCGATCGACGGTCGCGATCAGCGCGTCGAACACCTCCTGCGGCGATGCGGGCGGAAGGGGCACCCCTGAAGACTAGGAGCAGTTGCTACGTTCATCGCGTGAGACGCGCCGACCTGGGAGGAGCGCCCCGCCCGCGACCGCGGGGGAGGAGCGCCCGTCGACGGCGCGGACTCGTCCTCGCGATCGCGGGCGGGATCGCGGGTGCGGCGGTCGCGGTGGTCGCGGCCTCGGCGGTCGCCGCGGTGACGATGGCGCGCCGGGTCGTGACGCCCGTCCGCGACCGGCCGGAGGACATCCGCGTGCTCGCCGTCGACGCGCGGCGCTCGACGATCCGTCTGAGCCGGACCCCTGACTCCGCCGTGCCCGGCCGGTACGGCTTCTGGTTCGACGACGGCCGCGGGCACGCGCGCGTCGGGCGCATCCTCCACGAGGACGCGGGCTCGGTCACGCGCGTGCTCGAGTCCGTGCAGCGCGGCACGATCGACTCTGCGCTCACGGGGCGCTGGGGCGGGTGGTACTGGCTCGAGCCGTCAGACCTGGGCGTCGCTGCGGTCGAGACGAGCATCCGCACCCCCGTCGGCGACGCGCCGGCGTGGTTCGTGCCCGCCGCGGACGGCGGGAGCGGGGCGGGCGAGGACTGGATCATCCACGTGCACGGGCGCGGAGCGTCCCGCGCCGAGGGCATCCGCGCCATCCCTCTCGCCCGCGGGCTCGGGTGGGCGAGCCTGCTCATCAGCTACCGCAACGACGGCGACGCCCCCGCGAGCGCCGACGGCCGGTACGCGCTCGGCGCGGCCGAGTGGCGCGACCTCGAGGCGGCGATCGCCCACGCGCGCGACGCCGGCGCCCGTTGCATCGTCGTCATGGGCTGGTCGATGGGCGGCGCGATCGCCCTGCAGCTGCTCGTGCTCTCCGAGCTCGCGGGCCTCGTCGCCGGGGTCGTGCTCGACTCGCCGGTCATCGACTGGCGCACCGTCCTGCGCTTCCACGCGGCGCTCTCGGGGCTGCCGCGCTCGGTCGGCGAGGTCGCGATGGGACTGCTCGGCACTCCCGCCGTCACTCCGCTCGTCGGCAGTGCCGAGCCGATCGACCTCGGCTCGCTCGACCTCGTGGCTCGCGCCGACGAGCTCACCGTGCCCGTGCTCGTCCTGCACAGCGACGACGACGGCTACGTGCCGATCGACGCCTCGCTCGCCCTCGCCGAGGCCCGACCCGACCTCGTGACGCTCGAGCGGTTCGCGCGCGCCCGGCACACGCGGCTCTGGAACCTCGACCCCGAGCGGTGGGAGGGCGTGATCCGCGGCTGGCTCAGTCGGCTCGACGCGCCCAGCGCGCGTACTGGACGCCCTCGTCGTCGAGGAGCAGCTGACGGGACGCCCACCGGCTGACCGCGGGGCCGTCACCGGCGAGCAGGCGGATGCCCGACCCGCCCAGGCGCGGAACCGTCGTCAGGCACACCTCGTCGACGAGCCCCGCCGCGAGCAGCAGACCGGCGAGGCCGGGGCCGCCCTCGCACACGATCCGCTCGGCGCCGTGCGGGCGGAGCGCGCCGAGGATCTCGGGCGCGGTCGCCGGATCGCCGCGAGCGGGGAGGGGGAGGATTGCGTGCGGGATGCCGCTCAGCGAGCGGCGCACGGCATCCGTCGCCGATTCGGGCGCGAGCACGAGCACTTCTGGCGCGTCATCGCGCGGTTCGAAGCCGTGCCCGTCGAGGTCTCCCGAGGTCGTCACGATCGCGAGGGGCGTTCGACGCGGGAGCCGGTACGACTCCGCGCGCACCGTGCTCGCCCCGACGAGGATCACGTCGGCGTGCTCGCGGATGACGCCGAGGATCATGCGGTCGGCACCGGCCGTGAGCGAGCCCGACGTGCCGTCGTCGCCCGTCACCCGGCCGTCGAGCGTCGTCACGAAATTGAGGCGGATGCTCTCGCCCTCGCTCGGCGCGTACCACTCGAGCAGCCGATCGCGGGCTCCCGCGCCCTCGGTGTCGAGCGCGACGTCCTCGGCCGCCCCCGCAGGGTGGACCCGGCGCAGGATCACGCCGCGGCCGCCTCGCGCACCTGCCGCTTGATGCGCGCGAGCATGCCCGTCATGCCGCGCAGGCGCAGCGGACTCACGGCGCGCGTGAGGCCGAGCTCGAACGGGAAGTCGTCGGGCGTCGCGAGCACCGTCGCGACCTCGAGCCCGCTGAGCCCCCGCGCGAGGATCGACGCGAATCCGCGGGTGGTCGGCGACTCGGCGGGGGCCGTCGCGTGCACGGCCACCGCGCCGCCGTCGACCTCGACGACGATGAAGACCGGCGACTGGCACTCCTCGACGCGCTCGAGGAGCTCGGGGTGGTCGCGGAAGCGCTCGGGAAGCTCGGGCAGGGCCTCGGAGAACTCGAGCAGCAGCTGAAGTCGGTCGGACTCGCCGAGCTCGAGGAAGTCGTCGCGGATCTCCGCGAGCGAGGGCGGGAGCGTGGGGGAGGCGGCGTCGGTCATCGCCGTCACGCTAGCGGACGGGGGCGTCGCCGGGCTCGGCGCCGGTCTGGATGGGCACCCGGACGGCGCTGCCCCACTCCGTCCACGACCCGTCGTAGTTGCGCACGCGCGGCACGCCGAGCAGGTGGGTCAGGACGAACCACGTGTGGCTCGATCGCTCGCCGATGCGGCAGTAGGCGACCACGTCGTCGGCGTCGCCGATCGCGGCATCCTCGCGATAGATCGCGCTGAGCTCGTCGGCGCCGCGAAAGGTGCCGTCCTCGTTCGCGGCGCGCGCCCAGGGCACGCTGCGCGCCGAGGGGATGTGACCGCCGCGGAGGGCGCCCTCCTCGGGGTAGGCGGGCATGTGGGTGCGCTCGCCGCTGTACTCCTCGGGGGAGCGCACGTCGATGATCGGCTTGCCGAGGTGCGCCAGCACGTCCTCCTTGAAGGCGCGGATGGCGCTGTCGTCGCGCGTCACGACGGGGTACGCGACGGCCTCGCGGCTCGGGCGCTCCTTCGTCATCGCGCGGCCCTCGGCGACCCAGCGGTCGCGGCCGCCGTCGAGCAGCCGGACGTCCTCGTGGCCGAAGAGAGTGAAGACCCAGAGCGCATAAGCGGCCCACCAGTTGCTCTTGTCGCCGTAGAGCACGATCGTCGTGTCGCGGGCGATGCCGTTGCGGCCCATGAGCTCGGCGAACGCCTCGCCCTCGATGTAGTCGCGCACGACCGGATCGTTGAGGTCGGTATGCCAGTCGATCTTCACGGCGCCGGGGATGTGCCCGGTCTCGTACAGCAGGACGTCCTCGTCCGATTCGACGACGACGAGACCCGGGTCGTCGAGGTGCTCCTCGAGCCACGCGGTCGAGACGAGCCGCTCGGGGTGCGCGTACGACTGGAACTTCTCGGACGGATCGGGGGAGACGGGCATGACGACCTCTCGGTGTGGCGGGATGGTTCCGGGGCTGGGGGCGACGTCGTGCGCCGCACTCCGGCGTAACGCGCGGTGGGCCGCCGGTATTCTGGGACACGCCGCGCGCGCTCGAATCTACGCACTCCGAGCGCGCCGCGTCCGACGCTCAGCCTCGTAGCCTGCCGGCGCGAGCGCGAGGAGCGCCGGTGCGGCGAGTGCGACCACCGCGAGCGAACGGCACCTAGTGAATCCTGCGCCGACGGCACTGCGCCTGACCGATCGTCAGCCGACCCTCGCGGCCTCCGAGCTGCTCGGGCATCTGACCCCGCCGCCGCAGTTCGCGCACGCGAGCCTCGAGAACTACGTGCCCGACCCCGCGCACCCCTCGCAGGCGGAGGCGGTCGAGGCGATCCGGCGCTTCGCCGACGG